>Ga0123519_10003055_pt1 | contig 28009 bp, 29 predicted proteins | sample YelNatPaOPRAMG02_FD_87396 | JGI IMG/M metagenome (GOLD analysis project Ga0123519, IMG submission 87396) | Hot spring microbial communities from Yellowstone National Park - Yellowstone National Park OP-RAMG-02 (version 2) | ecosystem: Environmental > Aquatic > Thermal springs > Hot (42-90C) ...
ATACATAACACCTCGGAGGTATTAAAACAAAACGATAGGATTATTATTACCGGTCAGACAGCCACTGGAAAAACAAAACTGGCTTTTGATTTTGCCAAAAAATATAACGGTGAAATTATCAACTTTGATGCCCGCCAGATTTATAAAAAACTAGACATTATAACCGTCAAAGACATTGATAAAAAAAAAGATCAATTTTTTTTATGGAAAAAAGTGCAGGACTTTGAGATTGGTTATTATCTAAAAGATGGGATGAAGCTTTGGCTTTATGATATTGTTTTTCCCAACCAATATTTTTCTTCTTTTTCCTATGTTTCACTTTGCCAAAAAGTAATTGAAAAAATCGAAAAAGAAGGAAAAACACCAATATTAGTTGGTGGTTCTTATTTTTATTTAAAACATTTGCTTTATGGTTTTGATTATGAAGTCCCTCCAGATTTTTCTTTACGAGAAAAATTAGAAAAACTTTCAGTTGACGAGCTTCAAAGTATTTTAAAAGAAGAAAAAAAAGAGTTTTTTGAGGCTTTAAATGAAAGCGATCGAAAAAACAAAAGACGGCTTGTAAGAAGAATTGAGATTGCAAGATATTTGAAAAAAAATCCATCTTTTGAAAAAAAAGAAAAAGAAGGTTTGTTTTATAAAGTAGAAAAATTTCTCGGTCTTCGTTTTTCTGATAAAAATCTTTTGCGAAAAAAAATTGAGGAGAGAGTAAAAAAAAGAATAAAAATGGGAGCTTTGTCTGAGGTTTTTAATCTTTTAAAAGAAGGATATCAACCGTCTGATTTCGGTTTAAAAACTATAGGTTATAAACAGCTCATACCGGTAGTTTTGGAGAAAAAAGATTTAAATGAGGCCATTTCTTTGTGGATTTTCGCTGAAGTTTCTTATGCTAAAAGACAGTATACCTTTATGAAAAAAGATAAAAATATTGAATGGAAAGAAATAAATTAATAAAAATAATTATTTTTTTTGAATTAAGGCGGCATCGACTAAATTCTTATAAAGATACAAAACGTCAATCGGACCGATACCCCCAGGGGTTTTGGTATAAAAGGAAGCGATATTTTTTATCTCTTTTTCCTCATAATCGCCTTTCAGTTTCCCATTTTCTTTTCTAAGACCAACATTTAGTAAAATGACTCCTTTTTTTAAATCGTTTGGAAAAATCACTTTTTTGCCAACGGCGGTGATTAAGACATCGGCTTGTTGATAATAGCTTTCTTTGTTTTCTGTTTTTGAGGTGACAGCAATAAAGTTGATTTTAAAGTAGTTTAAGGTTTTACCTATTGGTAGTCCACCCGTTATTCCTTGTCCAACCAAAACTATTTTTTTATTTTTAAGTTTTTTTTGAAAGAAATTGACGTCTTTTTTGGGGCTTATGATAATTTTTTCGTTGACAATTCCTCCCAAAAGCGCCGATTTTAAAGCGGTTAAAACCGCAAGACCAATCGGTGGTAAAAATGGGCTTTTTTGATTGTGTCCTTCGATTTCTTTTTCCGCAGGTATATATTGATAAATGGTTTCAGTGGCCAAAGCGGCAGGTAATGGCTGTTGGATGACTACTCCAGTTGTTTCTTTGTCAGTTGCTTTTTGTTTAAGATAACGAACAAATTCTTCAAAAAGGGGTGGCTTTTTGTAGTGAATAAATTCAAATTTAATTCCCAGTTTTTTAGCAAATTTATTTTTTATCTTCACAAATGAAAGCTGTTCTTCTGATTCACCAATAAGAAAGACAACCAATTTTGGTTTATTTTTTTTCAATTTTTTAAGAGTTTTTTTTATTTCTTTAGTAAGAAGGGAGGCGATTTTTTTACCATCGATGACCATTATATAAAAATTATACCATAAAAAAATCAAAAAACAATAAAATGTCATTCCTGTGACTTTGATCAGGAATCTATATAATTTTAACGCGCTTTAAAATTAATACGAAGAAAAAACTTTGTCCCATTCCCCATCTTCAATGATTCTTTCTAAATCATAAAAGCTTTTACCAATGCGATGATCGGTTAGTCTATTTTGTGGAAAGTTGTAAGTGCGAATTTTTTCGGCCCGCTCGCCACTGCCAACGTTTTTGACATAAGAGTGTAAAAGTCCTTGTTTTTTTTCTTGTTCTAGCTGGTAGAGTTTGGCTGCCAAAAGGTTTAAGGCAATTCTTCGATTGGCTTCTTGATAACGCTCGCGGGAGGCGGTTACCACAATCCCTGTTGGTTTATGGATTAATCTAACGGCAGTTTCTACTTTGTTGACATTTTGTCCTCCATGACCACCAGATCGATAAAACTGCCACTCAAGATCTTGGGGATTAATTTTAATATCCGATTCAATGATTTGGGGGTAAACAACGATAACGGCGGTTGAGGTATGGATTCTTCCGCGTCTTTCCGTTTTTGGAATTCGCTGAACCCGATGGACCCCGGTTTCATGTTTAAACAAAGAAAAAGCATTGTCTCCTTTTATCTCAACAATATCTTTATCAAGATAAGAAAATTTAAAGCCCTTTTTTTGGGCAAATTTAATGTATGATAAAAGAAGCTCCCGCATCCAGATTTTTGCCTCATCACCTCCCACTCCAGGGATGGCTTCGATGATAGCAACGTTTGGGTTAATAAGCATAGGGAAAAATTAGAATTGGAGAATTTTTATTAATTGTTCCAAAGTTAGCTCTTGTTGTTTACCTGTTTTTAAATCCTTTAATTTTACCACATTTTTTTTAACCTCTTCTTCTCCTAAAATTAAAACATAAGGAATTCCTTTTTTATCGGCATATTTTAACTGTTTATCCAGTTTTTTTTCTGGGTTTAAAAAAAGCTCGGTGTTAATGTTTTTTTCTCTTAAGACAGTGGCGACTTTTATTGATTTTTCAATAAAGTCTTTGGAGAAAATAGTTACCAAAACTTTGGTTGAGGTTGATTTTTTGGGAAAAAGATTAAGTTCATTGCCAGCTTCCAAAAGCCGATCAAACCCAAAAGCAAAACCACAGGCAGGAATGGAGTTTTTTGAGAAAATACCAATTAAATTGTCATATCGTCCTCCCCCACCCAAAGAACCACCTTTATAATAGTCATCAACGGCTTCAAAGATTATCCCAGTATAATAATCTAAACCTCGCGCTAAAGTCGGTTTAAAAACAAAGTCTTCTTCCTCTTTTAGGTCATAAGTTTTTAAGAGAGAAAAAAGTTGTAAGATTTTTTCATTGGGTTTTTTGTTTTTTATTTGGTCTAAAATTGCTTTGGCTTCGTCGTTGGAAATTGTTTTTTCCTTTGCTATTTCCTCAATCACTTTTTCCTCACCTACTTTTTCCAGTTTATCAATGGCAGAAATTACTTTTTTATCAAGGTTTTCAAAATTTTTTCGGTCGTTAATAAAAATTTTTGTTTTTTTAAAACCCAGTTCTTTAAAAATTTTAAGGCTTACCGCAATTATTTCGGCTTCGGCCAAAAGACTTTCTTCCCCAACAATATCAATATCGGCCTGGATAAACTCCCGAAAGCGACCTTTTTGAGGATTTTCGGCCCGAAAAACTGATTGAATTTGATACCTTTTGAATGGTTTTGGAAGATTTTGATATTGAGAAACGACGCGAGCAAGAGGTACCGTTTGATCGTAGCGAAGACCAAGTTTTCTTCCTCCTTTGTCTTCGAAGATGTAGATAAGTTTATCGGCTTCCTCCCCATATTTTCCCAAAAGGACTTCGGCGTATTCTAAGGTGGGTGTTTCTAAGGGATCAAAACCAAAGCGTTCAAAAAGAGTTTTTAGTTTTTCAATTAAAAAATTTCGCTGAAGGGACTTTTCGGGCAAAAAATCACGAAAACCTTTTGGTGGTTGGATAAGCATAAGAGAAATTATAACATATTTTTTATTCTAACATCCGAAGAAAGGTGTTAACACCACGGGCCCAGGTACCAGGGGATGAAGGAGTGTATTTTTTCATGATCATTGAGGCAGTCACCAAGCCTTTGTCGATATATTCTTTTTTTATGCCAGCGGCTACTTTTTCAATCGCCTCTTCATAGGAAGAAAAACGAAGAACTTGATCACCGTAAATCCCCCATCCCCAACAGTTATGAGAGTTTTCGGGAATGTAGCGACAAAGATTGGATTCTTGCATGGCAATGGCTGGTAAAAGGCGATAATCAAAACCATACTTATCAGAAACAGAAACGATAAGCTCCGCATAGTCATATAGAGGCGAGTTATATTTTCGAAAAAATTGCTTAAGATTAGCCACCCTGCCATCAGAAAGCTGAGCATTGCTTTGGTATGAATTTTTGGGAGAAGTTAAATGAGAGTAAGAAAAAGGGTTGGTTTTTGCTTCACCAATTTCTGAAAGTAAATTTTCTATTTTTTTCTCTTTTTCTTCCTTGGCGATGATTCGGGTAATGAGAAAGAAATTTATTCCCAAAAACATTAAAAAAAGAAAAAAATAAATAACGGTTTTTTTAAAAATTTCTCTCATAAAAAGATGATAAGAAAAAAGGAAAATAAAGTCAAGAGGGGTTTGAGATTTATTTGATTTTAATTTTGTATTGGTTTTGGGGTAGATCTTCGATTTGATAACCTAAGGCCTCAATTTTTTTTCTTATCTCATCGGCTTTTTGAAAGTTTTTTTCCATCCGGTATCTTTTTCTTTCTTCGGCCAAGTCAATCACCTCTTTGGGAATTTTTTTTGGTTTTACCTCTTTTAATTTTAATCCAAAAACTTTGTCAAAGTCGTAGATTAAATAAAGTTTTTCAGAAGGATTTAAAAATGAATCAGAAACTACCTGCCAAAGAAGGGCTAAGGCTTTTGGGATTTGAAGGTTGTTGCTTATGATTTTAATAAAATGAGTTTGATAAGTTTTATAATTCTTATAGGTTTTATAAGATTGAGAGGAGTTATAAGATTGGAGTTCTAAAACAATTTTTTTAAGATGGTTATAAGAGTTTTGGGCTGATTTGGCCGCGTCCCAAGTAAAGTTTGATACTTTTTGATAATGAGTTTGTAAAAAAAAGTAACGCATCGCCAACGGTTCAATTTGGTGTTTTTCTAAATCGTTGATCGTATAAAAATTACCCAAGGATTTGCTCATTTTTTTTCCATCAACCATTAAGAAATTATTATGAAACCAAAAACGGACAAACGGCTTGTCGTTGGCCGCTTCAGATTGGGCAATTTCATTTTCGTGATGAACCGGAATATGATCAACCCCACCAGCATGGATATCGATTGGTTGACCTAAATATTTAACACTCATGGCCGAACACTCAATATGCCACCCAGGAAAACCATCACCCCAAGGAGAAGGCCAGTGCATGGTGTGGTTGGCAAATCTTCCCACTCTAAAAAACCACAAAGCAAAATCAGCCGGATGTTTTTTTTCCGGATCGACATAAACCTCTTCTCTTGATTTTTTAATTTTTTCTTCAAGTTTTTGGCCAGAAAGCCGGCCATAGTTTTTAAACTTTGAAACATCAAAGTAAATGGCTTCTTTAGTTTGATAGGTAAAACCTTTTTTTTCTAGTTTTTTTATCATCTCAATCATTTCTTGAATGTGATCGGTGGCTTTGCAGACAATATCGGGGGGTAAAATATTTAAGGCGTTTATGGTTTTGAAAAAATATTGGGTAAAAAAAGAGGCCACTTCCCAGACAGTTTTTTTTGCTTTTTTGGCGCCTTTTTCTAACTTATCCTCGCCGGTATCATCATCGCCAGTTAAGTGACCAACGTCGGTGATGTTCATTACGTGTTTTACCTTAAAACCAAGATACAAAAGGGTTCTTTTTAAAAGGTCGTTGTTGGTATAAGTGCGCATATGGCCAATATGGGTATAGTCATAGACGGTTGGGCCACAGGTATAAAAAGTAACGGTTTTTCCTTTTTGGGGGACAAATTCCTCAACTTTTTTGGTTAAAGTGTTGTAAAGTCTCATAGTCGGGGTGGTGGGAATTGAACCCACTACCTTTCGGTCCCGAACCGAACGTTCTTCCGGTGAACTACACCCCGAAAAATATCAAAAATCACTTAACTTATAACTCTCTTCTTCCCTCAAGAGCCTTTTTTAAAGTTAGATAATCAGCATATTCTAAATTAGCACCAATGGGCAAGCCGTAAGCCAAGCGACTGATTTTTAATTTTTTTTGTGGAAAAACTTCTTTTTCTATTTTTTCCTTGATATAAACTGCCGTTGCCTCCCCTTCCATATCAGGGCTGGTGGCAATAATTACTTCCTCAACTTCTTCATTTTTTAACCTGTCAATTAGTTCTTTGATTTTTAAATCGTCAGCCGTGACTCTATTTAATGGATCTATTTTACCATGAAGAACATGATAAACACCTTGGTAAATTTTTCCTTGTTCAAAAGCCAAAAGATCTAAAACTGTCTCAATCACAACAATTGTTTTTTGATTACGATTTTTATCGGCACAGATTGGACAAAGATTTTCTTCGGAAAGATTAAAGCACTTTTGACAAAGTTTGAGTTTTTGTTTTAAATCGATAAGATTTTGGCCAAAAGTTTTAAGATCGTTTTCTGGCAGTTTTAAAAGAAAAAAAGAAAGACGGTTGGCCGTTTTTTCACCAATTCCAGGAAGCCTCTGTAAGAAAAGACTGATTTTTCGCAAAATTGGAGGGAACATAATCACCCAACATCTAACACCTAACTTCTAACACCTCCGAGGTGTTATAGATTCGTCACCTCGGGATATTTGAAAAGACACGCCATGGCGTGTCTTTACCTAAAATTAACCCAATCTCCATCAATCTCTACTTATCTCTACTTATCTCCATTTATCTCTTTTCATATTCGCATCATTCGCGTCATTCGCATCTTTATTCGCATCATTCGTATCTTTATAAGGTTTAATGTTGAATGTTTAACGTTTTACTTTTATATCACAATCGTTTCTACGACAATCAAAGGTTTTCTTCCTTTTTCTTGATAGAAAAGATCCTCAAGACTGTTGATAATTACTCTTTTTATCTCATTGGGGTGAAAATGATGGTGCGGTTTGGTTAGTTTTTCAATAAGATCTTGGGCTTTTTGGTAAAGTCTTTTTTCTTCTTTTTCAAAAACAAACCCCCGGGAAATAATCTTTGGGGCAGTTAAAAGCCGTCCTTGATTATCAAAAATTAAAAAAACAATTACCATCCCTTCGGTTGATAAAGTTTTTCGATCACGAAGAACAATGTTTCCAACATCGCCAACACCATAGGCATCAACGTAGATATTTTTTGTCTCAATTTTTTCTCCCAAAAATGCTTTGTTTTCAAAAAACCAAACACTTTCCCCTTCTTTCAAAAGAAAAACTAAGTTTTTATCAAAGCCAAGATCAGCAACAATCTTTTGGTACTGTTTTTGATGACGAACAGTACCCCCAATGGGGATAAAATACTTGGGATTGGTAAAGCGAATTAAAAATTTTAAGTCTTCTTGATTACCATGACCAGAGGAATGAAGTTGCTCCCCGATTTCTGAGTAAATAACCTCGGCTCCTTTTTCAATTAGGTCTTCAATTAAGGCATAAACATCGTTTTCGTTGCCGGGGATAGGATCGGCGGAAAAAATCACCTTATCGCCGGGGGTAATTTTGATATTGGGATTTTGATCCATGGAAAGTTTGGCCAAAGCCGAATCATACTGACCTTGGGAACCAGCAACGATAAGACAAAGTTTTTGCGAAGGTAACCTTTTTGCCTCTTCTTCTTTAATTAAAAAAGAAGGCGGAATTGGTAAATAGCCGTTTTCAATCGCCAATCTGGTATTTTCTTTCATTGATCGACCTAAAAAAACAATTTTTCGGTTGAATTTTACGGCTGCTTCAACACACTGACGAATCCTTGAGATATTGGAGGAAAAGGTGGTCATAATAAACTTGCCTTTGGTTTTTCGCATCTCATCTTCAAAAGTTTTCCCAACCACCTTTTCTGATAAGGTTAAACCTTCACTTTCTGCTCCTAAACAATCAGATAAAAGACACAAAACACCTTCCTTTCCCGCTTGAGTGATTTTCTCAAATTCTGGAGGGGAACCATAAGGAGGGGTAAGATCGAGTTTAAAGTCTTGACCATGGTAGAAGTTGCCAACCGGTGTTTTGATAAAAAGATGAAGAGTATCGGGAATCGAGTGGGTCATTTTGATAAATAAAACTTCAAAATCCCCAAAGCGATAGGTTTTTTGAGGGTTTACTTGATTGATTTTGATGGAAATTCCGTGCTCTTTAAGTTTATTTTCCGAAAAAATGGCGGTTAATTTGCTGGCAAAAACCGGTGGTTGACCTAAAGCGGCGTAGTGAAAAGGTAAGGCTGAGATATGATCTTCATGACCGTGAGAAAGAATTATTGCTTTGATTTTGTCTTTTTTGTCTTCAAGATAGGAAATATCAGGAATCACAAAATCAATCCCCAATTCTTTTTCCGCCGGAAACCCAATCCCACAATCAACGATTAAGATATCTTTTAGTTTATCGTTTTGATAAAGTTCATAAACATGCATATTTTTAGTGACATCCCCAACTCCTCCCAAAGCCACATACCTTAGTTTAAAATTTGGCATAAAAGTGGTTTTAAATAATAATTTGGTTATAATTATTATAAACCATGAAGATTGATAAAAAAACAATAAAAAATAAGTTAAAGCAGGTTTTGGATCCCGAACTTGGAATTTCGATTGTTGATTTGGGTCTTATCTATGAAATTAAGATTGAAAAAGAAAAAGTGAAAATTGTTATGACTTTAACCACGATTGGTTGTCCCCTTTTTTCTTTGATTGAGGAAGAAGTAAAAAATAGATTAAAAGAGTTGGGGTTAAAAGAAGAAGAGATTAAGTTAGAGTTGACTTTTGATCCACCATGGACTTTGGAAAGAATGTCAAAAGAGGCAAAAGCGATGTTGGGGATATAAAAATTAAGATAAACCAGATAAATCAGCTAACATCGGATAAATCGGAAAAAAGTTAAACCTTCAACGTTAAACGTTTTTATTTTTTATGCCAAAAACAGGTTTTTGGGATAATGAGGAGATTTTAGGAAAGCTTTTGGAGCTTGGAAAATCAACGGTAAAAAATACCGGTCAACAACTTAAACAAACTTTTAGTCCGCTTAAGATTTTAGAAGGAATTGTGGGGGGAGGAAATGAAAATGCTTCGATTGAGAAAAATGATAAAAATGAGTTAAAAAGAGAACAGAATAGTACTCCTTTAGATACTGAAAAATTAAGACAGAAATATCAAGAGCAAGATAAACAAAAAGAAGAAGCATTGCGGCAAAGACTTTTTCAACTTGTAAAACGAGGGGAAGAAGAAGCTCTTCAAAGACAAAAACAACAAGAGGTAGAAAAACAAAGAATGGAAGCTTATAAACAACAAGAAAAAAAACGTAAAGAAGAAGAAAGAAAAAGACAAGAGACATTGGTTGAGGTACCAAAAGGAAAAATAAGAAGAAGTATTTTTTCACCAAAAAAAGTGGTCCAAAGGCAACAAGCCGAGGTGAAACCAGCTAGCGGAAAACAGTGAAAAACATTAAACGTTAAACATTATAAAGATACGAATGATGCGAATAAAGATGCGAATGACGCGAATGATGCGAATATGAAAAAGAGATAAATGGAGATAAATGGAGATAAGTAGAGATAAATAGAGATTGATGGAGATTGGGAGATTGGGTTAATTTTAGATAGAGATATGTCATGGCGTGTCTTTACAAAGATCTTTTACAAATATCCCAAGGTGACGAATCTGTAACACCTCGGAGGTGACAAATCTGTAACATTATCATTATTGTCATTCCCGCGAAAGCGGGAATCTATATAATCATACCTCTAATGTGAAAATAAGGTAAGAATTATATAGATTCCTGGTCGAAGCCAGGAATGACAAAAAAAGTTTAATGTTTAATGTTACATTTTTAAATATTAGATGTTAGGTGTTAGAAGTTAGAAGTTAGATGTTTGGTGTTTGGTGTTTGGTTGTGAGTCCGGGGAGACTCGAACTCCCAACCGACGCCTTAAGAGGGCGCTGCTCTACCAGTTGAGCTACGGACCCTGCGCCCAGAGGGACTCGAACCCCCAACCTAATGGTCCGAAGCCATTCGCTCTATCCAATTGAGCTATGGGCGCTTTGGTATTATAATTATATAATGATTTTTTACTTTTTATATCTTTCTTTAGTTTTTTTCATTTTAATCTTTTTATTTTTTTTGTCTTTTTATTTGATTTCTCTTCTTTACTCTTCTTTGATGGGTTCTCCCTATGTACCAACCAAAGAGAAACAGGTAAATTTGATTTTAAAAGAGCTTCAACCAAAAAAAGGAAAAGTTTTTTTTGAGCTTGGCTGTGGCGATGGAAGAATGGTAAGAAAAGCGGTTAAAGACTTTGGGGTTTTGGGTTTTGGTTTTGATGTCAATCCACTTCTTTGTTTTTGGGCTAGGTTTTTGGCAAAAAAAGAAGGTTTAAAAAACGTTGTTATTGAAAGAAAAAATATTTTAGATCTTTCTTATAAAAATGTTGACTATGTTTATCTTTTTCTTTTGCCTGAGATTATCAAAAAATTGCAAAAAAAGTTAGAAGAAGAACTGCCAAAAAAAGCTATCGTTGTCTCCCATGGATTTGCGATTTTAGGTTGGGAGAAAAAGCTTTTTAAAAAGATTGATGAGAAACCATTTCCTACCTATTTTTATCGAATGTAGATTTTTATTCCGCACTACCCAAAGTAACCGTTAAAGTTTTTATCTCACCATTTCGCCAGATTTTTAAGGTAACCGTTTCCCCTACTTTTTTTTCCAAAATTAAATTGGCCAAAGAATTTTCTTTTTCACCTTTAACTTTTTTTCCGGCAAACTCAATAATAATATCCTCAACTTCAATCCCGGCTTTTTCCGCCGGCGAATTTTCTACCACCTCAACCACATACGCTCCCTCAACCACATCATTTAATAAAGCAGTTTGCCGATCAATCATTTGATAGCGAACACCCAAAAAGGGTCTTTCAAAACGACCGCCTTGTTTTTGAAACTTTTCCAAAAGAGATTTTACCACATTGGAGGGGATGGCAAAACCAATATTTTGGCCTTCTTGGGCAATAGCGGTGTTGACACCAATGACTTCGCCCCGACTATTTAAAAGTGGACCACCAGAATTGCCAGGATTGATGGCCGCATCGGTTTGAATGACATTGTCAAGTTTTTCCACATATCCTTCAAAAGGAGAACCGGCGGTTATCCCTCGACCCAAACCAGAGATAATCCCTGAGGTGACCGTGTTTCTAAACTCACCCAAGGGAGTACCAATGGCAATTACCAGTTGTCCTAATTTTAGATTGTTAGAATCACCCAAAGTTAAAGTTTTAAGACCGGAGGCATTGATTTTTAAAATAGCCAAATCGTTTAAGGGATCACGGTAAATTTTTAAAACATCATATTTTTTATTGTCATAAGTTAAAACCTGATAGGAAGCGTCAGTATCAGAAACAACGTGTTTGTTGGTAATAATTAACCCCCCCGAATCAACAATAAAGCCGCTGCCGATATTTTGTTCAATTTTTTTCTTTTGCCCGGGGATGCGCCTAAAAGGAGAAAAAGGATTAAATGGATCAATTTCAAAAAAGCCCCCAGAAACAGTGGTTTTTTTAATGCCAACGGTGACAACGGCCGGCAAACTTTTTTCAACCACTGAGGTGATAACCGACTCTTCAAAGACCACCACCTGTTTTTCATTGGTTTTTGGAAGGTTGGGAAAACTAATTTCTTTTTTTGGTAAAAATTGAGAAAAATTGGGAAGAGTTAACAGTTTAGTTTTTTGACCAATAGCCAAAAGGAAAATTAATAAAGCCAAAAGAGTAATTAAGCGTTTCATAGAATTTATTTTAACAAAATTTCAAGGGCTTTATCAAGTTGTTTATCATCACTTCGAGTAGGCGTGTTACCTTCTTTTACCTGATTTTCTACTTTGATTTCTGGGTCAATTCCTTTACTATTAATCCAATCGCCATTAGGCAAAATCCATTTGGCCACCGTTACATGAAGACCGGCGCCTTCTTTTAGATCTAAAGCTTCTTGAACTGAGCCTTTACCAAAGGTTTTTTCGCCAATGAGTTTGGCTCTTTTATGATCGCGTAGGGCACCCGCTAAAATTTCTGAGGCAGAGGCCGAGCCTTTATTGACCAAAACCACCAAAGGAATCTCCAAAAGCTCACCTTGACGAATCACTTTATACTCTTTATTGGTAATTGTTTTTGATTCCTGGCGAACCACGATCTTTCCCATTGGCAGAAATTCAGAAGCAAGATAGACGGCTCCTTCAAGATAGCCTCCTGGATTGTCACGAAGATCCAAAACCATTCCTTTAATTTCTTTTTTAACCCATTTTTCTTTGATCTCAAAAACGGCTTTGTCCCATTCATCGATGGTGTTTTCGCCAAATTGATTGACTTTTAAAATGGCAATGTTTTTTTCGTAAGAAAGTTCAATTGAGGGAACGTTGATTTGGGCGCGGGTGATTTCCACTTCAATCTCTTTTCCTTCTCTTTCTAAGGTGAGTTTTACCTTGGTTCCTTTTGGGCCGCGGATTTTTGAGACGGCGTAAGTCAGACTCCAGCCTTTAGTTGGTTGGCCATCAACTTTGTTGATAAAATCACCGGCTTTAACTCCCGCTTTTTCGGCGGGTGAGTTTTTTAAAGGGGAAATGACAATCACCCGGTTATCTTTCATCCCAAGCTGGGCGCCAATTCCTTCAAATTTTCCTTGAAGATCATCTTTGCTTTGTTTGTTTTCTTCAGGGGTTAAAAAAAAGGTGTAAGGGTCATCAAGCGAGGAAACCATCCCTTTGATGGCACCATAAAACATTTTTTTTGGATCAAGCTTTTCTTTGTCGATAAACTTTTGCTCCACTTTTTCCCAAGTGTCCCAAAACAAAGAAAAATCTAAGTTTTTTTCTGCGGCTTTGTTTTCGATGTTTATAATGTTGTAGGTTGGTCGTTCTATCTTTTTTTGGTTAGCATGATATTCGCCTAGTTTATAGCCAGCACCAAAAATAAGGATAAAAAAAGAAAGAATAAAAAGAAGGTCGGTAATTTTTTTGGTTAAAGAAAATTTGTTTGGTAGTTGATTATTCATAAAAAATCATTTTAGTAGAATTTTTATCAATAAAGCAAGACCAATTTTTTTTAATTTTTTTAATGTCGTCTAAATTTTTAAATTGAAAAGTGGGTAAAGTGGTTTCTTTAGGCAGTTTTTTTATTGTTAAAAATCCTTTAACTCCCAAAGCCTCAAGTTTTGTTTGGAAAATAGAGTTTATTTCTTCAGCAATGATTAGTTTTTCTTCTACGTTCTGAGAATTGACTTCGTTTTCGTTTTCGAAAATAAAAATTTTTGCCCCAAAGATCTCTTTTGCTTCTTCTTTTACTTCAATTTCTTCCTTTTTTTCAATTTTTATCTTTATTCCCTCTTTTTCAATTTTCTCTACCTGCCCAAAAACAGGCGAAAAAAAGACGCTTTTTTTATCGTCATTTTCTTCGGTTTCAATGATTAAAAGTCCTTTTTGATGATCGATTTCTTTCAAAACTCCATCCCACTGACTTTTTATTTTTTTACTTGAGAAAAATCCTTTTTTTGAGGCTAAAATATCACCTTTTTTTATCTTTTCCCCAATAAATTTTTTAAGATAAAAAAAGATATTTTGGGGAGAAATAGAAAGCTTCTTTTGAAGGTCAATTTTTACCGTTTTTTGATTTTTTACTTCAAAAAGCTTAGTCTCAAAATCCACCTTTTGGCCGGCTTTTACTAAGATTTTTCCATTTTGAGGAACGGTTAAAAAGATGTTCATAAAGTTAAGTATAATTTAAAAAAGAAAACCATTCAATATAAACTTTACTTGCAAATTTTTTTATGTTATAATGTAATTCTTATGAAAGCCAATATTCATCCTTCTTATTATGAGGAAGCGGTAGTTAGTTGTAGTTGTGGAAATACATTTACCACCGGTTCAACAAAAAAAGAGATTCATGTTGAGGTGTGCTATAAGTGTCATCCCTTTTATACCGGAAAGCATCGTTATTTAGATGTTAAAGGAAGAGTGGAGTCTTTCCAAAAAAAGCAAGAGAAAGCAAAAGAATATCAAGCCAAAAAGTCAAGTAAGAAAAAGGAAGAAAAAGAAGAATATCAACCAAAAACTTTAAAAGAACTTTTGGAAGCTTTGTGATATAATTATAATTTTCCCAAGACCCGGGTTGCTGTTTTAATTTATAAAACAGCGTAAAAAACGTTAATGTTCCCGGCGAGGAAAAAACTTATGGTAAGTCTCAAAAAAATCGAAAAAGCCAAAAATCTTGCCAAAATTCTTACTGATAAAAAAAATTTTTCCCTTATCAAATTTACCAATATCTCCCATCAAAAGCTTGAGACATTAAGAAAACAATTAAAAGAAAAGCAAGCGAGGCTTGCCGTTATCAAAAACGCTCTTTTTGAAAAAGCAGTTGAAAGTTTGACTTCTTTAAATGAAAATTTTAGTCAAATAAAAGAAAAATTTTTTCCCTTAAAAGAAAACTCGGCTCTTCTTACCTTTGATGGTGATTGGAGTGAGGCGCTTTCTTCTTTTTATAAATTTGCTCAAGAAGAGAAAACCCTCTTTTTTAAATTTGGTTTTTTGGATGGGGTTGTGTACTCGGATAAAGAGTTGATAAAAATTTCTCAACTTCCCTCCAAAAGTCAACTTTTGGCAAAAATTGTTGGTGCTTTAAAATCGCCATCTTTTCGTCTTTATTATGCGTTTAAATTTCCTGCCTTTAAATTAGTAACAGTTATTAGTGAACTTTCAAAAAAGAAGGGAGGTGAAAAAAATGGCTGAAGAGGTAAAAACCAAGTCTGACTTGGTAAAACTTTCAGAAAAATTACAAAAATTAGCCAAAGAAATTGAAGGACTGACCGCTTTGGAGATGGCTGAACTGGCAAAATACTTAGAAGAGAAGTTTGGTGTGTCGGCAATGGCGGCGATGCCAGTGGCGGCGGCTTCCCAGGCAGGCTCGACTTCTTCTGAAGCCAAAGCTGAGGAAAAGTCGACCTTTACCGTGGTTTTAACTGATGCTGGTGCTAATAAGTTAAATGTGATTAAAGCGGTAAGAGAGCTTCTTCCCAACCTTGGTTTGATGGATGCGAAAAAAGCAGTTGAGAGCTTGCCGTTTGAAGTTTTAAAAGAAGTGAAAAAAGAGCAGGCTGAGGAAGCAAAAAAGAAACTTGAGGCAGCGGGAGCCAAGGTGGAGTTAAAATAACTTAAGTCACTTAAGTCACCAAGACACTTATGGACAATCCAAAAAAATCTTCTTATGGCGCCGAGTCAATAGTCGTTTTAGAAGGACTAGAGCCGGTAAGAAAACGGCCAGGGATGTATATTGGAACAACGTCGCAGATGGGAATCAATCAATGTTTAAATGAGATTGTTGATAATGCCATTGATGAGGCTTTGGCTGGTTTTTGTCGCAATATTAAGATAGTGATTGAAGAAAATAACTATCTAACTGTCTTTGATGATGGGCGAGGAATTCCGGTTGAGGTAATGCCAAAGTATGGCGTTTCGGCGCTTGAAATTGTAATGACAAAACTTCATGCTGGTGGAAAATTTACATCAGGCGCCTACAAAGTCTCTGGTGGTCTTCATGGAGTAGGCGCCTCAGTTGTCAATGCCTTATCGTCTCATTTAATTGTTGAAGTGGCGCGTGATGGTAGCCTTTATCGTCAAGAGTATCAACGCGGTGTTCCCCTTTATCCGGTAAAAAAAGTTGACCGATCAATTTTGGGCTTTACTAATCCTTCTGGTACCGCCGTTTCTTTTTTACCGGATTTGGAAATATTTAAAGAAACCATTGAGTTAAATTACTTTGCTTTTAAAAAACAAATTAAAGAACGGGCTTATTTAATCAGTAACGTTTATTTTCGAATTGAAAACAAAAAGGAAAAAGAAAGACTCGCTTTTTATTTTGATGGAGGGATTGTTTCTTTGGTCCGCGATTTAAATCGAGGGAAAAAGGTTTTATTTGATGAACCAATTTTTATTAAAAAACAAATTGGCGACAAAGAAATTCAAGTGGCGCTTCAATACACCGATTCGATTAATGAAAACATTCACTCGTTTGTTAATGTAATTAATACCGTTGAGGGTGGGACTCACTTAACTGGTTTTAAAACGGCGTTAACTAAGGCGATTAACAGTTATGCCAAAAAAGAACTGGGAGAAAAAAATGGCGAGGAGACATTTATTGGTGATGATGTCAAAGAGGGGTTAACGGCGGTTGTCTATGTAAAAATGCCTTCAGCCAATCTTCAGTTTGAAGGACAGACCAAAGCAAAACTTGGTAATTCTGAAGTGCAAACATTGGTTCAACAAACAGTCTTTGAAAATTTAACTACCTTTTTTGAAGAAAATCCAAAAGTTGCCAAAACCATTTTGGAAAAAGTCTTTTTGGCCCAAAAAGCGAGACTTGCGGCTAAAGCGGCCAAAGAGGCGGTTCTTCGCAAAGGGGCTTTGGAAGGGGTTTCTCTTCCTGGAAAGTTGGCTGATTGTCAGGAAAAAGATCCTTCTCTTTCTGAGCTTTTTATCGTTGAGGGTGACTCCGCCGGTGGTAGTGCTAAACAAGGACGGGATCGCAAAACCCAGGCGATTTTACCGCTTCGGGGAAAGATTTTAAATACCGAAAGAGCTTATTTAGATAAAGTTTTATCGTTTAAAGAGTTGAAAGATTTGGTTGTGGCTTTGGGGATGGGGATTGGCGAGACGGTTGACTATAAAAAACTTCGCTATCATAAAATTATTATTATGACCGATGCCGATGTGGATGGTGAGCATATTCGAACTTTGCTTTTAACCTTTTTTTATCGTCATTTACCTGATATTATAAAAAAAGGACATCTTTACATCGCCCAACCACCTTTGTATAAAATTCAAGCGGGAAAAAAAGTTTTTTACGTTTATTCCGATGAAGAAAAGGAAAAAAAAGTGGCCGAGATTTTACAAGAGGAGCCTTATAAAGCAAATCCAAGTTTAATTGTTATTCAGCGATATAAGGGTTTGGGAGAGATGAATCCCGATCAGCTTTGGGAAACAACGATGAACCCCAAGAATCGAGTTTTAAAACAGGTAACTATTGCCGACGCTGAGGAGGCCGATTATGTTTTTTCCATGCTTATGGGAGAAGAGGTTGGGCCAAGAAAAAAGTTTATCATCACCCACGCGAAACTGGCGAATTTAGATTTATAAGTTATAAGTTTTTTTTAAAAAACACCTATGGATATTAAAAAAATAACCGCTGGTAAAAACCCACCTGAGGAGTTTAATGTTTTTGTAGAGATTCCTCAAGGATCATCAGTTAAGTACGAACTTGATAAAGAGAAAGGCGTGATTATGGTTGATCGTTTTGCCTATACAGCGATGTTTTATCCTTTTAACTATGGCTTTATTCCCGATACCAAAGCAGAAGATGGCGATCCAGTCGATGTTTTGGTGATTTCTTCTTATCCGGTCTATCCTGGAACGGTTATTCCAGCTAGGGCTATTGGGATGCTTGAGATGGAAGATGAGGCGGGAGTGGATACTAAAATTATTGCTTTGCCGACAAAAAAAGTTGATCCATTTTATGCCGAGGTTGAAACAATTGATGATTTACCAAAAAAGACTAAAGAGATGATTCAACACTTTTTTAATCATTATAAGGAACTTGAGCCGGGTAAATGGGTAAAAACAAAAAGATTTTTGGGCAAAAAAGAGGCCGAGGAAGCGATTATAAAGGGATTGAAGAAGTAAAACGTTAAACCTTATAATGATACGAATGATGCGAATAAAGATGCGAATGACGCGAATTATGCAAATGAAATAAGATAAGTAAGAAAAATTCGGATAAATCGGCTAACATCGGATAAATCAGAGAGATAAATAGAGATTTATAGAGATAAATAGAGATAAATGGAGATTGGGAAATTTGCTTAATTTTAGGTAGAGACACGCCATGGCGTGTCTTTATAAATATCCCAAGGTGACGAATCTGTAACACCTCGGAGGTGTTAATTTTTAATTTCTTGTGTTAGATAGAAGTTAGATGTTAGATGTTTGGTGTTTGGTGATTTTATGACTCAGATTAAACAAACAGAAATAACAACGGAGATGAAACAGGCGTATTTGAACTACGCCATGTCAGTAATTGTTTCTCGGGCTTTGCCCGATGCCCGTGATGGATTAAAGCCAGTCCAACGCCGGATTTTGTATGTGATGTATAAGATGGGTTTAACGGCCGGTGCTAGATTTTCAAAATCAGCAAAAATTGTTGGTGAAGTTTTGGGAAAGTATCATCCTCATGGTGATGCTCCAGTCTATGAGGCTTTGGCCAGAATGGCCCAAGACTTTTCCATGCGTTATCCTTTAATTGCCGGTCAAGGAAATTTTGGTTCGGTTGATGGTGATCCCCCGGCGGCCATGCGTTATACTGAAGCCAAACTTTCAAAAATCGCTGAGGAGATGCTTTATGATATTGAGAAAGATACGGTTTTGTGGATTGATAATTTTGATGGCACTTTGAAAGAACCATTGTATTTACCAGCAAAACTCCCAAATCTGCTTTTGATGGGGGCAGAAGGAATCGCCGTTGGGATGGCGACCAAAATCCCACCTCATAATCTTTCGGAAGTGGTGGATGCTTTGGTTTTTATGATTGATCAGGCATCAGTTGATAAAAAAGTTTTACAAGAAAAAGAAAAAGCTTATGATTTGATAAAAGACGTAACTTTTCCCGTTGAGTTGGATGAGATATTAAACTACATAAAAGGCCCAGACTTTCCAACCGGTGGGATAATCTACGGTCTTTCTGATATTAAAAATGCCTATGCAACAGGCAGAGGATCGATTCTTATTCGGGGAAAAATTGAAGAAGAAGATTTAGGACATGGCAAGATGGCAATTATCATAAAAGAACTCCCCTATCAGGTGAACAAGGCGGCTTTGGTTGAAAAAATTGCTCGATTAGTTCAAGAAAAAAAGATTGTTGGTATTTCTGACCTTCGTGATGAATCCGACCGAGAGGGAATGCGAGTGGTGATTGAGGTAAAAAGGGATGCTTCTTATAAAAAGGTTTTGAATAATCTTTTTAAGTATACAGAGCTTCAGACAACTTTTCCGGTTAATATGGTGGCTTTGGTTGATGGGGTGCCGCAGACTTTGGGGTTAAAGTCAATTTTGGAAATATATCTTCGTCATCGGATGGAGGTTATAATTAAAAGATCTTCCTTTGAGTTGGAAAAAGCCAAAGCCCGGGCGCATATTTTAGAGGGTTATTTGATTGCTTTGGATCATATCGATGAGGTTATCTCTTTGATTAAAAAGTCCAAAAATGAAGAAGAAGCAAAAAAAGGATTGGTGGAAAGATTTAATCTAACTCCTATCCAAGCCCAAGCGATTTTAGATATGCCTTTAAAAAGATTAACCGCTTTGGAAAGAGAAAAAATTGAAGGAGAACTGACTACTTTAAGGGAACTTATCGCCTATCTTCTTTCTCTTTTAAAAGATATTTTTCAAGTGTTAAAAGTGATAAAAGAAGAGCTTTTGTATCTTAAAGAAAAATATGGTGATCAAAGAAGAACCCAAATTATAAAAACTAAACCGGGTGAAATAACCGATGAACAGTTAATTGAAAATAAAGAGGTAATTGTTGTTTTAACCAAAGAGGGATATATCAAGCAGGTTCCAAGAGAGACCTTTCGGGTTCAAAATCGTGGTGGCAAAGGCGTTTCTGGGATGGAAACAAAAGAAAGCGATAATGTTTATTTTATCACCTCAGCCATGACTCATGATTATATGCTTTTTTTCTCCAACTTTGGCCGCGTGTTTCAAAGCCGAGTTTGGGATGTACCAGTTGGTTCCCGCGTTTCTAAGGGAAAAGCGATTGTCAATCTTTTATCGTTAAAGGAAGGTGAAAAAATCACCTCGGTTTTAGTTTATGATAAAACGATTTTGGAAGAAAAAGAAAAATATTTTGTTTTGATGGTTACCAAAAAAGGGATTGTGAAAAAAACGCCATTTTCGCAGTATCTTGATATAAGAAGCAATGGAATTATTGCTATTAAACTGGAGCCTTCGGACGAGCTTTTGTGGGTAAAGTTAACCGATGGAAAAAAGATGGTGATTTTAGTTTCTTCCCTTGGTAAAGCCATTATCTTTAAAGAAGAAGAAGTAAGAACGACCGGTCGCTCCTCAATTGGCGTTAAAGGAATGGAGATTGCCGATAATGACTTTGTTGTCTCAGCCGATGTTTTTTCTGAAGAAGAGTTTAACAAAGAAATTTTAGTGATTGGTGAACATGGAATTGGTAAAAAGACGTCTTTGTCTTTTTTCAAAGATCAACATCGGGGAGGGAAAGGAATAAAAATTGCTGAGGTTGATGAAAAATTTGGTCGGGTAGCCTTTTCCCAGATTATAAAAGAAGATGATAAAACAGTAATTATTACTAGTCGTCAAGGTCAGGTGGTAAAAATTCCTCTTTCTGAAATCCCCAGCCGTTCAAGAGTAGCCAAAGGGGTAATTTTGATGCGTTTTTCGCAAAAAGATGATCGAGTGGCTTCGGCGGCGTTTGTATGAAAAATGAAATTTTTTGGCTTATTTTTTTAGTTTTATCTTTATAAAATTTTATTTCACACCTTGATAAGAAACATAAGGAATAAGGGCCAAAAAACGGGCATATTTTATTTGCTTTGCCAGTTTTCTTTGGTGTCTGACGCAAAGGTGACTGACATCTCTGGCCATAATCTTTTTTCTTGGAGTTAAAAACTTTTCCAAAACCGTTGGTTCTTTAAAAGTGGGTTCTGTTTTCGTTTGGCAAAAATAGCACTTTTTCATAATGATTTTTAAAAATTTTCAACTTAAAAAGGAATATCACTTTCATCAATATTAACGTTTTCCTCTGATTTTTGGTTTTCTTCTTGTGGTTGAGACGCGGTTTTTGATTCTTCTTCTTTTTTTTCAACAATTACTTCTTCTTTGGGTAAGGTATCTTCTTCCACGGGGATGGCTTCTTTTTCGATATCTTCTGGTTCTTCTTTTTTGACTTCCACTTTTTCTAATTCAGCCGAAGCAACTGCTTTTTTTCCATCAGCAAAAACGATAAAATCATCAAGGACAATTTCGGCAATCGTTCTTTGAACACCATCGCGACCGGTGAATGTTCGATAAGTAAGCCGACCCTCAACATAGACCTTATTGCCTTTGGCTAAAAGTTTTCCGCAAAGTTCGGCTAATTTTTGCCAAGCAACAATTCGATGATATTGAACTTCTTCCCGATGTTCGCCTTTACTGGTGCTCCACGAACGATTGGTAGCCAGACCAAAAGTACAAATTGCTGTCCCGGCTGGGGTATATTTTAACTCAGGATCGCGGGTAAGGTTCCCCACTAATATCACTCGATTAAGACAACGACCTGCCATAATTTTTTTTATTTTTCTTTTTTAACTAATAATAGATAACGAATGATTTTTTCATTAAAGTCTAATTTTCTTTTAAAAGGAAGAACGTTTTTTTTATCCATGGTAAGAGTAATTATAAAGTAGATGGCTTTATTTTTCTTTTTTATTGGATAAGCCAAAAGCCTTTCACCCCATTTTTCTTTATTTTCGATTTTCCCACCGTTTTGGGAGATGATTTCCTCAACTTTTTTTAAGTCTTCTTCTTTTTCAAGAAGAAGGATAAGCTCGTACATCAAAAATTTTCTTTTCTCTAACTTCTAAAGTCATTAAAATATTATTATAATTAAAGAATGCAAAAAATCAAGAGGAAAATTTTAGTCTTGATTTTTTATTTTTTAGTTTTTGGTTTATTATTTTACACACGATTTATTGGTTTAGACTGGGGTCTGCCCTACCCGATGCATCCTGATGAAAGAAATATGGCCGTTGCCCTTTCACAACTTGCCTGCAAATTTAAACCTCACCAATTTGATCTTGAAAATTGTTTCAACCCTCATTTTTTCGCTTATGGACAGTTGCCTTTGTATCTTGCTTATTTTTTAATTTGGGTTTTAAAGGGATTTTCTTCCTTTGGGGAAATTAAAATCCTATTTGAGGAGGCAACGATTGTTTTGCGATTTATTTCCGCTTTGGCGTCGATATTGTCAGCAGTGATTGTGGTTGAGATTTTAAAGATAATTACTAAAAAAGAAAAGTTTTTCTGGTGGTTAATGGTTATTTTTTCGCCTTTTTTTATTCAATTTTCCCATTTTGGCACAACCGAGTCCTTGCTTACTTTTTTTTATCTTCTTTTGATTTTCCTTTCTTTATTGTTTTTTGAAAAAAAGATGACTTTTAAGAAATTTTTTTTTCTTTCCAGTTTAGTTTTTGGCTTGAGTTTGGCAACCAAAGTTTCTTCTTTGATTTACTCTTTTTTACCAATTTTTGCCATTTTTTTGACCAAAGAAAAAAGTTTTTATCAAAAAATTTTTTTAATCATTTATTTTTTTGCTTCTTCTTTGATTTTTTTCTTAATTTTTTCCCCGCATAATTTTATTTCTTGGAAAGATTTTCTTTCTTCTTTAAATTACGAAAGCGCGGTGGCTTTGGGGAAGATTTTAGTATTTTATACCAAACAATTTGATTATAGTCTACCGATTATTTTTCCGCTTTTGAAAGTTATTCCTTTTGCTTTAGGTTTAATTGGTTTTTTTGGGATTTTTGGTTTTTTCCCAGTTATTTTGAAAAACAAAATAGACAAAAGATTGATTTTTTTGGGATTTTCCTTTTTAATCTATTTTTTACCCAATGCTTTTATTTTTACAAAGTGGACTAGATTTTTGGCGCCAATTTTTCCCGTAATTTTAATTTTTGGGATTTTATTTTTGGAAGAAATTAAAATTTTTTTAATAAGATTTTTAGTGATTTTTCTTTCTTTAATTTTAGGTTTTTCATACCTTTCAATTTACCAAAAACCGGATGTGAGATTTTCTTCTTCCGAGTGGATTTTTAAAAATATTCCCAAAAACTCTTATATTTTGTCAGAGACGGCCAATGTGATTGATATTCCCATATTAAATCCCAAAATTAAAAACTTAAACCAAGAACTAAATAAAAATTATCAAATTATTTCTTTTAACTTTTATGATTTAGATAAAAATAAAGATTTACAAAAAGAGTTGATTTATCATTTAAACCAAGCGGATTATATTTTTGTTCCTTCGCGACGAATCTTTGCCAATTATACTTGTTTTTGGCCAGAAAAGAAAAATTATTTTTTTGATTATTTAAGTTACGATAAATATCGCTGTGAGAAATTGAAAAAAGAATTTCCCCTTTTAAATCAATATTATAAGAATCTTTTTTCGGGCCGACTTGGTTTTAAAAAGGTGGCTAAATTTTCTTCTTATCCAAAAATCTCTTTTTTTGGAAAAACGTTATTTGAATTTCCCGATGAAGAAGCTGAGGAGACATGGACTGTTTTTGATCATCCGGTGATAAGAATATATAAAAGAGATAAATAGAGATAAATGGAGATAAATGGAGATTTATGGAGATTTGAAAAGATAAGATAAATTAAGAGAGATATTCTTTGATGGCATTGGCAATAAGAGAAGCACAAGAGACAACTTCAATTTTGTCAATTTTTTCTTTTAGTTGAATGGTATTGGTGACGAATATTTTTTCAATTGGGCTTTTTTCGATTATTTCTTTGGCATCGGGTGATAAATCTGGGTGGACGACACCGGCAATTACTTTTTTGGCACCTTTTTTAAGACAAAGATCTGCCGCATTGACAAGAGTTTGGCCTGAGGTAATAATATCATCGACAATAATGGCAATTTTATTTTTTACATTACCAAAAAGATTTAACGCTTTTGATTGGTGAATTTTTTCTAAATTTCTTTTTTTCTCAACTACCGCAATTTCAACATTTTTTTGATGAAAAAAACTATCAGCAAAATTTTGCGCCCGCTCTACCCCACCTTGATCCGGTGAGACAATAATGACTGCTTCATTTTTAAAATGATTGCTAAGATAAGAAGAGATTTTTTTATTAAGGACTAAAAAGCCATCAATATTTTTAAAAGGCACCGAAAAAACCCCTTCGGTTGCCTCATCGTGAAGAGTGACGGCAAAGATAGCATCAAAACCCACATATTCTAAGATTCTAATGACAACATTTACCGAAACTGATTCTCCAGGAAGGTGTTCGCGATTTTGCCTGGCATAACCAAAATAAGGAATAACGGCAATTATTTTTTTTGCTCCATTTCTTTTTAAGGCATCGGCAAAAAATAAAAGCTCCATAAGATGGGTGTCGGTTGGATTAGAAGTTGGTTGGATAACGAAACAAGTACTTTCTTTTACTTTTTCTTTTATGGTGACTTTGACTTCAGAATTGGCAAAACGCGTAATCTTTGAAGAAGAAAGAGGAAGATTAAGAATTGAGGCAACCTCCTGACTAAGTTTGGGGTTAGCCGAGCCGGAAAAAAGTTTTATCATAATTTTTTTTAAGGGTTTTGGGTTGAAATCTCAATCAGTTTTCTTGCCGCCAGTTCTTGCGTTTTTTTAATTGCTTCGTTAATCGCATCGGCAATCCTTGGTTCTTCAACACCATCTACTTCGATGGAAACAATCGCTTGATCACCACGAAGAATGACCCGGACCCCATTTTTCTCAACCATCACTTGTTCTTGTTGGAGTGCCTGTTGCATCTTTTGTGCTTGCTGTTGTAATTTTTGAAGATCACCCAAACCACCTAAAGGATTAAACATAGGTTTTTTTTAAAAAATTTTTAATTTAGGAAAATTATATAACAAAAATAAAAAAAATAGCAAGGGGAAAATGAAATGGAGATGAATGGAGATTGATGGAGATAAATAGAGATAAATAGAGATAAGTAGAGATAAATAGAGATTAATGGAGATTAGAAGAGATTTTTTTTAAAGAAAGATTTTTATTTTGTAGAGACGCACTGATGTGCGTCTTTAATAAGGTTAAAAAATTATATAGATTCCTGATTGAATTCAGGAATGACAGTTTTTTCTTGTCAATTGAAAATTAAATTAATTAGATGATGATTAGGTCAATTTTGCTTTTACCATCTTCCTACGATCGTAATAAGATGGTAAAGGGAGTTTTTTTACACCTTGGATTTTAAATTCATTATAAAGACGTGATTTATCACCTCTTTTCAACTGATCAAGCCCACCCTCCGATTCGAAGGGCAAGGAATGACAATTATATAGATTCCTATTCTAAAGAAGGAATGACAAAAAAAGTTTAATGTTTAATGTTAGACTTTTAAAATATTAGATGTTAAGTGTTAGATGTTAGAAGTTAGGTGTTTGGTGATTAGGGGTATTCTTTTTGTTGCTTTATTAGGTTTTCTATTCCATGTTTTAGAAGAAAGTCAAGGATATAATCTACCGTTTTGTTTCTTTCGGCGGCTAAAAGAATCATTTGAGGATAACAGATAAAAATTTCGCCAATATTTTGTTCTTTGTAATAAAATGTAAGAACAGGAAGCGCCACTTTTTCATTTTTATATTTCTCAGCGATCATTTTCATTTTTCTTTTTCCAACAAAAATAATATTTAAAGAAGAAAATTCCACTACATTTTCACCCATTATTTTCAAAAGAAAATCTTTTATTTTTTTTCTTTCAATTTTATAGCGAGATGAAGAGATAATATTGATATTCATTTTTAATTTAAAGAGTTAACTTAAGATTTAATTCTTTTTCTTTTTAAAGCTTTTTCTTTTTCCTCTTCCCGTCGGACTAACGATGGTTTTTTATAAAAAAGATGTTTCTTAAGTTCATTAATAATGTTTTCTTCAATAAAGATTTTTGTGAATTTGCGAAAAATACTTTCCTTTGTTTCTCCTTTTTGCTTTTGAACCACAACCATAAATTTTTACGCCCCCTTTCTTAAAATTTTATAAATATCGAAATTTATAATTTTTTATTTTTTAAATAATTTTATCGCCTCTTCTAAAGAAACAATTTTTGATTGAGTTTCTTCTCTTTTTTTTACTTCAACATTTTCTTTGGTTTTTTTTGAAACCACCAAACGATAAGGAATTCCAATAAGATCGGCATCAACTAATTTCTCGCCCGAAGAAACATTCTCCCTATCATCAAATAAGACTTCAATTCCTTCTTTTGTAAGCCTTTGATAATAATTATAACATCTTTCTTTTATTTTGCTTTCATTAAGATTTAAACCAACAAGATGAACTTGATAGGGAGAAACTTCCTCTGGCCAAATAATTCCTTTTTCATCATGATAAACCTCAACGATTGCACCAATTAAGCGCGTTGTGCCAATTCCATAACATCCCATAACCACATATTTTTCTTGACCATCATCATCGATAAATTTTAAATCGAAGGCTTGAGAGAATCGAGTTTCTAAATCAAAGATATTGCCTACTTCAATCGCTTTTCCTTTTTTTAAAGGCGTTTGACATTTGGGACAAGGATCATTTTGTTTTTTTGTCGCTATTTCTTCATTTTGAGCAAAAGAGCAGGAAGGACAATAGATTAAGTCCACCTCACCGGCATTAGTTAAAACATTAAATTCGTGAGAAAATTTTTTGGTGAAACTACCACCTGAGGCTTCGGTTATTTTTATCTCTTTTAAACCACAGCGGTGAAAAACATTAAGATAGGCATCAATAACTTTTCGATAATATTGATGAAGATCGTCTTTATCTTTATGAAAAGAATAAAGATCCTTCATCCCAAACTCTCTTCCTCGCAAAATTCCTGATTTTGGTCGCGGTTCATCCCGAAATTTTTTTGTGATATGATATAAAGCAATCGGTAGATCTTTACCACTTTTTAAAAATTTTTTAACCAAAGGGGTAACTGTTTCTTCATGAGTTGGGGCAAGAGCGTATTCTTGGTGATATTGGCTTTTAGTTTTAAAAAGAACGTCAACCGAATCCCATCGTTGGGTTTTTTCCCATAAAATTTTTGGGTGAAGAAGAGGCATTTCAATCTCTTGGGCGCCGATTTTTTCCATTTCTTGACGAATAATATTTTCAATTTTGGTAAGGACTCTTTTGCCCAAAGGTAAAAGGGTATAAATGCCTGAGGCTAATTGATCGATAAAACCCGCTTTGGTTAAAAGTTCTTGGTTTTTTGCTTCGTATTTTTTGGTTTCTTTTTGGGTTTTACCAAAGATTTTTGAGTAAAGCATAAAAAATATAAACAAAAACTTATATTTTATTTTTATTTTTAAATCCCAACCGATCCAAAACTTTACCCACCGTTTCTAATGGCCCAGAGGAGTAGGTGTCAATTACTAAATGATAATATTTTGGGTCAAAAAAATCAAAATCACCATAGATCTTTTTCCAAGTTTTTAAATTGTCTTCTTCTCGTTCTTTGATCATTCTTTTTGCTTCTTCTATTGTCACCTTATCTCGATTAACTACCCGATCAACTTTTAAAGCCGGATTAGAACAGATAAGAAGCACCCTTAAGGTGTCCTCAAAATTTCTGGCCATAAAACCAGCCAGCCACGAATTTATTACATAATGACCTTCTTTTAAAAGTTTTATTGTTCGTTCATCAATAAGCCGGTGAATTTTTTCATCTCCCAAAGAGGCTAACGGGTGTTTGTATTCTTTTAGATAATCGCGAAGAATTCTCCCTCCTGAAGCAAATTTCCATCCCAAAGGCAGCAAAAACGGTTTTAGATTTTCAAGAAGAGTATCTTTGCCGGTGGCTATCCCGCCGGAAATGGTTATATTTTTAAAATTAAGTTCCATGATTATAATATACCAATTTTGTTTAGATTTGCAATATTTTTTTAATACGAATGATGCGGATGAAGATGCAAATGATGCGAATGATGTGAATGAAAAAGGTGTAAAAATGGTGTAAACATAGTGTAAACGTTGTATAAACGTAGTGTAAAAGTTAATATTTATGTCATCCCGACTCAGTCGGGACTATATAATTGACAGTAACTATCTGTCATTCCCGCGTAGGCGGGAATCTATATAATTTTGACAATACAATTTTATAGATTCCTGATCGGAGTCAGGAATG
>Ga0123519_10003065_pt1 | contig 27952 bp, 29 predicted proteins | sample YelNatPaOPRAMG02_FD_87396 | JGI IMG/M metagenome (GOLD analysis project Ga0123519, IMG submission 87396) | Hot spring microbial communities from Yellowstone National Park - Yellowstone National Park OP-RAMG-02 (version 2) | ecosystem: Environmental > Aquatic > Thermal springs > Hot (42-90C) ...
ATGCTCAGCAGATGGAACTGGTGACCTATCACTGGAGTGGCAAACACCAGAGGGTGGTGCGGGGCATTGCCCTGTTGACCTTGCTCTGGACGGATGGGCAAGCCCTCATCCCTTGTGACTTTCCGGTTTACGACAAGCCTGCAGGCGGTCAGAGCAAGAACGCACACTTTCAGGCGATGTTGCAGAGGGCGAAGCAGAGAGGTTTTGCGCCCGAATACGGGCTGATGGACAGTTGGTATAGCGGGTTGGCGAATCTCAATCTCATTGGTGGTTTGGGCTGTTTTTTCTTGACGCGGCTGAAGAGTAACCGCTTGGTCAACCCTGATGGGCAGGGGAATGTGCCCATCCGTCTAGTGGCAGTGCTTGCTGAAGGGAGGGAGGTGCATCTGCGAGGATTTGGTTTCGTGCAGGTATTGCGGACAGTTTCCCGAGACGGAGACGAGGAATACTGGGCGACGAACGACTTGGGGATGAGCGAGCAGAAGCGTCAGGAACTGGAGGCAAAGGGATGGGGGATAAAGGTTTACCATCGGGCGCTGAAGCAATGCTGTGGGGTGGAGCGGGCACAGGTTCGCAAGGCTTTAGCGATGGTGCGCCATTTGTTGTTGGCTTCACGAACCTTTTTACGGTTGGAGGTTTATCGTTTGCGGACGGGGGTGAGTTGGTATGAGGCGAAGTTGGCTCTGCTTCGGGAAGCGATACGAGCTTATCTGGCTCATCCCACCTATGAACTTAATCCAACTGCGTAAGTCCTATGACTATGAAACGCCAATACCCTAAACACGTCACCTTGACCACCCTCCCCGTGAGGGGCATCTACCACTGCATCCAACGCTTCTGCCAACTACACCCTCTGCCCAAACGATGCGGAAGACCCTACCAACAGGCAGTTGTTTGGGAGTGTGAAGGGAGCGTATGGGAGTGTGTGTAGAGCGCGTTCGTGGGTAGGTGCTGGGGTGTGGGTATGGGGGATGTTTGTGCTGTGGAACTTGGTGGGAGTGGTGCGGTTGGTTGGGGATGGCAGTTTTTTGTGGTGTTTATGGATACGGGGTGTCTATATGATTTCTCGAACATCCTCACACCCTTGCGCTTATCTGCTCGCGCGACCTCCGTCACTGGGAGGTGCGGGCTATTCTTCTGTATCACCCCGCCCCTGAGAAACATGCTTTTTCAGTATGTGGATTGGCTCATTGAGGGGAAAGGCCTGATTGCCGTTTCGCGCACCGCGTATGATGACGGCATGGGCGGGGGCGCACAACCAGCATGACGCGAACTTCCTCACCTTCTACCACTTCCGCGACTTTCGCCAGCGCAAAACAGGAACTGCTCTTCCAGATGAGCGGGTATGACAGGTTCACCGCAGGAAACGCAATCGCACAAAGCGAGGCACATACAGCTCCGCGTTGTTCAGCACCTCGCTCATCTCGAAAGAGTTGGTGGCATAGGTGACCAGCAGTTCGTTGGGGGCGGAGAGCTCGGAGTGCGCTTTCGCCGCGTAGCAGAAGACGTGTTGCCCTTTCTGTACATCGGGGCAGCGGTACACCGTTTGCGGTTCGCTCCATGCGCCCGTCGGCGAGTTTGCCCAGCGCAGACGGATTTCGGGCGAGAGGTCGGCGGGGGAGTACACCAGTGCCCACTTGCGCAGGGCAGGTACGAAGCTCACGCTGAACTCCGCGCCGATGTCATCACCTGAAACGGAACATTCGCGCCATCGGTGGTTCCAGCCGTTCAGCGTCCAGAACTGCCACGCGGTAAAATGAGCCATTCTGCCCACAGGCACACGGGCAACCCCCAGTCCGCGCTTCAACGGGCTGCGCGATCGGTCATCTCGGATACCGTAGATGTACACCCACTTGCCGTCGCTCCATACCGCGCTACCGAAAGAGAGGTGGCACCGGTCGTCGTGGTGATAGAAGGGCAGCTGGTGCAGGTGATACCGCCATTGCGTGGGCGGAAGGGAATGGTCTAACACCTCCGCCAGCCACGCTCCCTGCGAGCGAAAGCCGAACACGCCCGGCTCGCCGGTGGGCACAATGTGAGTAAGGAAAAGCCATAATCTTTTACCTTCTGCCAGTCCGTGTCCAAACCAGAACCAGCCGCGTGAGGCACGCGGGCGGAGAAAGGCGGTGAGCTTATCTACCCCGCCCCCGCCGAAGAAAAACCGCAGGCGTGCGCTCTGGGTATCCTTCCCCTGCTGGACGGCGATGGAGTTACCCATCACCAGTTGGGCGTTCGCACGCCGACCGTCGCGCACCTCGCCGAAGTAGGTATCGCCAAACAGCCAGAGCGTCCGCTCCGCATCCAGCGGCACAGAGTATGCGCAGTCAGAGCCAATCCATCCCGCTTGTCGGTGGAAATGCCGTTCCCACCGCGTTTCGGGAAGGGCTTCTATTTGGGGTAATGGCAGGTGCAATTCTCCTCCTAGCATTTTTTACTGAGGCGAGAGCGATACTGCCTGCCCGCGCCGAATCAGCTTCCAGCCAAACGCCTGCGCAAACCCGCGTGCTTCTATCCATACCTCGCGCCCATCATACAGTACTGGCTGCGAGAGCGGAACCTGTTGCTTCCCTATTAGCAGTACCCGTGCTGCAACGGGGATGGTTACCCGCTTGCCGAGCCAGGAAGCAGTAAACACCCCTGCCTTGCCCTGTTTGAGGGATCCACCATGCTGCTGTAGCACGGCGCCTGCGGCAACGTATATCACCCCCGCCGTGGACCGCTTGGCTGGCACCGTAGCCTTCGCGCTCTGCACGCGCAATGTACCTAGCCCCTCCCAGTTCATCAGCAACATGTGCGCCCGAGAAAGCAAAAGGCGTGCGACAAACTCGGAACGTTCCTGGTCCTCGCGGGTAACGGGCAAAAAGACCCCAGTCTTCGCTTTGGGGTCTATGGGTTGATACTCCACGTATACCTTCAGGGTAAGGCACCCGTCATGTATGACAAGCCTTGCGGTTCCTGCTCCAGGTCCCGGTTTAGCTCCTTCAGGTGGAGTGTATACCCAGCTCTTCATACCGATGGGGAAGCAGCTATAGGTACCTTCTGGTATGCCAGGAGTTCCCAGCGGAGCTAACTGGCTTCCTGCAAAGAACACAGATTTTCGATAAGCTTGCCTCTCATCCGACACGAGTGCCAGGACATATGAAATCTCTGCCAGGAAGTTTCCGAGAGGACCGCGGCGGTTGAAACGCAGCGATTGAGTGAGGTAAGGTGCATTGACGTCTTCCAGCACTCCAGTTCCTATCCCCTGCCGCTCCACGTAGGAAAGTTCCCCCGGCTGAATGGCCACCCTCTCCTCGAGAAGTTTGCGCAGTCTATCGTGGCTCATCTGCCCGTACAGGTGAGAAGCCAGCGCCAGTATGGCGACGATAGAGATTGTGAGAGTGGTAAGCAGCAGTTTCCTCTTCATTTTCGCACCTCCTACGGTCTTTTATCAAGGCGGGGTCCAAGGCAGGGTACTCACCCCACACTTTCCCGTCCACTCTACGACAGGTTCGGCTCCATCTATCTGCTCGGGTTCACTCACCAGTCCCCGAGGCGCTGCCCACATGCGAGGCATTTGCCAGTAATCTTCTTGGATCCACCAGCAAGCGGGATGGTCGGCCGGCGGGTTTCGGTAGCTGCAGCCAAAAAGGTCTATTTTCCGCGCCGCTGTGGGGTCCCAAATGCCTGCGCCGGTGTCGGGAACGCCAGACAGGACACACACCGGATGCCATGCCCAGGAGTACCATTTGTAAGTATAGTCTGGATAGGGTGGTATGGGCTCACTCGGGTCATCGCCAGGGGTCGGATCACTCCCAATAGGGCAAACCATGTTCGTATGAAAGTGTAGGCTACTCGAATTGCTACAGTGCCAGGGGTTTTCCGGGTGGCTTTCTCGTCCACAGCCCGGAGACGGCGGCAGCAAAGACGCGGTAACTAGCCGTCTTGCAGAGAAATCCATGCCCAGCGAGCACAAGGCAATCATGGTGAAGAAGGAAACATCCACACAGTTCCCCCTAGTCCACTCCATCGCTGTCCACTTATCCAGAAGAGCCTTTAGTCTGAATGAACCATCTGGCACCCAGCGCGAGTCCGAGTCGTCCGGGTAGTAAAAACCGGGTTTCCGGTAAAACACACCGAACGTCACCGCTCTCGCCGCGTCAAACAGGTTGATTTTCTTCGATGCCCATCGGCAGCTTTCGCGCAGCATGCTTACCCATGCCGGGTTCATCGGTGCCTTCGGTGCATCCAGCACAATGAATACTTCTGAACTGTATATCGGGGTCAGATAATAAGTCGGACCCCAAGCACCCCAGTAATAGATTACATACGCAATGTCTAACTGAGCATGGTCTACATGAGCAGGAAGGTCAGGTAAAGGATAAGGCTGTCCGGGAGGTTTCAGGTTACCTACGCCGGGGTCGTTCACCGTGAAATAGACCGTGTCGTCCACCAAGCTGCGCAACCGCGCATAGCCCACCTTCCAGCCCAGCAGGTTGCCACCACCATCCAGATATGCGCTCCAACTGGTTCCCATCTTCACACACAGCGGGTTGCCCAGTGCGTTCACAGGCGTAATCAGGTCCTGGCTGCCTTCGGTTTGCCCCCAGCGCAACTGGTAGAAAGTGCCGTTGAAGCGGTATTGCGCCCAGCACAGATTGGACGCCAGCACCAATAGCAGGGTTACACCCCAAAGGCGTTTGAGCATCGTGGTTCGCTCCTTTGCTCATGCTTGTTTTGCATGTCCAACTGCAATATACCATGTCGAAAAAAAAAAGTCAAGCAGTTTGCGGGATGAAAGCTGAAGTGGTTTCTCCGCTTTGCCGATAATCGGAGTGAAGAAACCTCACCCCCGTCTCCTCTCCTGCAAGGAGAGGAGAGAGTGAGGTCTCCACAGGTTCACCGATGCCTGCAGAGGAACGCACCGAACAAGCCACACCGCGACGACGGCAAGAGGCACGCCGAAGGGGACAGGTTGCCCGCTCGGTGGAGCTGTCCTCCGTGGCGGTGTTTCTGGCGGTGGTGATGGTGTTGAAGGCGGTCAGCGAGGGCGCGCTGCAGGGGGCGATGGAGTCCGTCCGCTTTGCGCTGAGCAATCTCAGCCATACCGAGTTCTCTCCTGCGCTTGCGCTTTCTTTTGCGATGGGTTGCTTGAGCCATGCGGCAAAGGCGTTCCTGCCCGTGATTGGTGTGGCGATGGTGGTGGGTGTGGTGGTGAACCTGCTGCAGGTAGGTGTGATGTTCACCGCCGAGCCGCTGGCTCCCAACTGGGCACGGTTGAACCCTGTCGCCGGCTTCACTCGTCTCTTCTCACGGCGAGCCTTCGTGGAGAGTGTTAAGACCCTGCTTAAGGTGCTGCTCATCGGGTGGCTGGCGTTCTCGGCGGTAAGGGCGGACGCAGCGATGTTACTGAGAACCAGTGAGATCGACCCGCTGATGGTGCTGATGCTGGTGGGGCAGTTGCTGTACAAAATGGCATGGCGGGTAGGGCTGGCGATGCTGGTGCTGGCGCTACTGGACTACGGTTTCCAGCGGTGGGAGTATGAGAAGAGCCTGCGCATGACCAAAGAGGAGGTCAAGCAGGAGATGAAACAGACGGAGGGCGACCCACAGGTGAAATCACGCATCCGCGCCCGCCAGCAAGCCATCGCCCGCCGCCGCATGATGCAAGCGGTACCCAAAGCGGATGTGGTGGTCACCAACCCGACGCACTACGCGGTCGCCTTGCAATACGATTCGCAGAAGATGGCGGCTCCAACCGTCGTGGCAAAGGGAATGAATCTTATCGCGCTGCGCATCCGCGAAATCGCATTGCAACACGGCGTGCCGATAGTGGAGAACCCGCCGCTGGCACAGAGCCTGTATCGCACGGTGGAAGTAGGCGAGCAGATACCCCCCGCGCTTTATCAGGCGGTGGCGGAGGTGCTGGCATACGTGTATCGGCTGCGCCGCCCCAATTCACGGTGAGAACTGAGAAACTGGCGTCTTGTGGAAATGCACCATCATCCAGCGGTTGTCCTCCCTCACGAACACGCGCGTTTCGTTGGTCGTTTGGAAGCGAATCCCGCCCTCGTCCGAACGGGTGACCACCAGCGTGTAGGTGGCGATAGCGACGTTACCGTAGAGTTGCACCCGCGGGTTCACGATGTCCAGACGGTACTGCACATTGGGCGGCCGCACCGTCTTCTGCTGGCGCATGTAGTGCAGGTGAAACTCCACGGAGTCGATGCGTGCAGGCGTCTCTGCTTCAAAGGAGGACACGTCATCCGCGACCAGCTCGCGGTAGGTGTCGGTGTCCTGGCAGTAGATGGCGTGGAGCAGCCGCTCCAGCGTCTGCATCACTTCCTGCTGACGTCGGTTCATCCTTCGCCTCCACACTGGGCGCGGTGACGCAGGTAGTGGTCTACCAGCACCAGCGCCATCATTGCCTCCACGATGGGCACAGCGCGGGGCAGCACACAGGGGTCGTGCCTGCCTTTTGCCCTCAGCACAGCCGGTTCGCGACGCACATTGACCGTTTCCTGCGGCATCATGATGGTGGCAGTCGGCTTGAAGGCGACGCGAACGAGGATATTCTCGCCATTAGAGATGCCTCCCTGCACGCCGCCAGAGTGATTCGTGCGCGTGTGCACCCTGCCCTGCTCGTCCACGTAGAAGGGGTCGTTGTGTTGTGAGCCGGTGAGGTCGGTTCCCGCGAAGCCAGAGCCAATCTCGAACCCCTTCGCCGCAGGGATAGACAGCATCGCCTTGGCGAGGTCGGCATCCAGCTTATCGAACACAGGGTCTCCCCAGCCGGGCGGCACGCCCCGCGCCACACAGCCCACCACCCCGCCCAGCGAGTCGCCCTGACGACGCGCCTGATCAATCGCCTGTGCCATTGCCTCCGCAACGGCTGGGTCGGGACAGCGCACCGGGTTCGCCTCCACCTGCTCTGGAGTGACCGTGTCGGGGTCTACCTGCGCGCGCAGGGTGTGTATCTTTTCCACCCAGCCCACAATCTGCACGCCCTGCTCGTGCAGAATCTTTTTGGCAATGGCTCCCGCCGCTACCCGCCCTACCGTCTCCCGCGCGCTGGCACGCCCTCCGCCGCGCCAATCGCGGATGCCGTACTTCGCGTCGTAGGTGTAGTCCGCGTGGGAGGGGCGATACAGCTCGCGAAAGGACTCGTAGGCTTCGGGGCGGGCATCTTCGTTCCAAACCAACAGGCAGATGGGCGTGCCTAGCGTTTGGCCATCGAACACCCCGGAGAGGATATGCACGGTATCGCTCTCGCGTCGCTGTGTGACCAGCTTGCTTTGTCCCGGACGTCGCCTGTCCAGCTCGCGCTGTATCTCCTCCGCCGAAATGGGCACATGCGGGGGACAACCGTCGATGACCACCCCTACCGCCCCGCCGTGCGACTCGCCGAAGGTCGTAATCCGAAACAGATGTCCGAATGTGTTGCCCATAGCGTCTTCGATTATACGAGTTTAGCAGCGCGAAAGCAAACGGCAGGTGGCAGACCGCAAGGAAAAAGTGTTTAATGTCTCTAATATGATGCTACAATGCATCGTCATACAGCGAGTGGAGGCAAGGCATGAACGTGACTACAACGCCTTCTGGAAAGAAGCTCATCACCGTCATTCCGGGCGACGGGGTAGGACCGGAGTGTGTGCAATCTGCGCTGCGTTTAATTGAGGCAGCGGGCGCGCCAGTCGAGTGGGAGATGTGCGAGGCTGGCGCCAGCGTGTTCAAAAAGGGGTTGGAAAGCGGCGTACCGCCAGAGACCATCGAGTCCATCCGCAAGACGCGCGTGGTGCTAAAGGGACCGCTGGAGACCCCCGTGGGCTACGGGGAGAAAAGCGCGAACGTGACCCTGCGTAAACTGTTTGAGACCTACGCCAACGTGCGCCCGGTGCGCGAGATGCCCAATGTGCCCACCCCTTACAGCGGGCGAGGTATCGACCTGGTGGTGGTGCGTGAGAACGTGGAAGACCTGTATGCCGGCATCGAGCACATGCAGACCCCGGGCGTGGCACAGTGTTTGAAACTCATCTCGCGCAAGGGGTGCGAGAAGATTGTGCGCTTCGCCTTCGAGCTGGCGCGATCGGAGGGACGTAAGAAGGTGCACTGCGCGACCAAGTCTAACATCATGAAGTTGACCGAAGGAATGCTGAAGCGCACCTTTGAGGAGATTGCGCCCGAGTATCCCGACATCGAGGCAAACCACATCATCGTGGACAACTGCGCGCACCAGCTGGTGAAACGTCCGGAGCAGTTTGATGTTATCGTCACCACCAATATGAACGGTGACATCCTCAGCGACCTGACCTCTGCGCTGATTGGCGGGTTGGGCTTCGCGCCGTCTGCGAACATCGGTAATGAGGTGGCTATCTTCGAGGCAGTACACGGCTCCGCACCCAAGTACGCGGGCAAGAACGTGATCAACCCCACAGCGGTCATCCTCTCGGCGGTGATGATGTTGCGCTATATCGGCGAGTTTGAAGCAGCAGCGGCTATCGAAAACGCGCTCATTGTCACGCTGGAAGAGGGCAAGGTGCGCACGGGTGATGTGGTGGGCTATGACCGTTGTAACACCACCACCGAATATACCGACGCCATTATCGCTAATCTGGGCAGGAAGCCCAGCCAGACCTTCGTGCGCGAGTATCGCCCCATCCAGCTGCCCCAGGTGACGCGCGAGCCGGTCATGGTGCGCCCGCAGAAGCGGCGTGTGACAGGAGTGGACGTGTTTGTGGAGTTCGACGGCACCGCCGAGCAGCTGGGCAATAGCATGGAACAGTTGACAGAAGGCACTGCACTGCGCCTCAAAGCTATCTCCAGCCGGGGCACGCTGGTGTATCCCGCAGTGGGCTTCATGACTGACCTGGTGGACCACTGGACATGTCGTTTCGTCCTGCGCGACGACGGGGGCGAGCTGGGCGAGGCACAGGTGCTGGACCTGCTGCAGCGCATCAGCAGCAGGTATCGCTGGACGCACATCGAGAAGCTGCACGAGTTTGACGGTCAGCCCGGCTTCACCAAAGCGCAGGGCGAGGATTGACCATCGGTGGAGTTTTGGTTGCCCTCACCCCCTGCCCCTCTCCCACGCTGCGGGAGCGGGGAGTTTATGTCGACCGCAGCCTGGCGGGTATTGGGTTGCGCAACCGTGTCCCGATTTGGTAACATAACCCAACGGCACACCTTTTTACCGGATGGGATAGAGTATGGAGGAGAGTATCGAACGGCAACTGCAGGTACTGCAGCGTGGCGTGGCGGCAATCATTCCCGAGGACGGACTGCGTAAGAAGCTGGAGAAATCGGCGCGCACAGGCAAGCCATTGCGGGTGAAGCTGGGGCTGGACCCCACCGCGCCCGATATTCATCTCGGCTTCGCGGTGGTGCTGCGCAAACTGAGGCAGTTTCAGCAGTTCGGGCACATTGCCTGCCTCATCATCGGCGATTTCACCGCCATGATTGGCGACCCGACCGGGCGCAGCAAGACGCGCCCGCAACTCTCCCGCGAGGAGGTGGAGGCGAACGCCCGCACCTACCAGCAGCAGCTTTACCGCATCCTGATGCCCGAACGCACTGAAATCTACTTCAACAGCGACTGGCTGGGCAAGATGACCTTTGCGGACGTCATCCAGCTCGCCTCCAAATACACGGTGGCACGCATTCTGGAGCGCGATGACTTCCAGAACCGCCTCGCCGAGGGCAAGCCGCTGGGGATGCACGAAATCCTCTACCCGTTGTGTCAGGGCTACGATTCGGTTGCCATCCAGTCTGATATCGAGATGGGCGGAACCGACCAGATTTTCAATAACCTCGTGGGGCGTGACCTGCAGAGGGAGTACGGTCAGGACCCCCAGATTGTCATCGCCATGCCGCTGCTCGTTGGGCTGGACGGCGTGGAGAAGATGAGCAAATCGCTGGGCAACTATATCGGCATCACCGAGCCGCCCGACCAGATGTTCGGCAAGGTGATGTCGCTGCCCGACGAGCTGATGGTGTCGTACTTCGAGCTGTGCACGGACGTGCCGATGGACGAAGTGCGCCAGATTGCACTGGGGTTGAACAACGGCACACTGCATCCGATGGAAGTCAAGCGACGCCTCGCCCGCGAGATTGTAGGCATCTATCACGGCGCGGAGGCAGCACAGGAAGCAGACCGCGAGTTCATGCGCGTTTTCTCCGCTCGCGAACTGCCCGAAGAGATTGCGGAATACGATGTACCTGCGGATATCGTGAAGGATGGCAAGGTGTGGCTGCCGCGCTTGCTGGCGGCGCTGGATTTGGTGAGTAGCAACAGCGAAGGGCGGCGTATGATTCAACAGGGGGCGGTGGAAATCAACGGCGTGCGCCACACCGACCCGAACGAGGAGATAGAGGTGGCCGCCCTGCGTGGTGCGGTGATTCGGGTGGGCAAGCTGCGTTTCGCACGGGTGAGGTAGACGACTGTCTGGCGTGCCATTTGGAGGGCGAACCTCCGGGTGAGCCGGGCCTCCCCACTCAACGTCTGCGCGGGTGGAGAGAGGTTTGCGGCTTGGCGGGAGGCTCGCCCACCAGACGGTGAAATGCGACGCTGCACGTCCCCAGCAATGACTAACCCTGCTACCGTGTGGTGCTGGTTGCCGGGGGATAGTCAGGCGTCGGTTTATACGATCCCCCCTGTTCCATCCACGGTGGCACTCCGGGCGTATACTTTACGCCCTTGGGAGGGCGCGGCGCACTCAAGTAGTAGTACGCCCCGAGGATAATCGCGACCACCACCACTACCAGCACAATCGCTACCGCAGGACTGACCTCCTTTTTCACCGGGTCACCTCGCTGTTACTGTCGTTTGTCCCACATACCGTTGGGCCAGGGTCCGTTGGGCGGGTCGCGCCGTGCCGGGTCGGTAGTCTGGTTGCCGATAGGCTGGGTCGTTTGGTCCCTGCGCATCCACTTCACATGTCCGTCGCACATTGCGTAGTTACTGCCCTGCGAGTGGATAGTGGCTCCACCACCTTGCATGTTGAACTCGTTGTAGTCCCAGAAGACCTCCGTTGCCCAGCCGACACTCCACTGGTGATACCAGTTCGGGCGTTCCGCGACGAAGATAGTGGTCGCCGGGCTCACAATGGTCGACTCCGCCGAAGCGGCAGGGGACATCCGGAAGCTGTAGGAATTGGAATCCCATCCCCAGTCGCTTTCAGGCCAGCGGAAGTTCTGGCTGTATGTCACCGGCACAGCGGGTTTGGTGTTGTCCACCGCGTCCTGTCCGCGCCCCCATGCGTCGCTGGGGCACTTCCACATCTGCTGGTTTTTCACATAGGGATGTATCTGCTGGTGCCAGGGCACCCAAGTGGGATACCATCCCCATGTCCAGCTGTGTACCTCGTCATAGTCTTGCGCGTACATCAGCTCGCCCAGCATGATTTGTTTCATGTTGGACAGGCAGGTGGTCGCGCGCGCTTTCTCCCGTGCCTGTGCGAACACCGGGAAGAGGATCGCCGCCAGAATGGCGATGATGGCGATGACCACAAGCAGCTCGATCAGAGTAAACGCTCGCCCATGGTCTCGCCGTTGAGTACTGACTCGCATGGTTTTTCTCCCTCCTTGTGATGATTTATCTCAGCCGGACACCGATACGGCATCCAGCGTGGTTCCGTAACGAAGCTGCACCGGTATGGTGACGTCGGCATAGTCTTCCCGTTCTCCGGTGATGTACTGATGCAGAAGGCGAACGGCGGATTCCGCCAGCGCATCCAGGTCGACGTATACCGAGGCGGCGATATGGCGTGTGGTGGCGGGCCAGTGCAGACCATCATAGCCAATTACCGAGAGCCTTGAGGGCACCTCGATACCGAGACGGTCGCAATCTTCCAGAAGGCGGTACGCCAGCCAGTCACGCCAGCAGAATATCGCTGTGGGAGGCCGCGGTTCGTGCAAAAGGCGTTCCAGAATCCTTTGCCCCTCATTCCAGTAGCTGAAAACGCTCTGGTCGGGAAGGTCGCCTCCAAGCGCGCGAAGGTACTGCTGAAGCAAACGAACGCGCGGGATGGCATCCCGAAAGTCGCTTCCCTCCTCAATCATGGCTGCGATATGCCGGTGCCCCAACGCGACAAGGGCTTCGGCGACCTGCCTCATCCCACCTTGCATGTCATCGCGCACAGAGGGCAAGATGCCTTCGCTGTCGCGGGCGTTTATCAGCACCACCGGCAAGCGCGAACGCCTCAGCAGAGGCAACAGGGGGTCGTCGGGCAGAGGGGCAAATAACAGCAATCCATCCGCGCGTCCGCCATTCAAAAAGCGGTACGTCTCCTCTGGCGGTCGGCTGAAGTCGCAGTGTACCAGCACATCGTAGCCGAGCTTACCCGCTGCACGCTCGATAGCGGTAGACAACCTGTCCATGTAGAGGTCGTTTTCGGTACGCAAGCGGAACGCATTGAAGAAGGACAGAACGTGCGTGCGACCACGCTGAATCGACCGCACCAGCAGGTTGGGGCTGTAGTCCAGCTCCTGTGCTGCCTCTTTCACGCGCCGGTGCGTCTCCTCCGAAATGCGATGTGTGGAGGCTTTGCCGCTGAGCACCAGCGAGGCGGTGGTGCGGGAGACCCCCGCCCGCTTTGCTACCTCGTCGAGCGTTGCCCGGGTTCTTCTTCGGGATGGAAGGGACATCGCTTCCCTCTTGCTAAAGTACTTTAGCATCATTATAGCCTCCTCTTGCAACGCTGTCAAGAGTTTGCTAAAGTATTTTAGCGAATTTTTTTGAAAAATAATAGAAAGGACGCACGTACATGCCCGAGTTAGTGGTTCACATCGACACTGCCCGGCGTTATCAGCGCATCGAGAACTTCGGGGCATCGGGCGCGTGGAGCCTGGACCCCATCGGCAAAGAATGGACTGAAGCCAACAAGAACATGCTGGCAGACCTTCTCTTTTCGCGAGAGAAGGGCATCGGGTTATCGTTGTGGCGGTTCAACATCGGGGCGGGTGGCGCGCTTACCGACCAGCTGTGGGACCCCTGGCGGGGGGCGGAGGTGTTCAAAGCCTCCGAAGATGCAGAGTATGACTGGAGCAAGCATGCCGGGCAGCAGTGGTTCCTGCGCGCGGCAAAGAAACGGGGTGTGGAGCGATTCCTTGCCTGTGTGTACAGCCCGCCCGTGTGGATGACGAAGAACGGACATGCGCACTGCGATAAGCAATCGGGTTCCACCAATCTCAAGCCAGGCTACGAACCTCATTTTGCGCGCTTCCTCGCCGATGTTCTGGAACATTTCGCCAAAGAAGGGCTACCCTTTCACTATATCAGCCCCGTCAACGAGCCGAACTGGGACTGGGAGGGTGGTCAAGAAGGGTGCCGTTACAATAATGAGGACCTGAAGCGCGTGATACACGCTCTGTATGATGAGGTTCGTTCTCGCAGGCTTGCCACCGAAATCGTGGTGCCCGAAGCGGGCGAGCTGGTCTCCTTGCTGGATGACCAGTTTTACCGCCGCTGGGCGCGCATTGAGGATGCCAGAGCTGCCCACACACACGGCAATCGCTCCAAAGGTTGGGGGATGTATGGTCAATATATCCGGGAGCTGCTGGGCGACGCCGAGATGCGACGCAAAGTAGGCAATCGCCTCTGCGCACACTCTTACTGGACCGATTCCAGTCTGCACCTGCTGAAAGACCTGCGGCGAACCGTGCGCGAGAACATGGATAGCTACGCTCCCGGCGCGCAGTACTGGCAGACCGAGTACTGCGTGATGGAGCACCGGCGCGACCTCGGAATGGATACCGCCCTGCGCGTGGCACGGGTGATACATTACGACCTCACGGCTGCCAACGCTTCCGCCTGGCACTGGTGGCTGGCGGTCTCGCCCTACGACTATAAAGACGGACTGATTTACACGGATTATAGACAGACAGGTCAGCAAAACATTCTGCCATCCAAAACATTGTGGGTGCTGGGAAACTTCAGCCGGTTCATCCGCCCGGGCGCAGTCCGTGTGCACAACGAGCCATCGGAAGTGGAGGAGCAGCTGCTGATTTCCGCCTACATGCAAAACCGCAGTCCACGCCTGGTCTGCGTGGTGGTTCATCGCGGCGAAAAGGAAGTTACCCTGAGATTGGATGCCGGTCAAAGAGTGGAGGAATGGAGCCTGTTTATTACCTCTACCGAACATGACCTCGCCCGGCAGCCGGCGGTGAAAGCCAACAGAGAGGTGGTTATCCCGCCGCGCAGCGTAGTCACATTGACCTCTTCGTAAAGCGGGCAGGAAACACGCCTCCCTGTGCGTAAATAGTGTGAGATGCGAGAAAAAGGGGTGTCGGACACGAGTGGCTAAACGCAAGAGCCAGACTGTATCGCCGCCGTCGGAAAACACCTTGAGCCTGCTGGAACCTGCACGCGGCGTCTCCGAAACGAGCGCACCACAGCTGGCGCAGGCGGTGAGTCAGTTGTTGAACCTCCCGATGGAGGAGCAACTCGCCGCCGTGCAGTGGATGGGCACACAGCCTGAATACGCCACCTTGCTGGCTTACCTGGTGGAAGGGGTTGGGGTAAGCGGTGCATTGCGGCGGGCAGTGAAGCAGGCGATATTCGAACTGCGCCGACGAGGGGTTTCGGTGCACAGCCCGGCGGAAGGTGCTACCTTCAGGCGGGAATCGACGGGCTTCTCGAAGCAATGGGTGTTGCAGGAGGTCTTTGCCTCATGGCCCTACGTAGAGGACAACTGGTACGCCCTTCATTTACGCTTCTTCATGCAGCACGCTTCTGGGCAAAGAGCGGTGTTCATGCTGTTCGTCAACGAACACGGTTATCTCATGGATGCTTCCATGGTCGACGAAGGCGTACGCGACCTGTATCAGCAATGTCTGGATAACCCGTTGCGCTATCCATGGATGCCACAAGACTACGAGGAACTCTCCAACTACTTCGTGCGTTTGCCCATCGAATGGGCTCTGAACGTAGCGCACGAATGTCGTCAGCGCACCCTGCGTGACCTCAAGCCGATGCCGCCCCATGCCGCCTATTACTGGGGGCGTCTGCCGGAGCCTCCACGGGAATCCGTGTCGCTACCCTGGGACAGCATCTCCGATGCCGAGACCAGCTGGGCGGTCAGCTCGCTGGTAACTCCCGACACCCGTCCGGAGCCGACGACGGAAGTGCTCAACACATTGATGCCCTATCTGCCTCCCCCCGACAGGTTGCTTCGCGTGATTGAAAAGGCGGCTAAAGAGATGCAGAGCCCCATTCTGTTGCCAACACAGACTGAAGAGCAGCGCAACCGGCAAATGGCGGAGAAATTCCAGCAGTCGCTTTTCCCGGATGAAAGCCTGCGTGACTCGCTTCTTTTCATGTTGCCGGTTTTGGGAAGCATCCACTTGCTGGGAGGAGACCATGAGGGTGCGGCATGGCTGAAAGGGATATGGCGCGAGTTGAAGGAACGCACAGACCGCCCATTCTGGCGAACAGAAGCGGCGGGCGCCCTTACCGCGATAGCCATCCAGATGATGCGTATCGCGGCGGAAATCGGAGAGGGAGGAGAACATGACAGTGCATCTTCTTGAGGCAGCAGTCCGATTCAGCTTTCGAACGTTCCTACCGCTGTTGCTGGTGATGGTTGCGGGGTGTGCCCGCACACAGAACGCGGAGCCGCCACGAATGATACCTTACGAGCAGCTGTACGCGTACGACAGGGACTACCCGCTCAACGCGGAGGTCAAAGAACAGCAACACGGTAACGGCTATGTTATCTACCGCGTACAATACAATAGCGTTCACGACAAGCGCGTCCCCGCGTGGTGGTGCGTGCCCACAACGGGAACGCCTCCCTATCCCTGTGTGATTATCATGCACGGCTACGGCGGCGATAAAAACGGTCTGCAGATGCTGGCGCCCGCGTTCGCGATGCGCGGCATTGCCACCTTTGCCATCGACGCGGAGTATCACGGCGACCGCAAGCAACCGGGCAGCGACATCCTCAGCCCGTATATCTATCGCAATCGCGATGCTTTCATCCAGACGGTGATCGACCTGCGCCGCGCCATTGACTTCCTGCAGAGCCGACAGGAGATCGACGGCAAGCGCGTCGGCTATATCGGGCTGAGCATGGGAGGCATCCTGGGCGGCATTTTCGCCGGGGTGGACGAGCGCGTGCAGGCACCCATTCTGATTGTAGCCGGCGGGGACTGGGGCTACCTTTTCGCCAACAGCCAGCATCCCAACGCAGTGCAGCTGCGCGAGAAAAACCCGGAACTGTTCAAAAACCCGCAGAAAATCAACGAAGTGGTGGGTCCGATGGACCCGGTAAACTGGGTGGGACGCATCTCGCCACGTCCTCTACTGATGATTAACGGCAAAGACGACCAGATTGTGCCCAAAGAATGCACCGAACGGCTCTTCGCCGCTGCGAAGGAGCCGAAGGAAATCCTGTGGCTGGAAGGTGGTCACATGCCTCAGCCCGATGCCGTCCTGCGCAAGGTGGACGAGTGGCTGAGCAAGCATCTCCTTGCGACCAGTCGGTAGAATGCCTTGAGACATCATTTCGCGGTGATGACGGCTTCCGACAGACGGAAAGTTCAGGTGCTTCTTACCTGCTCGCCAGGCTGGAAGATTCACGAACAGTTTCTGCGCCGCTGCGAACAGGACGTACTTGCCCGTGAGCGGGTGGAGTGGACGGTTATCCCCCCAGAGGACACTCGACCTGACGTGCTGGCGCAGGCGCAGGTGATGGTGTGCGGGCATTTTGCCCGTGAGTGGCTGCCCCATTGCCGGCGTCTGCGCTGGGTGCAGTTTCTGGGTGCGGGCATCGAGGGCTCTCTGTCTCCCGAACTGCTGGCGAGCGACATCATCCTGACGAACGCGAGCGGCGTGCACGCCATCCCCATTGCAGAACATGTGTTCGGCATGATGCTGATGTTCGCGCGGGGTCTGCATCGGTGTGTGCGCCAGCAGATGCGCGCCGAATGGAATCGCGACGGCTTTCGCGAACAGGTACGCGAGGTCTGCGGCGCCACTTTGGGCGTGGTCGGTCTGGGTGCTATCGGCGCGGCGGTGGCGGAACGCGGCAAAGCGATGGGTATGCGCGTGATGGCGACCCGACGCCATCCCCAGCAGCGCCCGCCATATGTGGACGTGCTGTTGCCCCCGTCGCAGCTGTCCGATTTGCTGCGTGAGAGTGAGTATGTGGTATTGTGTGTGCCGTTAACGCGCGAAACGCAGCACCTGATTGGCGAGACGGAACTGCGCCAGATGCGTCGCGATGCCATCCTGATAAACATCTCGCGCGGTGCGGTGGTGCATCAGCCCGCACTGGTACGCGCCCTGCAGGAAGGCTGGATTGCGGCAGCTGGGCTGGACGTGTTTGACCCTGAACCTCTGCCCGCGGACAGCCCTTTGTGGCACCTGCCGAACGTGATTATCAGCCCCCATGTGTCGGGGGTGACGCCGCATTACGGCACCCGTGCGGCGGAGATATTCCTGCGCAACCTGCACGCCTTCCTCGCCAACGACCTCGCCTCAATGGTCAACGTGGTGGACAAGCAAGCAGGGTATTGAGGGAGATCCCTGCAGCACCTACTGTCCTGAAGAGCCTGCAAAAACCTCGCGGATAACCTCCAGTTTCATGTATCCCTCGCCGCGGGTGGGTGCAACGATGCCGCCCTCGCCGTATTCGTTCCAGGCGTAAATCAAAAACGCTTTTTTGCCTGCCGCCTATTCTGGGATAACCAAGCCTGTCGTGTTTCTGCAGAGCGTCCTTCACTCGGGTGAGGGCATCTTTCCACTGCTCACGGGTGGGGAGGGCGAAGCTGGCTCGAGGGTCTTTCCAGGGGCGAGGGTCCCACCCCGCAGGCAGGTAAGGCACATAGGGTTTTTCGCTTTCCGTCGCGTAGCGCTGCCATGCTTCTTCCGCCATCGTCAGAAGCTGAGTGTACGGATAAGGCTCCGCCCGCTGGGGCAGGTTCGGCACGTCCATGTAGGTGGTCAGGTAGTCGAAAGGCGCAACCACATCGCCCTTCGGTACTCCTGTTGCCATCACCCCCGCACCAATTAGCGGGTTGGGCACACCCGCGCTCTGCATGAGCCGGCGCAACCGCTCCACACGTTGCGCTACCCTGCGCACATCGCCGTCGTTCTGCTGGAGAAAGTGGTGCAGGCTGTGGATTTTGAACACAGGTCTACCGCCCACGCGAAGGTAACTGCGGTGGCGCAGCGCGCCTGCCCATTCCACACAGGCGGCATCCCAGTCCGCATCACTGGTCAGGCTGAAGGGGTCATGGTTGACGTATTCCAGCGTGAAGTACATCTTGCTGGCGTTGCGGACAGTGGTAAAGAAGCGCAGCCCATCGTTCAGGCGAGAAAGGTGGGGGTGTATGTCCGGCTTGTTCTGCGGATACCAGAGTATCTGGAAAAAGTCCACCCCGTGGCTGGCGGCGGCTTCTATCTCGCGCTCGAGGGTGGGCGATTCCACATACTCCCCCAGCAAGGGCACGCGGTCCGGATAGTCCGTGCGCCAGTCACGTCCGTCCGTCGTCCATTTGTTGGGCTGTTCGCGCCACCAGCCCGCGAAGTAATACACCCCCACCAGAATCTCTTTCAAGGCCTCCTCCTTACCTGCCGTATTTGCCCATCAGCTGTCCTTCTGCCAGCACATGCCCTTCCATCGCCTTCACGACCTGTGGTTTGGTACTGCCCGCAGGCAGGTTCAGCACCGTATCGAGCGCGTACAGCTTGAAGAAGTAGCGATGGGGTTTGCCGGGCGGAGGGCAGGGACCACCGTAGCCGATTTTGCGGAAGTCGTTCGTGCCCTGTCGTGCGCCGTTGGGCAGTTCCTTATCGGGGGGCACCGCTTCGGGCAGGCTGCGGGTATCGGCTGGCAGGTTAAACAGCACCCAGTGCACCCAGGTACCCATAGGGGCATCCGGGTCGTCACAGATGAGGGCGAAGCTTTTGGTGCCGCCGGGCACGTTGTCCCAGGCGAGTGGAGGCGATACGTCCGAACCGTCGCAGGTGTGTTTTCTGGGAATCGTGCCTCCTTCGGTAAAGGCGGTACTGGTCAGGCGGATGTCCATTTTACCACCTCCCCCTTGCATGGATGGTTGCTTGCTCTGGCACGCAGCCAACAGTAGCGCGAAAACCATCAGACCCAGAACGGTGCGCATTGTCCGCTACCTCTCACGAGGCGAGTTGCCATCCGTAACTATGCTTCATTTCGTGAGGAGTGTATGCTTCTCCTGTCGGGTTGTAACGCTGATTATCGACGTTCCCGAAGACCTGTGATGAGACGAAACGTGCCGAACGGCACGGCGGAAGCTTCGACCTCCATGTGGTGTGGACTGCGTTGTCTGGTGTCGAAGGAGGCGCCCCGTTTTTACACTGAGTGACCTCTGGCAGGGAAGCTTAGGAGTCGGTCTGTTCCACCTCCAGACGGATGCCGCCAATACGCGGCGCCAGCAGGTTGTACAGGGCGGCAAGAATTGCGCCGCCAACGAAACCAATCACACCATAAAGAATGGGCGAGATGAGGAAGTACAGCACTCCAGCAACTATCCCTTCGCCTCGCGCCAGGGTGGCAAGCAGGAAAAAGGCTCCTGCTATGAGCCCAATCACCACGTACATTGCTCCCAGTATCAGCGCCAGCGGATACCACGGGATTTTTTTGATAACAAGCATTGTTGGTTCCTCCTCTCAGGTTTACCTCGGCCTTTGCTGGCAGTTCTTCAGGCAGGTTTCCTCTTTGCCCTGCGCCGAATAGATTCGAGCAGTTCAGTAACTATCCTTCAGGAGGGGTGGATGCGCTTCTTTGTATCGGTAGACTGTGAGGGGTTAGCCTGTGTGGTGGGTGCGCCCGGAGGCACGCTGACCGATTCGCGCAACTATGCCTTTGCCTGCCAGCAGGCCGTGCGCGAGGCAAATGCGGCGGCACGTGCTCTCTTCGATGCGGGTGCAGAACGGGTCATTATCTCCGACAGCCACGGCGGCGGCGTCAACCTCGATTACGACCAGCTGGACGAGCGAGTCGAGATTGCGCTGGGCGTGGGGTTTGGACGCCGTTACCCGGGTATGGATGACAGTTTCGACGGCGTGCTGTTTATCGGCTACCACGCGATGGACAACACGCCAAACGCAGTGCTGGCACATTCCTACAGCTCCAAAGCCTACCAGTGGATAGAAGTCAACGGAGTGCAGATGGGCGAAGTGGAGATCGACGCGGCAGTGGCAGGCGAGACGGGTGTGCCGGTTATCTTCGTCAGCAGCGACGACAAATGCGTTGCCGAGGCGAAGCGGTTTTTGCCCTGGGTAGAGACTGTGGTGACCAAACAGAGCTTTGGCTGGAACGCAGCGTTGAGCAAGCACCCCAGGCAAGTAGAGAAGGAAATATATGAAGGGGTGACACGGGCGGTGGCGCGACTGTTTGAGATGCAACCTTTCCGGGTGGAAAGCCCCGTCACCATACGCCTTCATTACAAGCGGATGGAAGACGCCGAGCGTCAGTCGCTGGCGGACACTCGCTGGCGGCGCATCGACGCTTACACCACCGAGGCGGTCTTTGAACGCCTTTCTGACTGGCTGTAAGGAGGTGGCAGATGCTGTTCGGTTTCTCGCCAAAACCTGTCTTGCGCGAGCGGGTGGGACAATGTACTGTGGAGCTGTACCATGTGCTCTACCTGCGCCACCTGCGGGCAGATGCATTGATACTGCTCTCCAATCGCCTTCTGTGGATGGGGGCGCGGGTGAGCAAACGTGTGCGCGACGAAGCGGGCGACATGGTGGAAGATGAAGCCCGCCGTTACGCGCCACTGCCTCCGGGAGAGGCAATACACACCGGCGCAGGAATGTTACGTGTGCGCTATATTGTACACGCCAACCCTCTGAACGAACAACTGATTGCTACACCGGAACTGCTGGCAGCCGCGCTGGACAGCGCAATCAAACGGTGTGAAGAGTTGGGGGCGCGCCGCGTGATTTTCCCGGACTTCACCGGGCAGTTGGTGGGATGGAGCGCCGAGGAATGCGCCCAAGCCATCCTTCAGGCGATCCAGCGCAACCAGAGCAGGTTGCAAACCGCGCTCATCGCCTGCTGGGAGAAGGCGCATCTGGAGGCGTACCGACACGCGCTGGCACAATACCGGTAGAGACGACGCACGCATCGTATCTACAGACGCCGGCACACCGCGTCGGTCATCCTCGCTATGCGCACCATCTCTCGCACGTCGTGCACGCGCACGGCGTTCGCGCCGTTCATGATAGCGATAGCCACCGTCGCCGCCGTGCCCTCCAGTCGCTCTTCGGGGGGCAGGTCACCCAGAATCTTGCCGATGAACGACTTGCGTGAGGTGCCGATGAGGATGGGCAAGCCAAAAGCGGTGAACTCGCGCAGGCGGCGCAGGATTTCGAGGTTGTGTTCCACCGTTTTGCCAAAGCCGATGCCCGGGTCCAGCCAGATGTTCTCGCGCGGGATGCCTGCCCGTTCCGCCAACGCGAGACGCTCTTCGAAATAGCGGCTGATGTCGCGCACCACATCTTCATATTGCGGGTTTTGTTGCATGGTTTGCGGTGTGCCCTGAATATGCATGACACAGCACAGCGCACCGTGCCGCGCGACGACCTCTGCCATACGCGGGTCGAAACCAAGCCCCGAGATGTCGTTCACCATGCACGCCCCTGCCTGCAACGCCCGCTCAGCAACGCGCGATTTGGTGGTGTCGATGGAGATAGGCACATCTACCTGCCCGCGCACCGCCTCGATGACCGGCAACACCCGCCGCAGCTCTTCCTCTTCGGGAACCGGCTGACTACCCGGGCGGGTGCTCTCGCCGCCAATATCGACGATGTCCGCGCCGTCCTGCACCATCTGCAGGGCGCGCTGCACCGCCGCTTCTGCCCGAGCATACCGTCCACCGTCGTAGAACGAGTCTGGGGTCACATTGAGTATGCCCATGATGACAGTGCGTTGACGCACGGTTTGCTGGAGGCGGCGAACGTGGTTCAGTGGTACAGAACCGGTTTCCATGGAAGTTCGTTATCCGGCATCTGGCTCAAAATCATGCGCAGTGCGATCATGCCCGTTCGGCTCAACGCGAACTGGCGGTCTATCAGCGCACCTTCAAGGTCTTCCTGAATCTGTCGCCGGAACTGAGGGTCTTCCAGCACGAGGGTCACAATATGGTCAATCTGGATGCGGTCAAGCATGGCTATCGCTTCCGAGGCGCGCTCAGCCAGTTCCCGGTCGGTGCCGATTTCCACCACGCGGTCATAGGCGATAAGCGCAAGCCCCCACTGCCCCAGTTCCTGAAACACCTGTGCCTGATGAAAGTGATAGATGGGCTCGTTGGGGGCACGTGCAATCAGGTCGTCCAGCACACGCAGGGCGGACTCCCAGTCACCCTTTTCCAGATGCGCTGCGACCAGCAGCGGGCGCACGGTGACGTTATCCGGGTCGCGGCGGAGAACCTGTGCGGCTTGTTCAATGGCAGCGTCTACCTCGCCCGCCTCCAGATACAGTTCTGCCATCTTCTCGCGGGCATCGGTGCGGTGCGGTTGCAGTTCGATGGCGTGTTGCAGTGCCAGCATCGCCGCATCCGTTCGCTGGCGTTGCCACTCCAGCGCGGCGATGTGCATATAGCAGGTATATTCATCCGCCCCGCTCTGCATGGCTCGCCGAATCATCGCGAGGGCGGCAGTATAGTCACCCTGTTGTGCCAGCTCCTGAGCTTGCCGCAGCAGCCCTCTGGCTTCGTTGGTTTGTCCGGCGGAGCGCTCCGTCGGTCTCATCCGTCTCCTCCTTGCTCACGCCTGAATGGAGCAGATACCTTTTCGACGCCGAAGCTGGTTTTCCTGTTCCTTCTGGCGTGTCAACCCGTTACTATTGTACCCCGACTCGCCATCGAAATACCGGATGCTGCGCCGACCGGCAGACACGGCAAAACACCCTGCAGCTCCATCGAAACAAGGCAACTTACCCTGTTGTTGTCTTGAAGCAATTACCGGTTTGTGCTATAGTGAGTGGGGTGAAGAACAGGTGCCTGCAAAATCCCCGACTACCTTCAGGCAGAGGAGGAAAGAGGCAAACAATGAGATGCACCATGATGCTTGTGCTGGGTATTGCCCTCTTCGTCAGCGCTGCCCAGAAGCCTTCCCTCCCGCAAACGAGCACTCCCATCTCTGTGTCGGCTACTGGAGAGGCACAGGCACTGCCCGACCGCGTGGTCGTGTATTTCACGCTGAGAGGGCAAGGAGAGAGCTCGGTGGAAGCACGTCAGGAGGTACGTCGCCTCCTGCAGCAGGTTACGGCAAAGCTGGCTCCGCTGGGGATCGGCAGGGATATGCTGAAAGAAGAGGTGTCGGAAGTTGCACCCTCTATGCTGCCCGCGACCGCCGACGCGAGCGAGGGCACGGGTACCACCCGACATCGCCGTTTCGAGGCGTCTCACAGTTACAGCTTGCGGATGCCGATTAGCGAAGACAGGCTGGACACGCTGTTCCGGATACTGGATGCGCTCAGCGAATACACTTCCCGACAGGGTATCACCGGCGCTGGAGGCTATAGCGGTGGCTTCGGCGGCATCGGTAGCGCGCCGGTCTATCAGGAAGTGCTGGTGGAGTTCCGCGCACAGGATATGGAGCGCCTGAAGCGGCAGGCGGTGCAGGATGGTGTGGCGAAGGCGCGTAAGATGGCGGAAGCCGCCGCGAGGCAGCTGGGCAAAAGCCGGGTAAAGATGGTACGGCTGGACGTTAAAGAGCCGAGCAACCCCACGCTGCCCGTCAGTCCCTCTTTCACTCCTGGCGGCGTCAAGTGGCAGCCGCTGCGGGTATATGTACAGGTGAACGCCACGTTTTACGCCGAGTAGCACCCATGCGGCTGGACAGGCTGCTGGTGGAACAGGGACTGGTCGAGAGCCGTGAAAAGGCGCAGGGTCTGATTCGCGCGGGCGCGGTGCTGGTGGATGGTAAGCCGGTCACCAAGCCCGCCACGCCCGTCCAGCCCGAGAGTACGGTTACCCTGCTTAGTCAGCCGAAGTATGTAGGGCGTGGGGGCGAAAAGCTGGAAGCTGCGCTTCTGCGATGGAATGTCGACGTGCAGGGTCTGGTGTGCGCCGATGTCGGTGCGTGCACGGGAGGTTTCACCGACTGCCTGCTACAGCACGGCGCAGCGAAGGTTTACGCCATCGAAGCGGGTCACGGACAGCTGCACCCTCGCCTGCGTGAGGACCCTCGCGTGGTGTCGCTCGAGGACACGGATGCCCGCAGTCTCCGCGCACTGCCGGAGCGGGTGAATCTGGTTGTCGTGGATGTTTCCTTTGTCTCCCTGAAAGAGGTGCTGCCCGGGTTGTTCCGCTGGCTGCACGAGAACGGCGAGGTATGGGCGTTGCTGAAACCGCAGTTTGAGGCACCACATCTCACGAAGAAGGGCGTGATGCGTTCCGCACAGGCGCGCGAGCGAACCCTGCAGGATTTTGTCGCCTGGTGTCGGGGAAAGGGATGGATGGTGGTCGATGCCTTCGAGTGCCCGGTGGCAGGCGAAGAGGGCAACCGCGAGTACTGGCTGCGCTTGCGCGAGGGAAGGCGTTTGTGTTATAATTCCCTGTTGACGGAGGAACGTAAGAGGCATGAAACGTACCTATCAACCGAATAATCGTCATCGGCGCAAGGTGCACGGTTTTCGTGCCCGGATGCGCACGAAAGACGGGCGCAACGTGCTGAAGCGGCGCCGTTTGAAGGGTCGTCATCGGCTGACGGTATCGGATACCTGCCGCCATTTCGGTCCGGAACACTCTTAACGAGGAAAGCCTGTGCTTCCCCGCCGTGAGCGTCTTCGCCGACGCAAGGACTTTCTTGCGTGCTATCAAGAGGGCAAGGCGTACGCTCAGGCGCATTTAGTGCTGCACGTGCGCCCGCAGCCAAGCGGGCGCAGATTCGGCTTTGTGGTGGGCAAGAAGGTCGGGAAAGCGGTGGTGCGCAACCGAGTCAAAAGGCGTCTGCGCGCAGCGTGTCGGGAGTGCCTGCCCGTTCTGATAGACGGTTTCGACGCGGTGTTCGTTGCCCGCAAGAACGCCGGTGAAGCAGACTATCACCAGCTACTGCGGGAGATGCAAAACCTGTTTCGCAGCGCGAAGGTCTGGAAAGAGAGTGCGGAGCCATGACTGCGCCTCACCCGACACGGTGGCAGAAAGCCTTGGTCAGCGTTATTCGACTATATCAACGTGTGTCGTGCTTCACTCCGCCTGTGTGCCGCTTTACCCCGACCTGTTCGGAATATACCGCACAGGCGATACTCGAGCACGGTGTGATACGCGGGCTGTGGCTGGGCGTGCGGCGTATCCTGCGGTGTCATCCTTTCTCGCCCGGCGGATACGACCCTGTGCCTCCCCGCCAGCACAGAACGCGCAGATAACGGGGGGGCGGGCTGAAACAGGCAATCGAACTTTCGTCATGCCGGAGGTGTCTTTCGCAACTGGAGGCTTCCGGTGAAAAATAGTTCTTACAGGAGAGGTCAGTTCCGTTGAGAACGTTATCGCTCGCACTACTACTTCTGCTGTCGTGGCTCGCGGTGCCGGTTCTGGCACAAACCTCGCAACCATCACCCGACGTCGTGCTTCTACAGGCACAACAGAACGAGGCGCAGGGAAAGTTTTCCGAGGCTGAAAACTTTTACCAGCAGGCGATTCAACAGGCGGGCTCCAGCCCGCTGGCAGCAGAGGCAAAACTGCGCCTCGCTGCCATGTACATGCGCAAGATGGACCGCTTCGATGACGCCCTCAAAATCTATGAGGAGGTCATCAAGCAGTACCGCACCGGTGAAATCGCCGCGGAAGCCACCCTGCGCATCGGGGAGCTTTACGAACTGCGGATGCAGAAAACCACCGACGAGAAAGAACGCAGCAAGCTGGAACAAAAAGCCCTCGAGGCATATCGTCGGGTGGAGAACGAGTTCCGCGACACGGTGATTGCCAAAGGGGAGGGCAAACAGCGGCTGGACACCATCCTGCGCCGCATCGACGAGCGCAACCGCAACCACCCCGCCTATCGCTTCTGGGACATTCTGGTCGCGCTGACCGGCAGGCAGCCCTGGCTGAGCTACTGGGTGGCGATTGTGCTGTTCACGCTGATTGTGATGGCGTTGCTCACGCCCCTGCGCCTGGCATGGTTTCGCTCCATCCGTGAAATGAAGAAACTGGAGCCAGAGGTCAAGCGACTGCGGGAGCGGTATAAAGGGCAGGAGCTGAACGAGAAGATTATGGAGCTGTACAAGCAGCACAAGGTAAACCCTGCTGCTGGCTGTCTGCCCATGCTGATACAGATGCCCATCCTGATTTACCTGTACTACACCATCCGCATGTATGAATATCAGTTCAGTAAGGGTTACTTCCTGTGGATTAACCCGTGGATGGCGGAGAGGTTTCCGGGCATCGTGGGCGCGAACCTGGGACAGCATGACCTGCCGCTGCTGCTTCTGTATGCCGTCAGCCTGTACATCACGCAGCGGCTGACGCCGGTGAGCGACCCGGCGCAAGCGGAACAGATGAAGATGACCTCGCTGTTCATGACCGTGTTCATGCTGTACATGATGTATACCTGGCACTTCCCGTCGGCGTTCGTGCTGTACTGGTTCGTGTCCAATATCCTGATGACCGCCCAGCAGCTGCGCTATATGAAACCCGAGCCGGAGTCCGCCGTGTCTGCCGAAACGGTTGTGGCTTCCCCTGAACCGGCGCCCGCCGCAGCCAGCAGCAACCCCGGCAAAAATCATCACACGCGCAAGCCGCGCCGCAGAAGGTAAAAAGGAGGGAAAGGAGGATGGTGCAGGCAATGACCGAAAACGCACCTGTGCAAAGCGTGGAAGCGACGGGGCGCACCGTCGAAGAAGCGAAGGAAAAAGCCTTACAGATGCTTCAGGCGACCGAAGAGCAGGTCGAGTGGGAAATCCTGGATGAAGGCTCCCGAGGGATTTTCGGGGTGCTGGGCTTTACGCCGGCGCGCGTTCGGGCGACACTGAAAACCGCACTCAGACAGGCTCCATCGGAAGAGTCCGAACGGAAAGTGATGGCGGTGGTCAACGCCGCGCTGCGCGCCAGCGGACTGGCGGTGAAAGCCATCAAGCGTGATAGCTACGACTGCTATGTGGAGCTGGAGCTGGTTGGACGGGATGCCCAGAGGTTCGCCGGACCCCAGCTGGACGCCCTGCAATACATTCTGAACATCATCATCAACAAGCGCTATGATAAGACCACCCGCGTGTTGCTGGACGTGGGCGACTACCGCAAACAACGGGCGGAGAAACTGCGGCGGATGGCTCTGGAAGTGGCAAAACAGGTGAAGGAGCGCGGCGAAGAAGCGGTGCTTGACCCGCTCAACGCCATCGAGCGGCGCGTCATCCATCAGACGCTGATGAACGACCCCGACGTGTATACCTATAGCGAGGGCGAGGAGCCGGAACGGCGCGTCGTCATCTCTCCGCGTAAACCGTGAGCGATGCTGCACATCAACGGGCGGGTTAAAGGCGTGGGTACCGACATCGTGGCGCTTCAGCGCATTGCTGAAGTGTGCGAGCGGCACCCACGCTTCGCGCATCGTATCCTCACCGATGCCGAATACGCCTACTGCCAGCAGGGCAGAAAAAGCTTCCTTCTGCATCTTGCCGGTCGCTTCGCCGCGAAAGAAGCCATCATCAAGGCGCTGGGGCGCAAGGTGCCTTGGCGCGATATGGAGATACTGAACCACCCCTCAGGACAGCCTTACGTGAACCTGTACGGCGAGGCGGCAGAACGCGCCGGTGGTGGACGGATGCACGTCAGCATCGCGCACGAGCCGACCTTTGCCATTGCGATTGCCATCTGGGAGGGTGACTGATGTCCATCCGTATTGCCATCCTCGTTTCGGGGCACGGGCGCGGTTCCAACATGGCGGCGATTATCGATGCCTGCCAGCGCGGCGAGATCGATGGGCAGGTGGTGCTGGTCATCGGCACACGCCGCGAAGCCCCCGCCCTGCAGCGTGCTGCTGAGAATGGTGTCC
>Ga0123519_10003069_pt1 | contig 27933 bp, 22 predicted proteins | sample YelNatPaOPRAMG02_FD_87396 | JGI IMG/M metagenome (GOLD analysis project Ga0123519, IMG submission 87396) | Hot spring microbial communities from Yellowstone National Park - Yellowstone National Park OP-RAMG-02 (version 2) | ecosystem: Environmental > Aquatic > Thermal springs > Hot (42-90C) ...
CAAGGCCCTCGAAGGTGGTGAGGTAGACGAACTCAACCCCCCTTCTCTGACAGAAGGCCATGGCCTCTGACATGAGCCGATTCCCGATCCCCTTGCCTTGATGCTTGGGAGACACGATGAACCACCGCAACCGGCACCATCTGGGATCCCCTCTATCGCCCACGATGGCGATCGCTCCCACGATTTCACCACCGAGTATGGCGCTCCAGATGCCGTCTCTTTCCGGATCAAATTGGTCGAAAAAAGTCGCCAACTCCTTGGCCACTTTCGACTCGAAGAAAAGCCCCAATTTCCAATAGACGCTGTAATAGGTGCCGTGTAGTTTCGTCACGCTTCCGATCATCCCTGGCACATAGCCGGATCGGATCGCGAGTGGGCTGTCTTGGGTTTCCATTGGGCCAGATGGGGTCTCCATAGAATGGTGCAATTATTAAACAAGAATCCCTTTTCCGTCAATCGACGCTCCTGCGGCCACAGAATCCCTGGGGCGTAGGGTGTTCCGATACGATGGCTTTCTTCCTCGCGATGCCTTCTTCCCTGGCCAAAAGGCCCGTCGAAAGGTTATATTCTTGGACAAGGAGGGTTTCTTCAGTTGATCACCATTTACGTTGCACGACACGGCGAGACGACGTGGAATGCCGAAGGAAAGATCCAGGGGCGAAGCGACCCCGAACTGAGCCCCAAGGGAGTGGCTCAAAGCCTTGCCCTGTGCGAACGCCTCAAGGATCGCCCGATCTCGGCGATCTATACGAGCACCCTGAGACGTTCTTTCTTGACAGCCCGCCCCTTGGCCGAACTGCTCAATGTTCCCATTCAGAAGGTCCCCGAACTCGACGAGATCGCCTTCGGTATTCTCGAAGGGCGAAGCCTTTGGGATGGAGACGGTCTTGTCCGAGCCGAGATCGATCGGTACAAAGAGGATCGCTTGAGGTACCGCATCCCGGGAGGTGAAACGTACCTGGACGTATCGAATCGGGTTCGTCCTTTCGTGGAGATCCTTCTTCAGCGGCATGACGGCCAGGAGGTTCTCGTGGTGGGCCATCGAGGAGTGAATCGCATGCTTTTGGGCTGGCTTCTCGAACTCGGTCCCGAGCGAGCGGTCCGCATCGAACAGACCAACGATTGCATCTACATCGTCCGGAGGAATGGAGAACCCAAAGTCTTCTACAACATCGATGGAGCATCGGGAGAGGGCTTGCTCTATGTGGAACCTTTGGAAAGCCATGGGCCCTGAAAAGAAAGATTGAAAGCCGCCATATCTTGGCTCGAAACCAGAGAGGGAACGAGAAAATCGGGCGACCGAAGGAGAAGAAAAACAAGTGACAGATACCCAGAAAAAAGAGAACCTATTGTGGAAGGTCAAATGCGTCATTTACGATTGCGACGGCGTCTTGTTCGATTCCCTCGAAGCGAATAACAAACTCTATAGCGATATCTGTGAGTCCCTCGGGAGGTCTCCTCTGACGGAGGAAGAGCTCCGTTACATCCACATGCATACCGTTTTCGAGGCGGTCCGATTCATCACGCGCAACGATCCGAGCCTCGAGCCTATTGCCCTGGAACGTCTCAAACAGACCGATCTTCGTCGGTATGTCGCTTATTTGAAAATGGAACCTCACCTTATCGAAACGCTCGAACGTTTGGGAAAGGCCAAAATTAGAAGGGCGATCAGCACCAACCGAACGACCTCTATGCCCCATGTCCTCGACCAGTTTAATCTACGGCCCTATTTTGACATGGTCGTCACTGCTCTCGACGTGAACCACCCCAAGCCTAATCCAGAGTCTGTCCTGAAGATCCTTGAGGCCTTTCATCTCCAGAAAGAGGAGACCCTTTTTGTGGGCGATTCCGAGGTCGATCAACAGACCGCCCGCTCTGCTGGCGTACGGTTCATCGCATACAAAAACCCAAATATCCCGGCAGAGGCCGTGATCGAGGATCATCTCGAAATCCTCAAATTCTGTTGTTGAGACCTGATTGTCACATGAGGAAGTCCCAGCGGGTCGTTCTGAGGCCCGGCGACCCGCCGAAGAAATCGCTTTACACAAGGCCTAAAGGGGATTATAATAAAAGCTGTGAGGTTGTTTTCCAATTTGTCCTTCCCTGCCCACAAGGGAGTTGCTGAGAGAGGGAAGGGGTGGCTCAGCACTGGGTAAGCTCAGGTCTCAACAGAGTTTTGATGTCTTAAGGAGGTAGGCCATGAGTCCGTTGCTCTCTTGGATTGTGGGCATTGCTGCTGTCGTTCTGGTGGTTTTTCTGGCCATCGCCATCTTGGAACTCCGATCCATGATCCGGACGCTCAGAGAGTTCATTCAAAGTGCGGAGAATCACCTGACGCCTACCCTCGACCAGATGAGCGAGACCCTTGCAAGCATGAAGAACGTGGCGGACAACATGACCGCAGTCACGGGCGATGCAAGGGCCCTCTCGAGCTCTGCCCGTGAGCTTGCGCAAAATGTTCAGCGCGTCAGTCAACACGTCAGAACGGTGAGCGAACGGATTGAAAACATCACCTCAACAACCCATGTGGAAGTGTCGAGCTTGAAAGCGGGCATTCGAGCAGGCCTTCAGACCTTGCTGAAAAACATCCTATCGGGCAAGGCAAAAGCGTGATCGCAATCGACGTTGTATGATGGGGCCCGAGTCGAGTCCCTTCGAAACCAGGGCCTCTGGCCAGATCCGTCTATTGCATTGGAGAGGGCCCCGGAGAGGACGCCCTGGAGGCCTTTCCAAGCGGCTCTTCTTGACATCTGAACGGTTATGATAGGCTTCGCCGAGAGTGGAATTCAGCAGAGTTTACCGAAGTGGGTATTTCGCTTCCTTAGAGGTGCGGCTAAAGGGCCTCTTTGGCGCCCCCACCGGGGCCCTCTCTGAAGGGATTTTTTGCAACATCAGGGTAGAGTGTTACCCAATAGGAGGCTTCACATTTGCCCGTTCTTTTGGGGCAAAGGAAAGGAGGAGAGACCATGAGAAGTGATGAAGGGGATCGCAATGCGGGTGCTATGTTGCTTGCCTTTGTGATCGGTGGACTGGTGGGAGCTGGGATCGCCTTGCTTCTTGCTCCGAAACCAGGACCTGAGGTGAGAGGAAAGATCAAAGAACTGGCAGAGGAGGTCAAGGAGAAGGTCGAGACCTACGTCGACCAGGTGAAAGAAAAGGTGGCCTCCACAGTGGAAAAAGGGAAAGAGGCCATCCAGGAGAAGAAATCGGTCATCACCACCGCCATCGAGGCTGGCAAGGAGGCCTACGAAAAAGAGAAAGAAAAGCTTGCCAAGACCTGATTCGCCTCTCTCACTGAGAGGATCGTCATGGGCTGCCTTTGGGAGGGAGCCCAAGGTTCCCTCCCAAAGCTAACCATCCCTCCAGACGTCCGGCTCCCCCACGGAGTTTCCCCGCCGGAAAAGACGGGTCGTTTCTTTCATTCTTCGAAAGGGATTCCTTTTGCCGCTTGGACAAAGGCCCGAAAGAGTTTCTTCGAGGGAGGATCCACCTTCCAGGTTCCTTCGGGATGCCACTGGACTCCGAGAACAAAGCGCTTTGACGAAGCCTCAACCGCCTCGATGATCCCGTCAGGAGCTCGGGCGATTGCTCTGAGCTCAGGAGCCCCCTGTTTGACCGCCTGATGGTGTTTGCCGTTGACCCAAACGCTTCCTGTCCCCAATATCTTGAAGAGAACCGTATTCTTTTCAATCCGAACCGGGTGGGTCAAAACAGCCTTATCCACCTTCGGGCTATGATTGATCGCTCCATCGACCTGGCTTGGGATGTCTTGATAAAGGGTCCCACCAAGGGCCACATTGAGGGTTTGAATGCCTCGGCAGACAGCAAAAATCGGCATATCCCTCTCATACGCCATGCGGGCGATCTCCAATTCCATCCGGTCAAGTCCATCATCGACTTCCCCGAGGCCCTCCAGAGGGCTTTCTCCGTAGAATCGAGGATTGATGTCCGGTCCACCGCTCAGAAGCAAGCCGTCCAGTCGGCTCAGAATCGTGCTCAAGGTTTGAGGCTCTTGGGCTACCGGAATGAGGATAGGCGCTCCCCCACACGCAGCGATCGCTTCGCTATATTCACTGAACGTGTAGTCCATGTAGTGGCCACGGGAATAGAGCCCCCATGCTCCTCCGACCACCCTCGAACAGGTGATTCCAATCACAGGCATCATGCCAAGCTCTCCCTCACTCCTCAAATGTACCTTTTATCCGGATCTCTCCCTGTTCGACCATAATCTGGCCTTTGGCAACGACGGTTTCTATCTCAAGGTCCGGGCTTAAAATCAGAAGATCCGCATCCTTCCCCTCGTCGAGGCTTCCTTTCGTTCGAAAGATACCTATCCTCCGTGCAGGATTGGAGGTCACCATCCCAAGTACGCCCTCCAACGGAAAGCCCTCCCTCACCAAGTCTTTTACCTCCAGGTGGAGATTTCGGATATCTCCCACCGCCAAACGAACCATTCGGCCCTCTTCATCGAAAACCGGCATCGAGCCGTTCGAATCGGAGCTCAGCGTGATCCGTTCAAAGGGGATATGGGCCTCGGCGGCCATTCGAAGGGCCTTAGCCGTGGTGAGAGGAAAGCTCAGGTCCTTCCCTCTCACGGTGAAATCGATGTTCCCGCCCCGCCTCGCAAACTCAATCGCTTGTTTCAACAGAGACTCGGTGCGGGTCACATGGGTCGGTAAAAACTGGCCTATGGGGATCTCCGTCTCCTCCACAATTCGAAATATGGGATCGAGCATTCTTGAGCCGCTTCCCATGTGCAGATGGACAACCCCGGCCTTCCCTCCCAGCATGCCCCCCACCCGAGCCTCCGCTGCCACATGGCAGAGTTCTTCGAAGGTGGGCTGGGACGATCGATGGTCAGAAACCGCGATTTCTCCCACGCCTATCACCTTGGGAATGAGGGCAATATCCTTCCTCACGCTCCCCGTAATCGTCGCCATGGGAAATTGATAGGAGCCACAATAGATATAGGTCGATATGCCCTCTTCTTCCAATTGGATGGCCTTGGCAAGGAGGGTCTCTGGCCTGCGGGAAACATCATCCGTACCCAAGCACCCTACGACCGTGGTCACTCCAGCCCGGGTGATCTTGGAGAGGGTGATCTCGGGCGTTCTCGTTCGGTGACCGCCCTCCCCACCTCCACCCAGGATGTGGACGTGGAGATCGATAAACCCCGGGGTGACAATCTTGCCCATGGCCGAGATGATTCGAGGCGCAAAGGCCTCCGGCAGATCGATTCGCTCGGCAATCTTGGCAATGAAGCCGCCTGCGACGAGGATATCTCGAATCCCTTTCCTTTCAGGACCGTAAACCTCACCACCTCTGATCAAGGTAAACATCGGAGCCTCCATAGATAGAAAATCCCGCGCTAAGGTTTGGACAGCCTTGGCCGAGGCGAGTGCTTTTTCGCAAGGCGAAGGCATAACCTGCGCACGTTAAAGGTTAAAGTTGAAGGTGAGAGGCAAGAAAACAGGTTCTATGCCGCTTGACCGAGCCCTCATACACCCAGAAATTTCCGTCATACACCCAGAAATTTTCATGGGTCGTCGGTCTCTCCTCCGGTCGTGTGCTATTTCATTCAAATTGCCTCTCCTCTAACGTTATGTGGCTATATCGTTCAGGATTTCCTTCAAAAAAGGTGACAGGCCACCCAACGGTCTTTTTCGATCTGGTGGAAAAGAGGCTCCTCCTCCCGACATCTCGGCATAACGTAGCGGCATCTCGTATGGAAGCGGCAACCCGAAGGAGGACGAATCGCACTCGGCACATCCCCTTCCAGGATGATCTCTTCCCTCTTTTTCTTAGGATCAACCGTCGGCACCGCCGCCAAAAGGGCTCGTGTGTAAGGGTGAGCCGGAGACTGAAAGAGCGTTTTCTTTCCTGCGAGTTCGACCACCTTGCCCAGATACATCACTCCCACTCGGTCGCTGATGTGCCGGATCACGCCGATGTTATGTGAGATGAAGAGATACGTCAGGCCAAAGGCCTTCTGAAGGTGTTTCATCAGGTTGAGGATCTGGGCTTGGACCGACACGTCCAGGGCCGAAGTGGGTTCGTCTGCAACGATCAATTTCGGCTGGGTCGCCAAGGCTCGGGCGATTCCGATTCGCTGCCGTTGGCCTCCAGAAAACTCGTGGGGATAGCGGCCAAGGTGGTCTTTGCTTAGCCCCACGGATTCGAGCAGCTCCGAAACCTTACGATCCCTCTCCTTCCCTTCGATGAGGCCATGGATCTCCATGGGGCGGCCCACGATCTCGCTCACCGTCATGCGCGGGTTAAGGGAGGCAAAAGGATCCTGAAAGATGATCTGGAAATGACGCCGCATCGGATGGATCTCTTTCTTGCCAAGAGGCGTCAGGTTGGTGCCCTCGAAAAAGATCTCGCCCTCCGTCGGTTCGATCAATTTCAGGATCAATCGCCCCACCGTCGTCTTGCCGCAACCCGATTCGCCCACGAGGCCCAGGGTCTCGCCCTTTTCGACGGAAAAATCGACGCCATCGACAGCCCTCACAACGACCCTCTCCTGTCTCCAAGCCTTCAGGAGAGGGAAATACTTCTTGAGGCCCTTCACTTGGAGAAGGGGCTCACCCATTGCTGCGACCTCCATCGTAAAGAAAACAGGAAACCCCATGTCCCGGGGAGATCTCGGCAAGGGAAGGTGAGATCCGATCGCAAGGATCGAACCGAAAGGAGCATCTCGGATGGAACTTGCATCCCGGAGGAGGATTGCTGAGATCGGGCACGGTCCCAGGAATCACGGAAAGGATCTCCTTTTCCTCATCGACATGAGGGATCGCTCCCCAAAGCCCCTGGGTATAGGGATGCTTCGGCTGGGCGAAGATTTCCTCCACAGAGGCCTCTTCCACGATTGAGCCTGCATACATGACGGCGACCCGTTCGCAAAGCTCGGCGACCACTCCAAGATCGTGGGTGATGAGGAGAATCGACGTATGAAACTCCTTTCGCATTTCCTTGATCAGCCTGAGGATTTGGGCTTGGATCGTCACGTCTAAAGCGGTCGTCGGCTCGTCGGCGATGAGAAGGGAGGGCCGACAGGACAACTCCATGGCGATCATGACCCGCTGCCTCATCCCTCCGCTCAGTTGATGGGGAAACTGCCGGATCACCCTGGGTGCGTCCGGGATATGAACCTTCTCCAGCATCTCCACCGCCCTCTCCAGGGCCTGGGGTTTCCTGAGGCCCTGATGGAGCATGATCACCTCGGCCATCTGATCGCCGATGCGAAAAACCGGGTTGAGGGAGGTCATCGGTTCCTGAAAGATCATGGAGATCTCCTTCCCGCGAACCGATCTCATGGCTTCCTCGGAAAGGGCGAGGAGGTTTCGGCCCTTAAAGCGGACCTCGCCTCCCACGATCCTTCCCGGCGGCATGGGAATAAGCCTCATGACCGACAGGGCGGTGACCGACTTTCCACACCCTGTCTCACCCACGAGCCCGAAGGCTCCTCCCTCTTCGATCTGGAGGCTCACCCCGTCCAAGGCTCGAACGGTTCTTCCAGCCGAATAGAAGTGGGTCTTCAGGTTTTCAACGCTTAGAAGTGTCGTCATCTCTCAAACAGGTAACAAATCAAGCAGAGCGCTTGGCGAAAGAAGGAAAATCCCCTCGGGTCCACCTGGGCAACCGCATAAGGTCGCCCCTACAACCCGCCACCAGCCCCTTACGGCAAGCCGCAAGGCCATGCCCTACGAAAGCTTTTGTTTCCTCATCTCCCTTTGCCTCTTTACTCCTTCCCTATAACCTCATTTTTTTGTTTTTACTCCTTGCTCCTTGCTCCTTACTCGTTATCTTTTGTTTTTCCCCTTACTCCTCACTCCTTGCTCCTTACTCATATTAGTCTTTCAGCCTCGGATCAAGGGAATCCCTCAGTCCGTCTCCGAAAAGGTTGAACCCCATCACCACGAGCATGATGGCGAGTCCCGGAACCGTTGCCACATGAGGGGCGGTGATGAGATAAGCCCTGGCGTTTGAGAGCATCGCCCCCCACTCGGCTGTGGGAGGTTGAACGCCAAGGCCGAGGAAGCTCAGTCCTGAAGCCGTCAGCAGAACAGTCGCCATGCGCAACGTGGTTTGAATGATGATAGGCGCCATGGAATTGGGCAGGATATATCGGAAAAGGATGCTCCCATCGCTTTCCCCTACAGCCCGAGCGGCCTCGATGAATTCCTTCTCTTTCAGCGAGAGAACCGATCCCCGAACGATCCTTGCGAATTGAGGCACGGAGTAGATCCCGGCCGCAAGCATCAGGTTAACCAGACCCGGCCCCAGAACCGCGATGATCGAGATGGCCAGAAAGATTCCCGGAAAGGCGAGGAGGATGTCCATCAGCCTCATGATCACATGGTCGATCGCTCCGCCATAGTATCCCCCAAGGAGTCCCAGCATCGTTCCCACCACGAGGGCAATGGCCACGGAGACGACCTGAATCTGGAGAGAGATTCGGGCTCCATAGATGACCCGGCTCAACAGGTCTCTCCCAAGGGGATCGGTCCCCAAGAGGTGTTCCCGACTCGGAGGACTCAGACGTTTTGCCAGATCTCCCTCATTGGGAGGATAGGGAACGATAAAGGGGGCAAGAAGTGCGACGGCAACAAAAAGTAAGACGATGATTCCTCCTGCAATGGCGGCCCGGTTTCGCCTGAGCCTCCTTAGGACCTCTCTGAATTGTCCCGTTTTCGCCTCGACAACTTCATTCATAACGAATTCTCGGATCAAAAAAGGCGTAAGCGATGTCGGTCAGGAGATTGACGAGAACGAAGGTCGTTGCAACGAGGAGCATGGAACCCTGAACCACTGGATAGTCCCTCTGAAAGATGCCCTCCACCATCAGTCTACCCACTCCCGGAAGGGAAAAAACCGTTTCTGTCAGCACGGCTCCTCCGAGCATATATCCAAACTCGAGGCCAAAGACCGTGATCACGGGAATCATGGCATTTTTCAAGGCATGTTTGTAGATGACCACAAACTCCTTAAGCCCGTTCGCCCGGGCCGTCCGGATATAATCCTGACGGATTACCTCGAGCATGGAAGCCCTCGTCATCCGGGCGATCACAGCCGATGAAGCCGCGCCCAAGGCAATAGCAGGAAGGATCAAATGGAGAAACGTGCCCTTTCCTCCCGACGGGAACCACCTCAGTTGAACAGAGAAGACGAGCATGAGAAGTAAACCGAGCCAAAATATGGGCATCGAAATCCCGAAGAGGGCACCGATCATGCTCATGTGGTCGAAAAGGGAGTACTGTTTGGTCGAGGAGATCACGCCGGCAATGAGACCGATAAAGCCTGCGATCAGAATCGAAAGGAAGGAGAGCTGAACGGTAAAGAGAAATCTCTCCTTAAGAAGCTTGATCACGGGCTCCCGGTTTCGAATCGAAATGCCGAAATCCCCGCGAACCACGTGGGTGATGAAATGGATGTATTGAACATAAAGGGGCCGGTCCAGACCATAGTCGCTTCGGACTTTATTGATGAAGGCCTCATCGGCCTGTTCTCCTGCGAGAAGGATAGCCGGATCGCCAGGGACCATATGGAGCAGGGAGAAGGAGACGAGGGATACACCAAAGAGCACGGGAAGGAGCATCAAAATACGTTTTAGAATGTAACGGGGCATTCTTTTTCCCTTCACCCCTTTCTCGCCAGATGATCTCCGCGCCGGCAAAAAAATCGGGTTGCGGACCCGGCAATGAGTCGTCGTGTCCGCGAAAGGCGGCCTCTCGGGAGGGCTCTTGACACCGCCTCGAAGATAGGGGCACGTTGCAACGTGCCCCTACTCCTCCTGGGAGAGAACCCCCCGCTGACGGGCTCAACTTCCCTCGGGGCGTTGCCCTTTGCCCCAGCCCCGTCCGATCGTTCCGCCTATTTCTCCAAATACGTTCGGTGATCGAAATAGGTCAGCTCCAGAGGGGAATTGATCACGCCATGGAGCTTCTTCGTGTAGCCAATCGTCTCCTTCGTTACCAGGATCGGGATGGAAGGAGCGTCCTTGGCGAGAATTTCCTGAGCAGCCTTCAGATAACGATCCATATCGGCCTTGTTGGTTGCTCGGGTGAATTTGTTGACGAGGTCGTCAAACTCCTTGTTCGAGTAGAAGCTTCGGTTGTTCCCCTTCGGAATCCATTGCTCGGTGGTGAAGAGGGGATAAAGAATCCACCGTGCCTCGGCCGTAGAGGGAGCCCAACCCAGGAGAAAGATCTCCGACTCGTTCGTTTCGACGGGCTTTCGCAAAGCAGCGAGGTAGGCCGCCCATTCCATCGTATCGAGGCTACATTCGACGCCCACCTTTTTTAGCTGTTGCTGGATCGCCTGGGCCATCTCGAAATCCTTTGGATACCGTCCGTGGGGGCTCCAGAGCTTCGCCTTGAGCCCTTTGGGGAAACCCGCCTCGGCGAGGAGTTTCTTGGCCTTTTCGGGATCGTAGGGATATCCCTGCATGGGCACATAACCCGTCGTCAAGGGAGCGACCATTCCCGTAGCCACCAGAGCCCTTCCCTGATAGATGTTCTTCACGATCGACTCCTTGTCGATCGCATAGCTGATCGCCTGTCGTACCCGGACGTCGGTAAAGGGCTTCTTGGCGCAGTTAAACCCCAGATAGAGGACCCGAAGGGTCTCCGTTGAGTCGAGCTTGATATTGGGATCTTTTTCAAGCCTGGGAATGTCCTCAGCCGGAATCCGTACGATCAGATGGGCATCTCCCGACTGGAGCATCATCACCCTGGCACTGTCCTCTTTCACCGTCTTCACCGTGATCTTGTCGAGATAGGGCTTTCCTCCCCAGTACTCATCGTTTCGGACCATGGTCAAGTGATCGCCGTGGACCCACTCCACGAACTTGAAAGGCCCGGTGCCTACGGGACGGCGGGCGATATCCTTGCCGTACGTTTTCAGGGCCGTCGGGCTGATGATCCCCGAGGCGCTATGGGCCAGGTTGTTGAGGAAGAAAGCGAACGGGGCCTTGAGGTTGACCTTCACGGTGAATTCATCCACCACCTCGACCGTGTTGACAAAAGGCGTGTAGAGCCCGGCTCGAGAAGGTTTTTCCGGGCCGATCATCCTCTCGATGAAGACCTTCACCGCCTCGGCATTGAAAGGAGTCCCATCGTGGAATTTCACCCCCTTCCGAAGGTTGAATGTCCAGGTGAGCCCGTCGCTCGAGACCTTCCAATCCGTCGCCAATCCCGGAACGATTCTCAACTTTTCGTCGAACCGGGCGAGGTTCTCGTACATCATCCGATTCACAGCCTCCGAAGGATTGCTCTCCGCATTGGCCGGATCGAGGCTGTCCGGATCAGCCCCGGCCGCATAAATGACCGTGCCACCATGGACCTGGGCCGAACTGGCCCCGGGCCAACCTAGCCAAACCCCCAAAGCGAAAATCCCAAAAACTGCCAAAAGCCGCTTCATATTCCTCCTCCTTTCTTTTGACGTTCGTCTCTTTGCCACGAGACTCCCTTCGGCTCCTCCTCTTCCTCTAATCCAGTCTGCTCTTCCTCTCACCCCCCTTTGTACATGGCCTCGATCAAGTCTTTGAAGGCCTCGTTGACGAACTTACGCTTCACCTTCATGGTGGGCGTTACTTCGCCGTCTTCTTCATAGAGTTTCTTGGGAAGGATCGTGAACTTCTTGATCTGCTCCACCGTGGCAAGGGTCCGGTTGACCTTGTCGACCTCCTTTTGAATCAATTGCCTGATTTCCAAGGCTTGAGTCAAGCTGGCATAGGTGGTAAAAGGGATCTTGTGGTCCTGGGCGTACTTGACGACGTTCTCCTCGTCGATGACGATCAGAGCGGTGACATACTTCCGGCGATCGCCGATGACGATGGCGTCATGGATGTAGGGGCTGAACTTAAGCTGGTTCTCGATATTTTGGGGAGCGATGTTCTTGCCTCCGGCGGTGATGATGAGATCCTTCTTCCGATCCGTGATCTTTAGAAATCCCTCTTCGTCGAGCTCCCCTACGTCTCCAGAATAAAGCCATCCGTCTTGAAGGGCCTCCCGAGTGGCCTGAGGGTTCTTGAAATAGCCTTTGAAGACGCCGGGACTCCTCACCAGGATCTCCCCATCCGGAGCGATCTTGACCTCCACGCCGGGCAAGGGTTGACCCACTTTTCCACTTCGCATCCGATCGAGACGACTCACCGTCGTCACCCCTGTCCCTTCGGTCTGGCCGTAGCCCTCGACCAAAGGAAGGCCGATGGCATGGAAAAACTTCAGGACATCGGGTGAAATGGGAGCCGCTCCCGAGTAGGCCGTACGCACGCGCTCGAAGCCCAATCGCTCCTTCAGCTTTCGAAAAACGGCAAGATAAGCCGCTCCATAGGCAAGCTTCCACCCGAACGGAACAGATCGTCCTCCGAGTTTCATCTCGGCGTGCTTCATACCGATCGCCATGGCCGCCTTGAAAACCTGGCGCTTGAACCAGGTGGCATCGGACATCTTGATCAGGATGCCCGATGCGTATTTCTCCCAGATGCGAGGGACTCCATAGGCCACGGTTGGCGAGACCTCTCTCATGTTATCCATGATGGTGTCTGTGTTTTCGACAAAATGGACGATACCACCATGGCGAATATTGACCATCACCGTAAAAAGCTGCTCGAAGATGTGACAGAGGGGAAGAAAGGAAAGGGTCTCGTCCGTATCGTAAAAAGGATTGGCTCCAGGGAGGGCTTCGCTCATCCACACCAAATTCTTTTGGGTCAGCATGGCTCCCTTGGGAGGCCCGGTCGTTCCCGAGGTATAAATGAGGACCGCAAGATCCTCGGGCTCGATCTCCTCGATCTTTTTCTCGAAAAGGTGAGGCTCCCTCCGATGAAGTTCTTCGCCACGGTCCAAAAGATCATCGAAGCTCATGAGCATGGGATCTTCATATCGTTTCAAGCCCTCCATGTCCATGACGATGATCTTCTCGAGCCGAGGGGTGGTTTTCCGAAATTTGAGAGCCTTGTCGAACTGCTCTTCGTTCTCGACGATATAGAATCTCGACTCCGAGTGGTCCACGATGTAACCGCACTGCTCCGCCGCGTTGGTCGTGTAAATCCCCGCGGTCACCCCACCCGCACACATGGTGCCGATATCGGAATAGACCCACTCCGGTCTGTTCTCGCCGATCAAAGAGACGCACTCGCCCTTTCGAAGACCAAGGGAGATCAGACCCAAGGCGACAGCCCTCACCTTTTCGCCGTACTCTCGCCACGTGATGTCCCGCCAGATTCCATAGGCCTTCTCCCGCAACGCAACCTTATCGGGGTATGTTTGGACCCTTTTGAGAAAAAGGGATGGAATCGTCTCGCCCTTCATCCGTCCTTCCAACCTGTCTCTTGCTGAAGCTTAGGATAACCGGACGGGTGAACCCTAAAAGGGGTATCTTCCTATCCGGATCACGGAGTCCGCGATCTCTCGCCTTAAAGCTATGGTATTGATGGGGTTGAACCGGGTCAGTTTCTTCAGGGCTGAAAGCTGCGTTCGCAGGGTGTCGCCCTCCGCAATGGCCGCAAGGGCCTGCTTCCCATACCCCTCCAACCGATTAAACGCATCGTTGATGTAGACCTGGGTCATGGCCTTTTGAATCCGGGCCCGCTCATCCTCAGCCCTCTGCCACGATTTCAAGGCCCGAAGAAGAACGCTCTCCATGGCGAAGACCTCGATGGCCATATCGCTCAGAAGCCCCAGGATCTCCTGCTGGTCAGCCAAGGCCATCATGTATCGCTGAACCGCAGCACCCGCCACAAGCAATGTGATCTTCTTGGACATCTCTACCATCTCTTTCTGCAGGCTGAGCTTTCCATCATCCGTCTCCACCTGAGGCCTCAGGGTCAAGAGCTCCTGCGCCACCTTCTGGGCTGCTCCGAGCAAGGGGAGTCTGTTCTTCATAGCCCGTTTCATGAACATATCCATGATGAGGAGGCGGTTGATCTCGTTTGTCCCTTCCCAAATCCGATTGATGCGGGAATCCCGGTAGTGCCGCTCCACCGGATAGTCCTGGATGTATCCATAACCACCAAAGATCTGAACCGCCTCATCCACGACGTAATCGAGCATCTCCGAGGAGTAGACCTTGTTGATAGAGTCTTCGATCGCATACTCTTCGATCCCCTTGGCCATCTGGATACCCGAGTCCTCGGCCCGATGATCGATTTGGCTCAGGATCCGATCGATGAGGCCGGCGGTGCGATAAACCATGCTCTCGACGGCGTAGGTCCGAATGGCCATTTCCGCGATCTTGTGCTTGATCAGACCGAACTCGCAGATGGGCTTTCCGAATTGGACCCGCTGTTTCGCGTGGGTTACGGCTTCCTGAAGGACGATCTTCGATGCTCCGACGCAACCGCCTCCCAATTTGTAGCGACCGATGTTGAGGGTGTTGAAGGCCACGATGTGCCCCTTGCCGATCTCTCCCAGCACGTTTTCGACCGGAACCTTCGCATCGCTGAAGATGACGCTGCGGGTGGACGAGCCCTTTACCCCCATCTTCTTCTCTTCCTCATCGACGGAAACCCCCTCAAAATTACGCTCTACGATGAAGGCGGTGAACTTCTCGCCATCGATTTTGGCGTAGGTGACGAAGAGGTCGGCAAAGCCCGAATTGGAGATGAACTGCTTCTGTCCGTTAAGGAGGTAATATTTCCCGTCGGGGCTGAGGGTGGCGGTGGTCTTGGCGTTGAGGGCATCGGAACCCGCATCCGGCTCGGTGAGGGCGTAGGCAGCGATCTTCGCACCTGTGGCGATATCGGGAAGGTAGCGCCTTTTTTGCTCTTTGTTGGCAAAGAAGATGATGGGAAGCGATCCGATCCCCGTATGGACCGTATGGGCCACAATGAAAGAAGCTCCTCCCTGGGCCATCTTCTCGGTGATGAGGAGAGAGCTGATCTTGTCGAGCCCCTGGCCTCCATATTCTTCGGGAATGTCTGCGGAGAGAAGCCCCAAGGCACCTGCCTTCTTCACCAGACTCGGCATCAGGCCTTCCTTCTGGGTCTCCAGCTCTTCGATCAGGGGTTGAACTTCGCCCACTGCAAACTCGCTCGCGGCCTGGGCGATCAGCCGCTGTTCCTCGTTAAAGTCTTCGGGCGTAAAGACATCCTCCGGCGAAGTGGATTCGATTAAGAATGCTCCACCCTTCACCAATGCTTCCATAAATAACCTCCTCTCAACAACTCGATCCTGGGATGATGAGAAAACGTAACGTTACGAAATCTCGGCGACAAGGCCCCGACCACATTCACAAAGGCCCTACCTCTTGCCTTGTCCTTTATCTCTCTCCCTCGTATCTCTCGCCCTTTCTCTTTTACCCCTATATAGGAGTATCCTCGTAGTGGTCTGGACAAACAAAGGGAGAATAAATCATCCTCTCCCCTTGGGGAGAGGATCGAGGTGAGGGGGCAATTCCAAGGGAACACCCTCACCCCAGCCCTCTCCCGCCAAGGCGGGAGAGGGAGATCTCTGTCATTTCCGTTTTGAGAAGATTAATATCTTTCGCCCTTTTTCCTTCGTCCTTTCTCCCCCTAATTTTATTCCCTTTCGAAGAGGCCTGCGGCTCCCATGCCTCCGCCCACGCACATGGTGACGAGGCCGTAGCGAACCCCCCGCCGTTTCATTTCATAAAGAAGGGTCGTCGTCAGCTTTGCACCCGTGCAGCCGAGGGGATGGCCCATAGCAATGGCGCCTCCGCTGACATTGACGATGTCAAGATTGAGCCCGAGCTCTCGGATGACATAGAGCGACTGGGACGCAAAGGCTTCGTTCAGTTCGATCAAGCCGATCTCGCCAAGGCTAAGTCCCGTACGTTTGAGGAGCTTGGGAACAGCATAGGCAGGTCCGATGCCCATAAGCTCGGGAGGAACTCCAGCAACGGCAAAGCCCCGAAACACGCCGAGGGGGCTTAGCCCCATTGCCTTCGCTCGCTCTCGAGTCATCAAGACGAGGGCTGCTGCTCCGTCACTGGTCTGGGAAGAGTTGCCGGCGGTCACCGTGCCTTTCGCATGGAACACAGGTCTCAGAGAGGCCAGGGCCTCGAGGGATGCGTCAAAACGAACCCCCTCATCCACCTCGAAGGGCATCTCCTTGACGACGATCCTTCCGTCCTCCCCAACCTCTTTCACTCTCGCCGGAATGGGAACGACCTCCTCCTTGAACCTTCCCTCCTTTATTGCCTTTGCCGCCTTCTGGTGGCTTGACAGAGCGAAACGATCCTGGTCCTCCCTCGTGATGCCGAACTTCCTCGCCACATTCTCTGCCGTCAGACCCATCGAGGTATAGGCCTCGATATAGTGCTCCGCGAGATAGGGATTGGGCGAAGGTGTCAGGCCCATGATGGGGACTTGACTCATGAACTCAACACCTCCTGCCACCATCACCTCGGCCCCGCCAACCACGATCTCGTAGGCCGCGGTGGCGATGGCCTGAAGCCCCGATGAGCAGAAACGGTTGATGGTCTGACCGGGCACGGTGTAAGGGAATCCTGCCCTCAGGGCTGCAACCCTTGCAACGTTGAGCCCCTGATCCGACTCGGGAAAGGCACAACCTATCACGACGTCGTCGACGTCTTCCAGCCGGAGACCAGGCACCCTCGAAATCACCTCTTTAAGGACGATCGCCATGATATCATCCGGCCGGGTATCCTTGAGCGTTCCCCGCGGAGCCTTCCCAACAGCGGTCCTTACCGCAGAAACGATTACCGCTTCCCTCATGATCCCCTCCCTCTCTACACGTCCTCAGAACAGAGAAAAAATGAAGGATCGAGCCAAATGTCTAATCGGAATTCGACATCGATCAGTTTCGAAGGGGTTTTCCGGTCTTCAACATGTGCTCGATCCGTTCCTGGGTCTTCACTTCTCCGCAAAGGCTCAAAAAGGCCTCCCTCTCCAGGTCGAGGACATACTGTTCCGTCACCTCGCTTCCCGGAGGAAGACGGCCTCCAGAAAACACATAGGCGAGCTTTTTCGCCACGTGCTCGTCGAAGGGGCTGATGTAGCCCCCCTCCCGCATGTAATAAAGGCCCACCTGGAAAAGGGCGTAAGCCTTCTCGCCAAGGACCCGGATCGATCTCTTGGGAGCAGGGGGTTCGTAACCTTCCCGGACCATGGAAAGAACAGCCTGCTTCGCGCTGTAAAGGAGATGGTCCCGGTTGATGGTTATCCCGTCCCGAGAGGAGAGAAAACCCATCTTTCTTGCCTCCTTCGCGCTGGTTGAGACCTTCGCCATCGCCACCGTCTCAAAGGCTTGTCGGAGGATGGGGAACATGTCGACTTGGACGTCCGAGGGAATCCTCTCCGTACAACGCAAGAGCATCTCCTTGGTTCCTCCGCCCGCGGGGATCAAACCCACCCCTACCTCTACGAGGCCCATATAGGTCTCGGCGGCTGCCCAGATCCGGTGGGATGAGAGGCAGAGCTCACAGCCTCCGCCGAGGGTGAGGCCGAAGGGTGCGGCCACCACCGGTTTCTCAAAATACTTGACCGCAAGGAGCGTATCCTGAAAAGTCTTCACCATCCGATCAATCTCGTCCCAGTTTTCATCTTGGATTTCGAAAAGGATGAGCATGAGATTGGCCCCGGCTGAGAAGTGCTCTCCCTGATTTCCAATCACCATCCCATCGAACTTCTCGCTCACCTCTCTGAGTCCCCGATGAATCATGTCGACCGTGTCGGCGCCGATCGTGTTCATCTTCGAGTGAAATTCGAGGCAGGCTACCCCGTCACCCAGGTCGATCAGTGACGCACCCGGGTTGGAGAGAACCTCTTTCTTTCGGTCCTTCAAGCTCGGAAGAAGGATGATCTCGGGTTTCTCGGGGACCGGCTGGTATGCCTCCGCTCCCAAATCGAAATAGAACGTCTCGCCGTCTCTTCTTTCATAGAAAGCCCGATGCCCACGGTCCAAAAGACGTTGGACCAGTGGAGGGATCACCTCCCCTTCCTTCTCCATCCGCTCGACGGAAGCCCTCACGCCGATCGCGTCCCAGGTTTCAAAGGGCCCTAGATCCCAATTGTATCCCCACTTCATCGCCCGGTCGATGCTGACGACCTCGTCCGAGATCTCCGGGATCTTGTCGGCGGCGTAGAGGAGCGTCTTTTTCAACACCTTCCAGGCGAACTGCCCGGCTCGATCAGGGTTCGTGACCAGGCTACGAATTCGTTCTCCAACGGAATCGATGTTTTTGGCCATCTCGATGGAAGGGAACTGAGCCTTCCCCTGGGGACGATACTCGAGGTTTTGGTAGTCGAGGACAAGAATCTCTTCTTTCCCTTCGTGTTTCACCTTTTTGTAAAAACCCTGCCCCGTCTTTTGACCCAGCCACTGCCGCTTCGCCATTTCCTCGATAAAAGGCGGGAAAAGAAAGATCTTTCCCTCAGGCAGGTTTTGGGCAAGGTTCCTGGCCACATGGATCATGACATCGAGACCCACCAGATCCGCCGTCCTGAAGGTAGCGCTTTTTGGCCTTCCCATCGCAGGCCCGGTGATCTGATCGACCTCCTCAATCCGATACCCCTCTTCGACCATCGTCTTGATGGCCACGGCCATCGCATAAGCGCCGATTCGGTTGGCGATGAAGTTGGGCGTATCCTTGGCGAAGACGACCCCTTTCCCCAAGACCTTCTCTCCCACCTGGGCCATCTGCTCAAGAAGGGAGCTCCGGGTAGAAGGGGAGGGGATGATTTCAAGGAGCTTCATGTACCGTGGGGGATTGAAGAAGTGGGTCCCCAGGAATCGCTCCTCGAACCCTCCTAAAAGTCCCTCGCACATCTTTCGAATCGAAATGCCCGAGGTATTGGAGCTGACGACGGTCTCCTCTCTCAAGAGAGGAATCACTCTTTTGAAAAGATCTCGTTTTGTCTCAAGGTCCTCCACGACCGCCTCGATCACCCAGTCCACATCCTTCGCCCACGAGAGATGATCTTCGATGTTTCCGACCTCGATGAGCTCTGCATCCTCCTTCAGGTAGAGGGCAGCAGGGCTCGCTTCTTGGACCCGCTTCTTCCCCGCCATCGAGAAACGATTCCTGACCTCGGGACTTTTTAGGGTCAAACCCTTCCTTCTCTCCGCCTCCGTCAGCTCGTTCGGAACAATATCGAGGAGAAAGCATCGAATCCCCACGTTGGCCAAATGTGCGGCAATGGCACTGCCCATCGCCCCTGCGCCCAACACCAAAGCCTTCCTGATTTTCTGTCTCATCGTCAGACCCCTTTGATCGACAAGCTCGTCCACCGGTTTCGGATCGCCCATCCCCTCTTACGTCAGACACACCATACCTATAATTTCGCCATTTGTCAAATTGCGGAATCGAAGACCGGGATTCCCCGTTCTTTCGACGAAATCAGTAGCGGTGGCAGGAAACCCAGTGGTCTTCTCCCAGGTCCTTGAAAACTGGCTCCACCTCACCGCAAACCTTCATGCGGTAAGAGCATCGACTGAAAAACCGGCAGCCGGGGGGGAGGTTGATGGGGCTGGGAATTTCCCCTTCAAGAAGGATCCTTTTTTTCTTGGCCTTCGGGTTCGGAACGGGCACAGCAGAAAGGAGTGCCTCGGTATAAGGATGTTTAGGCGACTGGTAAAGCTCCGTATCCTTGGCCAGCTCAACGATCTTTCCCAGATACATGACCGCAACACGATCGCTGATATGTTCCACGACGTTCAGATCATGGGCAATAAAGATGTAGGAAAGACCGAACTCTTTCTGGAGGTTCACAAGGAGGTTGACCACCTGAGCCTGAATCGAAACGTCCAGGGCCGAAACCGGTTCGTCACAGATGATGAGCTTCGGGTTGAGGGCAAGGGCCCGGGCGATGCCGATCCTTTGACGCTGCCCTCCGCTAAACTCGTGGGGATAACGGCTAAGCTGCTCGGGACGAAGGCCCACTTTCTCCATCAGCATCGCAATTCGTTCCTTCCGTTCCGAGGGTGTCCCGATCCCATGGCTCTTGAGCCCCTCTCCAATCAGCTCCGCTACCGTCATCCTCGGATTGAGGGACGAATAGGGATCCTGAAAAATGATCTGCATTTCCTGGCGAAGCCGCCTCATCTTCTCGTCGTCGTAGGCCAGGATGTTTTCACCTTCAAAAAGAATCTCCCCGCCTGTGGGTTCAATCAACCGTAGGATTGCCCTCCCCAGCGTGGTTTTTCCGCAACCGCTCTCCCCAACCAACCCCAGCGTCTCTCCCCGAGCCAGGGTGAAACTCACGTTATCCACAGCGTAAACATATCCTACGTGTTTGGAGAGGATTCCCTTTTTTATGGGGAAATACTTTCTTAGCTCTTTGACCTCAAGCAAAGGCTGATTCATACCATCGCTCTTCAAGTTCTGGCCTCGCCGTAAAGCCAGCACCGTACCCGGTGTCCGGGTTTCACTTCGAGAAGATCAGGAACTTCTTCCTCACAACGCTCAAAGGCCTTTTCGCAGCGAGGGCTGAAGCGACATCCTTTCGGAAGATCGAAAAGGCTTGGCACAATACCCGGTATCTCCTGGAGTTGTTTCCTCCCTGTTGCGAGCTTCCTGCCGATCCATGGGATCGACTGAAGGAGGCCCTGGGTGTAGGGATGAAGGGGCGTTTCGAAAAGATCCTCCGTAGAGCCTTCCTCCACCACTTTTCCCGTATACATGACCAAGACGCGTTTTGCCACCTCTGCGATCAACCCCAGATTGTGGGTGATGAGGATGATCGAGGCTCCCATTTCTTCCTTCAACTTCAACATCAAGTCAAGAATCTGGGCCTGAATCGTCACGTCCAGGGCGGTGGTCGGTTCGTCGGCGATGAGGAGCTTGGGATGGCAGGAAAGAGCCATCGCGATCATCGCCCTTTGCCTCATCCCGCCACTCAGCTTGTGAGGATAGTCTCGGGCCCGGAGGTGTGGAGAGGGAATTTGAACCATCTGAAGCATCTCGACCGTCTTTTGCCAGGCCTCGGCGGGGCTTGCTCCTTGATGGAGCCTGATCACCTCGGAGATCTGTTCTCCGATCGTGAGCACGGGATTGAGGGAGGTCATGGGCTCTTGAAAGATCATGGAGATCGAATTGCCCCGGATCTTTCGAATCTCATCCGAACTGAGTCCCAGAAGATCGGCGCCTTCAAAGAAGATCCTTCCCTCGATCTTTGCCGGAGGAGACGGCAGGAGCCTCAGGATCGAAAGGGCGGTTACGCTCTTTCCGCACCCGCTTTCCCCCACCATTCCCAGGATCTCTCCTCGGTGGAGATCGAAGTTTACGCCGTCGACGGCCGTAACGACCCCTTCGTAGGTTTGAAAACGCGTTCGAAGATCCCGTACCGAAAGGAGAGCCTCCTCACTCATGACCTGAACCTCGGATCAAGGATATCACGGAGCCCATCCCCTGACAGATTGAAGCCCAGGACGGCCAGAAAGATGGCGATCCCGGGGAAAGTAGCAACGTGAGGCGCATTGAAGAGATAGGCTCGGCCGGAACCGAGCATCGTCCCCCATTCCGGCGTGGGGGGTTGAACACCGATCCCCAAGAAACCCAAGCCCGCGGCAAAGAGGATGGCTGTTCCCATTCCCAGGCTCGTCTGAACGATGATGGGGATCATCACATTGGGAAGGATGTGTCTGAGCAGGATCGTCCCTTTTCGGGTCCCGATCGCTCTGGCCGCCTCGACGTAAACCTGCTCCCTCACCTGGAGCGTGCTCCCTCGGACCAAGCGAATATAGATCGGCACCATGCTAATGCCTACAGAGATGACCGTATTTTTGAGGCCCACACCAAGGACCGCAACGAGAGAAAGGGCCAGAAGGAATCCTGGAAAGGCCAGCAGCGTATCGGTCACTCGTTGAATAAGAAAATCGATCTTTCCGCCGTAAAATCCCGAGACGAGGCCAAGGGGAACTCCCACGATCAATCCCACAGCCACCACGCCTACTGCAATGAACAAAGAAACCTGTGCACCGTGGATGATCCTTCCCAAGATCGAACGACCGAGCTCATCCGTGCCCAGGGGATGTTCCCAAGAGGGTCGTTCCAGCGATCGAGTCAGGTTCGGCGAAGAGGGATTCCCAGGGAAAAGGACCGGCGCAAGCAAGGCCGTCAATAGGTATAGGAGGATCAAAGCTGAGCCAAAAACTGCTGCTTTGTTGCGAAGGAAGCGCCGCCACCGACGCCTCCATTGACCATGGCCCCGGCGATCTTCAGCCTTTTTCAGTTGGATTTCCTTAGAGACCTCAGTCATAGCGAATCCTTGGGTCGACCCATGCGTAAAGAAGATCCACAAGGAGGTTGACCGTGATATAGAGCAGCCCAAAGATAAGGATCGCTCCTTGAATGACCGGGTAGTCTCGTGCCAGAATCGAGTCGACGATGAGCCGGCCAAGACCGGGCCAAGCAAAAACGGTTTCAGTCAGCACGGCCCCCCCAAGAAGAAGTCCAAACTGAAGGCCTACTACGGTGATGATGGGGATGAGGGCATTCTTGAGGGCGTGTTTGACGATCACCACCTCCTCCCGGAGGCCCTTCGATCGTGCCGTTGTCACGTAGTCCTGAGACAGGGCCTCCATCATGCTTGCCCGCGTCATACGGGTGATGAAGGCGACAACGAAGGAGGCGAGGGTGAGAGAGGGCAGAACAACATGTTTCCAGCTCCCCGTCCCACCGGCAGGAAGCCAATGGAGGATCACGGAGAAAAGGATCACAAGCATCAGCCCCAGCCAAAAAACAGGCATCGAAATCCCGAAGAGCGCCATGGAGGTCGCTAAATAATCGAGCCAGGTGTAAGGCCTAACCGCTGACACAATACCCGCTGGTATTCCGAAGAGGCATGCCAACCCAATGGCCACCACAGCAAGAAGCATGGTGTTCGGCAGACGGGCCCAGATCTCTTGGATCACCGGGTTTTGGGTCCGGGCCGAACGGCCCAGATCGAAGCGAGCCAATCGGCCAAGAAAGAGTCCATATTGTACGTGAATAGGGCGATCCAGACCCAACTGGTGCCGGATTATTCTGATGTCCTCCGGGGTCGCCATCTGGCCTGCCAAGACTTGAGCAGGATCGCCCGGCAACATACGAAGCATGAAGAAGAGAAGAAAAGATATCCCCAAAAGGACAGGAATGGTTGAAAGCAGGCGCTTCAGAACGTATCGGAACATTTTTTACAAAGCCACTCAAAACCCTTTCGGATCACTCACAAAAGACCGTGTAGCCGTTGATCAAAGGCCCGGGGGCTTCGCCAAGAGGCAAGTCTCGGTCCCAACCGAGGTCGCAAGGGTTGCAAGACAACATCTTGTCAAAGGGTCCAAGGGAATGTTTGGCCCTTGCCGGCAGGCCACACCTAAAGGGAGGGGCACGTTGCAACGTGCCCCTCCTTAATGCCTCAGAGGAAAACCTTTCGTTTCGCTGAGAGAGCTTAACTCCCTCTTGGCAAAACCCTCCATGACCCCTTCGACGTCGAGAAAAGCCGCCTTGGAGGGCCTTCCCACCGGCAGGAAGGCCTGTCTCGAGCCGGCAGGAAAGGATCCGCGTCGCCTCTATTCCATCCGGATGTAGGTTGGATAGAACTTCTCCGTGCTCGTAACCACCATCCCTTTGATCTTCTTTGAATAAGCGATCACAAATTTTTCCACATGAAGCCAGATCCACGGACAATCATCCCAGACGATCTCAGAGGCCTTTTTTAGAAGCTCGAGCCTCTTTTTGGGATCCTGCTCCAAACGGCTCGCGTCCATGACCTTGTCGTATTCCGGATTGCTGTAAAAGGCCGAGCCCAATCCCTTCGGTGGGTTTACGCTTGTGTGAAACTGGCCATAAAGTCCCATGTCCGCATCGAGGATCAAAGGCCCCCAACCAAGAAGGAAAACCTCGAGCTCTGTCTGTTCAAGGGGCTTCACCAGGCCGGCAACATAAGTCGGCCAATCATAGGTTCTGAGCTCCGTTTTCACGCCAATGGCCTGAAGGTAGGCCTGAACCGCTTCCGAAACCTGTTTGTCAAAAAGGTAACGGCCCTGGGGAGTGCGCATATGGACGGTCTGATTGAAGTCGAAATTGGCCTTCTTCAGCAATTCTTTCGCCTTCTCAGGGTTGTACTCATATTGATGCGCCATTTTGTGAAATCCGAAAAGGATCGGAGAGACCGGACCCTCCATAGGAACCGCAGTGTCAAAAAGGATCCTGTTGCAGATCGCCTTCTTGTCAACGGCATAGTTAAAGGCCTGTCGGACCAGTTTGTTCTTCGTCACACCCTTTTGACAATTTAACCCCATAAAGATCGTTCTCGTATCCAGGGGCATCTCCACCGTGATGTTCGGATCCGCTTTTAAAGAGGCTACATTGGAAGGTAACGGTTTGTAGCAGACGTCGATCTGACCGGTCCGAAGCATCGTCTCACGGGTGGCATCCTCTGGAATGATCTTGAAGGTAAGCTGGGCCACGGTGGGTTTGGGACCATGGTAATTCTCGTTTCGAACCATCACGATGCGATCCCCTTTCACCCATTCCTTGAGAATGTAGGGACCAGCGCCGACGGGATGCTGGCGGACATCGTCCCCGTACTTCTCGATGGCTGCTGGAGAGATAGGGCTGGCGATGGTCAAAGAAAGGGTCGCCGCGAAGGGCGCAAAGGGGTATTTCAGGTCGATCCGAAGGGTGTGGTCGTCGACGATCTTCACCTCTTTGATCATGGCGATGGAAAAACGAAGAGGAACCCTCATCTTCGGGTCGAGGGCTCGGTCCAAAGTAAGCTTCACCGCCTTCGCGTTCATCGGTGTCCCATCGCTGAACTTGACCCCCTTTTTCAAATGAATCGTGTAGCTCAGACCATCCTTGCTCACGTCGTAGCCCGCAGCCAACCGAGGTTCCAGTTTTCCTTCCGGGTTCTGGTAAAAAAGGTTGTCGTAGATCAGGTCACACATGTTCTGGACGAGGGTGGTCGTCTGTTCTTGAGGGTTCAGCGTGTCCGCATCGATGCCGATTCCGATACGAAGTTCCTTGATATCCGCCCTAAGATGAAATGGGATGACAAGACAGCCTGCCAGAAAAACCATGGAAAAAATGAACAGCTTTCTGATCTTCGTTCTCTTCGGTCTTGAACTTGACATTTCGGCCTCCTCTCTTCAGGACTGCTCCTGATTTGTATTCCATAAGATTAAAATCCCCCGCGCCAACCTTGGGCAACCACACAGGGTTGCCCCTACAAAGAACCAGCCCTCTTGGAGTTCGCGGAGGTGCCTGGATGGGACTGCAAGGACTTTCTGTCGTTCGAGGATACCCTCCGGGGATGTGACATGAAGACATCCTCTTCCCCTCACAGTTGACACTTGAAAAACTTCCCGTCTTTCATGATAGCCCTGATCCGCTCCTTCCTTTGGAGAAGGGTGATATCTTCAAGAGGATCTCCATCGACCACGAGAAGGTCCGCCCTTTTCCCTTTCTCAAGGGTGCCGATCAATTTTTGCAACCCAAGGACCTCCGCTGCGATCTTCGTGCCCGCCTGAATCGCCTCCATAGGAGTCATTCCCACCCTCATCAGGAGCTCAAGCTCCATGGCATTTTCCCCATGGGCGTTAAAAGGGGTTCCAGCATCGGTTCCCATGGCGATAGGAACCCCTGCCTCCCGAGCCTTCTTTACACTCTGAAAGTGAGCCTTTGCCGCCGCCTTCGACTTCTCCACAGCAAAGGGGGGCACCCCTTTTTTGACCCCAGCCTTCAAGATCTGATAGGGAGCGTTCAAGGTGGGAATCAAGAAGGCTTTCCTTTCGAGCATCAACGCGATGGCTTCTTCATCGAGAAAGATCCCGTGCTCGATGGAGTCGATACCCGCCCAGATCGCGTTTTTGATCCCTTCGGTTCCCTGAGCATGGGTCGCTGTCCTTCTGCCTGCCTTCTTCGCCTCCTCGACACCTGCCATCAGCTCTTCCAAGGTATATTGGGTGGAGCCAGGATCCACCCCCTTCGTTAAAATCCCACCCGTGGCCATCAGTTTGACCACATCCACCCCTGCTTTGAGCTGTTCCCGAACTGCCTGTCTCACCCCGTCCGTTCCATTGGCCTCTCGTCCAAACTGCCATCCGTGGCCTCCGGTCATGCAGATCGCCTTGCCGCTACAAAGCATCCTCGGCCCCGGAATCATTCGCCCATGGATTGCATCCCGAATGGCGATGTCGATATAATCCCGTCCCCCTAAGTCCCGGATGGTGGTGATCCCGCCCTCAAGGGTCATACGGGCGTGTTGGGCCATCTTTAGGGTCACCTCCGGAACCGATTGCCCTAAAAGCCGAGTCATGGGATCCGGACTTCCGTCGAGGCAGAGATGGACATGGCAATCGATCAGACCAGGAAGGACGCTCCTCCCCTCGAGATCAAAGACCCTATCGGTCTTGGCGGAGGAAAGCTTTTGGCCTGGCCCCACGAAAAGAATCGTCTCTCCCTCTACGGTAATCGTCCCTTTCTCGATCACCTCGCCATTTCCGACGATGACTCTCCCGTTTCTCAATACAATTGCCACCCGTTTCCCCCTCTCTCCTTTGGAATCGTCCAAGTTGAAATCTTCGTATAGAAAACCTCTACACCAACAGATACTTCTTTCGGATCTCCTCGTTCGCTCGAAGGTCGTCAATGTCACCGTGATACCGAATCTGCCCGTTATCGATGATGTATCCCCGGTCGCTCAGCCGAAGGGTCGATCTCACGTTCTGCTCCGCGATGAAAACCGTTAATCCCGCCTCTCTCAAACTTCGAATCTGTTCCTCGAAAGATCGAATCAAAAGGGGGGCAAGCCCCTCAAAGGGCTCGTCAAGGAGAATGAACTCTGGATTGCCCATGAGGGCTCGGGCGATGGCCACCATCTTCTGCTCGCCGCCGCTCAGGCAACCTCCTTTCCGGGATTCAATATCTTTCAAAGGGGGAAACAAGGCGTAGACTTTCTCGAAGGTCCACCCCTCCCCTGCCCGGGGCTTCCTCGCGGCAATCTCCAAATTCTCCCCTACCGTCAAATCGGGGAAGATGCGCCGGTCGTCAGGGATATAGCCTATCCCTTTGCGGGCAAGCAAATAAGGCTCGAGACCAGTGATCTCCTCTCCCTTAAATCGGACGCTCCCCTTCTTGGGAGGCACGAGGCCGATGATGCTCTTCATCGTCGTCGTCTTCCCTGCTCCATTCCGACCCAACAGGCAGACCACCTCTCCCTTCTCGACCCGGAGCGAAACGCCAAAAAGAATGTGACTCAACCCGTAGAAGGTATGGATCCCCTCCACCTCAAGCATGTTCTTCTCCAAGGTAGGCTTCTTGGACCTCTTTATTGTTTCTCACTTCCTCGGGCGTGCCCTGAATGATCGTCTCGCCATGGCGCATGACCATAATCCTTTGGGCGATGGAAAAAACGATATCCATGTCATGTTCGCAGAAAAGAATCGTTAGCCCCCGCATCTTCGCCAGTTTTTTAATCAGCTCCATCGCTCCAAAGGTCTCTTCAGGAGACATTCCGGCTGTCGGTTCGTCAAGGATCAAGAGCTCAGGCTCGTTGCCCAGGGCGATGGCGATCTCCAACACCTTCTGGTCCCCATGGGAAAGGGATCCTGCAATCTCTTTCTCTTTGTCCAGCAACCCAACGACCTCTAAAATGGCCTTCGTCTCCTCAACCGCCAGGCTCTCGGCCGGGCGGAAAAGGGTGGAGCTTTTTCGCTGGTGGGACAATACAGCCACCTGGACATTTCCGAAAACGGTGAGCCGCGGAAAGATGTTCACGATCTGGAACGATCGCGTAATCCCTTTTCGGCAGATCTCGTAGGGAGGCAGGTAGGTGATCTCTTCGTCTTTGAAAACGATACGGCCTCGATCCGGTTTCAAGATTCCCGTAATGAGGTTGAAGAGCGTCGTCTTTCCGGCGCCGTTGGGCCCGATCACCGCCACGATCTCCCCTTTTTTCACATCGAGGGAGGCTCCATTGACGGCCATAAAATCGTCAAAGGCTTTAAAGACCGACTCCACCCG
>Ga0123519_10003070_pt1 | contig 27928 bp, 26 predicted proteins | sample YelNatPaOPRAMG02_FD_87396 | JGI IMG/M metagenome (GOLD analysis project Ga0123519, IMG submission 87396) | Hot spring microbial communities from Yellowstone National Park - Yellowstone National Park OP-RAMG-02 (version 2) | ecosystem: Environmental > Aquatic > Thermal springs > Hot (42-90C) ...
CAGCAGGCACAGCATCTGGCGCGCATGATCGAGGACATGCTCGACGTGTCGCGCATCGACGAGGGCCGGCTCGTGCTCCACCGCGGCCCGGTCAGCCTGTCGGACGCGATCGAATCGGCGCTGATGCTTCTGGACCACCCGCAAGAGCGCCAGCGCGTCGAGGTCTTCGTCGACCCTCAAACGCCAGCGGCGTGGATCGACCGAAACGAGATCGAGCAGGCGGTTGCCCGGATCCTGTACAACGTGCTGGCCTTGTCGGAGGAGGGCGCGTCCGTTGGCGTGCGGGTGGGCCCTGGCGTGGACGAGGAGTCGATCCAGGTGACCGTCCGCGCACCCGGGCTGGACCCCGACGACGAGCGGCTGGCAACCCTGTTCGCACCGGCCAGCGGCCGGATCACGGAGCGGCCCTCAGGGGGCAACAGCCTGGGGCTGGCCGTCGCTCGCGCGCTGATCGAGCTGCATGGCGGTGCGCTGTGGCTGGACGAGACCAGCCCGAGTGAGCTGGCGATCTGCTTCACGTTGCCGAAGTACCGGGCGGGCGCGACGGGGCCGGAGGTCATCCTGGGGGCGGATGGGAGAGCGCAGTTGGCAGGGGCGGAGAGAGCGGAGGCACATGGCGAAGGTGATGGTAGTGGACGACGATCCGTCGGCGCGGAAGCTCATGCGGGAGAGTCTGTATCTATCAGGAGCTGACTTCGAGGTCGTGGAGGCAGACCGCGGGAGCTTCGCGCTGGACATGCTGGCCGCAGTGAAGCCGGACTTGATCCTGCTGGACATCAGCATGCCCGAGGTCGGCGGCATCCCCGTCTGCAATGAGATCAAACGCAACCCGGCCACCGCGAGCGTGGCCATCGTGATCGTGAGCGCCCATTCCGACGCCAGCTTCGTCGCGGCGACCCTGGGGGCTGGCGCGTCGGACTATGTCGTCAAGCCCTTCCAGCCGTCGGACCTCGTCCGCCGGGTGCAGAAGGTGCTGCAGTCGCGCCAGCAGACCCCCGCGTGAGGCAGGCGCCGCCCCGCCCAGCGGCCAGCCGTCGTTGACAACCGCCGCCACCGGACCTACAATCACAGCGGCGCCGCGGCACCCACCCCGGCGCGATGTCCGCCTGTGGGAGGAGTTCGTGCCCGACGTTCGCTCCGAGATTCTGATCGACGCCGCTGCTGATCGCGTCTACGCGCTGGCCAAGGACATCGAGGGCCTGCCGGAGTTTCTGCCCAATGTCGAGAGCGTCACCGTGCGGGAGCGCGAGGGCGGCCGCACGGTGAGCGAGTGGGTTGGCCTTGTGCCGGAGTTCAGGCGCAAGATCAAGTGGGTGGAGGAGGACGTCTGGGACGATGAAGCCCGATGTTGCCGCTTCCGCCTCCTCTCGGGGGACTGGGACCGCTATGACGGCGTGTGGGCGTTCGAACCGGAGGGGGAAGGCACGCGGGTGCGGTTGGAGATCTCGTATGAGTACAATGTGCCGCTGGTCGGAGCGCTGATCCAGAAGCTCTTGCAGCGGCTGGTAGCCCGCAGCGCCAACGAGACCCTGGAGGGGCTCCGGCGGCGGGCGACGGAAGGCGACTGAGGTGGCTCGGCGGGCGGAGGTCGTCATTGTCGGCGCGGGCCCCGCGGGGATCTTCGCGGCCCTGGCGCTTTCCGGAGCCCCGGGGACGCGGGTCCGGGTGTTCGAGAAGGGGCCGGACATCGATGAGCGCCTGGGCGGAGCTGATGGCGAGGGGCACCGGGACCCGCAGTGGATGTTGTCTGGCTGGGGCGGAGCGGGGGCGTTCTCCGACGGGAAGCTGACCATGTCGGTGGACGTCGGCGGTCAGCTCGCGCAGTATCTTCCGCGGGAGGCGGTGGAGCAACTGCTCGAGGAAGTGGACCACATGTGGCTGCAGTTCGGCGCCCCCGACAAGCTGTACGGCGCGGACGAGGACGCGATCGACGAGCTGGCCCGGCGGGCCACGCGCGCCGACCTGGAGTTCATCCCGACGCGCATTCGGCATATGGGAACCGACCGGTCGCCCATTGTGCTGCGGGAGATGCGCAGTTCCCTTGGCGACAACGTGGAGGTGCACACGCGCCGGATGGTGACCGAGATCCGCGTCCGGGCAGGCAGAGTGGCGGGCGTGGTGACGGAAGACGGACGCTCCTACCGGGCAGACTACGTGATCGTCGCGCCGGGCCGGGAGGGCTCGAACTGGTTCCGGCAGGAGTCGGAGCGCCTTCAGCTGGGCCGCGCGGACAACCCCGTGGACGTCGGGGTGCGCGTCGAGTTCCCGGCCGAGGTTATGCAAGAGGCGGCCAGCACCGCCTACGAATCGAAGCTCGTGTTCAACTCCAAGAGCTTTGACGACCGCGTCCGCACATTCTGCATGTGCCCGTACGGCGAGGTGGTGACGGAACAGGGCGACGGGATCGTCACCGTAAACGGGCACAGCTATGCTGGCAAGCGGACCGAAAACACGAACTTCGCGCTCCTGGTCAGCACCAGGTTCACGGAGCCCTTTCACGAGCCCATCGCGTATGGGCGGTACCTGGCTCGGCTGGCGAACCTCATCAGCGGCGGCGTGATCTGCCAGCGCCTGGGCGATCTGCGCGCCGGCCGGCGCTCCACGGCAGACCGAATCTCGCGCGGGCTGGTCAGGCCCACGCTCCCCAGCGCCACTCCCGGCGACCTCAGCTTCGTGCTGCCGCACCGCTACCTCTCCAGCATCCTGGAGATGCTGGAGGCGCTGGACAGGTTCGCCCCGGGCATCGGATCCCGACACACCCTCCTCTACGGGGTCGAGGTGAAGTTCTACTCGGCCCGGCCGCGGCTGAGCAACACGCTGGAGACGCAGGTGAGCGGCCTGTTCGCGGTGGGCGACGGAGCGGGCGTCACGCGGGGGCTTGCGCAGGCGTCGGCGAGCGGGCTGCTGGCCGGTCGGGAGGTGCGCCGGCGCATAGCCGAGGGCGGCGCGTGACGCGCTCGGGGCGGCCTACGGCGCGGGTTCGGGGGCGGCTTCCCCGGCGGGCGGGGCGCCGGTCTTGCTGATCTGGTCCGCAATCTCCGCGCTGGTCAGAATCCGGGTGAAGCGCTGTGTGAGCAGCGCGTTCGGACTCCTCTTGTGGACCGCGACCTGGATTTTGACCGGGCGCTGTTCGGCCTCCGGCAGCTCGGCCACGATGGCGATGGAGCCCGGCGGGACGGTGTCCGGGAGCTGGAGGGCCAGACAGGGATCGTAGACGATTGTCGCGTCGGCCTCACCGTCGGCCACCGCCTTCAGCGACGCCAGCGGTGTCTCCTTCAGGGTGAGCTTTGCCTGGATGCGTTCCCAGAGCCCAAGTCGCTCCAGCGCGTGCTTGGCATAGGTGCCGCTGGAGGTGATCCCGGGCGTGGCCAGGCTGATGGTCTTCACGGCGCTGCGGGCGAGGTCTTGGCAGCCGGCGATGCCGGCCGGGTTGCCGGCGCGAGTAGCGATGGCCAGGCGCAGGGTGCCGATGGTCTGGCGGCTGGTCCGGTCCATGTAGCCGAGGCGCTCGAGGAGGCCGAGCTCCGCGTCGCCGGGCACGATGAGCAGATCGGGCACGGCCCCATCCTCGATACGGCGAGACAACAGAGACGGCTCGCCAGACTCGATCTGGACGGATTTGCCGGGGTTCTCCCGCTCGAAGGTGCGCTGTGCCTGCTCGACGGCCGGGATGAGCCCACAGGCCACGTAGGCGACCAGGACGTTTGGGTCGCGCTCGACCTTGGCCTGGTGGGGGCCGGCCTGAGAGCCGCACCCGCCAGCGACGAACAGCGAGAACAGGACCAGCGCCGCGGCCCGCCAACCGGACCGGCCCAACCCACTGACCACGCGCTGCTCGCCGCCTTGGCGCGACATGCCGCCAGCCATCTCCTCGGAGCGGGGTCCCCTTCTGCCCGGGGGTAGAACCGCGAGGGCCCTCAGGTATCTACCTACCACAACGATACGCCACATACGCGAAGTCGGGGCGGGCAGATTCGAACTGCCGACCTCGCGGTCCCGAACCGCGCGCTCTAGCCAAGCTGAGCTACGCCCCGATGGCGGGGTATCATAGCACGCCGGCCGAGTCACCGTCAACGCCGACCGGACGGTTCCGGCCAGCGAGGCGCGCGCCGCGTTTGCCGCCCGGGCCCGTCTGTGCTAAGCTGTCTGCAAAGACTGGGCGCCGTGTCCTGCGCCAGGCGACCGGGGCAGGCCGGAGCCCGCGGAGATGCCGCTGATGGCTCGGTGCCCGACGTGCGGCCGCGAAGTGCCTGGGGACGCGAACTTCTGTCCCGCCTGCGGCGCCTCGCTGCTTTCGCCCGCCATTCAGAGCATGATCGAGGACGCCCGGCGGGCGCTGAAGACCAGGGAGGGTGACACGTCGGCGCGCTACAATCTTGCGCTCGCCTACAAGCTCGGCGGCGCCGATGACCTGGCCCTCCAGGAGTTTCAACGAGTGGCCCAGGAGCAGCCCGACTTCGCCGACGTCCACTACGAGATCGGCCTGCTACACGCCAAGAAGGGACGCAACGAGCAGGCCGTCGCGGCCCTGCGGCGCGCGCTCGAAGTCGAGCCCGACCATGCCAGGGCAAGGCGGCTGATCGAGCAGCTTCAGGGCCGCTGAGCCGTTTCCCTCAGCCCTTCAGCGCCCACTCGATGACCTGCCGCGAATCTTCCTCGGTCACCGGTCTGGGGTTGGTCTTCACCGCGCCGGCCACCAGCCCGTCCCGGGCCAGCGACGGCAGCTCGCTGCTTTCGATGCCCAGGTCGCCGATGCCGGAGGGAACCCCCACGTCGCGCAGCAGGCGCTCCACCGCGGCGATTGCATCATCCGCGGTCGCCGCCGGGTTGCCCGTCATCGCGCGCCCCACGTCGGCCAGCTTCCGCCCCGCGGCGGGGATGTTGTACCGCATCACGTGAGGCAGGAGCCGCCCGCACAACTCCCCATGCGCGACCCCGTGGCGCGCCCCGATGGGATGCACCAGCCCGTGCACCAGCCCCAGGCCCGAGTTGGCGAACGCCATGCCGGCCGTCATGCTCGCCATCGCCATCCCCTCGCGGGCCGGGCGGTTCGCGCCATCGGCTACGGCCGCGGGGAGGTGCGACGCGATCAGCTCCACTGCCCTCAGCGCCATCCCCTCGCTGGGAGGCGTGGCCTGGGTCGACAGGTAGGACTCGATCGCGTGAGTCAGCGCGTCCAGGCCGGTCGCGGCCGTGAGGGCGGGCGGCATGGTGAGCGTCAACTCCGGATCCGTGATCGCAACCGCGCTGAACCAGTGGGGGCTCTTGACGCCGACCTTGAGCCTGCGCTCCTCATCCAGGACAACCGACACCGGGGTGACCTCGCTGGCCGTCCCGGCCGTCGTCGCGATGTTCACCAGCGGCAAGCCAGGCCCCTGCGCGCTCTTTCCCCGCACGTAGTCCAGAATCGAGTCGCCGCTGAGGGCGACGGCCGCGATCGCACGCGCGGCGTCCATGGGGCTTCCGCCCCCGAGCCCAACGACCAGGTCGCACCGCTCCGACCTGGCCAGGGCCGCGCCCTGGTCGATCGTTCGCGAGCTGGGGTCGGACTCGACCTGGTCGTACACCACGACGGAGAGGCCCGCTGACGTCAGCAGGGTCTTGACGCGATCCAGAACACCCGTCCGCTTCATGGCCGACCGGCCGGATACCAGCAGCGCGCGCGACCCGAGGCGTTTGGCCTCGGTGCCTACCCGCGCGACTGCTCCCCACCCGAAGATGGTCACCCCCGGCAGTCTGAACTCGTTCACCACCGGTTCCTCGCTCCTCCACGGGCGCGCCCGTGTCCATCAGTGTGGCAATTGGGTTCGGGGTTGTGCGCGCGGTTCCTTCGCCGAGGTCGACAGGCGGCGGCAGGCCGAAGCGTCCGGTCCCTCAGAGCTTGAGGCGGAAGATGGCGATCTCCATCATCTGGAGGATCAGGCCGACGCAGAGGAGCCCGGTCACGAAAATGATGACGTTCTCCGCCGACAGCCACTCGATGCCCTGCACCGGGGTGTCGGCAAAGGGGTGGGGGAGGATCTGAAGCTGCGAGAACATCGAGCCCAGAGTCTCCTCGGTCCACTGGTAGGCATACCGGATGTTCTGCGCGTTCAGGGCTACGATGGCGGCGGCGACGGGATAGGCGAGCCAGGACAGGACCCGGTACTTGTACTTCTGGTGGTCCAGGTAGATCGGGCAGCGGCCGCAGGGGGGCTTTCCCTTGGCGCGCGTGCGGCGGGAGAGGGCCTGCGCGCGCACTCTCGTCTGGGCGGCCTGCAGCTCCTCGGCCATCTCCACCCGGCTGTCGCCTCCGACGCCGCTCAGCAGGCCGATGGCGAGGGCCTGATCGCAGTAGCAGCCGCTCTTGCGCTTCCAGCAGCTCACCTGCTCGATGAAGCGCGGGCAGTGCCGGCGCAGGCTGCCCCGGCAGTACTGGAGTTCCCAGCAGTTGCGCATCAGGGTCGGCCGCCCCGTGTCCTCGGCCTGCAAGTCCAGAGCCGCGGCGCGCCGCACCACCTGGGCCGCCTTGGGTGCGGGAAGCGACAGCGAGACGATCCGCCCCAGGACGACGCGCAGGAATCCCAGGACCATCAGCGCGCCGCCCGAGGTCTGAAGTCCGGAAATCAGGGACTGGGCCAACTCCATGAGGGGGCGGGTCGTGTCCGGCTGTATCTGCCCCGAGACGAGGAAGGGGAGCGCGACATAGCAGACGGCACCGGCAGCGAAGACCAGGTAGCCGACGGCCTCGTTGCGGTAGTGGCGGACCAGGGCGATGATGACGGTCGCCCACAGGGCGTACAGGAAGACCTTCTGCGCCAGGTTGACGTTGGCGGTCAGGCTCTGGAGGCGGGTTCCCTGGATGAGGGGAGCGCCGAAGCTGCCGGTGAGGATGAGCACGAGCAGGTAGATCAGCCCCAGCGCGGTGACGATCCCCGCGAGCAGCAGCACATGGTCCAGCGCGTTCAGCCAGGGAGCCGCGAGCCGCTTGAAGCCTGCCGCCCGAGATGACCGGCGACCGCGCGATGCCATGGCACTCGTCTCCTCGGGCCGCCTCCCCGCGCCTGCCGCGTCGCCGGCAGCCAGTGCGTGCCGCAGACCGGCCGAGAGTAAGAGGGCCTCCCTCTCCCGGCCCCGACCCGCCGGACCCGCCGAGGTCCGGCGAACTCCTACCAGAAGAGTATACGCCGTCGCACCCCCCGGCGCAAGAGCGGCCGGCCCCAGGGGCGCGACGACCGCCGCAAGCGCTCGCCTGCCTCCCAGGAGGCCGGTGCCTGCCAGGCGAGAATTCTTTTCTCTCCCCCCTTGACAGGCCGGGGGTGTGCCGCTATACTAAGCTCCCGAGGACATGAGAACGACTCGCTTTCGCGGGTCCACATAGCTAAAGGCTAACCCCACCCCAAACCCCACCCCACCACGAGGCGGCAGACTCCCCCGGTCTGCCGCCTCACCTTTCGACTTGTCGACTTGCGCCCCACGCGTCGTTCACAGCGTGGGGCCGGCCCGGCTTGACGCGGACAGGGCGCCCTGCTACCGTCTCTGGCGGCGCCTGCGGACAACGGTGCGCGCCGCCGCCCGGTGGGGCGGCCGAGCAACGGAAGGAGAGACAGCCGTGGCAAAGTGGCAATGCACTGCCTGCCCGTACATCTATGATCCCGCGGTCGGCGACCCGGAGAACGGGGTCGCGCCCGGCACCCCCTTCGAGGACCTGCCTGACGACTGGGTCTGCCCCGTGTGCGGGGTGCCCAAGGACATGTTCGAGAAGATCGAGGAGTGAACATGAGCAGCGCCGGAACCGGAGTCGCTGACGGCCGGGTCATCCGCCTGGCTAGGGGAGGAGCGTAACGATGCGCGCTGCGTTCGTCCATGGCATACGCGACGTTCGGGTCGGGGAGATGCCGGATCCCAAGCCGGGGCCGGGCGAGGTGGTGATCCGCACGCGGGCGGTCACCATCTGTGCCTCGGACATCCATCAGTATGCCGAAGGCAACGTCGGAGGGGTGGTCTGGGACCGCCCGTACGTGCCCGGCCATGAGGCCGCCGGGATCGTGGAGGACCCCAACGGGTCTGATCTCGCTCCCGGCACGGCGGTTGTCCTGGACCCGGCGGTGCCCTGTCACTCCTGTGACATGTGCGCCATGGGCAACTACCACCTGTGTCGCAACCTCAAGTTCTGCGACCTGCCGCCGGTGGACGGCGCCATGCGTGAGTTGGTCGCCTGGCCCGCCGACCGCGTCTTCCCGCTTCCGCCCGCGCTGGACATCGTAGAGGGACCGCTGATCGAACCCCTCAGCGTGGCCGTGCACGCACTGGAGCTGGCCTCCCGACCGGCGGGGGCGACGGTGGCCGTGGCCGGCTGCGGCGCAATTGGCCTGTTGACCATCCAGATGGCGCGCGTCCGGGGGGCAAAGGCGATCTTCGCGACCGACCCGGTTCCCGAGCGCGTGGCTGCGGCCCGGGAATTGGGCGCCGACGTGGCGATCGAGGTGGGACGGCAAGACCCCGTCGACGAGATCATGCGCGCCACCGAGGGGCGCGGCGTCGACCTCGCCTTCGAGGCGGCCGGGCCTCAGGACGCGCTCCAGCAGTGCCTTGGGGTGCTGCGTCCGGCCGGGGAGCTTGTCGTCATCGGGATTCCGTCGGTGGACGACTACACGCTGGCGTCCTCGCAGCTCAGGCGGCACGAGCTGACCATTCGCTTTGTGCGCCGCCAGAACGAGAACTTCCCGGAGGGGATCGAGCTGGTGCGGGAAGGCCGGATCAAGCTCGGCCGGTTGCTGACCCACCGCTTCCCCCTCGGGCAGGTGAAGGAGGCGTTCGCGCTGGCGGAGCGAAAAGAAGGGGGATCGATCCGGGTCGCCGTGACCTTCCAGTGATCGAGGGCCGGTCCGGCGACTACTCGAGCGAGGACGAGATGGCCGACCGCAAGTTCGCCCTTGGCCTGGACTTCGGCACCGAGAGCGGCCGTGCGCTTCTGGTCGATGTAGCCACCGGCGAGGAGGTGGCGACCGAGGTCTGGGAATACTCCCACGGCGTGCTCGACCGGAGCCTGCCGGACGGCACGTCGCTTCCGCCCGACTGGGCGCTCCAGGACCCGCAGGACTACATTGAGACGCTCCGGCAGACGGTTCCCGCCGTGCTGGGGGCCTCGGGCGTGTCCGCCGACAGCGTGGTGGGCGTGGGGATCGACTTCACGTCTTGCACGATGCTGCCCACGGATGCTGAGGGAACGCCGCTGTGCTGCAAGGACGAGTGGCGCAGCAACCCGCACGCCTGGGTGAAGCTCTGGAAGCACCACGCGGCCCAGCCCGAGGCGGACAAGATCAACGAGACCGCGCGGCGACGGGGGGAGGCCTGGCTCAGCCGCTACGGCGGGAAGTACTCGTCGGAGTGGTTCTTTTCGAAGGTATGGCAGATTCTGGACGAGGCCCCCGAGGTCTATGAAGCGGCCGACCGGATGATTGAGGCGGCCGACTGGATTGTCTGGCAGCTCACCGGCCGCGAGACGCGGAACCTCTGCACGGCTGGCTACAAGGCGATCTACGACAAGCGGACGGGCTTCGTCAGCGACGAGTTTCTGGCCGAGCTGGACCCGAGGCTCGAGCACGTCATCGATGAGAAGATGATGCGCAAGGTGCTGCCGCTGGGCACGCGGGCGGGGAACCTGACGCCGGCGATGGCAGAGCTCACCGGATTGCGTGCAGGGACGCCGGTGGCGGTGGGAAACGTGGACGCGCACGTGTCCGTGCCGGCGGCGGGCATCTCCGATGTCGGCAAGATGCTCATGATCATGGGCACTTCCATCTGCCACATGGTGCTTGGGCGGGACAGCAAGCCGGTCGAGGGCATGTGCGGCGTGGTGGAGGACGGCATCCTGCCGGGCTTCTTCGGCTACGAGGCTGGCCAGTCGGGCGCCGGCGACATACTGGCGTGGTTCGTGCGGACATGGACGCCGGGCGAGATCCAGGGCCGGAGCGCGCACGAGTACCTGGAGAAACAGGCAGCTCGCCTGAAGCCCGGCGAGACGGGGCTGCTGGCCCTCGATTGGTGGAACGGCAACCGCTCGATCCTGGTGGATACGCATCTGTCGGGCCTGCTGCTAGGGGCGACGCTGGACACGACGCTGGCGGACATCTACCGCAGCCTGATCGAGTCCATCGCCTTCGGGACTCGCATGATCATCGAGAACTTCGAGCGCTACGGGATACGGGTGAGCGAGCTGTATGCGTGCGGGGGCATGCCGGAGCGCAACAAGCTGCTCATGCAGATCTTCGCCGACGTCACCGGCAGGTCGATCAAACTCGCCCGCTCATCGCAGACCCCGGCCCTGGGATCGGCCATGTTCGGCGCGGTGGCGGCTGGCCGGCGGGGAGGAGGGTACGACACTATCTACGACGCGATAGCGCGCATGGGCGGTGTGCGCGACGTCACCTACAACCCGGACCCGGCGAACCACGCGATCTACAACGAGCTGTTTCTGGAATACGCGAAGCTGCACGACTACTTCGGCCGCGGGGCCAACGATGTCATGAAGCGCCTGCGCGGCCTGAAGGCGCGTCAGCGCGGCTGACGGGGCCGCGGCCCTCGGAAGCGGGGCGGCCCCTGTTCACCGGTCTGTGGCCGGGTGCCGCGAAATGCTCTCAGGAGAGATGACGATGGACAAGGTCAGAATCGGCTTCATCCCCTCTCACCGCGTGCCGTTCGGTGAGGAGTGGGCGAAGGACATGCGCAAGCGCTGCCTCGCCGTCATGGCGAAAGTGCCTGGCCTGGAGGTCGTCGTGCCGGACGAGTCGATGACCCACAACGGCCTGGTCCGGAACCTGGAGGACGCCCGGAAGACAGTCAAGCTGTTCAAGGACAAGGGAGTCGTTGGCCTGGTGCTGGGGGGGATGACCTTCGGCCATGAGACCTCGGCCGTCGGCGGCGTGGTTGCCAACATGCCCGCGGGGACGCCTGTGCTGCACTTCGCGACCAGGGGGAAGGTGGAAGCTGACGGCACGCGGCCCTCGGACTCCTGGTGTGGGCAGTTCATGATCACATCGGCGCTCAGGCGGCGGGAGATCGTGTTCGAGCACATTCCGACGTGCTTTCCCGAGGAGCCGATCTTCCGACAGGGGCTGGAGCGATTCGTGAGGGCCTGTGCCGCGCACCAGAAGTTCCGCGGGGCGCGCATCGGGCAGATCGGCACGCGGCCGGAGGAGTTCGAGTCGGTGTGGTGGGATGAGGCGTCGCTGCAGCGGGACTTCAACCAGACGGTCGTCCCCATCGATCTCGCGGACACGTTCATGCGGCTCGATGCGGTGTCGGCCGATGACGCCGAGGTCAAGCGCGTCGCGGGGGAGATCCAGCAGGGCATCGAGGTGCCCGCGGGCGCGAGGGAAGCGGTCGTGACGTTGGCGCGGATGGAGGTGGCGCTTCGCCGCCTGGCGGAGGAAAAGGACATGGACGCGATGGCGGTCAACTGCTGGGAGCAGGTGCAGAAGCGTTACGGCATCTGCGTCTGCTCGGTGCTGGGGCGGCTGACCGACCAGGGGATCCCGTGCGCGTGCGAGGTGGACGTGTACGGCGCCGCGTCCATGCTGGCCGCGGCGGGCGCGGCGATGGGGCAGGCTGCTCCCCACTTCATTGACTGGACCGAGCTGCACCCGGAGCGCGAGAACGTCTGGCTCGCGTGGCACTGCGGCAACGCGCCGCGCAGCACGTGCGGCCCCGACTGTCGGGCGTGCCTGATGGAACACAGCATCCTGCCCCTGCGGCCCTCCTGGGGAACCCTGGAGTTCGCCGAGAAGACCGGGCCGGTGGCCTTCTGCCGGCTGGTGGAATACGACGGCTTCTTCACCATGTTCATCGGCACCGGGGAGGTGGTCGACATGCCACCGAAGGTGCGCGGGTCGTATGCCTGGGTGAAGGTCAACGACATCGTCGACTGGGAGCAGAAGATGGTGGAGCACGGGATCATCCACCACGGCGTGATGATCCACGACCCCGAGGTCGCCGACGCGCTGGAGAGCTTCTGCGCGTTCAACGGGATCGAGGTCGTGCGGGGCGCGTAGCCGCGTTCCTCGCATCCGCATCCGGCGGGGCAGGGCGAAGCCCTGCCCCGGTTGTTTGGGCCGGTGGCGGTATGGTACACTCTAGGCGGCGCGCGCCAGTAGCTCAGTTGGATAGAGCACCAGACTTCGGATCTGGGTGTCGGGGGTTCGAGTCCCTCCTGGCGCGCCAGGAGGCAGCGGCGGCGACGTCCCCGCGCTCAGCCCCTCCCGGTGGAGCGCCGGTCGATTCCCCACCAACTACTGCCCCATGGACCTGGGGGGACGCTCGGCCCCGCGCGTCGAAGCCCCGGGAGCCGGCAGGCCGACGAACTCCCGTGCCGGAGAGGAGGACAGCGCGATGAGCAAGACGCAGTGGCTGGTCAACGACCGAGAGTACCTGGAGACGCAGGGAGGGGCGGTGCTGGTCTATCACGACTTCTACCCGTCGGGCATGCAGGGGGGCATCGAGATCATCCACCACGGAGAGCGCGTCGCCGCGAACGGAGGGCTGCGCATCGCGGGCGTCCCGTTCCCGGAGAGCGCGGTCCGGCAGGTGGCCCCCGACCGCCGGTCCGTGACGGCCCTGGTTTCGGACGCGGATCGCTCGCTCGAGTACCGGCTCACGGTGGCGGGCGAAGGCGGGTCGATCCGGCTTCGGCTCGATCTAGCGCGCCCGCTTCCCGCGGACCTGGCGGCCAGGGCGGAGTTCGCCATCTCGCTGTACCCGCCGGCCTACTTCCGAAAGACGTATCATGTCGGATCGAGCTTCGGGGTCTTCCCGCAGCAGGCGAACGGCCCGGTCATTCGGGGGCCGGAGGGGCGGCTGCGGGCCCGGCCCCTGGGCGTGGGACAGGCCGTTTGCATCGCGCCGGAGGACCCGCTGCGGCACCTGACCATCGAGGCGGCCGGTGACGACCTAGAGCTGATCGACGACCGCAACTTCCACTGGGGTGGCTGGTTCATCGTTCGTTCGCGCCTGCGCCCCGCAGCCGCAGAGGGGGCGGCCGAGTGGCTCATCACGCCGCATCTCATCCCTGGCTGGACGCGCGAGCCCGTCATCGGGATCTCGCAGGTGGGCTACCACCCGGATCAGGTGAAGCAGGCTATCATCGAGCTGGACCCGCGCGCGGGGGCCCCGGGCGACGCGCAGCTTCTGCGGATCGACCCGCAGGGGAAAATCGTCGAGGTGATGTCGGCGAGGCCGGCGGAGTGGGGGAGGTTCCTCTGCTACGTCTACGCGGTTTTCGACTTCACCGAGGTGCGCGATCCGGGGCTGTACGTGATACGGCTAGGCGATCGGCAGACGCCGCCGTTCCGCATCTCCGCCGACGTGTACCGCGAGGCCGTGTGGCAGCCGACGCTCGAGACCTACCTGCCCGTGCAGATGTGCCACGTCAAGGTGGTCGACCGGGCGCGCGTGTGGCACGGCGCGTGCCACCTCGACGACGCGATCCAGGCCCCGGCGCCGACCGAGCATTTCGACGGCTACGCGCAGGGCCCGACCACCGATACGCCGTTTCAGGCCTACGAGCACATCCCCTACTGCGACCGGGGAGGCTGGCACGACGCCGGTGACTACGATCTCGCTGCCGGCTCCCAGGCCACGACGACCTTCTGGCTCGCCCTTGCCCGCGAGACTTTCGGCGTCGACACCGACCAGACGACAATCCTGCCCGAGCAGCGCCTGGTTCGCCTGCACGTCCCGGACGGCGTGCCCGATATTGTGCAACAAGTGTCCCATGGGGTGCAGAACCTGCTGTCCGGCTACCGGGCGGCGGGCCACAGCTTTTCCGGGATCATCGAGGGCACGCCCGAGCAGAACTACCAGATGGGAGACGCCTCGACGCGGACCGATAACCTCGTCTACGACCCCTCCCTCGGCCCGGAGGAGGTCCAGGTGGGACGCTCTGGCCGGAGGGATGACAGGTGGGCCTTCACGAGCCGGGACACTTCGCTCGAATACGAGTGCGCGGCCGCGCTCGCTGCGGCGAGCCGCGTCCTGCGAGATCATGACGGCGAGGTGGCCCAGGAGGCGCTCGACACGGCCGCCAGGGCCTGGGAGTACGAGCAGACGCACCCGCGCGCCGAGCAGCAGAGCGCCTACGTGCCCGGGCATCCCGAGCGGCAGGAGATACTGGCGACCGCCGAGCTGCTCATCACAACGGGCCAATCGCGCTACCGCGACCGCCTGGTCGCCCTGCTCCCAACCATCGTTGAGGAGATCGAGCATGTGGGGCCGGCCGTGGTGAGGGCGCTGCCGGCGGTCGCCGACCCCGCGTTCAAGAAGTCCGTGGAGGCCGCGCTGGAGAAGTACAGCCGCCGGCTCGCAGACGAGCTTGCGACGAACCCCTATGGCGTGCCGTTCCATCCTCACGTCTGGGGCATCGGGTGGCAGATCCAGGACTTCGCCGCCGGGCAGTACTTCCTGGCCAAGGCCTACCCGCGTCTGTTCGATCGGGAAAACGTGCTGCGAGTCGTCAACTATGTCCTGGGCTGCCATCCGGCGTCCAACGTTTCCTTCGCGTCCGGCGTGGGGGCCGATTCGATCCTGATGGCATATGGCGCGAATCTGGCCGACTGGTGGTACATCCCCGGCGGCGTGGTGTCGGGGACGGCGCTGATTCGCCCGGACTTCCCGGAGCTGAAGGACGACTACCCGTTCCTCTGGCAGCAGGTGGAGAACGTCATCGGGGGCGCGGCGACCTACATCTTCTGCGTGCTGGCGGCGGAGGTGCTCCTGGGCGCCTGAAGCCAGGGAGGGCTGCGTCAATAGCCGAGCTCTCGGAGCCGCTCGTCCGAGATGCCGAAGTGGTGCGCTATCTCGTGCAGCACAGTGCGGCGGACCGTGTCCACGATCTGCCTGCGGGTGCGCGAGACGCGCTCGACGGGCCGCTGGAAGATCGTGATCTGGTCCGGCGTGGTATTGGCCGTCCAGACGGATCGCTCGGTGAGCGGCACGCCCCGGTAGAGGCCCAGAAGCAGGACGCCGGGCGCCAGCCGGCGCCCCTCCAGGTCGTCCGGGGTGGGCCAGTCTTCGACGACGACCTCGACGTTCTCGAGCTTGCTGCGGAACTCCGCGGGCAGCGTGTCGATCGCGGCGGCGACCAGCTCCTCGAACTCACGTCGCGGCAATCGCATCGAACCCCCGCTCACAGGCGCCCGAAGAATGCCATCACGCCGACGGGGAACTCCCCCCTCGCGTCGTGTGACGGGTGGTGCACGGTCGCGAATTCGACCCCAAGCTGCTGCACCGCGCTGGCCGCGCGCTCGCCGGAGAAGGGAAGCTCGCCGTACGCGAGCTGCCTCTCGCTGGTGAAGGGAACGCCCGAGAACCGGGCGCCCCAGGGGCCCGCAGACTCGCCAAAGACGAGGACCGCCGGCCTCTTGGTGTAGCCGGACAGGTACGCCTTGAGGTTCCGCCTGCGGATTTCGTGAGCGTCCGGCAGGTCGATCTTCTCATCCAGGTCCCGGTAGTGGTTGAACAGGGTGGGGCGTCGACTCGACAGGAAAGACCTTCTCGGTGCACAGGTCCCAGATGGCTTTCAGGATCACCGGGTACCTCCTTGCCCAGGGCCGCCCGGCCTGTCTTTCGCGGCCGGCCGGCCCCTCCTGCGTCCCCTCTCGCACAAGCGCCTGCGCGCTCCCCCAGATGCGGGAGCGCGCAGGCAACTGCGCTGCGTCGGCGTGCGGCGCAGGGGCTACAGGCCCAGGCTTCTGAGGTAATCTCTGCTCATGCGGATCGACTCGGCCGGCGTCCGCTGGGTGGTGTCCTGCTCCACGGTGACCCACTCGGGGTTGCAGGACAGGGCGGCCTCCAGGGCGGCCTTCAGGTCCACGACGCCCTGGCCCAGCTCGCGGAACTCGGAGAAGCGTTCTCCAGCCATCCCGTCCTTGAAGTGGAAGTACGGGCAGCGATCGCGGTGCGCGGCGATGAAACGGGCGGGGTCCTCGCCGCCGACGTGCACCCAGTAGACGTCGGGGCACAGCTTCGCGACAGCGGGGTCGGCCTCCGAGATCAGGATATCTATGGGCCGCGTGCCGTCGATGGGCTGGAACTCCCAGTAGTGGTTATGGTAACACAAGGTGACACCGGCCTCGCGACAGGCCCGGCCCGCCTCGGTCAGGATCCTGGCGCCCTTCCGATAGCCCTCCAGGTCCTCGTAGCGGCCCGACGCCATGAGGAACCTGCCGCCGAGGTCGCGGATGCCGCGCGCCATCTTCCTCACCCGGTCCAGGTCCCCGAGCTGATCGAGGCCCGAATGCCCGCCCGCGCAGGCGAGCCCCGCCTCGTTGAGGGCGCCGCGCCATTTCTCGAGCTCGGACGGCTCGGTTGGTGCGCCGTCTTCGATCCCCGCGTAGCCGGCCTGAGCGGCCTCCTTCAGGACGCCCGGGAGATCGTGGCGCGGCCGGTCCCCGTAGATGATGAGCTGCAGACCTACCTGCGGCTGAGGCATGGTTCTTCCTCCAGTTCGGTTTGGTCGTCGTCGCCTGCTCGGCGCGGACCAGCGGTACTTCTTCGCTCCGCCTGCCCCGACGCCTGCGTGGGCAGGGCGCCGGAGGCCCCGCAGAACCGGGTTGCGGCGGCAGCCGGTGAAAGGCGCTGGTTTTGTGGAACAAAGCACATGACCGGACGTACTCTACTTGTTCGCGTTGATCGGGGTTAAGGTGCCACGGCGGAGGCGTTTTCGCGCGTCTGCCCGAGGGCCGATGGCTAAGCGGAGGTTTCAGATATGGGGGCGACCACGCTGACGGACGCCGGAGATGGGCTGTCGCCGTATGGCAATGCGCATGTGATCGCGTTCGTGAACGAGAAAGGCGGGGTCGCGAAGACCTCGTCCTGCGTCAACCTGGCAGCAGCCATGGCCGAGAACGGCCGGCGCGTCCTGTGCATTGACCTCGACCCGCAGTCGAACGCCACCACGGCCTTCGGCATCTCCTCTGAGCAGGCCATTGAGCGGGAGTCTCATTGCCTGCTGACCATGCCGCGGTTCCCCCTGGAGCGCGCGGTGCTGCCCACGCGTATCGAGAACCTGGATCTGGTGCCGGGGAGCGCTCGCCTCGCCGATTGCGACAAGAGCCTCGTGATGGAGGTGGGGCGCGAGGGGAGACTGCGCAACAAGCTGCGTGAGTTCTACCGCAGCGTCCTGACCGAGAAATACGACTTCGTCCTGCTGGACTGCCCGCCCTCGCTCGACCTGCTGACCATCAACGCCCTGGTGGCGGCGACGCACATGATCGTTCCCGTCACCACGAAGTTCTACGCGCTGAAAGGGATGGCGCTGCTGGGCGACATGGTGGCGACTCTCCACGAGCAGATCGGGGCCAACGTCAAGCTGCTGGGCATCCTGGTGACGATGTACGACAAGAAAACCGCCCTGGATGTGACGATCTACCGGCTTCTGAAGGAGAAAGTGGAGGGGCAGTTCGGCAAGTACATTTTCTCGACCATCATCACGAAGAGTGTTGCGATCAGCGAAGCCGAGGCCGGTGGGTTCCCGGCCGTCATCAGGGACCCGGAGTCGCCGGCGGCCGAGGCCTACCGCGCCCTGTGCAGCGAGGTAATAGAGCGGCTGCGCAGCGATGTCTCGGGCCGGCTGAAGGCCGCGCCCGAGCTCGCAGGTGCGGCGGCTCACTGACGGTGGCAGAGCGCGAACACGGAGGTCGTGCTATGGCAATGGAATCGTATGGCACGGATTCGCAGGAGTCGCCGGAGGGCTGTTCGGTCCTGGTTACGGTCACCACCCCCGGTTCGGACACGCCGATCTGCCGCCTCGGGAACGCCCGGGACGTGCTCGGGCGGCTCACGGTTCGCCAGCTCATCGAGCGCGTGGTGAGCCCGAAGTCGCTGCTGTCCATCGGTGTTCCCATGGCTCAGCTCCAGGCGGAGAGCGCCACGGCCCTGGCGGTGTCGGAGCTGCTGTCATCCCAGTCGGCCGAGGTCTACCTGGCGGCCAACAACGGCGACCCCGAGCGCCAGATCGGCCTCGACGAGTCTGCGTCAGCGATCGCCCAGACGCAGACAGGGGAGCAGGGCAGCACGTTCGTGAACATCAGCCTCGACGTGCGGCCGGTTCACGACGTCGCCGCTCCGGCGGGACTGGAGAGGCGTCAGCTCGACGCGCCTCGCACGGTTGAGGTCGAGGCGCCCTCTCTCGAGTTCTCGTTGGGCGCGCATCCCCTGCTTCAGAAAACACCCTCCGTGCCCGAGGTCCAGGCCGAGACGGTGGAGGAGAAGCCGCGTCGTCCTCTGGGCGAATCGTTCGTGCTCACCGCGAACCTCGCGCCCTCGCCAGACGAGGAGCCTTCGGTCGGGCCAGGCCCAGGCCTCGCGCCCGCGCCGCCCGAGGCTGCGCCGCGCGCCGTCGATGAGCCGGCGACGTGGAAGGGCACGCCGCCGGAAGTGACTCCTACGGAGGCCGAGCCCTGGCCTGCGACGGCTGCGGAGTCCGCAAGCGAGGACCTGGCAGAGCAGGAGGAGGACGCGGAAGACGAGGGCGTCCCGGCGGAGGTCGCGGCCGTTGGCCAGGGCAAGGCCGAGCCGGGGCGGATCGTTGCCATCGTGGCCGAGGCGCCGCCCGCGCCGAAGCCCGCGGCGGCTGTGAGAGACAGGAAGGAGTACCTGCGGAAGTCGGACTGGCTGCGGGCGCAGTTCCTGCCGGAGGTCGAGGCGCTCGATTTCAGCGGGCTGTTCGTGGGCAACCTGGGCGCAGGAGTGCGGGATGAGCGCACGAGGCGGAATGTGGTCCTCGCCGACCCGGCCCGCATCACAGACATCCTGCTCCAGGGCAACAGCTATCGCCGCTCCGGCGACCACGCGAAGGCGCTGATCTGTTACCAGGAGCTGGTGGACATCGACCCAGCGAACGCCGACTTCCGTTTCCTGCTCGGCAAGACGTTCGTGGAGCTGGGGCAGCTCGACCAGGCCGCACAGGCCTTCACCAGGGCCAAGGAGCTAGGCCACGAGGGAGCGCAGAAGGAACTGAGCGCTCTCGGGAAGGCTCATCGGCCGAAGAAGTCGTTCTTCAGCTTCCTCCGCTTCTGGCGGTAGCGCGGCAAGAGGCCATCCCCGCCCTCCCCGGCCCGCAGGCCCGGGCCCGCGGCCGCTCTCCTCATTGGCGGGAAGGACCGCGCGCCGGCTGGGCCCGAAGTATAGACACGCCATGAATCTCGGGCCCGCCCTTGTCATCTTCGCGCGCGCCCCGATGCCGGGGGCTGTCAAGACGCGGCTTGCGCCCCTGCTGGGTCCGGGTCGGGCGGCCGAACTCTATCGACGGTTCCTACTGGACGTGCTCGCACAGGCGTCGCGGGCCGCGGCGGCTGTCATCGCAGCCGCGGCAGAGGCGGAGGGCATGGAAGCCGTGGAAGCGCTGGCGGCTGCCGCCTGTCCGAGGGCGAGCGTGACGGTGCAGTGCGGCGGGGATCTGGGGGCGCGCATGTCCAGCGCGGTGCGCCAGGCCCTGGATCTCGGCCACTGTCCTGTGGTCGTGCTCGGCAGCGATGCTCCCGCGCTGCCCGCCTCGCGCATCGAGGAGGCCCTGCGCCTGTCAACCGAGTACGACGTGGTCCTCGGGCCATGCTTCGACGGTGGCTACTATCTGGTTGGCCTGCGGGCTCACTACCCGGCGGTCTTTACGGGCATCCCGTGGAGCACAGACGCGGTGCTGGTGGAGACGCTGCGCCGCGCGCGTGAGTCCGGCGCCTCCGTGCGTCTCCTGGAGCCGTGGTTTGACGTCGATACGCCCGACGACCTGGCGCGCCTGCGGCGGTACTTGCTCGCGCTCTCGACGGCCGGCTGCGAGATTCCGTGTCCGCAGACGTGGGAGTACCTCTCGGATCTGCCGTGGGAGTGAGCGCAGATGCCGCGGACGGATCGGCTTGTGGTCATCATCCCGGCGCTCAATGAGGAAGAGTCGATCGGTCGGGTTATCGACGCGGTGCCGGCCGACCTGGGGGCCGAGATTCTCGTGGTGGACAATGGCTCGACGGATTGCACGGCTGCGGTGGCGGCTTCCCATGGCGCGCGGGTGGTCGTGGAGCCGCGACGCGGGTATGGCGCAGCGTGCCTCAGGGGCATCGCAGCCGCGGGCGACGCGGCGGTCATCGCCTTCCTCGACGCCGACTTCAGCGATGACCCCACCCGCGTCGGCGACCTCGTGACGCCCATCTTCGAGGGGAGGGCCGATCTGGTCATTGGCTCCCGGATGCTGGGCCGGCGGGAGCGCGGCGCGCTGCCGCCTCACTCCATCTTCGGCAACTGGCTGGCGGGTATGCTCCTGACACACCTCTACCGCCAGCCGACCAGCGACCTGGGGCCGTTCCGCGCGATTCGGCGCACGGCGCTCGAGCGCCTCAATATGGCTGATCGCGGCTATGGCTGGACGATGGAGATGCAGGCGAAGGCCGCCCGCCTGCGCATCCGCACGATGGAAGTGCCCGTACCCTACCGGCGGCGAATCGGCCGTTCGAAGATCACAGGGTCTCTGCGAGCATCCGTTCACGCCGCGGCCGTCATTCTGTATACCGCGTTCCGGCTGCTCTGGTGGCGGCCGGAGGGAAGCGGCCCGGCTACGAGGGGCCGCTAGCCTGCTGCGGCGCGCCAGGGGGGGCCGGCGCGCGGGCCGTGGCCAAACGGCGCCACCGCGCGGCCTGGGCCGCAAGAAGGCTGTACACCGGCACATACCCCGCCCACAGCAGAGCGTAGCGCACAGCGTCACTGGGCCAGATCCAGCGGGCGTAATACTGCACCGAGACCGTCAGTGCGAAGGCTATGAGAGCCGGGATCTCCCACCAGCAGAGCGCAGGCACAACCCACATGACGTACCAGGGCAAGGTCGGAGCGCCCAGCAGCAGGGAGACGCCGAATGCGGCGAACGTTGCGCCCAGCAGCCACTCCGCGCCGGGCCTCAGGCGCCCCGTGAGCAGCCCGACGCCCAGCACCACCCCCGCGGTCGTGAGCACGCGCGTCAGGCCGAAGTGAACCGAGGTAATCCTGGCGAGGAGATGGTCGAGCACCAGGAAGATGCTGGCGTTCGTCTCCCATGCGGCGATGTAGGCCGAAAGGCCGCCGAAGGCCCTCCTCCCGGCGCCCGCGTAGGGGAGCGCCAGCGCGATGCAAGTGGCCGCGCACCACGCCGCGGCTCGCCACCCGCCGAAGCGGGCGAAGAGCGGCGCGACGAGCAGTGCCGGCCCCTTCGCCATCACGGACAGGCCGAGTACAACCGCGCTCGCCCGCCCGGGCCGCCCCGCGGCGCGGGCGGCCAGCAGGAGGGCCACCAGCAACAGGAACACGCCGTACGCGTCGACGTGTGCACCGGCCGTGGCCTCGGTCACTGCAAGCGGGCACCACGCATACCAGACTACTCGCTCCGCCTGCCTGCGCGTCCGGCGCAGGAGCGCGACAAGAACCCCCACCGACCCGATGTCGAACAGCATGAACGCCCAGCGGAATGCCTCCGCGTCGCCGGACCGCAGCCGGGCGAGTCCGAGGAACAACACCTGGGCGGCCGGCGGGTAGATCGTGGGGAGGTGCCGGTAGTTGATGGCGCGCCAGTTCCGGTCTCGGAAATGGCGCAGCTCCGGAGCATTCGGCGGGTAGTCATACGGGTTGATGCCGGAGTTCGCGACGCGCCCATCCCAGAGATAGCGCCACACGTCTGTGGAGGTCTGAGGGGCGCGGGCGAGGCAGATGACGCGCAGCGCGACGGCACACGCGATGATCCACGCGAGAACCCAGCCCGGGAACGGGCGGCCTCGGTTGACTATGAGGCCGGCGGCCACCCAGCAGAGCCATGCCGCGGCGTAGCCGACCAGGAACGACACCGCCCACGGCTTGCCTGGCCGGCCGGGATGGGTGAGCCAGAGGGACGCGCCCGCCGCCAGGCCGAGGACGACGAGGAGGCCGGGCCCGGCCCCATACTGGCACCTGCGGCCGGGCTGGTCGGGCGGCCTCAGGAGGCCCCCTTTCGGGCCCGCGCCGCGCAGGTGCTGCGTCCGGCGGCCTCGCGGGTGTGAAGCACGCCGGCACCGCCGGAGCTGACGATGGGGCGCGGGCGAGCCCTCTGCGTGCAGGAGGTCAGATCGGGTCTGGCTAGCAGCTTGCCTGCCTTAGCATTCTGACGGCCCCCGAGGGCGCCCCACGCCGCTTCGCGGCCTGGCGGCTCGCGCTTGCCGTTAGCATGTGCGTCGCGCCCAGCCATCTCGCCCTCGCATCTCGGGTCGGCGTCAGCGCCGCGTGCGCCGGGCCGGGGTGGTTGGCCTGAGGCTGCGCTCGTAGAACTCTTGCTGAAGCTTCGGCGTCACCGCATCCTTCTTCACGGAGCGGATCACCTGGACCAGGCCGCTGGCCCAGCCCTCGAGGGCCGTCTCTCCAATCTCGATCCTCGCGCTCCTCGCGTCACCCGCGTAGTGGTTCGGGAAGTTGGCGTACCACCACATTGCGGTGTATGCGTCGCGCAGGTTCTTCAGCCGCCCCTGCGGGCGCCCATCCTCGTCGCCGGCCCGGTCTAGCTGGACGAGGTCGCCGCGAATCGCCATCATCCAGCTCGTCTCGACCTCGTCCGCGTGTCCGCCGAAGTCGGTCTTCCGCATCGCGCGAATTCGCTCCCGCGTCTCCGGGTCGAGGTCGCGCAGCGCCATGTACACGACGTAGTCCGTCGGCGTCGCAAGCTGGACCTGGCAGAAGTAGTGCAGCCAGTGGATGTTTCCGCCGTGCCCGTTCACGATCAGGATTTTGTCGAAGCCGTTGCGGGCGATCTCGTCGCACATCTCCTGGAGCAGCTCGTTAAGCAGCTCCGGCCGAATCGTGATGCAGCCGGGTTGGTGTCGCGCCTCGTAGATCTGGCCGAAGTAGTAGTAGGGGAAGACGACGGCGTACTCGCGCTGCGCGGCGCGGATCGAAGCGGCTCTCGCCGCCATCACGTCGGTTCCCAGGGGAAGGTGCGGACCGTGCTTCTCGATGACGCCGATCGGCAGCAGGCAGACCCCGCTCGCCTGCTTCACCGCGGCCGGGAAATCGGAGGCCGTGAGCTCCTCCCATTGAACCGGAAGCGGCTTCGGCTTCTGTGTCGTCTTCCTTGGCATGTTAGTCTCCTTGGCGAAGCTGTTCTCTCTGCGGCGCCTGACACTTTGCGCCCGCGGAGCCGGTCTCCTGCCGACCTCGCAAGAACGAGGCCCGCCCGCGCGACTGGGTGCCGACGCGTTCAGGTCGTCGGCGATCTCGGCCCTCTACGCGCTGCCGGCCTGTCTCTCGCAGCTCGGCTTCCTGGGCCGGATTTTCGCCGTTGCCGGGATCGCGCTGGCCCTGCCCGCGCACGGTGCCGACCGGGGCCTGGGCGCCGCCAGGCGCGCCAGAAGCCCCTCAGGGCGCTTCAGGGGGCTTTGAGAGCGGTTGGGGCGGTCTTTGAGAATGGCAAGCCCAGATGCGGTATCTTACGGTGGGCGGACTGGCTCTGACTCTTCCGCCCAACGGGGACCGCAACCCCCCACCACCCGTAGGCGCCCCGGCGACCGCCTCCGTCGGGGCGCTGCCTTTTGCGGCCGCAGGAGGGACAGGCCGATCGCAGAAGCTGCCCTAGACCCCGGGCCGCGGGCTGCGCCGCGCCGGAGGCACGGGGGGCGGCAGGGCCATCGAGGACCTGTCTCTGTTGACTTCTGCGTTGGGGGCAGCTGATGGAGATACAGGTCGGCTTCGAGTCGGATGGCGAGGAGATCTTCGGAGTTCTGCACACCCCGGAGCGCCTCCCGGCCCCAGGTGTGGTCATGTGCCATGGGTTCACCGGTCACAAGGCGGAGGCGCATCGGCTGTTCGTGCGCGCAGCCCGCGACTTCGCGCAGCACGGGCTCTGCGCTCTGCGGTTCGACTTCCGCGGCTCCGGGGACAGCGCGGGCGAGTTCCGCGACATGACGATCTCGCGCGAGATCGCCGACGCGGCGGCCGCGTTCGCGTTCCTCGCCTCAAGGCCCGAGGTCATCGCCGAGCGCATTGGCGTGCTGGGGCTGAGCCTGGGCGGCTGTGTCGCGGCTTGCCTTGCCGGCCAGGAGGAGCGGATCCGCGCCCTGGTGCTGTGGTCTGCCCTTGCGCATCCCGAGCGCCTCACGGAGCGGTTCTCCGGGTGCTTCGGGGCCGACGGCGTGCACGACATGCAGGGCTGGGACCTTGGCAAGGGATTGCTAGACGACGTACCGAACATCCGCCCGCTTGATTCGCTCAGGAACTATGCCGGTCCGAGCCTGGTTGTCCATGGAACCCGGGACGAATCCGTTCCGTCTTCGGACGCGGCCGAGTACCGCGTCGCCCTCGGTGGGCGGTGCCAGTTGCATTTCGTGGAGGGCGCAGACCACACGTTTTCCAGCCTCCGGTGGACCGCTGAGGCGGTGTCGGTCTCGCGGCAGTTTCTCTGCCAGTCTCTGGGGGCAAACTCGTAGGGATCACGGGGCGGCTGCGGCTTGGGAGGTGCCGGTGCCGATGCAGTATGACAGCCTGAAGGACCTTGTGGAGCACCTGCGCCAGCGCGGCATCCGAGAGGTCACGCTGTCCGGCAAGGTGGCGACCACCACGAGCCCTGGCGGCGGGCAGATCGCCTTCCGGGGACGCCTGGTCATCTCGGCCGACCTGGGAGGGGGGCAGTCGGTGCAATACGAGGAGCAGGTGATGCCGTACGTGGCTCACGCGGAAGCCCCGGATGTGCCAGCCACCTTTGAGCGTGAGGCTGACCTGCGGGCGGCGCGCCAGGAGCTGGCGCGGCAGCTTCGCGCGTTCCGCGGCGAGTATCAGGCCGTCATGGACGCGGCCCGCGCACAACTGCGGCGCAGGCTCGCGCAGGACGGCATAACCGTGGCCGAGCCGGCGTAAGCGGCATGCGCGTCACCATCGCCGTCCACGGCCACCTTCGCCACACCTCCAGCGTCGGGCAGGACGAAGTCACGTTCGCGCTGCCTGACGCGGGCAGCCTCCGCATTCGTGATCTGCTCGACACCCTGAACATCCTCGAGGAAGAGATCAGGGAGGTGGAGCTGAACGGCAAGCGGGCGCGCATGGACTCGACGCTGCGCGGCCGGGTCAGGCTCGACTTCTACCCCCGCCACGGCTGAACCGACTCACCCCAGCCGCTTCTGGAATCGCAGCGCGCTCAGCGCGAAGATCGCGCCGCCCAGCCCCGCCAGCGCCGCCACCTGCGGCCAGAGGATGGAGAGCCCGACCCCGCGCAGGAAAATGCCGCGCACGATCTCGACGAAATACCGCAGCGGGATGGCGTACGTGACGGCCTGGATCACGCGGGGCATATTGGCGATGGGGAAGATGAACCCGGACAGGATGACGGAGGGCATGAGCACGAGGAAGGCCGTCAGCATCGCCTGCTGCTGGGTGCGAGAGACCGTGGAGATGAACAGGCCCAGGCCGAGGGTGGTCAGCAGGAAGACGACCGCGAGCGCCAGCAGCAGCCCGACGCTGCCGGCGACGGGCACGCCGAACCAGAAGCGGGCGACGACGATGATGAGGCCGACATCGGCCATTCCGATGGCCGCGAAAGGCAACGTCTTTCCCAACATCAGCTCGAGGGGGCGCAGCGGCGTGACGATGAGCTGCTCCAGCGTCCCGGCCTCCCGCTCCCGCACGATCCCCATGGCCGTCAGCGCCGTCATGGCTGTGCCCAGGACCATGCAGATAACCGCGGGCACCATGAAGTTGGCGCTCCTGAGATCGGGGTTGTACCACACCCGCGGTTGATGAGTGATGGGAGCGCCCTGGCCGGCGCGGCTCAGGCGCGACCGGGCGAAGTGGGAGATCAGCCCATTCGTGTAGCCGGCGGCAACCCCGGCGGAGTTCATGTCGGTGCCATCGAGGATCACCTGGATCTCAGCCGGCTCATCCCTGTCCAGGCGTCGGGAGAAATCCTGCGGGATGTAGAGGCCCACGAGGGCGCGACCAGCCTCGATGGAGCGGTCGATGCGCGACGGCGAGTCCACGAATTCGCGCAGCTCGAAGTATCCCGACCGGGGGAAGCTGTAGGCCAGCTCTCGGCTCTGGGCCGTGCGGGCGCGGTCGCAGACCACGAGCGGGATGTGCCTGATGTCGAAGCTGACAGCGTAGCCGAACAGGAGAAGTTGGAGCACGGGGGCCATGACGACGGGCACCATCGCGCGGCGGTCGCGGCGAAGCTGGAGCAGCTCCTTGCGGATCATGTGCCGAAGGCGCGCGAACATGGCTGCCCTATAGCGCCTTCCTGAATCGCATCACGCTTGCGCCCAGCAGCGCGGCGGCCAGGGCCGCGGTGGCCGCGGCCCGCGGCCAGAGGACCGCCATCCCCGCTCCTTTGAGCGCGATGGCACGGACGATCACCATGAAGTGCGTCGCAGGGTGAAGCTGCACGAGCGCTTGGAGCACCTTCGGCATGCTCGACACGGGGAAGACGAAGCCGGTCAGGAGCATCGTCGGCAGAAGCGTGGCGACGAACGCCGCCAGAAAGGCGGACTGCTGGGTGCGCGTGCTGACCGAGATCAGAAGACCCGCGCCGAGGGCCGCAAGCAGGTAGACCAGCATCAGGCCCAGCAATAAAGCCGGGCCGCCGCGCATGGGCGCGTGGAACACCATAAGTCCGACCGCGGCCACGGTGGCGACGTCCGCGAGGGCGATGGCGACATATGGCAGCAGCTTGCCGAGGATCAGCTCACCGGCAGTCACGGGCGAGACGACGAGCCCCTCAATGGTTCCTTGCTCGCGTTCGCGCACCACGGTCTGGGAAGTGAGCAGTGCCGCTAGCATCATCATCAAGAGCACTACCAGGCCGGGGATGATGAATTTGCGGCTGGACAGGTCCTCGTTGTACCACACGCGCACAACCGGGCGAACGGCAACCGGCTCGACGCCGGGCGGGAGTTCGGGCTGTGCCTGGCGCAGGGCCCAGTGCGTTGTCATCGCATCGAGATAGGAGAGCGACACGGTGGCGGTGAGGGAGTCGGCCCCGTTGACGAGCGTCTGGATGGTCGGCGTGCGGCCGGCTGCGAGATCGGCGGAGAAGGAGGTCGGAAAGACGAGTACGACGCTGACCCGACCCGTCTGGAGCGCCGCGTCGGCCGCGTCCGGGCTCGGCAGCGTCTCGACGAGGTCAAAGTAGCCGCTGGCGGTCAGCGCCTTGGTGAGGGATCTGCTGTCCTGGCTGGGTGCGGGGTCATATGTCGCAAGCGCGATGTGCCTCACGTCGAAGTCGATCGCATAGCCGAACAGGACCAGAAGCATCACGGGGAGCAGCAAGGTGACAGTCAGGCTGCGCCAGTCGCGAAGGAGGTAGCGCGCCTCCTTGTCCGCCATCGCCCACACTCGGGCAAGACTCATCTGGCGGCCTCCGGGGCCTCGGCCTGTCGAATGCGGGCCACGAACACATCCTCCATCGTGGGCTCCACGGGCTCAATGCTCTGCACGGAGATGCCCGCGGTGCGCAGGGCGATGGCGACCTGCTCGACTCCCCGGGCGCGGTCGTCCGCCAACACGCGCACCCTCGGTCCGTGCAGCCGCGCGTTCCCCAGGCCGCGCGCGCCGCGAAGGGCCGCGACCGCGGCGCCCGCGTCGTCGCACTGTACCTCCAGCAGGGTGCCGGCCGTCGGCGCTTTCCTGAGCGCGTCGGGCGTGTCTAGGGCGACCAGCCGGCCGCCGTAGATCAGCGCCAGCCGGTCGCAGCGCTCCGCCTCATCCATGTAGTGCGTGGTAACGAGGCAGGCCACCCCGCCGCCCGCGAGTTCGTAAATCACCTCCCAGAAGCGCCGGCGGGATATGGGATCGACGCCGGCCGTCGGCTCGTCCAGGAATACAACTTCGGGCTCGTGCAGCAGGGCGCACCCGAGAGCAAGGCGCTGGCGCCAGCCGCCGGACAGTTCACCGGCCAGTCGCCCGCGCTGGTGGGCCAGCCCGGCCATCTCGATGG
>Ga0123519_10003072_pt1 | contig 27923 bp, 23 predicted proteins | sample YelNatPaOPRAMG02_FD_87396 | JGI IMG/M metagenome (GOLD analysis project Ga0123519, IMG submission 87396) | Hot spring microbial communities from Yellowstone National Park - Yellowstone National Park OP-RAMG-02 (version 2) | ecosystem: Environmental > Aquatic > Thermal springs > Hot (42-90C) ...
ACTTTCTATTTTTGAATTTTTCATAGATTAATTATAAAAAAAAATAGAGAAAGTCAAGAATTATGTTGTGGAAAAAACGAAAATAACTTTAATTTTTCTCTTTCTTATAGTATAATTAATTTTAGAAATTGGTGTTTAGAAACGAGAAATTTTGTTTTTGCCCTCATCGTCTAACGGTTAGGACACCACTCTTTCAAGGTGGCAATACCGGTTCGATTCCGGTTGGGGGCGAATTTTGGGCCCGTAGCTCAGTTGGCAGAGTACTGGTTTTGCACATCAGAGGTCAGGGGTTCGAATCCCCTCGGGTCCACAAAAAAGTTAAAAGCAAAATGAAAATAGCTGTTCTTCTTTCTGGAGGAGTTGATTCTTCAGTTTCAGCTTTAATTTTAAAAGAAAAAAATCACGATATTGTTGGAATTCATCTACATTGTTTTGATTTTTGTAATCCTCAAGATGCCGAAGATGCAAGAAAAATTGCTGAAATTTTAGATATTCCTTTTTATGTTTTTGACCTTACCGAAGAATTTGAAAACAAAATTATAAATTATCTTATACGCACTTACGAGCAAGGTTTAACTCCTAATCCAGATGTTTATTGCAATCAATTTATAAAGTTTGGAATTTTTTTTGATAAAGCTCTAAGCTTAAATTATGATTTTATTGCTAGTGGACATTATGCCCGCACACAGATTAATACTACTCACGGATTCTACGGATCAAACACGGATAAAACGGATAACATTTATCAGCATAAATCCGCTTCAGATCCGTATAAATCCGTAAATATTCATCTTCTTGCTTCCAAAGATAAAGAAAAAGATCAAACATATTTTCTTTGGTCAATTGAAAAAGAAAAATTTCCAAAAATAATTTTCCCTGTTGGAGATTTATCAAAAAGCAAAGTCAGAAAGATCGCTAAAAAATACAATTTGCCAGTAGCAGAAAAAAAAGAAAGTATGGGAATATGTTTTGTTGGTCAAGTAAAATTAAAAAAATTTTTAAGTCAATACCTAAAGCCAAAAGAAGGAAAAATAATTGATACCCAAGGAAAAATTTTAGGCAAACATCCCGGCTATTTTTATTTTACCGAAGGGCAAAGGCATGGTTTAAATATCAAAGTTGGTGATGGTCCTTATTATGTAGCCAAAAAAATTCCTGAAGAAAATTTGATTATCGTAGCTAAAGAAAACGACCCTTTGCTTTATAGTCAAAAAATTGAGATTACTGAACTGAATATTTTAGAAAAAGAAATTTTAGGAAAAGAAAATGTTGTCGAAGCAAGATTTAGACACAGACAACCGTTAGTAAAAGCAAAAGTTAATATTGAAAAATCAGAAGTTGAATTTTTAGAACCTCAAAAAATGATAGCGCCAGGGCAATCAATTGTTTTTTATAAAAATGAATTGGTTTTAGGAGGAGGAATTATTTTAAAAAGAACTCCTCTTGATAATAAATAATTTTCTTTTTTATTTCTTCAATAACCGGTTCATAAATTTTATAAGGAGTAACACTTTCTTTTTGGAGCTTTTGTTGTAGTTTTTCTTTCCAAATTTTTCTAAACTCGGTATTAATATGAATTATTTTAAAACCAGCATGAATACATTTTTTCATTTTTTCTATTGAAATACCTGAACCTCCATGCAAAACTAAAGGAATTTTTACTTCACTTGCTATTTCCCTACCTCTTTCAAAATCAAGTTCTGGTTCTTTTTCTAAAATTCCATGAACATTACCTATAGAAACAGCAAGCAAATCAACTTTTGTTTCTTCGACAAATCTAATTGCATCTTCGACTTTTGTCAAATTTTCTTTTTTTATTTCAATTTCTTTTTGAATTTCTGATTTTCCTTCAATTTTCCCAACTTCTCCCTCTATTAAAATATTCTTTCTTGCTTTATAATTTATTAATTCTTTTGTTTGCTTAATATTTTCTTCCAAACCAAGCTCGCTTAAGTCAATTAAAACAGAATCATAATTTAAATCAATTGCTTGTTCGGCAGAGTCTAAACTTTTAGAATGGTCAGCATTAAGAAAAATTAAATCTTGAAGATTTTCCTCTTCTTTATAAAAATCAATAATTTTTTTAACAAGCTTGGGGTTGAGATAATTTCTTTCTCCTTCAGAAACTCCAAAAATTAATGGTATTTTTGTTTCTTTAACCGATAGTATCCCTGATTTTATTTGTTCCAAAGTAGCAACATTGTAATGTAAAATTGCTTGGTTTTCCTTCAAGGAATAAATTAATTCTTTAAGATTCATTAATTAATTATATTATAATATTAAAATAATGGAAAAATTAGATATTTTTTATTTAAATGTTTGCCCGATTGATAAAAATGGAGCAAGTTTTGAAGAAATTTATGACCTTGGCATCTGCCAAAAAGATTACAGGCAACTTAAAAAAAATTTATTTGAGATTGTTAAAAGTCTTGACCTTAAACCTGAAGAATTAACTGAATTTAAAGAAGATTATCTTATTTTAAAAAAATCAAGAGAATTTAGTTATTTCTTTAAAGAAAGTATTGGCTATTATCCTCTTCATCTTCAACTTTATTGGGCTAAAAGAGCTTTAAGAGGAGAATCTTTCTCTATTATTGCGCCAACAGGCATCGGCAAATCAACTTTTGGCAACATTCTAAGTCATTTTTATTCTGGTAAAGTTTATTATTTGGTTCCTTCAAAAATTTTACTCCGTGAAACTGAAAATAAGCTTAAAAACATTAGATCAAATAAAAAAGTTTTGGTTATTAAAAAAAAAGAAGATAAAGAATTACTGAAAAATGAAGATTTTGATATTTTACTTACCACAAGTAATTTTTTGCACAAAAATTTTGATATCATACCTAAAAAATTTGACTTAGTCTTTATTGATGATGCTGATTCTTTGATACGTCAACCAAAAAATATTGACAAAGTTTTAAAACTCATAAAGTTCAAAGATGAAGAAATAGAAAAAGCACTTGAAATTATTGATAAAAAAAGAAAAGTTAAGAATAAAAAAGATTATAATTCAATAGAAAATTTGAACATTGACCAAAAAGAAAAAGGGATTGTTATTGTTGCTTCGGCTACTTTAAGACCAAAAACAAAAAGAATAGCTTTATTCAGAGAGCTTTTAGGATTTGAGATTGGTTCAGGAACAACTTATTTAAGAAACATTGAGGAAGTCTTCGAAGTAACTTCCGAAGAAAAATTGTTAGAAAGATCAGTCTTTTGGATAAAAAAATTGGGACAAGGAGGTTTTATTTTTTTAAATGAAGATTTTCGCAAAGAAGACTTGAATAATTATTTAGAATTTTTAAATAATCATGGTATTAAGGCTGTTTCTTATGAAAAATTTAATGCTAAAAATCAAAAAGCTTTTTTGGATGACAAGATTGATGTTGTTTTAGGTTTTAGCAATATAAGAAACCCTTTGACTCGTGGTATTGATCTTCCTCAAAAAGTAAGATATGCTTTATTTTTAGATGTACCGAAATTCAAACTCCCATTAAAAGTTTCTTATTCTCCTTTACATCTTTTCTTATTAGCCTTATCTTTAAGAGAAATTGTAGAAGATAAATCATCTATTGAAAGAAGAATTAATTTTCTTAAAAGAATATCTTTCTTAAAAGAGGATGCGGTTTTGGCTGACGAAAATTTAAAGAAAAAAATTGAACCAATTAAAGAAGAATTTGATCAAATTATTCAAGATCCAAATTTTCTTGAGAAAGCAAAGATTCATCCTCGAATCACTTTAGAAAAGGATCAAGATAATCTTTATCTAATTGTTTCTGACCCTCGAGGTTATCTTCAGGCTTCAGGAAGGACATCAAGACTTTTCCCATTAGGACTAACCAAAGGGCTTTCTTTAATTTTAGTCGAAAGGGAAAAAACCTTAAAACATCTTCAGGATAAATTAAGAATCTTAGGCTATGAACCAAACTTAAAAGAAGCAAAAGAAATAGATTTTGAAAAAATTTTAAAAAAAATTGACAGTGATCGAAAAATTGTTAAAAAAATTTTAGAAGGAGGAGAAAGGGATTTAGCGATAAAAGATCCCGTCGAATCAGCTTTAGTATTAGTTGAATCACCAACAAAAGCAAAAACAATCGCTAATTTTTTTGGTCAGCCAGCAAAAAGAATTAAAAATGGAATAATTTTTTATGAAGTTTCTTTGGGTAATTTACATTTAAATATTTGCGCTACCTTAGGACATTTTGTCGATCTAATTCACAATCAAGGTTATTATGGGGTTAAAAAAGAAAATAAATTTGTTCCCATCTTTCAACCTTTAAAAATTTGCCAAAATTGCCAAAGACATTTAGATATTAACGAACAAGAATGCTCAATTTGTCATAGTCAAAATTTTATTTCTAAAGATGAGTTAATTAAAAATTTACAAAAAATAGCCTTAGAAGTTGATAAAATTTATTTAGCTACTGACCCTGATACTGAAGGAGAAAAAATTGCTTTTGACTTATTTATTTATCTTTATCCTTATAATCAAAATCTTAAAAGAATTGAACTTCATGAAATAACAAAAACAGAATTTATAAAAAAAATCAAAGAGCCAAGAGAAATTGATACAGAATTAGTAAAAGCACAACTTTTGAGAAGAATATCAGATCGCTGGATTGGTTTCAAACTAAGCGAGGAAATTCAAAATTATTTTAAAAATTTAAATCTTTCCGCCGGCAGGGTGCAAACACCAGTTTTAGGTTGGATTTTAGAAAAAGAAAAGAAAATTAAGCAAAAACATTATCTAATTAATGCTAACTTTAATGGTAAAAATATTTATTTTTATAGCGAAGACGAAAAACTAATCAAAGATTTAAAGAAAAAATTTAAAAATAAAGAGCTAGAAATTGAAATTAAAATTTCTGAAACAAAAAAAGAAACCATCAATCCTCTGCCTCCTTATGATACAAGCAATCTTTTAAAAGATGCTAATAATTTTTTTCACCTTGATGCTCAAATGACAATGAGGCTTGCTCAAGATCTTTTTGAACAAGGATTAATTACTTACCATCGAACTGATTCAATTTTTATTTCAGAATTTGGAAGGAATGTTGCTTTGGAATATCTAGGAAGGAAGGATTTGGCTAGCATAAATTATAAAAGATCGTGGGGGAAATCTGGAACTCATGAAGGAATTAGACCAACAAGACCACTCGACGTACAAGATCTTATTGAATCACTTGTTTTTGAACCAAAAAATTTAACCAAAAAACATTTACAACTTTATGGTTTAATTTTTAATCGCTTTTTAGCTTGCCAAACAAAATCAAGCAAAGGAATAAAAGCAAAAATTAAAATAAAATTAGATGCCCTTGAAAAAGAAAATATAAATTTTATAAAAATCATCGAGGAAAATCATTTAAAATTTTTCAAAAATATAAGATTGGACGATTTACCTCAGGGAAAATTTTCGATTGAAAGTCTAAAGATTAAAAAAGTGCCTAAAGAATACCACTATAGCCAAGGAGAAATTATTGATTTAATGAAACAAAAAGGCTTAGGGCGACCTTCAACTTATTCAAATATAATTCAAACTCTAATTGAAAGAAAATATGTCTTGTCAAAATCAGGCTATTTAATTCCCATATCATTAGGAGAAAAAATATATCATTATTTATCACAAAAACACAAAGAGCTTGTTTCTGAAAATTTTACAGTAAAATTAGAAAAGAAAATGGATTTAGTTGCCGAAGGGAAAGAAGATTATCAGAAAATACTAATTAAAACTTTTAATCGAATTTTTAAAAAATGAATCTTTATCTTCTGGAAAAAAAATTACAAAACTTAATTAGCGAAGAAGTTGGAAAAGAAAAAGCAAAAAAAATTCTGGATAAATTAAAAGTTTTTTTAATTAATGACGAAAAATTAGGCGATTATGCTACTAACTTAATTTTCTTACTTAGAGAATTTGCTCCTAAAAAAGAAAAAATTATTCTTGAAAAAATAAAAAAAGAGTTCAAGCAATTTTCAAAGATTGAAATTATTAATAATTATTTAAATTTTTATCTCTCTGACTATGAGCTTTTAAAAACTTTTCGATTAATCTATAAAAATAAACAAAAATTTTTTAATCAAAATTTTGGCCGAAAACAAAAATTAAATATTGATTATGTTTCGGCTAACCCAACTGGACCTCTTACTCTAGGAAATACTCGTGGAGCAGTCTTGGGCGATGCCTTAAATAACATTTTAAAATTAGTTGGTTTTTGCGTAACGAAAGAATATTATATTAATAATCGGGGTATGCAAATTGAAATTTTAGGAAAAACCATTTTGGCTCACTTAGGCAAAATCCCATGGGAAAATAATTTTTATCAAGGAAAATATTTGAAAGAAATTGCTCCTCGCATCAAAGTAAATCATGACGCAATACGTAAACCTGAAAAAATTGGTAGAAAAATTGCTGATTATATTTTGAATAATCTTATTAAACCAACATTAAAAAAATTTGGAACATTTTTTGATTGGTTTTTCCCCGAAACTGAACTTTATGCAAATAATTTAGATAAAAAAGTCTTAAAAATTTTAAAAAAGAAAAAATTGATTGCCGAAAAAGATGGAGCCTTATTTTTACTTTTAACTAAATTAGGTGGAGATAAAGATGAAGTTTTAATTAAAAAAACCGGAGAGCCTACTTATTTTTTTTCTGATATCATACATTACTGGTATAAATTTTTCATTAAAAGAAATAAAATTGAGATTTTGATTGTTGCCAGTGATCACCTTGATCATACCCGAAGATTAAAATTAGCACTCAAAATTTTTGGTATTAAAAATTATCAATTCCAACCAATCGTTTACCAATTTGTTCACCTTAAAAAAAGTGGAAAACTTTTAAGAATGTCCAAAAGAAGAGGCGTTTTTATAACTTTAGAATATTTGATCAATGAAATTGATCCTGGAATTGTTAGATTTTTCTTTTTGCAAAAGTCTCCAGAAATTGTTATTGATTTTGACCTAGACTTAGCCAAAAAAGAATCAGAAGAAAATCCTTATTGGTATGTCCAATATGCCTACGCAAGATTGAACAGTATTCTAGAAAAAGCAGGAAAAACAATAAATATTGACCCTCAAAAAGTTTTTTTAAAAATTAAAGACATTGAATCTGCTAAAATTATTTTAAGAAAAATTCATCAATTTCAAGATTTAACTTATTTAATTTATAGAGAAAAAAGAGTCAATCTTTTGATTGAATATTTAATTTCTTTAGCTAAAAAAATCCATAACTTTTACGAAAAAGAAAAAATTTTACCTGATAAAAGAAAAATTTGTTTTGTTTATTTTTTAAAAGAATTTTTAGGCTTTGTTTTGTCTTGCCTTCAAATTAAACCAATTAAAAAAATTTAAAATTTTATAGATTACAAAAAATACAAAAAAGCCAAGAATAAATCCAAACAAAATATCAATAGGCCAATGTTGCAAAGAAAGAAAACTAAAAAGAGCAATCAAAAAAGTCATGACAAACGAAAAAATACCTAATTTTAAATTTTGGGATATTAAAGCAAACGATAAAGCTGAAGAAATTGTTGTGTGGCGAGAAGGAAAACTGTCAAAAGATAATCTATTCGGTCTTAGACGAGGAAAAACATCTTTCAAAACTCCAGCGATGATAAAAACTAATAAAAAAATTGAAAAGTAAAATATAAAGTTTTTCCAATTTCGAGAATTAATAATAAAAATAAGAATTAAAATAAATTGCAAACCCAACAAAAGATCGCGAAGAAAATCAAAATATTCAAAAATAAAGGGAAATTTTTGATAATAAAAAAATAAAATTTGGTTCATATTGTAATTATATCATGATAAAAAAAATTTTAAAATATTTATTTGAAAATTTTTCTGAAGAACAAAGAATTATGAAAAATTCTTTTTGGCTTATCTTGGCAAGATTCGGAGGAAGTTTGATGAGAGCGATTTTAATAATCTACTCTTTTAGAATTTTAGGACCGTCTTTGCAAGGAAGCTTTTCCTTAGCAATGAATTTTATTCTAATTTTTTCTTTCATTCCTGATTTTGGACTTACTGCTGTTTTGATTAGAGAAATAATAAAAAATCAATCTCGACGAAAAGAAATTTTTGCTAACGCTTTTTTATCTGTTCTCTTTTTGCTTTTTCTTTCACTCTTAATTATAAATTTAACAAAATTTATTTTTATAAAAGATAAACTTGCTCAAACTTTAATTTTTATTTTGAGTCTTTTTCTTATTTTTGATACCTTAAGAGAATTTCTTTATTCTTTATTTAGAGCTGAAGAAAAAATGGAATTCCAAGCTTTATCTCATCTAATAACTAATTTTCTTTTACTTTTATTTGGAGTTTGGCTTTTAAAACTCAATCTTAGTCCATTTTCTTTATCTCAAGCTTATCTTTTTGCTAGTTTCCTAGGCTTTCTTTTAACTTTTCTTATATTAAGAAAAGAAATTACTTTTAATTATCTTAATTATTTTCAAACAAGAATAGTTTTTGATCTTTTAAATAAAAGTTGGTCTATTGGAATTGCTAATTTTTTATTTTTGATTATTACCTATCTCGATAGTTTAATTATTGGCTGGTTCCATCCAGCTAAAGATGTTGGTCTTTATAATTCTATTGTTAAATTAAATGAATTTTTGTATTTTTTCCCCGCTGCCTTAGCTATGGCAGTTTTTCCTATTTTGTCTAAAAAAGATAAAGATGATTTTCAAAAAACAATTTCTTTCGGCTTTCAGTTTTCTCTTTTTATTTCTTTGCCAATTTTAGGTGGTCTTTTAGTTTTATCCAAAGAAATTATTAATTTTATTTTTGGCGAAAAATATATTCTAGCCTCTTTAGGACTTCAGCTTATAAGTTTTTCCATTCCTTTTAATTTTCTTTTATTAATTCTAATTGACGCTTTAATTGCTCTTGATAAAAGAAAAGAACTTTTAATTTATGACTTAGTCGTCGTTATCTTAAATTTTCTTTTAAACTTTATTTTTGTCCCCCATTATTCTTATTTTGCCTCAAGCCTGATTACTTCTATATCTTCTTTCGTTTCTTTCATCTTCGCTTTACTTATCATAAAAAAATATGTTCCTTTCTCGTTGCATAATTTAAAAATTATCAATTATTTCATAGCGACAACGCTTATGATGACTTTAATTTACTTTTTACCATTTCATCTAATTATTAAAATTATTTTTGGAGCTTTATTTTATATTTTATTTCTTTTTCTTCTCAAAGACCACTTTATTTTAAAATTAACGAAACATTCTTCCTAATTTCTTCCTTATCTTTTGTTCCATCAACAACATGCCAATTAAACTTTCTAGCTAAATTTAAATAAGCTTTCTTAATTTTAATTAAAAATTTTTTTTCTTCAAATTTTGTTTTTTTCTTAAGACGCAAAAGAGCAACATGGACAGGCACGTCAAAAATAATCACCAAATCCGGTTTAATCTTTTGACGAGACAAAAAATCAATTTTTACATAATCGTCAAAAGAAATTATTTTTTTCAAATTTCTTCCTATAAGTTGATAAGCTAAAGTTGACGGAAAAGAACGATCTAAAATCACATTTTTCTTATTTAACACATTTTTAATTCTTGAATAAACCTCATTTCTATCAGCTAAAAAAAGAAAAAGTTCTGTCAAGGGATGAATTTCTTTTAAAATTTCTTTTCTGAAAAAATTTGGTTCGCGTAAATAAAAAGCATTTAATCTTTTAGCAAAATATTTTGCTTGAGTTGTTTTCCCACTTCCATCAATACCTTCAAAAATTATTAATTTATATTTTTTCATAATGACGCAGATTTACGTGGACTAAACGCGGACATCTTTTGAATCTCACGCCGTAGAGCACGTCTCGAAGGCTCGCCAAGCTTGGTTTTTGCCAATCTACCTTTAGGCAGAGGCAAAGTTGGCGAGCCGAGAGCCGAGGCACCAACTTGCCACTGGAGCAAGTTGAGTGCCGGTGCTCGTAGGCGCGTGGGTTCAAACATGGTTTAACATCGCTAACCCTCCATAAACACCGCCTAAATCTTTAAATTTTGACCTTAAAATTTTTACTCTCCATCCTAAAGGATGAAAATTTTGGAAATCTTTATTTAAAACTTTAAAATCTAACCTTTTACTTATTCCACCTCCAATTATAATTACCTCTGTGGACCAGAACAAAGAAACATTAATCAAAAATAAAGCATAAAGTTTTGTTATCTCTCTCCAAAATTTTTCATCTTTAACTTCTTCGAGTTTTTGCTTAAAAATTTTTCCTAAATTTTCCCCTCCAATCAAATCTTCAACTTCAAAAAGAAAAGTCTTATTTTTCCCTTGGTCTAAAAGAAATAAACTATGACCAGGTTCAAAACCAAAAATATTCTCATCAACTTTATAATTAATAATTTTTACTCCTCCAATTCCTGACGATAAAGTAAGATAGGCAAAAACTTTATATTTCTTCCCTGCCCCAAAATATGCTTCGCCTAAACCAGCTAAAACAGCATCATTTTCTAAAATAATTTTACATTTTAACAATTTTTCTAAATCTTTCTTTAAATTTCTTCCTTCATAATCTTTTAAGTTTGGAGCATAAAATAGTTTTTCTTTTTTTTGATTAAAATTCCCAGCAAAACCAAAACAAGCTCTGTTGATTTTCCTTCCTCTAAATTTTTCTATAAATTCCAAAAAATCTTTATATTTTTTCTTAGTCTCAAAAACAAAAATTCCATCAATATCTTTTAAATTTTTACTTAAAGCAATTCTTGTTTTAGTTCCTCCGATGTCAGCGAATAAAAACATTATTTATCTACTTTTGGTAAAGTAATCTTTTTTTGTCCTTGATATTTTCCTTTTCTGTCAGCATAAGAAACTTTACAAGGTTCATCTGCTTCTAGAAAGATAACTTGTGCTATTCCTTCGTTGGCATAAATTTTTGCCGGTAGTGTTGTCGTATTAGAAATTTCTATGGTCACATGACCTTCCCACATAGGTTCAAGAGGGGTAACATTAACAACAATACCACATCTAGCATAACTTGATTTTCCTAAAACAATTGCCAAAATACTTCTTGGAATTTTAAAATATTCAATTGATCTTGCTAAAACAAAAGAGTTTGGAGGCACAAGGCAAAATTTTCCTTTATGTTTTATAAAATAATTTTCTTTAAAATTTTTGGGATCAATTATTTCTATTGGATAAGCATTATGAAAGATATAAAATTCGTCAGCAACTCTCATATCATAACCATAACTTGTAAGACCGTAAGAAATTTTTCCTCTGCGAATTAATTTTTCAACAAAAGGTTCAATCATTTTATGCTTTCTTGCCATATGTTTTATCCATCCATCGTTTTTTATTCCTGCCATTTTTAAAATTTTAATGAACTTAAAACCAAACCCAAAATAACGAAAATAATTATTATCCACACAAAAATCTCTTTAGGATTTTTCGGCCTCGCAATATTTTTTCTTTCCCTATAATAATCTCTATCCTGAATTCCCATAATTTAATTATAATCTAATTTTCTATCCCATATCCCACCTCTCATCGTTCATCTCCCGCTTCCATTCTTTATGAATTCTACAAACAAAGGATGCGGATGTAGAAATTTTGATTTGAATTCAGGATGAAATTGAGTCCCTAAAAAAAATGGATGATTTTTTTCTGATAATTCAATAATTTCAATTAATAACCCTTTTTCTGAAATACCTGAGAAAATTAAGCCACCTTTTTGTAAAATTTTATGGAATTTAGGATTTACTTCATAACGATGACGATGCCTCTCAAAAATTAAATTTTTTCTATAAGCTCTCCCAGCTATTGTTCCCTTTTTAATTTCACATTGCCAATCTCCAAGTCTCATTGTACCCCCATATAATTTTTCTCTTAAAATTTTCTTTTGCTCTTCTAAAATATCTATTACTGGATATTTTGTTTTTGAATTTACCTCTGTTGTATGAGCATTTTTCAAACCACAAACATTTCTCGCAAATTCAACAACCATAAGCTGAAGGCCGTAACATAGACCTAAAATAGGAACTTTATTTTCTCGACAAAATTGAATGGCTGAAATTTTCCCTTCAACTCCACGGGAACCAAAACCACCGGGGATGATAATCCCATCATAATCTTTAAGTTCATTCAACTCATTTATATCTTTCTCATATTTCTCTGAATTTAGCCAATTAATTTTTGGTTTATAACCTAAATACCAACTCGCGTGTTTAACTGCATTAATAATAGAAATATAAACATCCTCTAAAATAAAATCTCCTGTTTTAAAATATTTACCAACAATACCAATTTTTATTTCTTTATTTATTTTTTCTATTTTTTCTATCTCTTCTCTCCACGCCACGAATCCACGCTGATTCAATTCTGATTCACGCTGATATTTGTTATGCGAATTTACGCTGAAATTATTATCTGCGTTTATCCGCGGTAATCCTAAATTCTTCAAAATCTTTTCTCCTAATTTTTCTTTTTCAAAATTTAAAGGGATTTTGTAAATTAATTTTTCATCTGGTGCAGAAATAATATTTTCTTTTAAGACTCCACAATTAAAGGAAATTTTCTCTTTCCTTTTCTCATCTAATGGATAAATAGCTCTGGCTAAAACAAAATCTGGATGAAGACCAGACGAATTTAATGTTCTAATGGTGTATTGAGTCGGTTTTGTTTTTAATTCCATTCCCTCCCCCCGATAAGGAAGGTAACTAACTAATATTAAAAGAATATCTTTTGGCCTTTTAAGTTTTAAAATTCTAACTGCTTCAAGAAATAAAAGATTTTGATATTCACCTACTGTTCCTCCGATTTCAATCAAAACAATATCAGCTTTTGTCTTTTTTTGAGCTTGATCAATCTTTTCGATAACCTCTAAAGGAACATGAGGAACAACTTCAACGCATTTTCCATCAAAATATAAACTTCTTTCTTTTTGAATTAAAGATAAATAAACACTACCAGTTGTCATATAATTTTCTTTTGTAAGTTCCTGATTTAAAAATCTTTCATAATGTCCCATATCTTGATCGCATTCAGTTCCATCTTTTAAAACAAAAACTTCTCCATGCTCAACCGGGTTCATTGTCCCAGCATCAACATTAACATAAGGATCTATTTTCAAACAAGTAGTTTTATAACCATGCCAAGTTAAAATCTTAGCAATTGAGGCAGTGGCAATACCTTTCCCTACTCCCGACATAACTCCCCCGCAAATAAAAATATATTTTGACATTTAAAAATCAAGATTATAAATTTTGCTTAAGACCTTAATTCCTTTTTGAAATAAATTAAAATCCATATTTTCATTAGGAGCATGGATATTAGCTCCTTCCAAAGTAAATCCAGTAGGTATAACTGGTTTTTTAAATTTACTCATTAAAATTTCTGCTGCCGGAATACTTCCCCCTTCTCTCATAAAAACACATTTATTTTTAAATTCTTCTTCTAAAACCTTAGTTGTTTTAATTAAATAAGGATGGTTATAATCTGTAAAAAATGGCTTTGCTTTTGTTAAAACTTTTAATGAATATTTAACTCCATTTGGCATATTGTTTTTAACAAATTTCTTCACTAAATCAATAATTTCTTTTGGCTCCTGATATTCAATCAATCTTAAGGAAAATTTTGCCTTAGCATAATTAGGAATAATCGTTTTTAAACCCTTATCGACATAACCTGAATAAAAACCATTTATTTCCAAAGAAGGATAAATTTTTGCCGAAATTGAAGGATATTTTTTGTCTAAATAATTTAGAGCAAAAACTTCAGCAACTTTTTTAATCTTTTTTGTATCTTTGGCATTTCTCATTAACATTTTCTTTTCTTCGTCACTCATTTTTCTTATTCTTTTATAAAAATTAGGAATTTTAATTTCACCATTAAGATTTCTCATTTTCGTAAAAAGTTCAAACAAAATCTGTGAAGGATTATAAACCAAATTTCCATAAACTCCAGAATGAAGATCCTTTTTGCCTGTCCAAACTTCAATCTCAAAATAAACAATCCCCCTCAAGGCATAATAAATAGTTGGAACATTTTTTTTAGCCATTCCTACATCGGTAATAAAAAAAAGATCTATATTTTTAAAAATATTCCTGGCTTGATCTATGTAAGAAGAAAAATTTTTTGATCCAATTTCTTCTTCTCCCTCAAAGATAAAAATAATATTGTTTTTAAGTTTATTTTCTTTTAATAAAGATAAAACGGCAAAAATATTTTGAGATAAATGTCCTTTATCATCCGCCACACCACGAGCAAAAATTTTCCCATTTTTTATTATTAATTTAAAAGGATCTGATTGCCAAAGATTTAAAGACTCTACTGGCTGAACATCATAATGAGAATAAATACCAATTGTTTTTGTTTTTAAAGAAACAAACTTTTCAGCAATAAACAAAGGACATTTTTTACCAATAATTTTAACTTTAAATTTTTCTTTTTCTAAAAAATTTTTTAAAAACTTAACCAAAGCAAAAATTTCTTCCTCTTTTTTCGAATCAGTAGAAATAGTTTGAAAAGATATAATTTTACTTAAAAAATTTATTGCTTCTTTCATTGTTTGCTTACATATCTAACTCTTTATGAAAATAAAAAGATAAAACTTTTCGATGACGATTATCTAAACGATGACAGACAGGATATTTTTTAAAAGTATTATTACTTACAACAATTTTATTACCGTAATAAAAACCAAGATGATAATGTCCATTTTCGTTTTTATCCCAAAGAACAATTGCTCCTTTTTTAGGTTTTTCGATTTTATACCAACCGCTTTTTATCATATCTTTCAAAGTTGAATCAACAGTTACATGAATATCTTTTATAAGTCCTAAAATTTTTAAAATAGTTGTTACATAAAAAGCACAGCTTAATTCTCCATTTTTCAAAACATCATTGCTTTTGCCCTCAATAAAAAAATAATTATTTCTAAAAAATTTTATTCCTATGCTATTTTTAATCAGACTAAATAATGTTCTTTTTTTATCTTGCGTATACATTATTTATATTCTACTAAAGCAAAATCTTTTTTACCTTTTTTAAGCAAAAAGTATTTTTCTCTTTTCAAGTTTTTGACACTTGAAATTAAACCTTTTGCTTCTGATTTGGACTTAGCCAAATTAAGCTGAACTAAAATTTCTTCTAATGATAATTTTTCTTTAAGTTTTATTGTTGGTATAGCATTTTTTAGCATTATTATTTCTTGTAAACTGATATCTTCAAAATTTTTCTCAAATAAAATTTGAGTTATTTTCAAAACATTATCTAAAACTTTTTTGCCATAAAGATTTAAAACAATTTCTTCGGCTAAAAATTTTTGGGCTAATCTTTCTTCTTTTCTTTTTTTGCTTTCCTCAATAATTTTTTCTATTTTTTCAACAGACTTAAACGAAAAATACCATAAAAGATTTTCTGCAAATTCATCGTCTAAATTAATTAAAAATTGATACATTCTAAAAGGATGAAATTTTTTAGGATCAAGCCACAAAGTTTCTCCCACTTCTGTTTTGCCAAATTTTCTTCCTGTTTTTGGATCAACAAGCAAAGGATAAACTAAACCATAGGCCTTCTTGCCTAATTTTTTTCTAATCAGCTCTATACCCTGAACAATATTTCCCCATTGATCAGAACCACCTATTTGAAGTTGACAATTATATTTTTTAAAAAGAATAAAAAAATCGTAAGCTTGAAAAAGTTGATAAGCAAATTCAGCAAAAGACATCATTCCTTGAACTTGAAGCCTTTGCCTTACAGTTTCTAAATCAAGCATAGAATTTATGCTAATAACTTTCCCTATATCTCTCAAAAATTCCATTAATTTTATATTATCAAGCCATTTTGAATTATCAATCAATTTAACTTTTTTTCCATCAACAGAAATAAATTTTTCTATTTGTCTTTTTATGCTTTTTTTATTTTTCCCTAAAATTTTTAAAGGCAAAACAGGTCTTTCACCTATTTTTCCGCTTGGATCACCAATTTTTGACGTCCCTCCACCTAAAATAATAATAATTTTAAAATTCTGAAAATAAAATCTTCTAAGCAATGAAAATGCCAAATATTGACCTAAGTGCAAGGAATCTCCGGTAAGATCAACGCCAAAATATAAAGTCCCCTTCTTTTTAAAAAACTCCTCAATTCCTGGTGTTGTCTGATAAATTAATCCTCTCTTTTTTAATTCTTCGAAAAAATTCATAGTTAGTGCTTGCACAGAACCGAGCTGTGCTCTGGTTCTGTGCCCCCGGCAGGAGTCGAACCTACAACCACCTGGTTAAGAGCCAGTTGCTCTACCAATTGAGCTACGAGGGCAATACCATATTTATATTATAAAACATTCGCAAAAACAGCAATTTTTGATTATTCAGCAAAACTTGACTTCACTTAAATTTTATGATTGAAATTTTTTATATCCCTTAAAGGAAAGAAAATTTTTAATTTATCTTTTATTTATCAGCATTTTTGCGCTCACTTATTATTTTTTGATTGACTTGCCAGTTGCTCTACCAATTGAGCTACGAGGGCATTTGCCCCTAATCGGATTCGAACCGGTATTTTCAGCTTGAGAAACTGACGTCCTAACCATTAGACGATAGGGGCAAAAAAATTATTCCTTATTTTATCATATTTTTTTGATGTTTAGTTCTTTTAAGATTTTATTTTCCGCTTCTTTCGAAAAATTTAATTTTATCTCTTTAGGAAGATCTAAGTTGCTATGATAAACTCTAAATAAATTATCTAAATCTTCCCCGCTGAAAACTAAAATTTTGTTTTTTAATTTTGTTAAATTATTTATAGGAAAAGCTAGTTTAATAAAAGTTTCATCTCTAAAAATTTTGGTTCTGGAATGTCCAACGCAATCAACAACTAAAATTTTCTCTGCTTTAGATAAAAGTTTATAATATCTTTCTTCAAACACCCTAAAACCATGTCCCCAGTAAGTTGGAAAATCATAAGAAAGTTCTTCGTTCGCGCTAAATACAAATAAATTCTCATTTAGCATATCTTTCTTTAATATTATCGATGCCATTATCGCAACTCCTGAAGCATTGTCAATAGCACCAGTGTTTATAGAATCATAATGAGCAAAAATAATTGTTTTTGGATTATTTATATTGCCAACCAAAATATTTATTGCTTTGTGTTTTACTTTTTTCACTTTAACTTTTCCATAAACCTCTTTTGCTTTTAAAATAAGTGGCAAACTTTTTGGAGCAATAGCTACAGCAGGAGCAAAATAAAAATTACTTAACGATATGTCTGAACATTTAGGGTTAAAATTAATATTCGATTTATCAATAAAAAAACGAGAAGGAATTAGCGAACTAAGAATATAATCTTTATCTTTAATTTCTCCTCCCACAAATGAACATCCTTGACATTGCACTAATTTTTGATCAGATTTTAAAATTGCTTTCTCAATTTTAGGAATAAAAGTAAAAAAATAATCTAAATGATATTGAATTTTATTATTTTTTAAAAAATTAATAATAAATTTAGCTGCTTTTGTCTCACCTTCTAATTGTCTTGGCGAAAAACTAACTAATTTTTTAATAAATTGTAAAGAATCAAATGATTTAATCATTTATTAAAATAATTTTATCATAAAACAAAATAAAAAGGCTCTTGTCATTTTAAAGACCAAGAGCCACTTTGTCCTCCTATTTCTCTGGAATAAACTTCAAAACTTCAGGAGGATAGTACTTGAGATAGAAATCTTCATTCTTGGCGACAGGATGGTACACAATCACAGGAGGAACCCCCCATCTTTCTACGAGACGTTTGTAAGCTGGTAGAACAACAACATGTTTGAATCTTTCAAGATCTGGGAAACCAGGACTCTCAAAAGACTCAAAGAGAATGCCATGTGCCAAAGCAAGAGCCAGATAAGACTCGTAATAAGCCTGAGCCTTACCTATACTCTTGAGCCAGCCCGAGATATCGTACATGGTCGGATTTGGCAACAATTCTTTCAGAACACGGTGATGAAAACTCGCCAGGCTTTCACCCCATACTGTCTCGACCTCTCCAACCTTTCTAACCATAGGATGAAAGCTATCAACAATCCGCAGAACTCTCTCCTTCAGCCTTCCATCCTTACTTTTCCCTAACACAACACGTATCTTACACAACCGTGCTTTGCTAGGATTGTTGGTCACGAACGTATCATCCAAATACTCTAACCACAGAGGTTTGAGACCAACGCTTCTGCATCTCTTCCAAAACTGAAGCTCCTCTAATCTGGCAGAAGCTATGTGCCTCCCCAGAAATCCAAGCAAACATCCGTCAACTCCATCTGGAAAATTGTACGTTCGACGGATTTCGTCTAGATTGAGCGATTTCCTCCTACAATTAATGACCTTCACTGCCTCTGACAGTCCGTAGTACCTTACCTCCATCACTGCATTCCTCCTTTTCTTTAGAGTTCACGAGGCATTTGCCTCCCAACAACATTTTTATTATTTTTTTTATAAGAAACGATGAATGGTGTTAGGCGACAAATTAACCCCTAAAATAAAAATGGCCGGGTGACTCCGGCCCAATGATGTTGAAATTTTTTTGCCTAAATTATATCATCAAGCCGGGACCACTACCGACCAAAATAATAAACAAAACAAAAGTTAAATTTACCAGTAAATTCATTATAAATAAATTATAACATAAATAATCAATATTTGTCAAGCCACTTTTCCACAATCATTTACTTAAAAATTTTAAAGGATCAAAATAGCCATAATCTATTGGATTATGCGGTACATAACCATAACAATTTTTCCAACTTCCGCTCAAAAAACATTTTGCGTCTTTGGGACTTTCTAGGACAGGACTTTCTTTGATTTCAAAATGCAGATGAACATCTAACTTAGAATTTTTATCGCAACCATCTTCGCCGAGACGCCAATAATTACAACCATAAGCAGTGGCTCCAACTTTGCCAATTATTTCTCCTTTTTTAATAAAATCTCCTTCTTTTAAAATTGGATTAATTTCAGAAAGATGAGCGTAGAGAGCATAAACTTTTAATTTATCAACATCTTGTTCAACAATCACCACATTACCCATTCCATGATCATTTTCTCCATTTCTTACAATTTTTACAACTTTGCCATCATAAATATTGTAAACATTTAAATCTTTAGCGTCTGGATTTGGTGCCAAATCAACACCACTATGTTGGAGATAATCAATTGATCTGTCTTTGCTATTTGACCAAGAACTTCTTAAAGGACTATTAAATCTTTGCCTAATATAAAATTCATTCTTATTTACAGGAAAAACAAAATTTTCTTTAGTTTCAAAATTATCTAAATCTTTATAAGAAATGATTAAATCGCCTGGTTTAGCTTTCTCAAAAAATTCCTTTGCAAATTTAGGCCAAAGACGAATACAGCCACCAGTAAAATCACTGCTAACTCTTTCACCATTTAAATAATAAGGAATTTCATGAATAAAAAAATCTTCATACATTTGAACTGCGTAGTTCATAAAAACAGGAAAAATTGAAGAAATATGTTTTTCTTTTTTTATGCCAACTCGAAAATAACCTGTTGGAGTTTGATACCAAACACCTTCCGGCGCTTGATAAGCAATAGGAATAACTCCTTTTAATTTTCCATTTTCGAAAAAATACATTTGATTTTTTGATAAATTAATTTCCCAAACACGAGCTTCAAAAATTTTGGGTTTGAGATTTTGATTTTTATTTTTGATATTAAAATTAACGCCGAAATTATTTTTAAAAACAAAAACTCTATCTTTCATCAAATTCAAAAAAAAACCAATTCCCAAAAATAAAATAAAAATAATAAAAATAAAAACTTTTATTTTCATTTGAGATTATTATAATTTATTTTCTAAAAACAATAGTTATCTCTCCTTTAAGTTTTCTTTTTTCTAAAATTTCAATAATTTCATCGATATCACCTCTTAAATATTCTTCGTAAATTTTTGAGATTTCCCGAGCAATAACAATTCTTCCCTTTTGGAAAACTTCTTTGATAATTTTTAAAGTTTTTAAAATTCTATTTGAAGATTCATAAAAAATTATCGTTACTTCTAAATCTTTAAATTTTCCGAAATAATTTTTAAGTCCTTTTTTAGGCAAAAAACCTAAAAATAAAAATTTATCAGTTGGCAAATCTGAACCAACAAGAGCAGATAAAAAAGCGGATGGACCAGGCAAAACTTCAATTTTAATATTATTTTCCAAACAAGATTTAATTAATTTAGAACCAGGATCAGAAATCCCTGGCATTCCTGCATCAACAACTAAAGCAGCATTATTATTTTTTAAAATTTCTAAAAGATAAGGAATTTTTTCTTCTTCCTTAGGAGCAAAATAAGAAATTAATTTTTTATTTTTAATTTGATAATGATCAAGTAAAATTTTTGTCCTTCTTGTATCTTCGCAAAAAATATATTCAACTTCTTTTAAAACTTCTAAACATCTTAAGGTTATATCTTTTAGGTTGCCGATAGGAGTTGGAATTATATATAGCATTTAATTTTATCCTGAACCAGAGCAAAGCACTGTTTAGGGTAACCCCGCACTTAACTTTTTACTATCACCCCCATTGATCTTGCCACGCCGGTAACAATTTTCATTGCCTTTTCAACATCTTTAGTATTTAAATCTGATAATTTTTCTTCTGCAATTTTTTTTAATTGTTCTTGAGTTAAAACTCCTATAACTTTCTTCCCACTTTCTTGCGCCCCTTTCTCAATCCCTAATTCTCTTTTAATCAAAAAACTAATTGGCGGTTTTTTCAAAACAAAAGAAAAAGTTCTATCTTCATAAATTGTAATTTCAGCAGGAATTTGAACTCCTTGCATATCTTTTGTCGCTTGATTAAATTGATTACAAAATTCAGCAATATTAATCCCATATTGAGCTAAACTTGGACCTAATGGTGGCGCTGGTGTTGCCTTTCCTCCTTCAATGATTAATCTTAAAAGTTTTTTAATTGATTTTGCCATAATATTTAATTTATCCGCGTTTATAACCTTTTTACCTGTAAAAAGTCGACCTCAACTGGAGTTTCTCTGTTCATTACTGGAACCAAAACCTTTAATCTTTGTCTTTCACGATCAATCTCAACAATTTTCCCTTTCAATCCTTTGAACAATCCTTGCATCACTTCGACTAAATCGCCGATCTTAAATTCAGTTTCAACCTCAGGTTCTTCTTTTTTCATTCTTTCGAAAATCTCTCTTAATTCTTTTTCATCAACAGGAATTGGCGTGGTCCCTACTCCGACAAAACCAGTAATTTTTGGTGTATTGCGAACAACATACCAAGAATCATCAGTAACAATCATATCAACTAAAACATAACCAGGATAAATTTTTTGCTCAACCAATTCTCTCTTGCCTCCTTTGATTACCCAGACTTTTTCCTTAGGTACCAAAGCATTAAAAATTTTATCTTTCATATCAAAAGATTCAGCTCTTTTAACAATAGCATCAGCCACAATATCTTCAAAACCAACAATCGTATGAATTGCATACCAGGCTCTTCCTAAATTTAAAATCTGTTTAACCATTTATTATTTTAACAAAAATAAAATCTTAACCATTAAAGCATCAAAAATACCATAAATAACAACAAAAATTAAAGAAAAAATAATAACTTCTAAGGTTAAATTAATTGTCTCTCCTTTCGTCAACCATTTTACTTTCTTTAGCTCTGTAAAAGATTCTTTTAAATAATTTTTAACTTTCTCAATCATTTTTCTTTAAGTTCATTTCTAATTCTCCTTTTTTCATTTCCAATAAAACTTTTTGTCCATTATTAATTTTCTTAGCGATAATTTTTTCTGATAAAGGATCCAAAATATATTTCTGAATTGCTCGCTGAAGCGGCCTAGCGCCATAAACTTCATCAAAACCTTTTTCAACTAAAAGATTTTTGACTTCGTCGCTAAAATCAACATTAATTCCTTTCTCTAATAATCTGCGCTTAACTTTATCAAGCTGAAGTTCAACAATTTTCTTTAAATCATCTTTGCTCAACGATCTAAAGATTATAATTTCATCAATTCGATTCAAAAATTCTGGCTTAAAGAAATCTCTTAAAGCTTTTTGGATTTTATCTTTATAATCTTCTGTCGGCTCTTTCGCTTCTTCGGAAAAACCTATTGAGCCCATTTTTCTAAACAAATAACTACCAATGTTTGAAGTCATAATAATAATTGTATTTTTAAAATTTACTGTTGTCCCTTTGCTATCTGTCAATCTTCCTTCGTCTAAAATTTGAAGCAAAAGATTAAAAACTTCAGGATGAGCTTTTTCAATTTCATCAAACAAAATTAAACTATAAGGACGATGCTTAACTGCTTCAGTCAATTGTCCCCCTTCTTCATAACCAACATAGCCAGGAGGTGAACCAATAAGTTTCGCTATTGAATGAGATTCCATATATTCTGACATATCAATTCTTATCATTGCCTTTTCATCATTAAACATAAATTCAGCCAAAGCCCGAGCCATCTCTGTTTTTCCAACTCCTGTAGGACCCAAGAAAAGAAAACTAGCGATTGGCTTATTTTCATCAGCAAGTCCTGCTCTAGCTCTTCTCAAAGCATTACCAACTGCGCTAATTGCTTCATCCTGACCAATAACTCTCTGCCTTAAAACTTCTTCAGCTTTTAATAATTTTTCTATCTCATTTTCCATCATTTTTCTTACAGGAATTTTTGTCCAGCGAGAAACAACCTCAGCAACATCTTCTTCTGTTACTGAATCTTTGATAAAACTATTTTTCATCTTTTTAATTTTAGCTTCAATATCTTGAAGTTCTTTTTCAATTGTTGGAATTTCCCCATAAATAATTTCCGCCACCCGCGTAAAATCACTATTCCTTTCAGCTTCTTCAGCTTCAATTTTCAAACTTTCAGATTTTTTCTTTAACTCTAAATATCTTTCGCTAGCTTTTTTTTCTACTGACCATTTCTCCATTAATTTTTCTTTTTCTTTTCTCAATTTTTCTAATTTAGATTCAATCTGCTTTAATTGACTTTTGGAAGGATGTTCTTCTTTGATTAGAACTTCTCTTTCAATTTCTAATTTTCTCATTTCTTTTTCCAAATCGTCAATCTCTGCTGGCATTGTTTCTAATTGAAGCCTAACCGAAGCTGCCGCTTCGTCAATAACATCAATGGCTTTATCAGGTAAAAATCTATTTGTAATATAACGAGCTGAAAGTTTAACCGCAGCTACAATAGCCGAATCCAGAATTTTAACTCCGTGATGAATTTCATATTTCTCTTTTAATCCTCTCAAAATAGCGATAGTATCATCAATCGATGGTTCTTCAACAACAACCGGTTGGAAACGACGAGCAAAAGCTGGGTCCCTTTCGATATAAAGTTTATAATCATGAAAAGTTGTAGCTCCAATAACTTGAAAATCTCCTTTGGTTAAAGCTGGCTTTAATAAATTTGAGGCATCAATTGCTCCTTCTGCCGCTCCAGCTCCAATTAAAGTGTGCATTTCGTCAACAAATAAAATATATCTCCCTGCATTAACTTTTATCTCTTTGATAATTGCTTTTAATCTTTCTTCGAATTCACCTCTATATTTTGTTCCAGCAATCAAAGCTCCAATATCTAAAGCCAAAATTTCTTTTTTCTTGATTGATTCAGGAACATCATCACTAACAATCCTTTGAGCCAAACCTTCGACAATAGCTGTTTTCCCAACTCCAGCTTCGCCAATAAGTATTGGGTTATTTTTCGTTCTTCTTGATAAAATTTCAATAATTCTTCTTATTTCTCGATCACGGCCAATAATTGGATCTAATTTCTTTTGCCGAGCCAATTCAGTTAAATTAAGACTATATCTTTCTAAAGATTTATATTTTGTCTCTGGAATTTCATCTGTAACTCTTTCTCCTTTCCTTAAAACTGATAAAGCTTTTTGAACCCGATCAAAAGTCACCCCGTATCTTTCTAAAATATATTTAGCTGGAGTTCTAATTTCCGTCAGCGCTAATAAGATATGCTCTAAAGAAACAAACTCATCATTCATTTTTCTAGCATAATAACCTGCTTGATCCAAAATTTGATAAGCTTCCTGAGAAAGATAAAACTGAGCAATATTTCCGCCAGTAAAAATTTTAGGGAGCCGATTTAATTCCTCTTCAATGGTATGTTCTAAAAGTTGTTGATTAATTTTTAATTCTTTTAAAATATCATTAATAATTGTTTCTGACACGCTAAAAACTCCCCACAAAATGTGTATGCCTTTAATCTCTGAATGATGCATTTCAAAAGACTTATTTTGAGCCTCTTGCAATGCCTCTTGAGCTTTAAAAGTAAATTTATTTATGGGAAACATGGTAATATAATTATACCATAATTTAAAAGATTATTTGGTCAACGAATTTAACGGGTTAACGAGTTAATAAATAAATTATATTCTAACGTATTTAATATATCATTTTTTGTTGCCCATCCCCTTCTTGCTTGCGAAACACCTAAATCTAAAAAGCCTAAATGCAAAACTGAATGAGCGTCAGTATCAATCACCATTTTTGTTCCTTTTTCCACGCATTTTTTGATATGTTCATCTTTTAAATCTAATCTGTCTGGATAAGCATCGATTTCCAAAATTGTTTTTGTTTTTTTAGCAAAATCAATAATTTCATCAATGTCAATTTCATAAGCTGGTCTACGATTAATAACTCTTCCTGTTGGATGAAAAATACAATCAACATGAGGATTTGCCATTGCTTTTTTTATTCTTTCTGTTTGAATACTTTTTGACAAATTAAAATGACTATGAACTGCTGCGCCGACAAAATCTAACTTTGCTAAAACTTCATCTTTAATATCCAAACTACCATCTTTTAAAATATTAACTTCTGCGCCTTTCAAAATTTTTATCTTCCCTTTATATTTTTTATTAATCTTATCAATTTCAGCCATTTGCTTTAATAATTTTTCTTCATCTAAACCACCAGTCATTGCCAGTGATTTCGTGTGATCAGTAATACAAATATATTCCAAGCCTAATTTAATTGCTTCTTTTGTCATTTCTTCAATTGAATTTTGTCCATCAGTCCAATTTGTCTGAACCTGAAGATCGCCTTTAATTGATCCGTATTCTATTAACTTAGGAAGTTTTTTTTGTTTAGCTAATTGAATTTCTCCTCTATTTTCTCTCATCTCCGGCGGTATCCATTCTAAATCCAAAGCTTTGTAAATTTCTTTCTCAGTTGCTCCAGCAATCATTTTTCCATTTTTATTAAAAAGTCCATACTCGTTAAGCTTCCATCCTTTCTTAATTGCAAGTTCCCTTATCTCAATATTATGATCCTTAGAACCAGTAAAATAAGCAAGCGCTGCGCCAAAACTTTTCTCATCTACCACTCTTAAATCAGCATCCAATCCAATCTTCAATCTTACCATCGTCTTCGTCAACCCCTTAGCCAAAACATCGCTGACACCATCAAACTTAACAAAATAATCCATCAGCTTTTCTGGTTTATTAGAAATAGCCAAAATATCAATATCTCCAATTGTCTCTTTTCTTCTCCTATAAGAACCAGCTGGGATAACTTCTTTACAAAATCCACTTTCTTTTAGAAAATTAACTAACTCTTCTACCACAGGAATAATAAATCCCAAAGTAGCTCTATTCCCGCCTTGTTTAAAAAACTGAATTCCTTTTAAAATTTTCTCTTCGCTTTTTTGCCCAAACCCAGAAAGTCTTCTAATTTTATGTTCCAAGCAAGCTTTTTCCAAGTCATTAATCGTCTTAATTCCCAAAGCCTTATAAAGCTTATAAACAATTTTTGGTCCAATTCCTTCAATATTTGTTAAAGTTTCCACATCAACAGGCACTTCTTTTTTTAATTCCTCCAGTTCTTTAATTTTGCCAGTTTTTAAATATTCAATAATTTTTTCAGCAATTGATTTTCCAACCCCCGGCAATTCCATCAATCCTTCTTCTCCCTTTTCCTTTAAAAAATCTTCAATATCATCATCTAAAGCTTCAATAGAGTAAGCTGCTTTTTCATAAGCTTGAGGCTTAAATTGAACTCCTTTCATCTCCAAATAAATACTCATCATTTTTAATAATTTAACCACTTCCTGATTTTTCATTTTTACTCTACTGGCCACCAGATATCTGAATACCTGGTTTTAAATTTTTTTTCAAGCTCCTTATCAAAAATTTTTACTTTCACATTTTCCTTGACATAATTTTTGAACCAATCGTCAAAATTCTTTTTTGCAATTACTACTCCATCCCAATAATAATTATCTTTATCTTCATCAATAAGTCTTACGATTTTAAAAGAATAATCATCTTCAACAATATCAGGGAAAATTTTTCCTTTCTTTAATTTTGATAAAACTTTAGAAATGAACGGATCTTCTGGCGTATCAAAACTATAACCTCCTATGTCTATTTTTTCTTTATTTGTTTTAGAAGTTGTGGCTTTTTGATATTCTTTTAATTCTTTCAATATTTCTGGATTTTCTTTCAGTCTTTTTTTTATTTCTTCTATCTTCATAATTTCCTCTTTGTGAATTTCTCTATCCTGTGAAAACAAAGAATGAAGTTTAGGATTGATTAAAGTTGGTTTTACTATATCTTCAAAATAAAAATTTTTATAAAAAGGAGAATAAATATTTTCTATACATTTTAATGTTTTGGGATCTCTGGTATTTTTATCTATCCATTTTGCTTTTTCAGTTAAAATATAGAGATCAGGTTCTAAATTATATTTTTTCTTTAAAACCGCTGACTCAAGCTTGTCGCTAATAAGCATTGCCAAAACTTCTTCTTCGTTTATTTTTTTATTCTTATAACAATTTTTTTGAACCTCACTAAAAAGAGACAATTCCTTTCTGTAAATAGAGATGTCATTAATAGCGGCAATTTTTTCATCATTCTTAAAAAATATAAAAAATAATAATCCAAGAAAAAATAAAATAATTACTAAGACAAAAAACTTCTTAAACATTTATTGTTTTTGAAACCAATAGAGAGTAAGAAAAGGGTCATAAGCTTCATTAGTGGAAAGAGGACCATTACTATTAAATCCTCCAATAGCATAGATTATATTATTAACAGCTACAGCGGCAAGGTATTGTCTTGCTGTTGGCATTGAAGCTTTAGTTGTCCAAGTATTAGTAGATGGGTCATAAGCTTCATTAGTAGAAAGATAACCACTAAAATTCCATCCTCCAATAGCATAGATTATATTATTAACAGCTGCAGCGGCAAGATTTATTCTTGCTGTTGGCATTGAAGCTTTTGTTGTCCAAGTATTAGTAGATGGGTCATAAGCTTCATTAGTAGGAAGAGAACTACCATTAGATCCTCCGATAGCATAGATTATATTATTAACAGCTGCAGCAGCAAGAGCAGATCTTGCTGTTGGCATTGAAGCTTTTGTTGTCCAAGTATTAGTAGATGGGTCATAAGCTTCATTAGTAGAAAGATGACTACCATTATATCCTCCAATAGCATAGATTATATTATTAACAGCTGCAGCAGCAAGAGCAGATCTTGCTGTTGGCATTGGAGCTTTTGTTGTCCAAGTATCAGTAGATGGGTCATAGGCTTCATTAGTAGAAAGAGGACTACCATTCCATCCTCCAATAGCATAAATTATATTATTAACAACTGCAGCGGCAAGATCATATCTTCCCGTTGGCATTGTTGGCATTGAAGCTTTAGTTGTCCAAGATCCAGGGCTATTTACTTTTTCACTAACGCCAGTATAGGTAAAACCAGTTTTTGTACTTGCGTCAGGAAAAGCTATATAAGCGCCAGAAGGAATACCGCCTGGAATACAATCTGTCCAAGCTCCATTTTGATAGCATTGAAATTTATTTAATGAAGAATCATAATAAATTACTCCATTAGCGCCAGTAGGAGCAGAACTTGGTTGAAGTCTTAAAGCGCCAGCAATATCTAATTTATATCCTGGTGTTGTTCCAACGCCAAAATTG
>Ga0123519_10003074_pt1 | contig 27916 bp, 22 predicted proteins | sample YelNatPaOPRAMG02_FD_87396 | JGI IMG/M metagenome (GOLD analysis project Ga0123519, IMG submission 87396) | Hot spring microbial communities from Yellowstone National Park - Yellowstone National Park OP-RAMG-02 (version 2) | ecosystem: Environmental > Aquatic > Thermal springs > Hot (42-90C) ...
CTGGTATAAAAGTGGTGCAAATCCATTATTAAGACTCAGGCTTTTGAAACTCAATGGTGAGTGGGATACCTATTGGCAGCAAAGGCGAAAGGAGTTTATCCGACATGCAGCCTGAATTGAATTCTATCACGGAAAAAGAGATGCTTACCCACATATATTTACCCTTGAACATTACTCTTAACTTATAGTAATGTAAAACCACTTAAAATTATGATTTTCACGCACATTAATAACTTTTTTAAAGAAAGTAAAAATTTTTTGATCAGTAATTATTGTCTTATTTATGTAATATTTTTAATCAGTTATATTTTATTTTATATATTTCAATGGCCTGTATATGCTGGTGATACAGATTTATGGTATCATCTAAACGGCGGTAGATATATCTTTGAGCACAAGGCTATACCAAGGGATAGCAGTTTTTTTTCATTCATCGAACCTCCAAGAGAATGGGTTAACTATTACTGGCTTTTTCAGGTGCTTGTCTACAAAATCTATACATTTTCCGGTTACTATGGTCTGGTCTTTTTGAGGGCATTAGTTTTTATTGTCCTTATTTTAGTTATGTATTTAATTCTTAATAGAAATTTCAAAAACACGCCTACAATATACAGTGCAATTACTTTTTCTCTCTTTGTCCTTTTTTTAATCCCCCGTTTTCATCTTATAAGACCCCATATGTTTACATATCTTTTTATTGCGCTTTTTATTTATATTCTGGAATTGAAACCAAAATATACTATTTTTTTACCTATTGTATCCATTCTATGGGTTAATCTACATGGTATAGTTTATCCAGTGATGATTTTGATAATCATTGCTTATTTAGTAGAATTCTTTTTAAACAAAATAAAAGAAAAAAAGCATATCGAAAAAAAGGAACTTTTGTTTTTAATGCCCCTTATTGTATGCATAGGCTCTGTTTTTTTAACCCCCCACCTGACAGACTTAACCTGGGTGCCATTTATACCTACAGAATTTGCTTCACTCTATATACTTGAGATTGCAAAGATAAAGATAGAGGAGCTGTCTTCCTTTCAGATTATAAAGATGACAATGCCCTTTGGCACCATATTTAATATAATCTTTTTTGCATCATGTATTGCCGTTATAATAAAAATTTTCAATAGAAAAGGAAAAAATATAAGTCATTTAATTCTTTTTGTCGCTGCTATTATACTCCTTAGTAGAGCAAATCGTTTCAGGTATGAATACGCACTTTTTTCTCTGCCAATTTTAAAGGATTTTATTCAATTGTTTGAAAAATATACTATTAAGGAAAGGGTGCTAAAGCCTCTTTTTGCTATCCTTGTCGCCTTATTTATAGTATCATCTTTTTTAACAGTAAAAGAGACATTCGCTCATATGCCTGAAAAATATCCATTTTCTCATAAAAACCTTCCAGAAGGCATATGTACTTTTTTAAATAAAATAGAAGGCCATGGAAAGGTCTTTAACCATCCAAATCATGGTGGCTATCTACAGTGGATGTTATATCCTAAATACAAAATTTTTATGGACATGGAGATCCCTTTTTTGTTTTTAAATGAAGACATGTTTACTGCCAATAATGCCTTTACTACAGCTACGGGTTTAAACTACATAATAAGCAGATACAGACCCCAATTTATTATAGCACCATCAGGAAATAGCCAATTTAAAGCACTAATAGAAAAATACCCTGATTACAGAATAGTTTTCTTTGATGAGACTGGTATCCTTTATGTAGATAAAAAAAGCTTCCCCTTTGTTGCAAAGGAATATGAATTAAAAGAAATAGACCCATATAATCTTCACCGAATAGACATAGACAAAATCATTACAGAAAAAAAGGATGTAAATGGCATCTCAGAGGTTTTAAAAATACATAGTATTTATCCTGACTGTATCTTAACAAACCAAATATTAGCGTTAATTTATAATAAAAGGCAAGAATTTGAACAGTCAATAAAATATGCAGAGAAAATAATGCAATCCTATCCAGAATTACATATAGGCTATAAATTAAAGGGTGATGCATTGCAGGGTTTACAAAAATTTGATGAAGCTTTAATATGTTATGAAAATGCCCTCAAAAAAACTATAAATAAAAATGAGATATACCGAGAAATTGCTAATACATATATGAAAAAAGAGGCATATAAAAAGGCGTATAAAGTATATAAATTGATTACAGATCCTTTTACCGAAAAAGACTATAAATTTTTTTATGATGTATGTATGGCCGCTATGCTTTCCGGCAATGTAAAAGATGTAAAAATTCTTTTTAATTACGCTTATTCCCTTGTCCCTCAAGAAGATAAAAAATGGCAGGAAAAATATTTAAATCTTGCAGAAAATCTGAATTTAAAAAAGTAGCAATTATCTTTTTATTGTCTCTTTTCTTTATATCAGGTGTAATTTTAAATATAATGTCTTTTGCTGCTTGTAAAGCATCCTCAGATAGAAGATAAGTTATTTAATTTATTATATGAAAAAGAACTGGTAAAAAATAGCTAATTTTTTCTTTTGTTTTTTTAAATATAAATAAACATTCTTATAAAAGTCCAAAAGTTAATTTTAGCTTGTGAAAAAAATAATTTTAAAAAAATATTTACAAAAATAAAAACAATGTTATAATTAAAAATCGTAATACTATTTTAAATTTACAGGAGGTGTTTTATGTTTAAGTTTAAAAGAAATAGTAAAGGTTTTACTTTGATCGAGTTGCTCATTGTTATTGCCATCATTGGCATACTGGCTGCAATCGCTATCCCTGCCTACACGGGATACACTAAAAAATCAAAGGTTTCTGGTGTTGTAAATGCAATGGGTGCGGTTAAGAATGCTGTTACTGCATACTATACTGAGAAGGGCAATTTAAGTGGCTTGAATTTAGCAAGTAGTAGTGATGTCCAGAGCAACCTCGGTATCACTGTTCCAAGTCAGTATGTAAGTGCAATATCTGTTACAAATAATGGAACAGATGGTGTGACTATTAATGTTACTCTTGCAAATGTAGGCTCCGGTGTGGATGGAAAAACATTAATTTTAAATGGCACAAGCCTGTCTAGTAGCCCAGCATGGTCATGGGGAGGAAATATTGATGATGCCTACAAACCTAAAGGCCAATAACTCATTTAATTGTTAAAAAGGGGGGTCATATGACCCCTTTTTTTATTACCGTTAAATCCAAACATATAAAATTAGACAGGGAAAAATTCTATAATCTATCTTTTATAATCACACCTGCGTGTAAGAAAATACGGAGATATAAAGTTATAATAAAAACCATTAATAAAAATATCAAAACTATCCAATCACTTTTTTTCATATAGGGCCTGCAATACATCGTTCTTGGTGATGCAGGACTAAAACCTCTTGATTCAAGTGCCATGGATAAAAGATTAGTGTATCGAATAGAAATTATAAACATTGGCACTGCAAGGGGTATGAATTTACTGAATCTTTTAAAAATGTTTTTCGATTCCAGATCAAGTCCACGAGAGACCTGAGCCTGAACGATTGTTGCACCTGCCCCTGCAAAGGTAGGGACAAGCCTTAACGCAGTGGATATGGCAAATGCAATAGGGTAGGGTAGACCCATCATAATTAAACCATTCGTTATGTCCTCATTTTTTGACGTTGCAATTAATATCATCCCGGCCATAACAAATGTAGATAATCTCAAGCCCATGGCAATGGCATACAAAATAGACTCTTTATGAACACTAAAACCTTTTATACAAAATAAAACAGTTTTTCCTTTAACAAAAAAAGGCCATATAATCATACTGAATAAGAATAGAAGCACAAGTATATATCTCAATGTCCACAATGACTTTAGGGAACGGGCAAAAAAAAGTATAAATAAAACACCTGTAGTTAAAGCTGCAACATAAATAGGATCATTAAAGCACAGGCACACGGCAAATAATAGAATAACACCCGTAATTTTAGTCCTCGGATCAAGTCTATGGATCCATGTATCTTTATCTTGATACAGAGAAAGATTCACCCTTTAACTCCTCAACAAGTCCATCTACAGAGAGGGATTGTGTTCCAAGCCAGTTGCTAAGTCTTACAATCTGAGAAGGCACAAGGTAAGCCTCTTTTAGAACATCCTCATCAAAAAATATGTCTCTCGTTGGACCATCAGCAATGATACTACCATCTTTCATTATGATAATCCTTGTGGCAAATTGCTCTGCTATCCACATTGAGTGAGTTATTATAATAATTGTCCTGCCCTTGTTGTTCAATTCTTTTAACATATTCATTGCACTTATCTGATGGGCATAATCAAGCCCTGTTGTGGGCTCATCAAGCACTATTACTTCTGGTTTAACGGATAATATAGAGGCAAAGGCAACTCTCTGCCTTTCTCCTTTTGTAAGTAGAAAAGGAGATTTGTCTTCATATCCTGTTAAACCTGTTACAAAGATCGCATCCTCTGTATTTTCCTTTATATTTTTTTCGTCCTCACCAAGCATCTTTAATCCGAATGCCACCTCATCCCACACAGTAGATGAAAATATCTGGTGGTCTGGATTCTGAAAAACATAGCCAACAATTCGTGCAAGCTCACGTTGTTTGTAATCGGTAGTTTTTTTGCCTTTTATTAATACTTCCCCTGAAGTGGGTCTTAAAAGTCTATTAAAATGTCTGGCAAGGGTAGTTTTTCCTGAACCATTCTGGCCGAGTATTGCAACAAACTCACCTTCATATATTTTTAAATTTAAATTTTTTAAAATAGTATTAATGCTTGAAGGATACCTGAAATAAAGGTCTTTTGTCTCAATAATGACTTTTCTGGAACTTACAGGTTTCTTATTAATTTTTAATGTCCTGTGGGGTACAATTATTTCAGGATGTTTTTCTTTAATATGCATCATAGCTTCTTTAGCATTTAGAGGCATCTCTTCCCATCCCATTTTTTTAAAAAATTCTAAAGTTTGGGGAACCATAACACCGCAGGATTTTAATAGATCGAGATTAGTTAACACTTTCCTCGGTGAATCTATTATAACAACTTCTCCATTTCTCATCAACCACACATAATCGGCATCCATTGCCACCTCATAATCTGTATCCACCATAACGAGCGTTCTTTTTTTGTCCCTCAACATTTCTGAGATGGATAAAATATGGTTTTTACTAATAGGGTCAAGGTCTGTTGTGGGTTCATCCATGACTACCACTTGAGGCTCCATAGCAAGGATAGCGCCTATGGCAAGCCTTTGTTTTTGTCCCCCGGATAGGGAAGAGATCTGGGCTTTTCTTTTTTCTAATAATCCCACAAAATCAATATATTTTTTTATCCTTTCTTCCATTTCTTCGATTTTTAAACAAAGGTTTTCAAGACCAAATGCAACTTCAAGCTCCACGCTTGAACAAAACAATTGCGCCTCAAAATCTTGAAAAACAAGTCCCACGGTCTTTGCCATTTCATTTACTCGATATTCGGTAGTTTTTTTATTTTTTACAAAGACATTCCCTTTCATTTCGCCGTGTAAAAATCTTGGAATCAAGCCGTTCAAAGAAAAGCAGAGGGTTGTTTTTCCTGCCCCTCCATGGCCGAAAATAACAACAAAATTACCTTCTTTTATTTCTGAATTTATATTGACCAGGCTATCTTTACCTGCCGACCTATATTTAAAATGAAGTGCATCTATCCTTATCGCAGTGCCCATCGGTTAAAGAAGAATGGAACCGATAATAATTAGAATTAATGACAACCATTTTATATTAAAAATTGATACATCTATCATAAAACTTCCCATGATGCCTATTATTGACCCTATTGTAACAAGCCATGAACCGATCATACCTCTTTTTGAAATTTCTTTAACATCAACATTCAACACGTCTATCCAGAATAATCCTAATTGTTTTGTTGTAACATCATAAACTGAAATTAATAGTATTATTCCTATCAGGCCTGCTATAAAGTTGTTCAATGTGATTATTTTTGAAATAACCGCATAAGGGGCAATGCCTAACACATCCACTGCAACACCTATAATTATTGAAGATGCTATAGAAGATATTAAATTAATAGAAATATATGCCAGCCAGCTTTTAGGATTTTTTTTATTCCATGTATATTGATTTTCACAAAAAGGTATAAAGGTAGTCCACATAGTATAAGGCAAAAAACCGAGCAAAAAATTTCCAAAGAAACCTGCAATAGAAGCAGGTCCGAATGTTCCACCAAAAATATCTCCTATAAAATTACCAATTGCCAGACCCCATGCACCTGCAGGACCAAAAAGAAATCCAAATGTCATGGGAAATATATTGGCTACACGGACTTCTGTGATACCTGGAATAAGAGGAATAGCAGTCTTAAAGGCTATGAGGGTTGCAGCATAAATTGCTGCAACAACGGCAACAAGAACAATCATTCTTGTGTTATTCCACATTTTTATTGCAAATCCCATCTGTCTTCCTTTTTGTGAGTATACGACAGGGTTAAACTTTATGTCAACGGTTATTAAAAACCCTTGACTAAAATCTAAATGCTTTGTTAGTATAAGCAGATTTATAAACTATATTTAAATTAATACAGAAAGAGAGAAATGAAGGTGAAAAAGATTCAAGGTATTGAAAAGGTATTAATTATTGGTTCAGGCCCAATTATTATAGGTCAGGCATGTGAATTCGATTACTCTGGAACACAGGCATGTAAGGCTCTAAGGGCAGCAGGTTATAAAATAATCCTTGTTAATTCAAATCCAGCTACAATAATGACAGATCCCGGTATGGCAGATGTAACGTACATAGAACCTCTGACATTAGAAACATTGGAGAAAATCATTGAAAAAGAGAGACCGGATGGTCTACTGCCTAATCTTGGCGGTCAAACAGGTCTTAATCTTGCCTCAGAATTATATAAAAAAGGGATTCTTGAAAGGTATAATGTAAAAATAATAGGTGTTCAGGCAGATGCCATAGAAAGAGGAGAAGATAGAATTGAATTTAAAAAGACAATGGAAAAACTGGGCATACCCATGCCTAAAAGCTCACCAGCTTATTCCGTGGAAGAGGCAATAAAGATTGCCTCAGAATTGGGTTATCCAGTAGTTATAAGGCCTGCTTACACCTTAGGTGGCACAGGCGGTGGCATAGCATACAATCAGGAAGAGCTAAGGACCATTGCAAGCAGGGGCATTTCAGCAAGTCTCATAGGTCAGATCCTGATAGAAGAGGCAGTAATTGGATGGGAGGAACTCGAGCTTGAAGTTGTTAGAGACAGGGATAACAATATGATAACAGTCTGTTTTATAGAAAACATTGACCCAATGGGTGTTCATACGGGTGATTCCTTTTGCGTTGCACCGATGCTAACAATTTCAGAGGATTTACAAAAAAGGCTACAGGAATATTCATATAAGATTGTTGAAGCCATCCAGGTAATAGGTGGCACAAATATACAATTTGCTCATAATCCTCAGGACGGCAGGGTTGTAGTAATTGAAATAAATCCCAGAACTTCAAGATCATCGGCCCTTGCATCAAAAGCAACAGGCTTTCCCATTGCATTTATATCTGCTAAACTTGCAGGAGGATATACCTTAAAAGACATACCTTATTATCGTGGCGGCACCCTCGATAAATATACCCCGTCAGGAGATTATGTAGTTATTAAATTTGCAAGATGGGCCTTTGAAAAATTTAGAGAGGCAGAAGATAAACTGGGTACGCAAATGAAGGCAGTTGGCGAGGTAATGAGCATAGGAAAGACATATAAAGAGGCACTTCAGAAGGCAATACGTTCACTTGAAATAAAAAGGTATGGGCTTGGATTTGCTAAAAATTTTAATAAATTATCTCTTAATGAATTATTGGCTATGTTAAAAGAACCTACATCTGAAAGACAATTCATAATGTATGAGGCATTAAGAAAGGGCGCATCCATTGATGAATTATATGAAAGAACAAAAATAAAACGTTGGTTTATTGAACAGATGAAGGAACTTGTGGAACTTGAGGAAGAGATCTTAAAGTATAAAGGTGGGTTGCCTTCTGATGATTTATTAATAAAGGCAAAAGAAGATGGATTTTCTGATAAATACCTCTCAGAAATTCTAAATATTACAGAGGAAGAAATAAGAAACAAAAGGATAAGCCTACAAAAGGTGCAGGCGTGGTGTAAAGTGCCGGTAAGCGGAGCTGATGCTGCATATTATTATTCCACATATAATGCCTCTGATGAGGTAGGGGTGAGCGATAGACCAAAGGTCATGATATTAGGTGGAGGGCCTAACAGAATAGGACAGGGTATAGAATTCGATTATACATGTGTCCATGCTGCATTTGTCTTAAGGGATGAAGGATACGAATCAATAATGGTTAATTGTAATCCAGAAACTGTTTCTACAGACTACGATACCTCTGATAAACTGTATTTTGAGCCCCTGACTGTAGAAGATGTGTTAAGTATCTATAATAAAGAAAAACCCATTGGTGTCATAGTGCAATTTGGTGGTCAAACCCCTTTGAATATTGCTAATGAGCTTGCAAGGGCAGGAGTAAAAATTTTGGGAACATCGCCTGAAAGCATAGATTTGGCAGAAGATAGAAAAAGATTTAAACATGTAATAGAAAAATTAGGCATCCCACAACCTGAAAGTGGAACTGCCACAACCCTTGAAGAGGCAATAGAGGTGGCAAAAGTTATTGGATACCCTTTAATGGTAAGACCTTCTTATGTCCTTGGTGGCAGAGGTATGGAGATTGTATACAATGAAGATATGCTTGTATCATATGTTAAGGCAGCGGTTGACATCACTCCAGGAAGACCTATCCTTATAGATAAATTTTTTGAGAATGCCATTGAAGTTGAAGCAGACGCCATAGCCGACGGAGAAGATGCGTTTGTACCATCAATTATGGAACATATTGAACTTGCAGGGGTTCATTCAGGTGACAGTGCATGCGCTATTCCTCCAAGATCGATTTCACAAAAACATATTGATTTAATAAATGAATACACAAAAAGAATTGCCGTTGAACTCAAAGTGGTGGGACTTATGAATATCCAGTATGCCATAGCAGATGATAAGGTCTATATACTTGAGGCAAATCCAAGGGCAAGCAGAACTGTTCCTCTGGTCTCAAAAGTTACAGGTATTCAAATGGCGCGTATCGCAACTCAACTCATGCTGGGAAAAACATTAAAAGATATTAAATTAAAACACAAAACATATAATCATGTTGGTGTAAAAGAAGCTGTTTTTCCTTTCAATATGTTTCCAGAGGTGGACCCCACATTAGGACCTGAAATGAAATCAACGGGAGAGGTATTAGGAATTGCAAATTCTTTTGGTCTTGCATATTTTAAATCTCAAGAGGCAGCAGGCCAAAAACTTCCCATAAAAGGAAATGTTTTAATAACTGTGAATGCTAAAGATAGAACAGATATACTTGAAGTGGCAAGATATTTAAAACAAGCTGGTTTTAAAATTTTTGCTACAAACGGGACACACAGATTTCTGGCAGAAAATGGAGTTGAATCTATACCAATTAAAAAGATTCACGAGGGAAGACCGAATATTGTAGATGCCATACATAATAAAGAGATTCACCTTATAATAAATACACCGGCAGGTAAAAGCAGTAAATATGATGATTCGTATATACGTAAAGCAGCTATAAAATACAAAATCCCTTATATAACCACAACAGCGGCAGCAAAGGCAGCAGCAGAAGGTATAAAGGCGTTTATTGAAAATAATGGTGTTATTGATGTGAAATCACTGCAAGAATATCATAAAGAAATAGAATAAAAAGGAGATATTATGGCTTCAGCAATGATTAAAATCGGCGGTATGTCATGTCAACATTGCGTTGCCAGTGTTGGAAAGGCAATAACAAGCGTGGGCGGAATAAAAAAGATTGATATTTCTATAGGTAGTGCTTATGTTGAATACGATGAGTCGAAAACAAAATTAGAGCAGATAGAGGCCGCCATAGAAAAAGAAGGTTATAAGGTTATTAAATAAACATCTTTGATTTTGAAGGATTATTGTTAAGATTTAAAGTATTATATTAGAAATAAATATGCTCAAGGATAGATTCAACAGAGTTATAAATTATTTACGCATCTCCATAACTGACAGATGTAATCTAAGATGTAGATACTGTGTAAATGAAAATCTACAATTTAAAAAACACAGTGAAATATTAACTTATGAAGAAATAATTAGATTTGTTAATTTGTGTGCCAGTCTCGGTATTAAAAAAGTACGATTAACTGGCGGTGAACCCCTCATAAGAAAAAATATTTCTTATCTCATTGAAGAAATAAATAAAATAGAAGGCATAGATGATATAGCCCTTACCACAAACGGCGTATTTCTTGGGGAAAAAATCATAGAATTAAAACAAGCAGGTCTTAAAAGGGTAAACATAAGCCTGGATTCACTAAAAAAAGATAGATATGAATTTATAACAGGTGTTGATGCCATAAATGATGTATTTACAGGCATCAAAAGATCTATTGAACAAGGGCTGTATCCTATAAAAATTAATACAGTGATAATAAAAGGTTTCAATGATGATGAAATTATAGATTTTGCGTCTCTTGCGATGAAATGGGATATTCATGTAAGATTTATTGAATTTATGCCTTTTGGAGATCCTGAGTTATGGGGACCATCAAAGATCGTAACCTCAATGGAAGTAGAAGGAGTTATAAGAACTGTATTCGATTTAGAACCTACTGTAAACCGGCATAAAGGACCTGCAAAAATGTTTAAAATAAAAGGAGGAAAAGGCGAGATTGGTTTTATAAGTCCTATGTCCACCCATATATGTTCAGAGTGTAACAGGATTAGACTTACCTCAGATGGAAAGATAATGCCATGTCTTTTTTCAGATATTGAATACGATGTTAAAAAACTTATAAGGGAAAATGCTTCTGACGATGAGATTGTGGCATTTATAAGGGATGTTATTAAAGAAAAACCTCAAAGAAAATATGAATTGGGCCAGATAAAAAAATGTCAGCGTAGTTTGAGAAATATCGGGGGATAATTTTAAAGGCTTTAAATAATTATTTCTTTTTTCTAAGATAGAGAAACAAAGATGCGATTATCAAAATTTCTTTCAGATTGTGGGATTGCCTCAAGAAGAAAATCAGAAGAATTAATAAAATCTGGACGTGTAAAAGTAAATAATAACATTATATTAGAACCATTTTATAACATTGATTATACAAAAGATATTGTAACTATTGATGATATAAGGATTAAACAAAACAAAAAATATATATATATCGCACTTTATAAACCTGTGAAATATATCTCTGATCTAAAAGATGATAAAAAAAGGAGTTTGGCAAGAGATCTTATTGATATAGATGGAAAACTTTTTCCAGTGGGAAGACTCGATTATAATTCAGAGGGTTTGATTTTATTTACCAATGATGGAGAATTCGCAAATAAAATCATGCATCCAAGATATGGGATAGAAAAAGAATACCTTGTTAAGGTTAAAGGGGTCCTTGAAAAAGAAGATATAGCAAAATTAAAAAAAGGCATAACAATTGAGGGATCTTTATGTAAAGTGGAAAAGATTAGCTTTTTAAAGGCAGCACAAAAGAATAACTGGTACTTTTTTATTATAAAACAAGGAAAAAATAGAATGATAAGAAAAATGTGCCTTGCAATAAAACATCCGGTTTTAAAACTTATCAGAATCAGAATAGGAGATATAAATTTAGGTAATCTTACCCCCGGTCAGTATAGATTTTTAACAGAGAAGGAAATTAATAGCATAAAGTTTAAAACCATATAATTTTTATCTAATAAAAAAGTTAACATAATATTCCTTATCTGACTTAAAATTTTTTTTAAAAGGGACTTTTAAAAGCCCCTTTTACTTTAAGTTTAAAGCCCTATTTATCAAATTTTTCCTTAACACAGGCAAGGGATTCATCTATTGCCTGAACAGTAAGATCAAGATCCTCTTCTGTGTGACGATAACAAATATATGCATGATGATGGGGCGTGAAGAAAAATCCCCTTCTTATCATTTGTGTATAAAATTCTGTCCTTTTTGCACGTCTCAAGTCTGCGTCACCTGCTTCAAATGTGATAAAAAACATAGGTGGTACTCCTGATAGTTCGGCACCTGTATCGTATTTATCCAAAACTTTCTGAATCTTATCTAAAAATCTTTTACCCTTATCCCAGATATTATCAAGAACTTTATCCCTTTCAAGTATCTCTATTGTTTTTAAAGCTGCAATATAACCATCACTGTTTGGAAAAAATGTTGATGAAATAAAAAGTTTAGAAGCAGCAGCCATCATAACATCATATTTGCCTGTTACAACACTTATGGCGTAGCCATTTGCCATACCTTTTCCAAGAACTGTCAAATCAGGCTTTACGCCATATAACTCTTGCGCACCTCCCATTCTGAGCCTGAAACATGTTCTAACTTCATCGAATATCAATACTGCTCCGTATTCGTCAGCCAAGCCTCGCACACCTTCAAGAAAACCAGGTTTAGGTTCCTGCATTTTTTGATGTAAATGGTGTCCAAATGGTGTCATTATTATCGCAGCAGTTTCTTTTCCATGAACTACCATAAGATTTTTAAGGGATTCGAGGTTATTATATTGAAATTCAAATACATCTTCATAATATTTTTGAGGGATACCACCCTTCATCTCTACGCACCAGTCATGCCAGCCATGATATCCACAACGCATAACTTTTATTCTATTTGTATAAGCCCTTGCAATTCGAATACTTGCAGTTGTAGCATCAGAACCCGTCTTAAGAAAAATACTTAATTCTGCAGAAGGAATTAGTTTATTTAATTTTTTCGCTAACTCATTTTGATATGGTTGTGTTAAGGAAAAGCAAAAACCTTTTTCCTTTATCTGTTTTATTACAGCGTCATCTACTTCTTCTTCTCTATAGCCAAGGATGATAGGACCATAACCACACAAAAAATCAATATATTCATTCCCATCCACATCAATCAGTCTACATCCCTTTCCATATTCAAGAAATATTGGATATTCACCCATTATAAAATCAGTAGGTTTTCTTGCACCAAGGACACCACCAGGAACGAGTGTTTTTGCTTCTTCGTAAAGGGCAAGGCTTTTTGATATATTTAATCTCTGTGCTTCTTTCATAATCTTTTCCTCCTTTTATATCCATTAGTTATAAATCATCCTATCTTTACCATAGATTTTATTGTTTCTGTTTGATGGATCCTTGCTCCTCTTTTTATCAATTCTGCAAGGAATTTATCCGGATCTATACATCCCTCAGGAGCAACTACACCCTTTTCCTTTATATCACCTGCAAAAAACATAAGTGCTGCAATCGATGCAGGCAGCCCTGTTCCAGGCGCCATTCTCCCCACTATGTCGGCAGTGTAAGTGACTTCATTATTATCTCTTGTTCCCTTTACAATTACCTTCAACCCCGATGCCTGAGGCCCATTGTCCCTGCCTTTTGGTATTGTATCCCAAAGTTTTAAGGTTAAGTCATAAGGGATTACTTTTTGACCCTTTACATCAACGGGTTCTTTACTTAAAAATCCAGTGTCTCTTTGCTCTTTTATAAGCTTATCCACCCAAAGAGGTATTAGTGCACCTTTTATTACCACCTTTTTCACACCTTTTATGTAACGAGGTATAGTAAGGGGCTGGGGATGGCCTACATAGCTTATCAAACATTCTCCTAATGGTTCTAAAAATCTTTCCACCTCTTCACCACTTCCACCATCCACATACTCTATTTTGCCATTAATAAACTGTGGTATCTTACCAAGGACCATATGGAGGCTATGATCCCATGCTGCTCCGGCAAGTTCTGCAATACTAACGACCCAGTAAAGATATATTTCTTCAACTGTATCTAACTTGTTTGCATACCACTTTACTAGGACGTTATTTGTTCCTGGGTCTGAGCCCATGCCTGTTAAAACTGTTATACCTTGATTTTTTGCCATTTCATTTATTTCAGAGGCAAAGAGTATTTCTGTTGCCTCATAGTCATCGCAAATATCAATATAATTAACCTTTGCCTCAACAGCAGCCCTTGCAACGGCAACTGCAGTATTGTAAAAAGGACCAGCGCAATTTATAACTATATCCATACCTTTTATTGCGTTAACAAGACCAACATGATCAAATACATCAATCTTTTTTAATGACACCTTTTCACTTGCCCTTAATTTTTCTTGGACCCTTTCAGGATTTACATTAATATCACCGAGTATAACTTCCTTTACTTGCGCCTGCTTTATAAGATCCCTTGCTACACCTTGACCCATGCCTCCTGTTCCACCAATAACCAATGCCTTCATTTTTTGCTCCTTCCATAAGAATTTTTATTTTTTATTGATATCAAATTCCCCTTCTATAAGCTCTGTAAGAACACCGTGTAATTTATTCGGATGATGCACAAAGGCATACCTTGTGCCGAAAAGTTCTCTGGGTTTTTCATCGATTAACTGAATATTTTTCTCCCTTAATTCCTGAATTGCCTTTGTCAAATCATCAACTTTATATGAAATAAGATAGGCCCCTTCCCCCTTCTTATTTATAAATTTTGCTACTTCACCATCAGGTGATGTGGATTCCATAAATTCAACTGCTACCTCACCTATATAATATCTTGCAACCTTTATCTTTTCTGATTCTGCAATATATTCAAAGGTAGGGGTTAAGCCGAAGTGTTCTTTATAAATCTTTTTTGTTTCTTCAAGATTTTTAACTGCAAAGCAAATATGGTCGATTTTTTCTATCTTCATTATACCCCCCTTTTTTAAATCGCAAAAATATTCAGCCTGAAATATTTTTTTTGTATACTGTATACAATAACTTTTTTAAAAAAATATAATGTTATTGGGTTTTTTGTCAACTAAAAATTAATTCTTACCTAATTAACTGTGAAATCTATCAATTGTTTTTATTATAAACACTTATTATGTTTTTACCTTCTTTTTTTGATTTCCGGATGGTTTGGACGGCATTTGAAAGAAGTGTTGCTGTATCAATAGATCCATCGATCTGGACAATACCCATAGTGATATTCAATGAATACTTTGTATATTCAAGCACAAAAGTATGTTGATTAATTATTTTCTGAAGCCTTTCTGCAGCGAGTTTTGCCTCTGCCATAGTCGTGCCCTTTAATAAAACAACAAACTCATCCCCTTCAAACCTGAAAACACTGTCTCCAGTCCTTAAACTGCTTTTAATTAATTTTGCAACTGTTATGAGTACCTCATCGCCAGCAATATGTCCATAGTTTTGATTTATTTCCTGAAAATCGTCTATATTGGCAAATATCATTACGCTTCTACTTCCCCTTTTATTAGTAGAACTTTTAGCCCTTTCTATTAATTGTCTTAATGATGCCTCTAAAGAACGTCTATTGGGCAACCCTGTAAGTGTGTCAATATTTGGGGTAAAGAAAAACTTATTTTTGTATTTTTCGTATTCATCGAGATTTTCAAAAAAGATTAAAAAATCCCCGGTTTCTAACTTAAAAGGTGTAAAATTCACCCTTTTTGTTGTGGTATCTTTGCATGAAACAGTGAATATTAGGGGTTCCCTTTTATTATTAAGAAAATCTTTTTGCACTTCCTTTGTCCAGCTTGAAATAACTTCGTGTTTATATAATGGGTCAGGATATGCCAGCGAGAGCCATGTCTTTCCATCGGGAATGTCGTTTATTTCATAACCAAAGATTTTTGTAAAATTTTTGTTTAAATATTTAACCTTGTATTCATAATCAAGCAACATTATACCTATTGGAGCCAAATCTATAATATTTTTATATTCATCCCTTTCAGACATGATTTTTTCTCTATCCTTTTTACAATCGTTTATTTCTTTTATAATATCAAGCATAATTTTGTTTAATTTATCAAAATCTTCTCTTAATTCAATAAGTTGAACAGAATTTTTAAAAACTTGCAAAACATGTTCTTTTTCAAAGGGAGTAAAAATAAAATTGTTAATACCCAATTCAATCAACTCTGGGATACAATGGCACTTCTCTTTAGGTAATGTAACTATGATTCGATTCTGTTTTATAAAAAATTGGAGTTCATCAAGAAAGTCTTTTCCTTCTTCATTTAATGACAAATCTATATTTATAATTACTATATCGGGTTTGTAATTATGAAAAAGTTTTCTGGCAGTAAAAATACTATCGGTCTGATAAAATGTTTTTATTTCCTCTTCAACTATATTTTTCAGATCCTGTCTTAGGGTTTCATTAGGTTCAATATGGAGTAAATTAAAATTTATATTTTTTAATTCTTTATCATAAGAAGTCATACTATGTTAGTATAAAATAATAATATCAATTTTAAAATAAATTGAAAGCCTTTTTTAAAATTTTTGTTTAAAAGTCGGATTTTGTTAAATTTAATTATAATCAATAAAATTTTATTCTATTTCTCCAATCAGGGTCAATATTCTTGTCAAAGAAAGTTTCTAACTTTTCTAATAAACGTTTCCAGCCTGTAAAAAAATCATGTTGCAATATATCTTCAAGAAAAGGTACAATCTCACCGAGTTTATCTTTTGGCAAATATCCGTGTGCTTTCATTTTATAGGACTTCTCTAATGCTTCTGCATTTAATGCATGGGCTGTAAGCATTACAACCCTAAAACCTCTCTTAGTGCCATACTCGAGCAAATCAAAACCCCTTACGCCCATGATATCGAGTATTACGATATCATAAGTATTTTTTTCCATTTTTTCCAAAGCTTCTTCATAAGTTAACGCTTTATCAAAAAAACAGTTAGGAGCAGCTTCTTTTACCTCTTCCTCTAAAACTTTAACAATATCCGGTTCATCATCTACTGCCAAAATCTTTTTACCTTCAAGAATACTTTTGGACATATAATACCTCTTTTTTAAAATAGTATTTATTTTAAAACTCATTTTTATTTAGATGTCAAGAACAAAGAAATAAGGGGTTAAAAATTTACATCGCATATTGCTATTAAATATGATAAATTAATTTTTATTTAGTATGAAAAAAAATTCCTTCATGATTAATTCAAGAATTGAAAAGAACATAATCCTGTCTATTTTTGATACACTGCCCATGGCTGTCTATCTTATGGATAAGAATAAAAAGCTCTTGTGGGCAAATAATACCCTGAAGGAATTTTTAGATAAGAGCTGTTTTGACCATTTTGATAAAAAAGAGTGTTTTAGACTCATTTTTAAAAGGGACATTCCCTGTATAGGTTGTCCTGCAGATGAGGCATTAAAAAATGACGCCATTAAATTTTCGGAAATCAGGAATGATTCAGAAGAAAACCCTAAGGTTTTTCTTATAACAACTATCCCGTTGAAACTATCAGGAAAGAAAACAGACAGGGATGAAAAAAAGAAATATATTGTAGAAATAATCCAGGATATCACATTCCAAAAAAGGGCAGAAGAGGAGTTAAGAAGGCTAAATGATTTTAACAAAGCCATAATAGACAATGCCCCTGTGGCTATATTTACTATCGATAAAACAGGAAAATTTATGAGTGTAAACCCTGCATTGGCCATTCTTTCCGGTCTTGGTGCAGAGGCAGAGGAAAAACTTTTAAAATTTAACTGGTTAAATAATAAATATACTATAAACTGCGGTCTTGCCGAATATATAAAAAAAGGTCTTGAAGGTGAACCGTTTGAACTACAGGATTTTCCCTTTACCAACTACAGGGGAGATAAAGGCCAATATATCCATTTCAGAGGTGTCCCCTTAAGAGGAAATGATGGAAATATCGAATGTCTTTTGTGCATAATAGAAGATAATACTGAAAAAGTAAAGGCAAAGATTCAATCAATTCAAGATGCAAAAATGTCTGTAATAGGGAGATTAATGACAGGTGTTGCCCATGAACTCAATAATCCTCTTGCAACCATAGTGGCCAATTCTGAGCTGGCCTGTGAACTATTTAAGGAATTCAAAAAAGGTAGTATATCATCTGAAGATTTAAAGGACCTCGAAAATTCACTGGATGTAATCCAGCAACAGGCTTTTAGATGCAAAAATATCATAAAAGATATGATTGATTTAACAAAAAAAGAAGGTTTTGAAACTGTAAAAATAGATATAGGTGCATGCCTTAATGAAATTTTAGATCAGATAAACTTTAAAAAATTAAAAATCGAATTGATAAAGGACATTTCCCAAAACCTGCCTTTGATAAAAGGTGATCTGAATGCAATGAAACAGTGCTTAACAAACATAATACAGAATGCTATTGATGCCGTAGAAGAAAGGGATAATGGTTTTATAAGCATAAAGTCATATGAGTTAGAAGATTCTGTAATTGTGGAAATTGAAGACAATGGGGTTGGCATTCATGAAAGCCTTATCGACAGGATATTCGAACCTTTTTTTTCAACAAAAGAAACAGGAAAAGGTGTTGGACTTGGGCTAACCTTATGTTATGAGTTTTTACACAGGATGGGTGGAAAGATAGATGTAAAAAGCTCTCTTGGGAAAGGAAGTATTTTTAGAATCTCTTTGCCTGCATTAGAAGAATAAAATCAAAACCTTAAGAAAAACATTTACTGATGTGTTTATAAATATATATAAAATACCTCTTATGCTCTAAATGGCACGTTTATTGCAATAATCAAACAAAAATATAAAACGGAGGTTAGTTTATGTTTGAACTGACACCTGAACAGAAGGACATTAAGCAGGCAGTAAGAGAATTTGCTGAGGGTGAATTTAGAGAGGTAGCCCGTATGTTGGATGACAACGGGACTTTCGATGAATCTTTATGGAAAAAGGCAGCAGAACTCGGCTTACTGGGTGTTTTTGTAGAAGAAAAATACGGAGGAGCAGGTCTTGGTTATCTAGAACATAGTATTATATGCGAGGAATTAGCAAGAGTGGATTGTGGAATTGCCCATTCAATAACCTCAACATTTTTTGGCACACAGCTCATTTCTCTAATAGGCAGTGAAGAACAGAAGAAAAAATACCTACCCCCTGTTTGTAAAGGTGAGGCAAAGATGGGGGTTGCCATTACCGAACCCGATGCAGGAAGTGATGTGTCATCAATAAAAACGATAGCAAAAAAGGTTGGAAATGAATATGTTATCTCTGGCAACAAGACTTTTATAACAAATGCAAATAGAGCAGACTTTCTTATTGTGCTCTGTATCACAAACCCTGATGCAAAGAAAAAGCACGAACGTTTTAGTACTTTAATCGTTGAAACCAACAGGCCAGGTTATGAGGCCAATAAAATAAAGAATAAGTTATCCATTAGATGTTCTGATACGGGTGAGGTTACTTTTAAAGATGTAAAGGTTCCAAAAGAAAATCTTCTCGGTGAGGAAGGAAAGGGTTTTTATAATATTATGGAATTTCTCAATCGTTCGAGACTGGAAGCAGCTGGCTTTGGTGTAGGAACTGCCCAGGGTGCCCTGGAAAAGGCAATGGATCATGTAAAAAAGAGAAAACAATTTGGTGCACCATTAGCTAATTCACCTGTAGTTCAAACAAAGATTGCAGAGATGGCAACACTTGTAGAAGCGGCAAGAAGTTTGCTTTACTGTACAAGTGATAAGGTGGATAAGGGGGAAATGGATCATGCACTGATTGCCATGACGAAATGGTATGCAGCAGAGATAGCTGTAAAGGTCTCTGATGAGGCAATACAATTACACGGTGGTTATGGTATTATTGAAGAATATGATGTGGCCCACTATTGGCGGGATGCGAAGGTGCTTGAGATATTTGAAGGCACAAAAGAAGTAGAAAAACTTATTATCGGAAGAAGACTCTTGGGTAGATAAATATGTTTTTGTAAAACCTTTGTAGAATTGTATATTATGTTTCTAAAGGAAACAGCATGTTACAAATAGGTACACTAATATAGCTATCATGTATGTTCGATTTTTAATCGTAATATGTACTTTTATATGGTTTTTATAAACTTTTAAATAATGGCATCAAAATTGCCTTAATGTTGAGGCAAAAAAAACAAATAAGGGGGTCTTATGAAAAAGTTGTGTTTCGTTTCATTGGTTTCAGTAACATTTCTGCTTTTCTTCATGGTTTTATCCATGGCTTCTTTATCTTTTGCCCAGGATAAAATACAGATCAAGATTTCAAACTGGTTTCCTGTAGGTACGGGTCAGGACAAGCTTTTAAAAGAATGGGGAGAGGATTTAGAAAAAAGGACAAACGGGAGGGTAAAGGTGAATTATTATCCCGCAGGGACCTTAATACCTGCACCTCAATCCTATGACGGTGTTGTAAAGGGTATTGCAGATGTAACACAGCACGTGGCAGGTTATACGGTAGGAAGGTTTCCTATGATGGAACTCATTGATTTACCTTTAGGTTATCCAAGTGGAACTGTAGCAACAAAACTTGCAAATGATTACTATAAAAAGTTCCAGCCCAAAGAAATGGATAATGTAAAGGTATTGTGGTTTCATGCCCAGGCACCTGGTATCCTTCATACAAAATCAAAACCTGTTTATAAACTTGAAGACTTAAAGGGTCTTAAGATAAGGACTTTTGGCTCTAACGCAAAGCTAATGTCAAGGCTCGGTGGCACACCTGTGGCTATGCCTATGGGTGATGTTTACGATGCCCTTTCAAAGGGTGTGGCAGATGGACTTCTTGCATCTTATGAAACTATGGAGAACTGGAAATTTGCTGATTTTATAAGGTATTCCACAGAATGCTATGATGTGGCCTATACGGCACTTTTTATGGTGGTTATGAACAAAAATAAATGGAATTCCTTGCCAAAAGATATAAAAGATATCATAGACAAGATGAGCGTGGAATATATAAATAAATCGGCAAATATGTGGGACTATATAGCAGAAAGTGGAAAAAAGGTGCTTTTAAGCAAAGGTGGAAAGATAATCACCCTTTCTAAGGAAGAACAGGCAAAATGGGTGGAGAAAGCAACCCCCCTGTTTGTAGAATATGCAAGTAATGTGGAGAAAAAAGGACTTCCTGGCAAAGAGGCAGTTAAATACATTCAAAATTACGTAAGTAAATATAAATAGGACGTGAAATAAAACCTCCAGGGCAAACCCTCTGGAGGTTTTATTTTAATTTTTAAAAGGCATACTAGGAGGGGATTAATGGAAAACTATTATAAATTTATATCATGGGTAAGTAGTTTTATTTTCTGGATTTCTGGATGCATCCTCGTATTTATGATGTTAATTACTGTAAGTGATGTAATATTGAGATATTTTTCAAAAAGCATTGCCGGGACGTATGAACTAGTTTCTTTTGCTGGTGCATTAGTTGTAGGATTTGCTATTGCTAGGACAACTCTTGATGAAGGTCATGTTTTTGTTGACCTTTTAATTGATAAAATTGGACAGGGTGGAAAAAATTTTTTTCGCTTTTTAACCAAAATAGCTGGTGCATTTATTTTTTTACTTATTGCCTGGTCTTTTTACGACAAAGGAAATGAGCTTTTTGCATCTCAAGAGGTATCCATGACACTTCATATTCCATTTTATCCTGTAGCGTATGGACTCAGTTTTTGTTCTATAGTAGAGGCATTTGTTCTCTTTTCAGAATCATTCAAGGTGTTCCACCGAAAATTAAAATAAATAAAAAATAAAAGAGGTGTAAATAGATGAGTGAAATAACTATAGGCATAATCGGTTTAATAGTACTTTTAATCATGTTTTTAACAGGCATGGAAATGGCATTTTTAATGGCAGCAATAGGTTTTATAGGTATCTGGATATTAAGCGGTTTTCAAACTGCAGTTGGTATGCTTGCTAACGATTTTATGGATGCCCTTGCATCGTATGGTCTTACGGCTATTCCTCTTTTTATTTTTATGGGTCAGATTGCATTCAATGCAGGTATTGCAAAAAAGCTTTATGATTCGGCACACAAATTTTTAGGACACATCCCTGGTGGGCTTGCTGTTGCCACCGTGGCAGGGGCAACTATATTTAAGGCAATATGCGGTTCTGTTGCAGCCACATCTGCAACTTTCGCAAGTGTGGCAATACCTGAAATGGATAGATTTAGATATAGTAAAAAATTATCTACCGGTATTGTGGCAACGGTGGGAACGTTAGGGGTATTACTACCGCCAAGTACAATATTAATTATCTTTGGTATAATAACCAATCAATCCATTGGAAAATTATTCCTTGCAGGTATTATACCTGGATTAATTATGGCTATATTTTTCATGATTATTATCTTCGGTTGGTCGAGGATAAATCCAAATATAGGGCCTAAAAGCGATAAATTTCCGATGAAAGAAAGGATAAAAACTCTGCCCAGTATAATAGGGCCTATCGTAATATTTTTTCTCATCATAGGCGGTCTTATGAAAGGTATATTTACACCCACTGAAGCCGGTGCAGTAGGTGCCTTTGCAGTTCTTTTACTTTGTATGTTTAGAAAAGAATTCGGATTAAAAGGGTTAAAAAAATCAATAGAAGAATCTGTTAGAACTACATGTATGGTGCTTATGCTGGTGGCATCGTCTAATATTTTAGGCCATTTCGTTGCTTTATCTAATATATCCCAAGCAACTGCCCAATGGGTTGCCGAACTTAATGTCCACAGGGCATTGATTGTAATATTAATATTTTTTATCTATCTCATAGGTGGTTCTTTTATGGATGACCTTGCCTTTATGATTCTTGCAACGCCTATATTTTTTCCAATAATGACCAATCTCGGCTATGATCCATTGTGGGCAGGCATTATGATAGGGCTTACAGTTTGTGTGGGCTCTGTGATACCACCTGTTGCAATGTGCGTTTTTATCGTTAAGAATATTACGAAGACACCTATAAGTATTATATATAGTGGTGTTTATCCTTTTCTAATCTCGATGATAATAGTTGTAATCTTGCTCTTTCTATTTCCAGGGCTTGCTACTTATCTGCCCAGCATTTTAATGAAATGAAATATATGACAGCATAAATAGAAAAAAATTTTGAAAAATAGATGATTAAGAAGGGGGTGTTGGGGGTTAAAATATCGTTCATAATTGCTATCCCCTACCCTATCACTAAATAAATACAGCTAAACAGGAGGCAAAAATATGGTAGTAGGTGATATGATAACAAGAAATGCGAGGAAATACCCTGAAAAAATTGGTATTGTTTCAGGGGGTAAACGTTTTACTTTTAAGACTGTAAATCAAAGGGTAAACGGTATCGCCAACGGCCTTATTAAAATGGGCATCAAAAAGGGTGACCGTGTAGGTGCTTTAGTCCATAATTCCCATCAGTTTATAGAAATCTATTTTGCCACCGCAAAAACAGGCGGTATTTTCTGTCCTTATAACAATCATTTAAAAAAAGGCGAATTAAAAGATATTTTAGAATATTCTACACCACGGTTTTTATTTGTCGACCCTGATTTTGCGGGTGTTATAAATGAGTTAAAAAATGATTTAAAGTTTATAGAAAACTATATCTGTCTTGAAAACAATGGGTTACCTTATATGAAAGATTATGAGGATATTATAAATAATTCTAAAAAGGAAGAACCAGGAATAGAGGTCTTAGACGACGACATTATGAGCATGTTTTTTACAGCAGGTACAACAGGTAAACCAAAAGGTGCATTGCGCACCCACAGACATCTTATAATGACAGCAGTTGCTGGTGTAATAGATCTTAAGGTTGATTATGATGAACAGACATTAATAACCTTTCCCATGTACCATGTGGCATGTGAAGATAATATAGTAAGACATTCATTTATGCCTAATACTATACATATAAGACGTGAAGGCGGATTTAATGCCATAGATGTTCTGTCATATATAGAAAAAGAAAAGATTACAAGGTGCCAGATGGTACCTACAATGATTCATACATTACTTCAGACCCCAAATATAGAAAAATTCGATCTAAGTAGCCTTAAACTGATCTTGTACGCCGGTGCGCCTATGCCCGTTGAATTATTAAAGAACGCATTGAAGATTTTTAAGTGTGGTTTTGCACAGCTTTACGGTCAAACTGAAAGTGGACCTTTTACAACTGTATTGAAACCTGAAGACCATATTCTGGATGGATCGGAAAAGAAGATTCAAAGACTTGCATCTTCTGGAAAGGCAGTGCTCAACTATGAGGTTAGAATAGTTGATGAGAACGACAACGATGTAAAAGCTGGAGAGGTGGGCGAAATTATAGTGAGAAGCGAATCCATGATGAAAGGTTATTGGAATATGCCTGAAGAAACGGCAAAGAAGCTACGAAACGGATGGCTTTACACAGGAGATTTGGGCAAAATGGATGAGGACGGATATATTTATATCGTTGAGAGAAAAAACGATATGATAATAAGCGGCGGGGTTAATATTTACCCGAGAGAGATTGAAGAGGTTTTGTATAAACACCCTGCCATTTCTGAAGTATCAGTGATAGGTGTTCCAGATGAGCACTGGGGAGAGGTGCCAAAAGCCGTTGTTGTATTAAAAGAGGGAAAAACGGCAACTGAAGAGGAGCTTATAAAGTTCTGTGGTGAACACCTTGCAGGATATAAAAAACCCAAATCAGTGGAATTCTGGAAAGAACTACCGAAAAGTTCACAGGGGAAAATATTAAAAAAAGAGATAAGAGAGATCATAAAGAAAAAATCTTAAAAAAACCTGTTTTACCCCCCCCTTTTTTTGGAAAATAAATTTTAACAATTTAACCTCGAAAAAAAGGGGGTATTCCCTTTTCTAAAAATTTTTAAAACCTTTTTAAATTCTATAAAATAATCTTTATTTTTTTTATTTTTTTTCTTGACAAGAATTAAATTATATTTAATAATTTTTAAAAATATTTAATACTGGTTCAGTTTTATGGACATAGGAAATAAAATAAAAGAGTTGAGAATCTCAAAAAATCTTACCATAAAACAGCTTGCCGAATTAGTAGAATGCACCCCTTCCCTTATCTCCCAGCTTGAACGAGGAAAAACGGATCCTTCTATTTCCATGTTAAAAAAAATAGCTGATGCTTTAAATGTAAATATTGTAGATTTTTTTATGCCAGGTTTTGAAAACCATGATGTAGTTACAAAGGTTGAAGATAGGGTTGATATTAATTTAAGCAGATGGGATGCAAAGATACAGTCTCTTGTTAAGACAGTAAAAAATAAAAAGATGCAACCTTTTTATACGGTCATAAAAAAAGGTGGTGGGTCTCATGGTATGTATTCCCACGATGGCGAGGAATTTGGATATATAATTCAGGGTCAGATGGATCTTATACTAAACGATAAGGTTTTTACCATAAAGGAAGGCGAAAGTTTCTATTTCTCTTCAAAGATCCCCCACAATTGGGGAAATAGTGGTGATAAAGACGTTATTGTATTATGGGTTATAACACCTCCTACATTCTAAAGGAGAGAATTGATATGACCTGCATCTTATTTTGTTTATAAATCAAAGTTAAAAAGGAGGAATAATGTTGATTGAAGGCTTTAAAACGAATTATGGAAGGTTAAAATTTTTCATAAATGGTGAATGGATAGAATCAAAATCTAATACATTATTCGATGATACAGATCCAGGAACAGCAGAATTAATAGCCCAGATTCCGGTTGCCCTTGAAGAAGAGGTAGACATGGCTATAGACGCAGCATTTAATGCTTTTAAAAAATGGCGAAATGTTCCTTTCAGGGATAGAGCTGACTATATCAACAGATTAAGGGCTGCATTTGACGCAAACCATGAAGCCCTTTCTAAAATACTTACCCAGGATCATGGAAGGGCAATAAATGATTCAAAAGGAACTATAGACAGATGTATTGAAAATATAGAGAGCGCAAGTGGTGCTATGTATAGTTTCTATAAAGGTGAGTATGTGGAACAACTCGCTAATGGTATAGACTGTTATATGATGTGGGAGCCTGTAGGTGTATTTCTGATACTTACACCTGGTAATATACCTATGCATGCCTGGTCCTCATTTGTCCCTTATGCTTTAGCCTGTGGATGTACAGTAATAGTCGCACCGAGCTGGCAGTGTCCTGTGGCTTCTGAGGCTGTTTTTAGGGTTTCAGAACAAGTAGGGTTTCCTCCAGGGGTTCTAAACCTCATCCATGTAGGCACTAATTTTGAATTGAATAAGAGGATTATTTCTGATCCCAGGGTAGCAGGTGTTGGCTTTATAGGTTCTACAGCTGTGGGGAAACAGCTATTTGAACTATGCGGAAAGCTCGGTAAAAGGTCTTCTATTAATGGAAACGGCAAGAATTTTATAGTAGTGGCACCAGATGGCAATCTTGATGCTGCAGCAAATTATCTATTAAGAGGTTGTTTTGGTATGTCAGGCCAGAGGTGTTTAGGCTCTGACAATGTGGCAATAATAGGAAATATCTATGATGAGATGAAAGAGAAGTTTTTAAATGCGGCAAAGAATATGAAGGTAGGGTACGGATTAGATGAATCTGTAGAGATGGGTCCCATGACAACAAAACAGAATAAAAAAAAGGTGGAAAGATTTATCGAAAAAGGTATAAAGGAAGGTGCAAGACTGCTCCTTGACGGGAGGGGGTTAAAGGTTCCAGGTTATGAAAAAGGCTATTTCCTTGGTCCCACCATATTTGAAGATGTGCATCCACAGATGGAAATTGCAAGGGAAGAATCTTTCGGGCCTGTTTCAAATCTTATCAGGGCAGAATCTCTTGATCAGGTAATTGAATGGATAAATACGACAACAGACTACGGTCATTCTGCATGCCTGATTACGGAAAGCGGGAAAAATGCAAGAAAATTTATCCGTGAGTGTAATGTAGGTAATGTTGGGATAAATGCAGGTATTCCTCAACCCTATGCGTTCTTCCCTCTTGGTTCAAAGAGGCAGTCTTTCTTCGGTGCTGCAAAATCGAGGTTTGATTCAGTAAGACTTTTCCTTGACCAGAAGACTGTAACTGTAAGATGGGTATAGCATATGTTCTATCATTATTTATTGAGCTTTTGTTTATTTTGGGGTTATTATAAGTAAAAACAAATTAAGGAGGTTTTTATGTGTGAGATGTGTGAAAGTTTATCAAGGAGAAATTTTTTAAAGACAATCCTTGTAGGTAGCGCAGTATTGGGGATGGGTGCATTTGACCCTAAATTACTATTTGCCCAGAGTGCAAACATCAAATTCAGCACATGGCATCCCCCTGCAGGCAAAGAAGTCAAAACGGTCTGGATTCCCATGCTTGAAGAACTGAAAAAGAGAAGTAAGGGTAATATAAATTATACCATGTACGCAGGTGGTGCACTTGGAAAAGGTCCGGAACATTTTGATATAGTTGCAAAAGGTTTGTCTGATATGGGTTATTTTACAGCAACATGGACACCAGGTCGTTTTCCACTAACAGATGTTTTATCCCTTGCAGTATGGGTTGATGGTAAAGACCTTGCAGCAGACATTGGCAATGCAGTCTATAACAGGATACTCAAGGATGAATTTAAAAATGTTAAGGTCCTTGAGCTAAATGGTTGTATCCAGTCATTTATATGGACAAAAAAACCTGTCTCAAAGATGGCTGATTTAAAAGGTATGAAGCTTCGTTCACCAGGTGGTCATCAGACTAATTATATAAAGGCCCTTGGTGCTGAACCCGTATTTATGCCCCTCGGAGATGTTTACATGGCAATGGAAACAGGCACTGTAGATGGACTTGTAACGTGTGCACCCCTTATCCAGGGTTTTAAACTCTATGAAGTGGTGAAATACGGAACGGTTTTAACTTTCGGATGTGTATCAGAGGGTGTAGTAATGAATATGAATATATGGAATAAATTGAATCCTGAACAGAAAAAATTAATTGATCAGGTGTGTACAAACCCCTTCAAAGTTACCGGCGGCCTAACAAGAGATGTATATAAAAATGAACTTATGAAACAGATTACCTCTGCCGGGGTGAAACTGATCGATTTACCAAAGTCCGAAGCAGAGCAGTGGTATAA
>Ga0123519_10003078_pt1 | contig 27908 bp, 20 predicted proteins | sample YelNatPaOPRAMG02_FD_87396 | JGI IMG/M metagenome (GOLD analysis project Ga0123519, IMG submission 87396) | Hot spring microbial communities from Yellowstone National Park - Yellowstone National Park OP-RAMG-02 (version 2) | ecosystem: Environmental > Aquatic > Thermal springs > Hot (42-90C) ...
AGTCATCGCTGGTACTTCCTGGGCAAGCGGGCGCGGGGTCTCAGGTGTGCCTAAGATAAACCTTAGGTTTTGTTTTCAGCAAGATTTCACGAAAGAATTCACGCCGCCCACTGAGTGGTCCCGCTCGTAAATTCATCGGGGGACAACGGCTCGTCGCACCGCGGCCAAGCCGCTGTCGATCGGCTCGCCACGCAGTTCCCCAACGCGATCGTGGTGCATACCCCGGTGCATGCGTCCTGGCTCGATCAGATCCAGATCTACTTCTCCATCGTTCAACGCAAAGCGCTCTCGCCCGACGACTTCACCGACCTCGACGTCGTCATCGCCCGCCTCAACGCCTTCGAGGCCCGCTACAACCCGGCAGCGCGGCCGTTTACCTGGACGTTCACCACCACCAACCTCAACGAACTGTTGACCAGGCTCGACAACCACCGATCCGAGCACGAACTTACGGGCGCGACCACTGAGTCTGAATCCACCGACGGGCTGAGCAGCAGCGCGCACGGCGCTGTGGGCCAGGCTCCGCCGATGTCGGCCTCGCGGCGCCACCGGGTTATACAGTCCCGGTACCGCGGCCGTTGCCCGAGACGTTGCACGAGACAAGGAGCCATCATGAGACATCCGGTGTGCCGTCGACTCAGGTTCGCACTGCCGGCGGCATGTGGTGCCGGACTGTTGTCGCTGGCGTCGGTGATCAATGGCGGTGCGGCCCGCGCCGAAGACCCGTCCGAGGAAACAGCGTTCATCATGGGCGGCACGTTGAATCCGCAACCCGATCCCAGCTACGTGACGGCTATCAACGACGCCTACATCCAGCCCAATCCCGACTACACCGGGTTCACTCCGTTCGGCTTATACACACCCGAAGGCGTCAACATCCCGTTTATCAGTGGTCTGACTCTCGACCAGTCGGTATCGGAGGGGCAACTCATTCTCAACAATGCGATCCTGCAAGCACCGCCGGGCAGCGACCTGCTGGTGTTCGGCTACTCACAGAGCGCCATCATCGCCACCCTGGAAATGAACGCGCTGGACGCGTTGCCCGCCGACGAACGGCCGAACCCAGCCGACCTGGCCTTCATGCTCACGGGAGACTTCGGCAACCCGGACGGCGGTTTCTTCGAGCGGTTCACCTTCAACATTCCGGTTTTGGGGATCCCCTTCTACGGGCCCACCCCGCCCGACACCGTCTATCCCACCGACATCTACATCGCCCAATACGACGGCGTCTCGGACTTTCCGCAATACCCGCTCAACGTGCTGGCCGACCTCAACGCCGTGTTCGGCCTCCAATACGAACACACCCAGTATCCGCATTTCACCGCCGCACAGATCGCCAACGCCGTGCCGCTGGCGACATCTCCCGGCTATGACGGGGTCACCCACTATTTCATGATTCCCACCGAGAACCTGCCGCTATTGGAGCCGCTGCGCGACATCCCGCTCGTCGGCACCCCGCTGGCCGATTTGCTGCAACCGGATCTGACCGTGCTGGTCAACCTGGGCTACAACCCCAACGGCTACGCCGATATCCCCACCCCGGCGCAGCTGTTCCCGGGCTTTAGCCCGCTGGCCGACCTTGAACAGCTGGCCCGGCCGCTGCTTAACGACCTGGGGGTGTACTTACCCAGTTACCCTGATCAGCCCAGCCCGGACTTCAATCTGGTCACGATCCTCGGGCAGCTGGTGACCGGCACCTATCAAGGTGTCAGAGACGCCCTGGTGGACATCGGGCTGCTACCAGCATCGGACTTCGCGACAACGTATCCCGCGGTCAACGCGGTGGACGCGGTGGCAGCGGTCGCCCCGACAGCCGTGGCGTCTAGTCCTGCCGCGCCGCTTGCGGAGCTGGGCACCAGCGCCGCCGCGGTTGCGCCCGTCGTGCCGGACGTCACTGCACTAGGCGCGGACCCGACGTGGTTCACGTCAGTGCTCGATGTGCTTCTCGGCGTCGGCTGAGTCCAGAAGCACATCGAGCAGCACCGTCTAGGAGAACGATAGACGCGCGTCACCGCGGCCACGGTCTGGAACAGGTTATAACCTGCCGTGGTGAGCACCGGTGAAGCCCCGCCCGACGTGCGCCGGCAATGGCGAGAACTGGCCGACGAGGTGCGGGAACACCAGTTCCGCTACTACGTGCGCGACGCGCCGATCATCTCCGACGCCGAGTTCGACGAGCTGCTACGGCGCCTGGAAGCTCTCGAAGAGCAGTACCCCGAGCTGCGCACGCCGGACTCACCCACTCAGCTTGTCGGCGGCGGGTTCGCCACCGATTTCGCTCCCGTCGAGCATCTGGAACCGATGCTTTCCCTGGACAACGTGTTCAGCGTCGACGAGTTCGACGCCTGGGCGGCTCGGGTCCGCGCCACCCTCGGCACCGACCCGCACTACCTGTGCGAGCTCAAGATCGACGGTGTCGCGCTGTCGCTGGTGTACCGGGACGGGCGCCTGGTGCGTGCGGCGACCCGTGGTGACGGCCGCACCGGCGCGGACGTCACGCTCAACGCCCGCACGATCGAGGACGTCCCGCAGCGGCTCAGCGCCGCCGACGACTATCCGATCCCCGACCTACTCGAAGTGCGCGGCGAGGTGTTCTTCCGGGTAGCCGATTTCGAGGCGCTCAACGCCGCGCTGGTCGAAGACGGCAAATCACCGTTCGCCAACCCGCGCAACAGCGCCGCGGGTTCACTGCGGCAGAAGGATCCCGCGGTCACCGCGCGCCGGCCGTTGCGGATGATCTGTCACGGATTAGGGCACACCGAAGGGTTCCAGCCGGCCACGCTGCACGACGCCTACCTGGCGCTGCGGGCCTGGGGCCTGCCGGTCTCCGAGCACACCACCCGGGTGGCGGGTGTGGCCGGTGCGCATAAGCACATCGCCTACTGGGGTGAGCATCGCCACGACGTCGAGCACGAAATCGACGGCGTCGTCGTCAAAGTCGACGAGATGTCGTTGCAGCGCAGGCTTGGGTCGACGTCGCGGGCACCGCGCTGGGCCATCGCCTACAAGTACCCGCCCCAGGAGGCGCAGACCAAGCTGCTCGACATCCGTGTCAACGTCGGGCGCACCGGGCGGGTCACCCCGTTCGCGTTGATGACTCCCGTGCGGGTCGCCGGGTCGACGGTGAGCCTGGCCACCTTGCACAATGCCTCGGAGGTCAAGCGCAAGGGGGTGCTAATCGGTGACACCGTGGTGATCCGCAAAGCCGGCGACGTGATCCCCGAGGTGCTGGGTCCGGTGGTAGACCTTCGCGACGGCTCCGAGCGCGAATTCGTCATGCCCTCAACATGTCCCGAATGCGGTGCCACACTGGCGCCGGCCCGCGAGGGCGACCTGGACATCCGCTGCCCCAACTCCCGGTCCTGCCCGGCGCAGCTGCGGGAACGGGTGTTCTATGCCGCCAGCCGTGGCGCCTTCGACATCGAGGGGCTGGGCTACGAGGCGGCCACCGCCCTGCTGAAAGCACAGGTCATCGCCGACGAGGGTGACCTTTTCACCCTCACCGAGGACGACTTGCTGCGCACCGAGTTGTTCACCACCAAAAGTGGCGCACTCTCGGCCAACGGCAAGCGGCTGCTGGCCAACCTGCAGAAGGCCAAAAGGCAGCCGCTGTGGCGGGTCCTGGTGGCGTTGTCGATCCGCCACGTGGGGCCGACCGCCGCGCGGGCGCTGGCCGCCGAGTTCGGCAGCATGGACGCGATCGCCTCGGCCTCGACCGAGCAGCTGGCCGCGGTGGAAGGTGTCGGCCCGACGATCGCGGAAGCGGTCACCGACTGGTTCAGCGTCGACTGGCATCGCGCCATCGTGGACAAGTGGCGGGCCGCGGGGGTGTCGATGGCCGACGAGCGTGACACCGGCGTACCCCGCACCCTCGAAGGTCTGACCATCGTGGTCACCGGATCGCTGGTCGGCTTCTCACGTGACGATGCCACCCAAGCCATTGTGGCGCGCGGCGGTAGAGCCGCGGGGTCGGTGTCGAAAAAGACCGACTACGTCGTCGTCGGCGACTCGCCCGGGTCGAAATACGACAAAGCCGTCGAACTGGGCGTGCCGATTCTCGACGAGGACGGGTTTCGGCGCTTGTTAGCACAAGGACCGCCAGGTTGACCGGGACTTTTTCCGGGCGCACGCCGCGGCTTCAACTGTGATCTGATGACCGCACAACTAATGGTCCTGCTGCTCTACGTTCCGCTGGCGACTGCGGCGGCTGGATGGTTAGCCGAACGATTCGGGGTGCCCTACCCGGTTCTGCTGGTCGCGGCGGGAGCGCTGCTGAGCCTGTCGGGGTGGGCCGCGGCTCCCGAATTGTCGCCTTCGGTGATGTTTTACGTGTTCCTGCCCCCCTTGGTCTATTACGCCGCGTACTTCATCGCACCAGAAGACCTGCGCGCCAACGCCGGCTCCATCGGATTGCTGGCGGTGGGGCTGGTACTGGTCACCATGGCAGGGGTGGCGGCGGTCATGGTAGGGATTGCGGGCATTCCGCTCACCGTGGCCGCAGTTGCCGGAGCGGTCGTGGCGCCGACCGATACGGTAGCGGCCATGTCGGTGTTTCGCCGGCTCAATGCGCCCGAGCGGTTGGTGGCAATTGTGGAAGGGGAGGGCCTGCTCAACGACGGCACCGCACTCGTCCTGTACATCGGAGCTGTCGCCGCTGCAGTGGCCGGTGTGGTGCGACCGGGGGAATTGGCCAAGACGGTGTTCGTCGCGCCGCTGGGTGGCGCAGTGCTGGGCCTGGTGATTGCCTGGATCCTGGTACGTCTGCGCCGTCGCCTCGATCAGCCGTTGCTGGAGATCACGTTGTCGCTGGCCACGCCGTACCTGACCTATGTGCTTGCGCAGTCTGCCGGTCTGTCCGGGGTGCTGGCCACCGTCGTCGCCGGGACTTATGTCGGATCGCGCTCCGGATTGATCTTTGAGCCGGGCACCCGGCTGCAGGCGTTCGCCTTTCTGGATGTGTTGGTGTTTCTACTTAACGGGGCGTTGTTCACGTTCGTGGGCATGGAGCTGGTCCGAGTCGTTCACCGCGTGCCGGGGCTGCCCACGCAGACGGTGGTGGCGGTCACGGCGGCTGCGAGCGCCGTCGTGGTGGGGTCGCGGCTGGCGTGGCTGCTGCTGCTGCGCCCGGCTATGGCGAGGGTTCTGCGGCACCCGAAAGCCCTGGCGCCGTGGCGGGAACGGGCGATTATCGGCTGGGCCGGGATGCGGGGCGGCGTTTCGCTGGCCGCCGCCCTGGCAATACCGCTGCAACGTGCCAATCGTTCACCCTTCCCCGACCGGGATTTGGTGATTGTTGTTGCGGCAGCGGTGATTGTGGTCACGCTCGTCCTGCAAGGCATGACCCTGCCGTGGCTACTGCGCACACTCGGTGTCGGTCGGGAGGATTCCCATGAACAAGAGCGATTGGCCCGGTTGGAGGCAGCCAACGCCGCGCTTGACTGGCTCAACGATCAAGCCAGGGGACAAGAAACCTCCGACGCAGCTGTTGCGTCACTGCGCAGCCTGTATCAGTCCAGAGTGCGCCGGCTACAGGTCAGCGATCAGCTCGCGACGGCTCCGCTCAGCGAAGCCGGTAAGTATCGCGCCCTGCGCCTTGGCATGCTTGGTGTGGAGCGGACGGTGGTCGCAGGGCTGCGGCAGCAGGGCCGCATCAGCGCCACCGTGCTGCGGAGCGTTGAGCGCAGCCTGGACCTGGAGGAAGCGAGGTTACGGGACCTCTGATGGTTCGGCGCTGGAGTCAACGACCGCCACTTCGCTGACCGGTGTCGGCCGGGCCGGGTCGCAGGCCCTTGCGGTAGTCGGCGGGACTGCAGCCAAACCAGCGCCGACAGGACCGGCTGAGCACGCTCTGCTCCGCGTAGCCTATTTCGCGGGTGAGGTGCGACAGGCTGATCTGCGTGTCGCGCAGATATCGCCCGGCGGTTTCCTTGCGGACCTGGTCGACCAGGGCGGCGAAGGTGGTTCCCTCGTCGGCAAGCCGGCGCTGTAACGTCTTCGGATGCAGGTTGGAATGGTCGGCGACGACGTCGAGCGTGGCACGGCCGGTGGGCAGCAACTGCCGGACGATAGAGCAAATCGATTCTGCGAGTCCGGTTTTATAGGTGCTGATGCTCTTGAGGTATTCGACCAGAGCGCGGTGCGTGACGTCGTCTCGTTGCAAGGGCCTGCTCAGATCGGCGGTCCTGAGCATGAAGCCCGTTGTTCGTTGCGCGAAATACGTGTTGCAGCCGAAGTACTCGGCATAGTCACTGGCCGAGGTCAGTGGATCGTGTGGCAGGTGCACTGATAGCGGCGTGTAGTCGGGACCCAGCAGAAACCGCAGCATTCCGAGTGAGACACCGAGCGACAATTCCACACTTTGCGGGCAGGGCGGCACTCCGTCGAGGAGAAATTCGAATCCGAGGAACTCCCGGTTCTCCAGTTCCGCCATGCTGATCCCGATCGCGGGACTGTATGCCGACATGAAAGTGCCGCAGATTGCCAACGCGCGCGCGAGGGTGGCCGCGGTGCGCGCCGCTACGCCGACGGGACCGATGATCTCGATGCCTTGCCGTTGCGCGAGGCGCCGTCCGAAATCCGCGGTGGCGGTGGTCGTGGCGGCAGACTCGATGGCACGCAGGACGGCCCGCAACGGAAGGAAGACGTCGTAGTTACCGACGTCGTGCGGACGAATGCCGACCTTGTGCAAGAGATTGTCCGGGTCGCCGCCGAGTTCGCTGACAAATTGCGGGTAGTTCGACAGCGAGGTACCGCGAACCACCGACATGTCCTGGATTGTCAAAATTCTGTCTCGAAGTGTCAAGACTGCGGCCGAGATGCTGGCCCAAGGTTGGTTCTATCCGCACAAGCCGCCAGAGGTGCAGCATGGACTTCGCTTTTCGCCCCTATGCCGCCGCCGGGGTGGCGGTGGCCGGTGCGGCAGTCGTTGCGGCGTTGGTCGCCGGGAATCCGCCGGCAACACCGCAACCTGAGGTCGACCGTGAGATAGAGCTCATTAGCTCCGGTGATCCCGCGTTCCTCAACCCCGTCGCAGAGTGGATGAACGTCCTTACCACGGCCGGCACCAACCTTGAAACCCTGGGCGGGATTGTCGCCGCCGATCCCTTCCCGATCCTGTCGCAGTATGTCGCCAACCAGATCGGCTACGCGCAGACGCTCGCCGAGGGCTTGCACGCCGCCGGTGCCGTGCTGGACGCCGCCCGGCAGGGGCTGCCGGCGACGCTGGAGACCGCGTCCCATGACATCGCATCGGGCAATATCGTCGGCGGAGTCGAAGACGTCTGGAATCACGCCGGTTCGTTCGGCACGGGTGGCTTGTTCGTCGCCATCGGGGATGTCTTCCAGGCGATCAGGACGGTCGCCGAGGAAATGGCGGGCAATCTCGACAGTTTCGTCGCGACCGCGTTCGACGGGAACCCCTACGACATTAGCGTCGAGCAGTATGCGAACACGCCGACCAGTCCGCTGGGGGACAACTTCGGTGACATCGCCTTCCCGGTGCACGACGCCGTCGTGTCGTCGACATACCTCGCGCAGGGCATCCTCGACGCGGTGGCTTCCGGGAATTACGTGACGGCCCTGAGCGACATCGTCAACGCCCCCGCCATTATCACGGGTGCCGTCCTCAATGGAACCACCGAGAACTTCGGGCCAGACGACCAGCTCAACTTTGCCTTCCCGGACAGCGGGCTGCTTACCTCCTCGCCGATCCCGTCACCACTGCCGTTCGGCGGCGCCGACGACCCGTTCCCCGCGAAAAATGCCGGCGGCAGCATTTTCGACGTGCTGTGGGCCCGGCTTGCGCTCGCCAACGCGATCGATCCGATCGCCGCGGGCCACACCGATCTGCTGAGCGGCGCGCCCGGGGCCTTAAGCGCCGGAGTGCTCGGCGTTGACCTGGCGCCGAACCTCGGCGCGCTGCTGTCGAGTCTCATCGATTGCGTCGCGGTGGCTTTTCCGTGAGCGCCCGAGGTTGGGCTCACGCAGCAGCTGCGGCGACAATCCTGGCGGCCGGCGCGACGGCGACGATGATGACCCCGCGCGCGGTCGCCGTGCCGGACGGCTCGAACCCGCTGCAACCGGCGATCGACCAACTGCTCGACGCGCAGCAGCAGATCACCCAGACCGACAGCACGTTCCCGTTCATCGTGCCGTCTGATCTGGCTACACTGCACGACTACGAGCAGATGGTGGCGACGACGATGCTCGGGTCGGAGTTCAACATATTCCGCAATCAGTTGGGCGATGTCGTCGTGCCATGGGCTACCTACTCGTGGGACGCCAATGCCGCAGAGCCGCAAGCATTTCTGGTCTACAACAATCCCGACGACTTCTACAGCGTCCTGGAAGTGGATCCGGGTAAGACCTACGTGGTCACCGTCGACCCCGGCCCCGGTACCCAGGATGTGACTTTCCTGCCCAATGCCGGCAACGGCGTCACCAGCGATTTCCAACCTCTTTCACCGCTCGACTTGGCGAATGCGACGCCCAACGCGGACGGCGACTACACCATTACGCTCAGTGCCACTCCCCAACCGGACAACTGGGTCGACACCGCCGGAGCCCAGGTGGTGATCATTCGGGACACCCTCGGCGACTGGGGCGAGATACACGACAGTTTCGCCATCCAGGAACAGGGCGGACCCCAGGCGCTGACCCTTCCGGTGCTATCGGAAGACCAGATCTCGTCGACGCTGAGTACCATCGCCGCGAACCTGCCCACCGAAAGCGCTTCCGGCAGCTACTACGGTCAGGTGCACGGCGTCGACACCGTCGCGGTCAACACGTTCTCCACCATCGCGCCGACGACCGAGCACATCCCGGGGCCATTACTGTCGGACCAACTGACGAGTTTGGGCCACTTCGCGCTTCAGCCCGATCGGGCGCTGATCGTCACGGTGCCCGACATCGACGCCGCGTATTCGAGCATAATGCTCGCCAACGACTGGGGAGAGACCGATCCGTTTGCCACCGTGTCGGGCAGCCTCAACGACACCCAGGCGTTCCACGATGCCGACGGCTACACCTACTACGTCATCAGCAGCCAAGACCCCGGCGTTGCGAACTGGGTCGATGACTCCGGTATCGACAACGGAGGTGTGTGGCTGCGCTGGCAGGACGTCACCGGCCCCATTCCCAGCACTCAGGTAAGGGCCGAGGTCGTCAATGTCGTCAATGTCGCCGATGTCCGCAGCGACCTGCCGGCCGACACGCCCACCGTCACTCCCGCGGAATACGCCACCGAGTTCAAAGACCGCCTCTTTGACTACGACTACGCCCACGACCAGGACCACGGCATTTCCTGGGTGGGTGCCAACCTGATGTACGACCAGGTCAAGGCGGCGATGGGCACCGAGCAGTTCGACGAGATTTTCGGCAGTCAACACGACGTGCCGTCGGTGCTGGACCGGCTGACACCGGCGCTGAGCCCGGATTTGGCCACCCTCGCTCACGACCTCGTGACCAACCCGACGGGCAGCCTGTCGGCGATCGTCAACAATGTGCCCCTGGCGGTCAAAGACATCGAGTTACCCAGCATTTTGATGGGGGAGCGGGTCTATGTGCTCGCCGGGCAAACCGCCCAGGCGGTGCACAGCGGTATCTCTTCGCACGATCTGTCGGCGGCGCTGGCAGCGCTGGGCAGCGGCGTGCAAGGGCTCGCAACCGTCTTCGACGAAACGTTGACCAGCCCGGCCACCAGCATCACCGCCGGCCTCCTCAACGCGCGCGACGACTTGGCGGTCGCGGTCATGAACGCACCCAGCGGCTTCGAGCCGCTCAGCGAGTCTGCGCCGCTGTGGGATTCGCTGATCAACCTCAATCAAGCCGCACTGGACACCTTGATCCATCCTGCCGATAGCATCGCGTTGTTGGGTCTGCTGCCCTGACCGGCAGCGGCGGTCGCGCACGTCGGCAAGCGAGGAAGCCCCGTGAACACAGACGCCGAGGTGATCGTCGTCGGTGCCGGGATGGCCGGTCTGTCCGCGGCGGACCGACTGGCCGCCGAGGACACACCGGTGCTGGTGCTCGAGGCCCGTGACCGGGTCGGCGGCCGGGTTCTCAACGAGGCACTGGACCCTTGTGATCCGATGCAGGTCGTCGAGCTGGGCGGCCAGTGGCTGGGGCCCACCCAGGACCGTGCCCGCGCGTTGGCGAAGCGGCTGGGGCTGACCCTGCATCCGACCTACGACAGCGGTGATCAGCTGCTCGAGCGCCGAGACGGCCGACTGCTGCGCTATCGCGGCGACATTCCCCCGATCAACCCGGTGGTCCTCGCCGATGTCGCGCAAGCACAGCTTCGCCTGGACCGCATGGCCCGCCGAGTGCCGCTAGATGCGCCCTGGGCCGGTCCGCGCGCCCGGCAACGCGACTCGATGACCTTCGCGAGCTGGCTTGCGCGCAACGTCGGCACCCGGGATGCGCGCAGCCTGCTGCAGGTGGCGATCAAAGCCGTCTGGGCGTGTGAGCCGCACGACCTGTCGTTGCTGCACGTGCTGTTCTACATTCACTCCGGCGGCGGGTTCCAGGACCTGCTGGGCACGGGCGGCGGCGCCCAGCAGGACCGCGTCGTGGGCGGCACACAGCTGCTGGCCACCGGGTTGGCCGGCGAACTCGGCGACCGGGTTCTGCTCGGGCGCCCGGTGCGGCGCATCGGTTACGACGACGACGGCGTGACCGTCAGCGCCGGCGGCGAGGAGCTGCGCGCACGGCGGGTGATTGTGTCCGTGCACCCCGCGCTGGCCGGCCGCATCGACTACGCGCCGGCGCTGCCGGGGCCCCGTGACCAGCTCACCCAGCGCATGCCGATGGGGTCGGTCATCAAGTGCATGGCGGTCTACGACGAGCCGTTCTGGCGCCGCGACGGCCTGTGCGGCCAGGCGGTCAGCTTGGTAGGTCCGCTCAGCGTGATCTTCGACAACAGCCCCCCGAGCGGGTCACCCGGTGTCCTGCTCGGCTTCCTCGAAGGCCGCGAAGCCCGGCAACTGTGCGCGCTGTCCTGCGATGAGCGCCGAGACGTCGTGGTGGGTAACTTCGCCCGGCTGTTCGGCCCACGGGCCGCGCGGGCGCAGCGCTACCTCGACAAGGACTGGTCGGCCGAAGAGTTCACCCGGGGCTGCTACACGGCCGTGATGCCGCCCGGCACCTGGACCGCGTTCGGACCGGCATTGCGGGCCCCGGTCGGGCGGATCCACTGGGCGGGCACCGAGACCGCCACGATCTGGAACGGCTATATCGACGGGGCGATCCGCTCGGGCGAGGATGCCGCGGCCGAGGTGCGCAGGGTCGAAGCGCAATGACGCTGACCGTACTGACCGCGAACGTGGTGCGCACCATGGACCCCGCCCGGCCGACCGCAGCGGCGGTCGCTGTCTCGGCCGGGCGCATCGTCGCCGTCGGTTCGCGTGACGAGGTGCGCGCCCAGGTCGGCGAGCACGCACCGGTCGTGCACCTCGAGGGTGCGTTGTTGCCCGGGTTCATCGACGCGCACCACCACTTCTGCGTGGCGGCGCTGGATCGTCGCGCCGTCGACCTGCACCTGCCGCCCGGCGCGTCGATCGCCGACCTGCAAGCCCGGGTCGCCGCGCAGCGGGACCGGGCGCCGGGTTCGGGTTGGTTGCGGTTGCAGGGCTACGACCCGCTGAAACTGGCCGAGCGGCGGGCACCCACCGCGACTGAACTCGACGAGGTCTGCGCCGACCGCCCGCTGCTGGTCGCCACCTATTCCTTCCACGAGGGGGTGCTCAACACTGCCGGGCTGGCCGCGATGGGCTGGCAGGCCCGAAGCCCCGACCCGCCGCACGGCACGCTGTGTCGCCGACGCGGCCGGCTCACCGGCGAGGTGCTCGAAGCGGCGTTTTTCTTGGCGGAGGCGGCGTCGCGGGGCAGCCTGATCGCCAACTCCGGTGATGCCTGGCTTGCCGAAGCCCAGGCGCATGGCCGGGCGCTACTGGCCTACGGGATCGTCCGGGTGGGCGATGCAGCGGTTCCGCCGACGTTCGACCCGCTCTACGACCGCGCCGCCGAGGCCGGGATGCTGCCGGTTACCGTGCATCGCATGCCGGTAGCCGAGCGGTCGTTTCTGGAACCGCGGACAGCGGCCGGCCGGGCAACTGGCGAGGGGCCGGCCGGTGCGCCGACCGGACCGGCCAAGCTGTTCCTCGACGGCGCCGACCGGTGTGCGCTGTGCCTGTCCGGCGCGCAACTGGCCACCATGTTCGGGGTAACGCTGCGCAAAGCGGTGACCGGTGGCGGCCTGGCGGCACTGCGTGCGGGCACCCGGCTGGGTCGGATTCGGTTGGCCGGCAGGCGCTTCACCATTGGCGAGCCGTTTTGGGAGCCCGACAACCTACGTGCGGCGATCCGCGTCGCCGCCGCGCACGGCCAGCAGATCGCCGTCCACGCCCTGGGCAACTGGGCGGTGCGCCGGGCCTGCGACGCGCTGGATCAGGTCGGTGAACTGCGTGACTGCCCGGGCCGTCCGCGGCTCGAACACGCCATGCTGCTCACGCCCGGTATAGAAAAACGCGTGGCCGATGCCGGCGCCGTCGCCGTCGTCCAGCCTCATTTCTTGCACGAGATCGGCGACGAATTACTCGAGCGCGGACTGCCCAAGGGGTTGCGCGTGAATCCGTTCGCCACGCTGTCGAGCGCCGGTGTGACCCTGGCCGGGAGCTCCGACTACCCCGTTGCCGGCTGCGACGTCATGGCGGCCATCCGGGCCGCCGTCACCCGCGAAACAGCCTCCGGCACACGGCTGCAAGCACAGGAGGCGATCTCGGTGCAGGACGCGCTGGCCGCTTACACGCGCGGCGGCGCCGTCGCACTCGGGGTGGACCACGAGGCCGGCACCATCACCGCGGGAAAAGTTGCTGACCTGGTGTTGCTCAGCGCCGACCCGCTGACCACCCAACCGGCCCGATTAACTGACGTTGCGGTGTTGGCGACCTGGCGCGACGGGATCATGGTCCACCGGCTGAGCTGACCGTCCGTGCAGCAGCGTCGCGACGATCCCGGCCAGATAGCCCAGCCGCGCCACCTCTGACGGCCGGAACGCGGGTCCTCCGGGCCGACCGAGCACCACCGCGGTGTGCGGACTACCCAGCGGCGCGGCGACCAGGGTGGTGTCCATGTCGCGCCACAGCCGGGGCACCCAGTCCTCGGCGCTGTCGAGGGTGGCGGGCTGCACGATCGGTATCCACGGCGCGCGGTTCAGTCGGGTTTCCGGGGCGCCTTCGTTGCCGACGACGCGATGAATTCCGCTGTCGGTTTTCGTCAGCACCATGCACCAGCCCACTCGCAGCACCCGGGGCGCCTCGTCGGCGAGCACCTGCAGCCGCCCCGAGGTGCCGTGCGCCGCGGCGATGTGGTCGATGAGCTGCAGTTCGCGGTGTGCTTCCAGTAGTCCGGTGTAGGGACGCAGGCTCTCGACCCGCACTCCGCCCAGCGCCTCGGCCGCGGAAATCAGCGTATCCGGCATCGCCCGCGGGGGGAGCTCGACCACCAGGTCGTCGATCGCATACCCGGGCCCGCGTTCTACCACGTCCAGCGACAAAATGTCGGCGCCCACCGAACCCAGGGCCACGGCCAGCGAGCCCAGGCTGCCCGGTTGGTCGGCCAATTGCACACGCAGCAGATAGGAAGGCACGCGCAACACTGTTCCATAGCAGCAGGCACTCTGCCCGCCGAGCACGACAGGCGCGCGATTAGGCTCTTGCCTCGTGTCCACGATCTCCCGTGATGAGGTGGCCCACCTGGCCCGGCTGGCCCGGCTGGCGTTGACCGACGCCGAACTGGACAGTTTCGCCGGTCAACTCGATGCGATCTTGACCCACGTCAGCCAGATCCAGGCCGTCGACGTCAGCGGCGTCGAAGCGACCGACAATCCGCTCACAAGCGTCAACGTCACCCGTGCGGATCAGCCGACACCGTGCCTGACGCAACGCGAGGTGCTGGCCGGGGCTCCCGAGGCCGTCGACGGCCGCTTCGCCGTCCCGCAGATCCTCGGCGAAAGCCAGTGACCGACATCATCCGGCTGGACGCGGCGACGCTGGCCGCCAAGATCGCCGCCAGCGAATTGTCGTCGACCGAGATCACCCGGGCCTGCCTGGACCAGATCGCGGCCACCGACGAACGCTACGGCGCGTTCCTGCACGTGGCAGCCGATACGGCGTTGGCATCCGCGGCCGCGGTGGACAAATCCATGGCCGCCGGGGAATCCCTGCCCTCGGCGCTGGCCGGGGTGCCCCTGGCACTCAAGGACGTGTTCACCTCCGTGGACATGCCGACCACCTGCGGGTCCAAAATCCTTCAGGGCTGGTATTCGCCCTATGACGCCACCGTCACCGCGCGGCTGCGCGCGGCCGGGATCCCGATCCTGGGCAAGACCAACATGGACGAGTTCGCGATGGGCTCCTCGACGGAGAACTCCGCGTTCGGCCCGACCCGCAACCCGTGGGACACCGAACGGGTGCCGGGCGGCTCCGGCGGCGGTACCGCGGCGGCGCTGGCCGCGTTCCAGGCGCCGCTGGGCATCGGATCCGATACCGGCGGCTCGATCCGCCAGCCGGCCGCGTTGACCGCGACCGTCGGCGTCAAACCCACCTACGGCACGGTGTCGCGCTACGGACTGGTGGCCTGCGCGTCGTCGCTGGATCAGGGCGGTCCGTGCGCGCGCACGGTCTTGGACACCGCGCTGCTGCATCAGGTGATCGCCGGGCACGACCCGCGCGACTCGACCTCGATCGACGCCCCGGTGCCCGATGTCGTCGGCGCCGCCCGGGCCGGAGCGGCCGGCGACCTGCGCGGTGTGCGCGTCGGCGTGGTCCGCCAGCTGCACAGCGGTGCGGGCTATCAACCCGGCGTGCTGGCGTCGTTTCACGACGCCGTCGACCAGTTGACCGCGCTCGGCGCGCAGGTCAGCGAAGTCGATTGCCCGCATTTCGATTACGCGTTGGCGGCCTACTACCTGATCTTGCCGTCGGAGGTGTCGAGCAACCTGGCCCGATTCGACGCGATGCGCTATGGGCTTCGGGTCGGCGACGACGGCACGCACAGCGCCGAGGAGGTGATGGCGTTGACCCGGGCCGCCGGATTCGGGCCCGAGGTCAAGCGGCGCATCATGATCGGGACCTATGCGCTTTCGGCGGGCTATTACGACGCCTACTACAACCAGGCCCAGAAGGTGCGCACGCTGATCGCGCGTGATCTCGAGCAGGCGTACCAAACGGTCGACGTGCTGATGTCGCCGGCGACGCCGACCACCGCCTTCCGGCTGGGCGAGAAGGTCGACGATCCGCTGGCGATGTACCTGTTCGACCTGTGCACGCTGCCGCTGAATCTGGCCGGGCACTGCGGGATGTCGGTGCCGTCAGGGTTGTCGCCGGACGACAACCTGCCGGTGGGGCTGCAGATCATGGCGCCGGCGCTGGCCGACGACCGGCTCTACCGGGTCGGTGCCGCCTACGAGGCGGCACGCGGGCCGCTCCCGAGCGCGATCTAACGCGCCCCTTCGCGCGAGCAGACGCAGAATCGCACCGACGGGATCAGTTGCGGTGCGATTCTGCGTCTGCTCACCCGGCACCGCAGAACCCGGCAAGATGAGCAGTATGCGGATCGGAGTGCTCACCGGAGGCGGCGACTGTCCCGGGCTCAATGCGGTCATCCGGGCGGTGGTGCGCACCTGCGACGCCCGCTACGGCTCCTCGGTCGTCGGGTTCCAGGACGGCTGGCGCGGGTTGCTGGAGAACCGGCGTATCCAGCTGCGCAACGACGATCGCAACGACCGGCTGCTGGCCAAGGGCGGAACCATGCTGGGCACCGCCCGGGTGCACCCCGACAAGCTGCGCGCCGGACTGCCCCAGATCATGCAAACGCTCGACGACAACGGTATCGACGTGCTCATCCCGATCGGCGGCGAAGGCACGCTGACCGCCGCGCACTGGCTGTCCGAGGAGAACGTTCCCGTCGTCGGGGTGCCCAAGACCATCGACAACGACATCGATTGCACCGATGTCACTTTCGGCCATGACACCGCGCTGACGGTGGCCACCGAGGCGATCGACCGGTTGCACAGCACCGCCGAATCGCACCAGCGGGTGATGCTGGTGGAGGTGATGGGCCGGCACGCCGGCTGGATCGCGCTGAACGCCGGGCTGGCATCCGGTGCTCACATGACGTTGATTCCCGAACAGCCCTTCGACGTCGAAGAGGTGTGCCGGCTGGTCAAACGCCGGTTTCAACGGGGCGATGCGCATTTCATCTGCGTGGTCGCCGAGGGTGCCAAGCCGATCCCGGGTTCGATGACGCTGGCCCAGGGCGGACTCGACGAGTTCGGTCACGAGCGGTTCACCGGGGTGGCCGCACAGCTCGCGGCCGAGGTGGAAAAGCGGATCAACAAAGAGGTGCGGGTGACCGTGCTGGGCCACGTGCAGCGCGGCGGCACCCCAACCGCCTATGACCGGGTGCTGGCCACCCGGTTCGGGGTGAACGCCGCCGACGCCGCGCACGCCGGCGAATACGGGCAGATGGTGTCGCTGCGCGGCCAGGACATCGGCCGGGTGGCGCTGGCCGACGCGGTGCGCCAGCTCAAGCTGGTGCCGCAGAGCCGCTACGACGACGCCGCGGCGTTCTTCGGCTGAGGCATGCCAGGAGTCACGTGCTCTTGTTGTGGTCGCCAACACGATCCCGTTGCCAATGACGACGCCGAAGTGGTTGGTGCGCAACGGATATCAGAGCACTAATCGGCGGTGCCGGTGATCGACGACACCGAGTGAGGCCTTGGGGCGGTGTCGGCGCGCCGTACTCGGGCATGCTCGGGCTAGGCAGCGATGAGGTCTGCGCGCGCCTTGGTGATCAGTCGCCAGGCGACCTTGCTTTCGACAATCCAACATAATAGAATTTCATAATGCCCTAAGCATTCTTTTTCTCAATGTTAAGTGCTATCACATGTGGAGGATTTGAATGCCACAGCTGAACGGCACGCCGCGGCCTGCCCATGTCGGCACCCGCCGCCGGGGGATGGCGCTCGGAGTTGGTCCTCAGCCCGGCAGAGACGTGTTGCGGAGGGCCCAACATGTCCTTAACCCCACACTCGCCATCCTGGGTGCTGTACCGCTGGCGATTGCCGGCGTCGTCGTAGTGGGTGCGCCATCGGGCAGCACGCCGGTCGCGGACCTCACATTGCTGGACGCCGCTCAGACGGTGGAGTTGGAAATGGGCGGCACGGGCGAACCTTTCGTGGTGCCCAGCGGCATACATAATCAGTTTGTCAACCCTGTGCAGCCGCTTTTCCCGAGCCAGCCCACATTCCCGGTGACTGAAGCTCTAGGGGTGTACACGCCGGAGCAACTGTATCCGTTCACCGGTGTCCCGAGCATGGGCTTCGACCAGTCGGTACAGCAAGGTGCGCTGCTTCTCAACACCGCGATCATGGACCAACTGGCCGCCGGCAACAATGTCGTCGTTTTAGGTACCTCGCAGAGCGCTGACATTGCTTCGAGCGAAATGCAGTCTCTGCTAGCCCTGCCGACAGCCGAACAGCCAAGCGCAGATCAGCTGAGCTTCGTCCTAACCGCCAGTGAGTCTGCCCCCAACGGCGGTATCCTTGCACGCTTCGACATCCCGGGCGACCCGGTGAAGATCCCAAGCCTGGGTTTGAGCTTCGACTACTCGACTCCGGCGGATACGCCGTGGCCGACCGCCATTTACGATTTCGAATACGACGGGTTCAGCGATTACCCACGATACACCGGCGATCTGCTGTCGGACCTCAACGCAATCGAAGGCATCTTGTACGTGCATACCGACACCCAATTCGCCGACCTGAATCTCGCTGATGCCATAGCGTTGCCGGTATCCGCCGACTACACCGGGCACACCCAATACTTCATACTTCCCGTCGAAGATCTGCCGCTGCTAGATCCGTTGCGCCAGGACGGCCCCCTGGGCAACGCGGTAGCCGATCTGTTGCAGCCGATTTTGAAACCACTGGTCAACCTGGGTTACGGCAACCCTGACTTCGGTTGGTCGACTGCGCCGGCGAACTTGGAGACCCCGGTCAGCCTGTTGCCCGAGCCCGACATGGTGCTCAAGGCATTTGAGGAGGCGGCGGCGGGAGTCCCGGTCGGAATCCAGAACTTTATGGATGATCTGGGATCGTTGTCGGCGCACACCGAGCTGATCGGCAATGGCGCGAGCACGACCCTGAATGCGCTGCCGAGTTTGACCGACGTACTCAACAGTGTCAACGAAATCGGCTCCGCACTCTCTCAGCTCGGGACGGTCACGGTGCAAGTCGGTGAGGCCCTGGCAATCACCTTGCCGACGTACGACATTGGTCTGTTCGCTCAAGAACTCGCATCAGGAAACCTCACGAATGCAATCGAAGAGCCGATCGCGGTGAATATCGGCGCGGATACCCTTCTCGGTGACTTTGTCTGGAACTCGATCGCCTTAGAATCACTGGCCGAAATTGTTGGCGCCCTTCAGTCTTTGATCCCCTAGCCGCTTGAGCAGCTCCAGTCATGGCCGGCCGATGTTGGTCACCGGGCGAGCAGCCTGCCCGCTGAAACCGTGATTCTGCGCCGATGTGCGCAGCCACGCGGCGTGATCGGCCCGCTCGCAACCGGCAGAAATTCACCGACGAATCGAAGCCGGCGCAGCGCGGCTCACCTCCCGGCGCCAGGTTCGGCACGCGCGATTAGGATCGGGTCTATGACGGTTGCCGCGGCCGAACTGCTGGACTACGACGACGTCGTCGCCCGCTACGAGCCGGTGCTCGGCTTGGAGGTGCACGTCGAGCTGTCCACCGTCACCAAGATGTTCTGCGGCTGCCCGACCACGTTCGGCGCCGAACCCAACACCCAGGTGTGCCCGGTGTGTCTGGGCCTGCCCGGGTCGCTGCCGGTGCTCAACGAGGCCGCGGTGCATGCGGCGATCCGGATCGGGCTGGCGCTGAACTGCGAGATCGCGGGCTGGTGCCGGTTCGCCCGGAAGAACTACTTCTACCCGGATATGCCGAAGAACTACCAGATCTCCCAATACGACGAGCCGATCGCGGTGAACGGCTACCTTGACGTGCCGCTGGAGGACGGCACCAGCTGGCGGGTCGGCATCGAACGTGCGCACATGGAAGAAGACACCGGCAAGCTGACCCACCTGGGCGGTGACACCGGCCGCATCCACGGGGCGACGACGTCGCTGATCGACTACAACCGATCCGGGGTGCCGCTGATCGAGATCGTCACCAAACCGATCGAAGGCACCGGCGAGCGGGCCCCGCAGGTCGCCCGTGCCTATGTGACCGCGCTGCGGGATCTGTTGCGGGCGTTGGGTGTTTCCGATGTGCGGATGGATCAGGGGTCGTTGCGCTGCGATGCCAACGTGTCGCTGAAGCCGCTGGGCGCATCCGAGTTCGGCACCCGAACCGAGACCAAGAACGTCAACTCGCTAAAAAGCGTCGAGGTCGCCGTGCGCTACGAGATGCGACGCCAGGGCGCGGTGCTGGCCTCCGGCGGGCGGGTGACCCAGGAGACCCGGCATTTCCACGAGGACGGGCACACCAGCCCGGGCCGCACCAAGGAAACCGCCGAGGATTACCGCTATTTCCCCGAACCGGACCTTGAACCGGTGGCGCCGAGCGCCGAGCTGGTGGAGCGGCTGCGACGCACCATTCCCGAATATCCGTGGCTGCGCCGCAAGAAAATTCAGCAGGAGTGGGGCGTTTCCGACGAGGTGATGCGCGATCTGGTCAACGCCGGTGCGGTCGAGCTGGTGGCCGCAACCGTCGAGCACGGCGTCTCCAGCGAGAAGGCTCGGGCCTGGTGGGGGAACTTCCTGGTGCAAAAGGCCAACGAAGCCGGCGTCGACCTCGACGCGTTGCCGATCACCCCGGCCCAGGTCGCCACGGTGGTAGCGCTGGTCGATGAGGGCAAACTGTCCAACAAGCTGGCCCGCCAGGTGGTCGAAGGCGTGCTGGCCGGTGAGGGCGAGCCCGAGCAGGTGATGCGCGATCGCGGGTTGGCGGTGGTGCGTGACGACTCGCTGATCCAGGCGGCGGTCGAGGAAGCGCTGGCAGCCAATCCCGATGTGGCACAAAAGATCCGCGGCGGCAAACTACAAGCGGCGGGCGCGATCGTCGGCGCGGTGATGAAGGCGACCAAGGGTCAGGCTGACGCGGCGCGGGTGCGCGAACTGGTGCTCAAAGCTTGCAGCTGACGCGGGTTGGCGCCCGTATCAGATGCCGACAATGGTCACGAGGTGCTCGAGCCCTCGGAAGTCGTCGACGTTGCGCGTGTAGAGCGGCAGGTCGGCGGCCAGGGCGGTGGCGGCGATCAACAGGTCGACGGCGCGGGGGCCACGGGCCTTGCGCCCCGTCGCGACGATCGCGGCGTAGAGGCGTCCGTAGGATCGCGCTGCGGCGCTGTCAAACGGCAGTGGATCGAAGCTGGCCTCGGCTCGTTGTAGGCGGTCTTGCCGTCGTGCGCGCTCGTCAGGGTCGGACGTCGCGTGCGGGCCGGCGGCGAGCTCAGCCATGTAAGGGCGCTGATCGCCAGTTGTACCGGTAGCTGCTCGGCGTTGAGGTGATCCAGATCGATCACGACCGAGGTGTCAACGAGTCCCTTCGGCAGACGAGAGGGCTCAGCCACGAGGCGCGATCTCTTGGCTCACAGCTCGATCGAGGTTGGCTCGGAACCGGTCGAAACGGACCCGTGGAGCTCCGCTGAACGCCGCGATGGCCGCCTCGGCGCTGACGAATCGATGCCGCCGGAGCGGGGACAGCTCACCGACCGGGATTCCATTCCTGGTCACGACGAACGACTCGCCCCGGTCCAGTTGGCGCATGATCTCGCCACTGTTGTTGCGTAACTCCCGCTGGGTGATCTGCTGGACCACACCACAAGCGTAGCACCATTGCTACGCTGGCTCACAGTGGCGATCAACCCAGGGCCATCAGGCAAGCTCAGAGACCCAGTAGGCCCGGCAGCCAACCGAGGTCGGTGAGCAGGCCGCCGAGGCCCAGCTCGTGAGACGAGGCGGCCGCGGCGTCGGCGGCCACGGTGGTGAGGTTGCTGACTTCGACGTCGATGTGCCCAGCGCCCTCGGTGGCGTTCGCGGTGAGTATGTTGCCCACCACCGCGGCGACATCACCCGGATGGGCGAAGTCGCCCGGAGGCAGCCCCCCGGCCAACGCATGGCTGTGGTGGCCCACCACCGCGGCGGTGTCCCACCTGCTGTAGTTGGCCGCCGCGGTGCTGCCGGTACCCTCGGCGATGGCCAGGTCGCCAGGACCCTCACCGAGAGGGGAGGGATAGAGCGGGCCGCCGGTGCTGGAGAAGCCCGCGTCGGCGGTGCCGCCGCCGGCGGCGATGGCGTCGTCATAGGAACCGGCGGCATCGGCGGTGCTGTTAGCGCCGCCGGCGATCGCCATGTCGCCGAAGCTGTAGGTGTTGTCGTAGGGGGCGGCGATGGTTTGGAAGCCCGCGTCGGCGGTGGCGCCGTCAAGAGCAACGGCGGAGTCCAGGCCGCTCCCGGCGGTGTAGATGGAGGTGGTGTAGATGGACTCGACGGTACTGGCGTGGGCGATGGCGGTGCTGTCCGTCCCGAGAGCGACGGCGAGGAACGGGTAGTCGCTGGCAGGGACGCCGTACCCGGCCTGGGCGGTGGCGCTGTGGCCGACAGCGAGGGATAGGTCGCCGGCACCGCTGTCGGCGACCGCGTCGCCCATCTGCAGCAGGTCGATTCCGTCATAGGACACGGCGATGTCGAGTCCCAGCGGATCGGCGTGCACGCCGGCGGGTAACGGCACCGAACTCAGCACGGCAGTATCCGCAGCCCCCGAGTCGGTGTCCGCGGCAGCTGTGCCCGCCGCGGCGGCAAGCCACATCCCGGTACTCAGCACGATTGCCAGCCCGCCGAGCCGACCCGACCAGCCAGCAGACAGTCTTGCGACGGGGCTTCTCTTCTTGATCATTCCGAGGTGTAACCCCTCTGATCACAACGGTGGTAGTGCCCTGGGCCATCGCATCTACTACAGTCGACAGCTCGCAAAGCAGTCAAGGCGGCGTTGTGGCCAGGAGTTGTTAAGCCCGCGCTGCCGCACCCTCCTAAGTATGGTCCGAAAGTCATTGCAGCGCTGACTTTCTGCGGGCGGTGCTGGGCAGGCATGCCCGCTGGCGAGCGGCTGGCGCCGATGCTGGTCGAGGAGATTTCGTGGGCATCAGTATTTTTCCCGTGATGTGCCGTCAGCCTTGGTCAGCGGGCCGCTGCCGCAAAGTTGATGCCAATTTAACGAGCCCGGCGATTTTGATCGCCGCCGCCAGCTTTTCGGCCGTGACGCCGTTGTCGGGCCGGACCGGCGCGTGCCACTCGGCCAGCGTCTCCAGTGTGCGGTCGAGGAACTGCTGTTTGCACAGTCCGCGCTGGATCTTGCCGCTCGACGTGGTCGGGATCTGCATCGGCGCCACCAGGATCACGGAGTCTGCCGCGATCCCGTGGTGATCGGTGAGCGCGGCCTGGATGGCGTCGACCATCTCGGTGAGTTCGGCCTCGCCGATGCGGTCGCGGGCTACCTCCTGCACGACGACGAGCTGGTCGGCGGCACCGTCTGTAGGTGCCGCCGCGAAGACCGCCCCGCGGCCCGACACAAAGGCCGGATGGCAGCCCTGCACGGTGTCCTCGATGTCGTTGGGGTAGTAGTTGTCGCCGCGGATGATGACGAGGTCCTTGCATCGCCCGGTAACGAACAGCTCGCCGCCGCGCAGAAAACCCAAATCGCCGGTGCGCAGGAACGGGCCCTCACCGGTGTCGGCCAAAAACGCCGCGAAGGTCTGCTCGGTCTCCTCGGGTCGTCCCCAGTAGCCCTGAGCGACGCTGGGCCCGGCGATCCAGATCTCACCGACCTCGTCGGGTCCGCGTGGCAGCCGGGTCTCCGGGTCGACGATGACAATCCTCTGGCCACCACGGGGCTGGCCGCAGCCCACGACTGTCGCCGTGGTGAGGTCGTCGGGTGCGGCCTCGGCGACGCGGTCCTCGCCCAGCGCGGCGCGGTCGATGTGGACAACCGTCGGCAGCGCAGAGTCCGACCTGCCCGACACCAGCAGGGTGGTCTCGGCCAGCCCGTACACCGGAAGAAATGCCTCCGGCCGGAAACCGGCCGGGGCGAACGCGTCGGCGAAAGCTCGCAGGGTCGCCTCACGCACCGGCTCGGCACCGCTCATGGCGGTGGACAGGGTGGACAGGTCCAGGGCGGCGCGCTCGGCCGCGGTGCTGTGCTCGACGCACAGGTTGTAGGCGTAGTTCGGGGCGACGGTGACAGTGGCACCATGCCGGGAGACGGCTTCCAGCCAGCGCATCGGGCGCCTGATGAACGCGGTCGGCGACATCAGCACCGAAGTGCCGCCGATGTAGAGCATCTCCAGGACGGCGCCGATCAAGCCCATGTCGTGGTGCGGCGGCAACCAGAACACGCCGATGTCGTGCTCGTCACCGGGCCAGGCCTGGTGAATGGCCGCCAGGTTGTGCAGAAGGTTGGCGTGGGTGAGCACCACACCCTTGGGGGAGCGGGTGGAACCCGAGGTGTATTGCACCATCGCGGTGGTATCCCGGTCGATATCCGGCACCACCCACGTGTCGGCGTCGCCCGTGTCCGTGGTACACCACTGCAGCGGCCGCTCCGCGGCGAGAATGTCCACCGCGGCCCGCACCTCGGGTTGTGTCGCGGGGGTGGCCAGTGCGAAGCCGGGTTGGGCATCGGGGACCACCCACCGCAGCCGTGGAGCCAGCCGCTCGTGCACCGGCACCGCGACCGCGCCCGCGTAGAGGCACCCGAAAAACCCGGCAACACAGTCCAAGCCCGGGCGGCACAACACCAGCACCCGCTCGCCCGCGGCATCCAGCTGCTGCAGCGTCGACGCGATCGCCCGCGCAGCGCTATCCAGTTCACGGTAGGTCAGCTGAGTTTGGTCCTCGCCGTCGCCGTGGTAGGAGAAGCTCAACACCACCTTGTCGTGGTAACGCTCGGCGCGCCGCTGCAGCAGCTCCACCAGGGTAGGCCCGGCCGGCATCCGGTCACCTTAAACCGTCGCAGTGACCACCTACAAGGTGGGACGTTAGAACAGACCCAGCAGGCCGTTGAGGATCTGGTCCGGCAGCATCGCCAGATCGCCCATACCGCCGTTAAGCAGGGCGGTCAGCGACTCAGCGGTGCCGAGGTCGTCCACGTTGAGTGCGTTGAGCAAGTCGGTGGACACGGCCGCAGCGCTGCCGTCGTCGGTGGAGATGGTGGGGAACGTCAGCGTGGACAGTGGAGGAATCGGGGGTACAGCGGGACTACTCTTGGGGCCCCAGCCCGTGGCGCCAAGCAACTGCGCGACGGCCTGCGAGAAGCCCTCCAGCGAGGCGATCGGGCCAATCGGTTCGCCCGGAATGTTGATCTTGGCCCCGTCGAAGTCAATGTCGAGGCCCAGGCTGTTGAGCATCGAGCCGCCGGCGGCGTCCACTTTCGGCCCAATTTCGGTGCCGTCACCGTTGAAGAACTCGTACGGGCCTGCCTGCACGCTGCCGGGGCTCAGTAGGCCGCCAAAGGCGTAGCTGAGTCCGTCGATCTCGAGACCTGACGGCAAAATGTGGGCTTGGTCCAGCAGCGGAATCAGTGCGTCGAGGTTGAGCGTGGCACCGTTGAAGACCGACCCGACGAAGTCCGCCGGTGTCGCGAGTAGGGCCTGCACGGCCGCCGAGGTGTCACCGCCCTGCACGGCGGCCATGATCGCCTCGACGCTGTTGATCAGCGACACCTCGGGACTGATGACCGGGCCCAGAGCACCGATAAGCGTCGCGCTTGCCGGTGAGGACAGCAACTGGACGATCACCTCAGCAGCGGGCTTGGCAGCGTCGGGTAATTCACTGGGTAGGAGGCTCGCGATGAGGCTGTGAAGCGTGTTGAGGGTGTGGTCCTGCACGGCAGTGACCGTGTCGGTGCTCGCGCCGACCAGGAACAGCGACGACAGCACGGTCTGCACGTTGTTGCCGATGTCTGCGAACACGCCGGGGAATTGCGACGGATTATTGATCAGCGTATCCAGGTAGCCGACCTGGTTGACGATGATCTGTTGCAGCCCCACGCCGGGGGCGAGACCGAAGTTGTTGACGAGCGTCGAGGCGTTCTCGTTCGCAAGGTTGAACTGGTCCACCCACGCCGAGAGGAGCCCGTCCTCGCCGGCGGTGAGCTGCACTGCCGGGGAGTGCAGAACGGGGAGATGGGGCAGCGGCGGCATTCCTGGAGTGACGGCGAGGGCACCCACCCCGGCCAGGGCGACACCGGCGGTGAGATAGGGGGAGCGGATCCACGGGTGGTCAGCACGCTGCATGAAACTCTCCTTTGAACATGTCTCGGATGACAGATCCGGGAAAACTTTAGCTGAGAGTGGCCTGAGAAGTCCATGATTTCTGGGTACTCAATATTTGACTCGGGTGTGAGCGCCGATACTGCGCGGGCAAATTGTGACGAACACCATGTCGTGAGCGCGACATGTGCCGCAGTGGGCCGGGTGCAGCGGTCGCACCGGCCGCGACGGCCGGGTGACGGCTATGTGCCCAGCCAGGAATGCCACATCAGAGACGCGTGAACGGATTGGCGAGCGTTATCCCCTCGATGACCAGACCGTCGCTGAGATCCTCCGTCCACACGGTGTCGCAGTGTAATTCGGCGGCACTGCGGACGATCATGGCGTCCCAAAAGGAAAGCTGGTGGCGACTCGACAAACTGGCTGCGGCGATGACGTCGTCGGGCAGCGGTGCGTGGACGCGCCACCGCGCCAGGCTCTTCAGCCTCTCGACCGCAACCCCGGGATCGATCGTCGCGGCGACTTTGCGCGTCGCGTTGACGTAGAACTCTTGCAGCACCTGAACGCTGATCGCTCCGCAACGGTCACGCCACAGCCGGTCGACCAGCTCGCTCGCCGCCCGGTGACGTTCGCCGGCAGCAGTGTCATAGGCATAGAGCAGGACGTTGGTGTCGACGAATTCCATTCTCAGCGGTCGTGAAGCTCGTCGCGCGACCAGGTGATCGGTCCGACCCGCAGGCCGCAGCCCGCGCTCATCATCTGCCGTTCGAGCTCCCACACCTCGTCGTAGTCGCGCACGTCGCCGACGAGTTGCTCGAGCAGCCGCGCAACCAGACTCGACACAGACATATCACGCTGCGCCGCCAGCACCTTCGCGCGGCGCACCAACTCGGCGGGCATCGAGAGCGTAATGTTCCTGGTCGCCATGTGATCCAGTGTAGCGCTGAATCACAGAAACGAAACGACTGGCTGGGCACCGATCGTGAAATCCCCAACCGGTGCACGCACCGCGCGCCTACGATGGACCTGGTCCGGGACAGCCGTAACTGATGAAACGGTGTGATCGCAACGTGTGCTGACTTGGCGGATGACATGACGGACACGCTGATGCTGCGGTCCGGCGACGTGCGGCAGCGATTCAGGATCACCGGCGTGGTGCAGGGGGTGGGTTTTCGCCCGTTCGTGCATCGGGTTGCTGCTGAACTGGGGCTGGCCGGCTTCGTCGGCAACGACTCCGGCGCGGTGTTCGTGGAAGTGCAGGGGCCGCCCGTGCGGCTGGGCGAGTTCGCCCGCCGGTTGCGCGCTGAGGCGCCGCCGCTGGCGCGGATCAGCGGTGTCGAGGTCGTCGACGTCGACACTGAGACCACCGCCAACGGGTTCACGATCGTGCAAAGCCACACCGCCGTCGGCGCCACCACGCCGATCCCGCCCGACGTCGCGGTCTGCGAGGACTGCGTGGGCGAGCTGTTCGACCCCGCCGACCGCCGCTACCGGCACCCGTTCATCACCTGCACCAACTGCGGGCCGCGCTTCACCATCATCCGGGCGTTGCCCTATGACCGACCCGCCACCACGATGGCGTCGTTTGTGATGTGTGCACGCTGTGCCGCCGAATATCACGACCCCGCCAACCGGCGTTTTCACGCCCAGCCGATCGCCTGCCCCGACTGCGGGCCGGCGCTGTGGTTCTCGTCGGGAACCGAGCGCATCGACGGCGTCGACGCCGCGCTGGCCGCCGCCCAGCAGGCGCTGGCTGACGGGGCCTTGCTCGCGGTCAAAGGCATCGGCGGCTACCACCTGGCCTGCGTCGTCGACGACGAGGCGGTGGTGGCGAGGCTGCGGGCGCGCAAGGCGCGCGGCGCCAAGCCATTCGCGGTACTGGTCCGCGATCTGGCGGTGGCCCGCCGGTATGCGCGCATCGACGACACCGAGGCCGCGATCATGGCCGGCCCGGCCCGACCGATCGTGTTGTTGCGCCGCCGGCCCGACGGCCACATCGCCGAGGCCGTCGCCCCCGGCAGCCCGCTGATCGGGCTTATGCTGCCGTACTCGCCGATCCATCACCTGCTGCTCGCGGCCGTGCCCAACGCCGCCGCAAGGGTTCCCGACGCGCTGGTGCTCACCAGCGCCAACCGCTCCGACGAGCCGATCTGCTTCACCGACGAGGATGCGACGCAACGGCTTCGGCCGCTCTGCGACGCGGTGCTCGACCACAACCGCCCGATCCACGTGCCCTGCGACGACTCGGTGGTCCGGGTCGTCGACGGTCGCGAGCTGCCGATCCGCCGCTCCCGCGGCTACGCGCCGCTGCCCGTCGACCTCGGCCGGGACGGCCCGCCGGTGCTGGCGGTCGGCGCCGAGCTGAAGAACACGTTCTGTCTGACCGACGGCCCGCGCGCCTACCTGTCCGGGCACATCGGCGACATGGGGTCTTATGAGACCCTGCGGGCGTTCGAGCGCGCGGTCGGCCAGCTCGGCGAGATCCGCCGCCGGCCGGTGCGGCTGGCCGCCGACCTGCACCCGGGGTATCAGACCCGCACCTGGGCCGAGCGGCACGCGCACGACCGG
>Ga0123519_10003080_pt1 | contig 27891 bp, 24 predicted proteins | sample YelNatPaOPRAMG02_FD_87396 | JGI IMG/M metagenome (GOLD analysis project Ga0123519, IMG submission 87396) | Hot spring microbial communities from Yellowstone National Park - Yellowstone National Park OP-RAMG-02 (version 2) | ecosystem: Environmental > Aquatic > Thermal springs > Hot (42-90C) ...
CAGCCGGGCCGCCCGCGGGCGGCCCGGCTGCAGGCAACCCGCCCAATCCCCCCGAATGGCTCCACTCCGGTCGCGTGCGAAGCGCGATGCCCGGATGGGATCCGCGCCCCGATGGGTAAGTACAGCTGTAGTGTTAGAGGATCTTGCCAATTTGGTGTGCATCGATGCTACGAACCAGGAAGCGCCCTGCACCCCGCGGGCCCACAAACTCGCCCCGGTGCGCTACCACTACCCCATGAGAGAGGACTGTTTCCGGGTATCCTTGCAACCGGAACCCCTCATACGGCGTATAGTCCACTCGTTCATGCAGCAGGGTATGGGAGAGGGTCACCGGGCGCTCCGGGTCGAAAATCACCACATCCGCATCGGCCCCCGGCGCCAGCGTTCCCTTGCGCGGGTACAGCCCGCACAGACGCGCCGGCGCCGCGCAGCAGACCTCTACCCAGCGCTCTGGGGTCAGGCGCCCTGCACGCACCCCAAAGGTGTAGAGGAGCGCCAGCCGTGCCTCGATGCCCGGCAGGCCGCCAGGGATCTCGGTAAAGCGCGCCCGGCCCAGGTCTTTCTGGCCGCGATAGTTGAATGGGCAGTGGTCGGTGCCTACCGTCTGCAGGTCTCCCCGCGCCAGCGCCGCCCAGAGCGCTTCTGCCTCTGCCGGCGCCCGCAGAGGTGGTGAGCAGACGTATTTAGCCCCCGCAAACCCCGCCCGCTCATACTCGGCCTCGGTCAGCGTGAGATACTGGGGGCATGTCTCACCCCAGGCCCGGAGCCCCTGCCGCCGCGCCCGCGCCAGCGCCTCGATGGCGCGCCCGGTAGAGAGGTGCACCAGGTACACCGGCGCCTGCGCCGCCTCGGCCAGGGCCAACACCCGCGCCGCCGCCTCGGCCTCGGCGATGGCTGGCCGCGCCTGCGGATGGTAGCGCGGCTCCACGCGCCCCGTCGCCAGCAGGCCCTGTGTGGCCCAACTGACAATGGCGTCGCTCTCGCAATGGACCAGCAAGAGTCCCCCCGCCCGACCCACTGCCGAGAGCGCCGCCAGCAGCTCGGCATCGTTCAGGCGGTAGCTCTCATAGGTGGTGTAGGCCTTGAAGGACAGGCAACCCGCCTCTGCCGCCGCCGGCACCTGCGCGAGCGTCTCCGCATCCGCCTGGCGCAGCGTCATGTGCAGGCCATAGTCGATGGCCGCCCGCCCCGCCGCCTGCGCCTGCCGCGCGGCCAGCGCCTCCAGCAGCGTTTGCCCCGGCGCCGGGTCGACGAAATCCAGCACCGTCGTCGTGCCTCCGCAGGCCGCCGCCATGGTGCCCGTCTCCCAATTGTCGTTGGAGACCGTTTGCCGCGTAACCAGTTGCAGGTGCACATGGGGATCGACGGCCCCCGGCAATACCAGCCTGCCCGCTGCGTCGATCTCCTCACGCCCGGCCAGTTCCTGCCCGATGGCGGCAATGACCCCGTTGCGGATGCCTACCTCGGCCCGGAACGCCCCCTCCGGCGTGACGAGCGTGCCCCCACGAATGACAAGATCCAGGCTCATGGTCTTTCTCCTGCACTCTCTCTCGCCTGGACATTAATTCCTTTTGCAAAGAGCGTCAAATGAGGGCCGATCCCCAGCAACCGGCAGCCCGTAGGTGCGTCATCCGTAGTGGACGCGGGCGGGACGCCCGTTGTGGAATGGTAGATTGGAGGCAGACAGTGTTGGATGAGCTGAACAGGGAGATCACAGAGCTGCAGGAGCAGCTGCGCCGCCGGCAAAAGCTCGCTAACGATCTGGCGGCCGCAAAGGAGAGTCTGCAGCATGAGCAGGCCCGCCTGGCCGCCCTGAGCGCGGACCTGGCGCGAGAGGGGGCGGACGTCAAACGCCTCGAGGGCCTGAGCCTGACCGGGCTGTTCTACACAGTGCTGGGGAGCAGAGACGAGCAGCTTGAAAAGGAGCGGCAGGAGTACCTCGCCGCCAAGCTCCGCCACGATGAGTGCTGGGAGGCCGTTTCGGCGCTGGAGGGTGAAGCGCTGCACTTGCAGCAGCAGCTCAGCGGGCTGCGCGACCTGGATGCGCGCTATCAAGCCGCTCTGGCCCAGAAAGAGGCGGCGCTGGTCGAGGCCGGCGGTGCAAACGCGGCCCGGCTGGCGCAGCTGGCGCGGGAAACGGCCGGCGCCAACGCGGATATCCGGGAGCTGGGCGAGGCGCTCGCGGCGGCCAAGGCCGCCCTGGAGGGGCTGCGTGGGATGATCGGCTCGCTAGAGAGCGCAGCCGACTGGGGCACCTGGGACCTGCTGGGCGGCGGCACGGTGACGACTCTGGTCAAACATGCCCGCATCGATGATGCCCGGGCAGGGGCCCATCGGGTGCAGCAGTTGCTGCGGCGCCTGCAGCGAGAGTTGGCCGATGTCTCCGCTCAGACGCCTGACCTCACCGTCGATATCGGCGCTCTGGCCACCTTTGCCGATTTCTTCTTCGATGGGCTGATCTCCGACTGGATCGTGCAGTCGAAAATGGCCAAGTCACTCGAGAACGCGCGCCGTGTGCAAGAGCAGGTACGGACCCTGCAGAAGCGCCTGGAGCGGGAGCTTGCCGCGGCCCGGCTAAAGGCCGCTGCTCTCGAGGCCGAGCGCCAACAGTTAATCGCGGGCTAGAGCCAATACCGTTCAAATTAGGAGCGAGGCTGAAGCTATATTGCTGGCAGACTCGGTAGCATGCTCAAGTAGGGCTGCCCGAGGCTGATGCGGTACTGTTGGTAAACTCGGTTGCGTGCTCGAGCCAGGCTGGAAGCCATCGGGCTTTGCGGGCAAAGCCTCCTTCGGGGCTCGTACAGGACCCAATCTCGCCGTGCAAGGCAGCTCTGCCCCAAGCCCGAAGGGCTTGGTCTTTTGAGCCCGGCGGCTTTAGCCCCGGGTCCTCTTGGATCTGCCCCTATCTGGCCGTCCAGCGCACGACAAAGAGGTCGAGCGCCAGGGGGCCCTCCATCTGCCCCGTCTTGATGCTAACGTCGATATCCAGCAACTGGCCCAGGATGGCCCGCAGGTCGCCCGGGCGAAAGTTCAGGGCCTGCTGCAGAGTCTTCTTGGCCACAAAGGGGTGGACCTGCATCTGCTGTGCCATCTCGGCCGGCGACGCGCCCTGTGCGTCCAACTCGCGCGCCTGCAGCAGCAGCCGGAACTGGCGGGTGATCATCGTCAGCAGGTAGAGGGGGTGCTTGCCCTCATCGAGGAACTGGTGCAATATGCGCAGCGCCCTTCTCCGGTCGCGGCCGCCCAGCGCATCGACCATGTGGAAGATGTCGGCTTCTTGCAGTGAGGTGACCAGTTGCTCCACATCGGCGCGAGAGATCGTGGCCCCTTCGCCCACGTAGAGGGAAAGCTTTTCCAGTTCCTGCTCCAGTTGGCGCGTATCACTGCCCACATAGGCCGCCAGGAGTGCTGTCGCATTGGGGGCAATGCTCACACCCTTGCCTTGGGCGCGTCGACGAATCCAATCGTTCAGCTCGGGCCCTGTAGGGATGGAGAAAGCACGCACAAAGGCGCCGACGGCCTTGGCGGCCTTGAGCAAGCGGGAGCCCTCTTTCAGGGTTTTGCTTTCGTCGAGGACCAACTTGGTGCTCTCGGGAATCTGGGGGAGGTACCCTTCCAGTTCGTGCAGGCGGTCCTCATCGCCTGCCATCTCGCTGTGCTCATGCTTGGCCCCTTTTCCCCCGGCGGAGGACGAGACCAGATCGTGCACGATCACCAGGCGGCAGCTGGCCATAAAGGGGATCGTATCGCAGGCGGCCCGCAACTCACCGATGCTCAGAGTGCGCCCCGTCAGGGTGACCGTATTCAGGTCACCCATGACCGGGTCCATCTTTTGCCGAAGCTGGTCGATCGCCTCTGCACGACGGAACTCGTCCTCGCCGTGGAAAAGGTATAGCATATCAGATCAGATGCTCAATCTCCACCCGGTGTACGGGCATACGCCCCCCGCGCACCCGGATGACGTCACGGATTTCAACCCCTTCCATATCGGGGTCGGTGGTCATGTATTTCTGCACGGCGGGGCCGAGCGGCGCAGCCAGCGTCAACGCCCCCACCAGCGAGGCAAAGGTCAGCGGCCAGCGCCGCCAGCGATTGCCACGGCTACCTGCCAGGCCTATCAGCACGGCTGCCCCAACCAGCAGGCCGGTCACAGCCAGGTTCGTGCCGCAGTTGGGGTGCACAGCCAGGTCCGCCTGCCCGGCCCGCAGGCGGTTGTGCGCCTCATAGGCGGCTCGCCGCAGTACCTCAGTATCGAGCGGACCATAGATGGTAAAGCCGCTCCAATCGCTCCGCCCGACCAGGCTGATGTCGGGGTAATCTCGCGCCACGACGTGCAGGGTAGCATGCTCGATGGAATGATTGCGCCGGACGCGTTCGGAAAACGAACGCGTGGAAGAACCCATTTCCTAACCTCCAGGGAAAAGGAACAACCAATTGAAATAACATTGTAGCACCATTTCCCCGGACTCGGAAATCGTTGCCGCCACGGGGAGCATCCAAGATACGTCAGCGAGTTCACGGCCAACCGGCTGCCGTCAGAGGCGCTCTGCCCTGGCAACCGATCTCTACGCTGCGCGCTACCTCGGTATAGGGCCTGTTGGGGGTCACGCCTGCCCACCGCTTCCAGGTTGGGGCCGGGCGGCGGATATGGTGGATGCACCCCTGCCATGCGGGTGAGCTTCCTGATGGAGGCGAATGCGTACGCCCGGGGCGTGTCTCGCGCCTGTGTCCCCCACCCGCGCCCCGGCGGCAGCCAGAGGGTAGCGGGGATGGGCGTCAAGTTGCGGCCGAGCGACAAGCTGCAGCTAATCCCCGCCTCAACGCTGCGATCACCTTGCGGTCGGCGGCGGAAAAGGCGTATTGGTCCAGATCCTCTGGCCGCGCCCAGCGCCAGGCGGCGCAGGCAATGGCGCTTGGCTCACCCTGCCCGGGGAGGGGGTGGCAGTGGAAGGCGTGCAGGGTGATGCTGAAATGGGTATAGCCGTGCTCCACCGAGGTGAGATGCTCGCCCACGGCGATCTCCAGCGCCAGCTCCTCGCGGATCTCGCGCCGCAGGCATTCGGGCAGGCTCTCCCCAGGCTCCTGTTTGCCCCCGGGGAACTCCCACAGCCCTCCGAGCAAGCCCTCGGCCGGGCGCTGCGCAATCAACACCTCCCCGTCGCGCCAGATCAGCGCCGCCGTCACCTCATAGTGCGGCAATGCCCTCTTCTTCCGAGGCGCCGGTACCGCCTCCGGTGATCCGCGCCGCCGAGCCTCGCAGTGCTGCGCCAGCGGGCACGCTGCGCAGCGTGGCCGTCGCGGCGTGCAGATCGTGGCCCCCACATCCATCAGGGCCTGGTTAAAGGCCCCCGCCCGGCCCGCGGGCAGCGCCAGGCGCGCCAGCCGCCGCAGTTCATCCTGGGTCGCGCGCGCTTCCGGTGGGCCCTCCACATAAAAGAGGCGCGAGAAGACCCGGCGGACATTGCCATCCAGCGCCGGCTCATCCTGCCCAAAGGCGATGCTCAGAATCGCCCCGGCCGCATACTCGCCCACCCCGGGGAGCTTGAGCAGCGCCTGTGGGCTGCGGGGCAGCTCTCCCCCATAGCGCTCCACAACCTCGCGCGCCGCCCGGTGCAGATGGCGCGCCCGGGCATAGTAGCCCAACCCCTCCCAGGCCTTGAGCACATCATCCAGCGGCGCCGCCGCCAGGGCCTGCACCGTGGGGAAAAGGGCCAGAAAGCGCTCATAGTAGGGGAGCACGGTCGTCACCTGCGTCTGGATCAGCATGATCTCCGCCAGCCAGATGCGGTAGGAGTCGCGTGTGCGCCGCCAGGGCAGGTCTCGCCCTTCGCGGGCATACCAGGCCAGCAGGTTGTGAGCAAGGGCAGGCATATCCTGCTGTATTGTGGGTCGAATCATAGGATAAGTAGCATCGTGATGCGGCAAGGTATTATGCGTCGATCAAGATGATCTTCACCGGTACGGCAGGGAAATGCCTTTTCAGCCTTTCGATGTCGTAGACCAGTTGCTCACCGTAAGATACTCCACTCGACATCTCGCTCTGTAGCACATGGCAAGGGACGATCTCTATGCCTACGTCGGCCTTGTTCTCATTGAAGAAGTACTGGAACTTGGCCATATCATAGAACATAAAGGCATACTTGCCGAACTGCACCTCGACCAAGACCTTGCCTTTGACGAAATCCACCTGTTTGTACGCTCCAGGGATCACAATATCGCTGTTCGGAATGGTAATATCATATCGATCCCGAATCTCGTTGTACTCTCTATCCCTGAACTTGTCGGCAAACTGCTTGTTCATGTCGACCGGTGAGTAAAGCCACTCGCCGGTCTTTGTCTTTTCTCTGCTCTGCTTGGTTCTGGTGGCAATAACCTGGGCGATGACTTCATAAACATCTCTCTCGCAATCAGGATACCTGACCTTGAGTATCTCACTTCCGCCCAAATGGGAATACTCGTAGACGATCTTCATTTGCCATGGTCCTCTGTGTAATCGGTAGCTACTGGCCGATCGAAAAGCTTTGGCTGTATTCTAGCGCCCAAGGTAACAGAAAGCGGCGGTATGTTCGAATGCGGGGCATCTGGATCATATACTGCCCGTTCCATTGGCCTTATTCGTAGCTCGCCCCTCTCTGCCAGGGCGATGCGTTGCTTAGCGATTTCCATGTATTCGGGCATGATCTCTGCGACAACCACTCTGCGGTTGTGCATCAGGGCAGCTATGGCTGTACTGCCTACACCAGCGAATGGATCCAGGACCCAGTCCTTCTCATTGGTCATTGCGAGAACCAGCCGCTCAACTAGCTCCACAGGGAACTGGCACGGGTGGATCGTTTTCTCGACATGATTTGCCTTCACATTCGGGATGTCCCATATATCACCGGGATTCTTGCCAAGAGGATTCCCCGAGAGCTGTCCCCGCTTTGGTCCTTTGAAGTGTCTTTTTGTTGGATACTTCTGAGGTACTCGCACAGCATCCAGGTTGAAGGTGTAGTCGTCGGTCTTTGTGAACCAGAGGATGACTTCATATCGACCTGAGAATCTCTTCGTTGCATGGAGCCCATGTTCGAAGTGCCAGATAATGCGGTTCCGCATGTGCAGACCAAGCGATGCGAAAACCGGGTAGAGTATGACATCAAGGGGTATGATCTCTCCGTTTTCGACAAAGTTGCCGACTTGCCAGCAGATGCTTCCACTGGGTCCCAGCACTCTGACACACTCCTCGATCACGGCTCGTTGCTGTGTTACGTACTCATCCAGTGCTACGCGCCTCTCGTATTCTTTGCCGAGGTTATACGGAGGTGATGTGATGACGAGCTGCACAGCGTTGTCCGGAATGCCGGAAAGCAATTCACGGCAGTCTCCTTGGTACAAGACTGCGTCGGCTCCTTGGTCGAAGCTCGTGGTTATCCTAATTCCAGCCATGATCGCTCCTGATCAAGTATTGGTATGTGGGATAGACGACTCGGCCCTGCTGAACTCGCTATGTCCAGACCAGTCGCTCATGCCCAATTGGACACAACGCATGATGAAAACGCCCTTCGGCTTCCGGGCGCCATGCTCCGCACGCGGCCGGAACAGGCCTTTTGTAAGGTGTGGTGGGTCTGAGCGCCGCCGCGGGCGGCGCCCAGACCCACCACACCCCTTCCGGGTCAAGGCCGGGTTTGGGCGGAGCGGGCCAGCCCGCAATTGCCCGAAAGGGCGCTGGCGAAATTTAGGATCAGGCTGAGCACCGATTTCATCACCATTATATCATGAAATGGAAAAGTTGCTCACACTGATCCATGGCATCCTCCAACAGGGTTGGAGCGTGACTGTGTGCCCTATCCAAGAGCAACCTTGACGTCGGGCACGAGTACGGGGCGCAGAAGTGCAGAGAGGGAGGTAGAAAGGACTCACCTCTCTGCGCTTGAGGAGAACAGAGTTGCTCGGGGCAGTGGTCATCCAAGTCAGCAGCGCCAGCACTCTGGGGGCGCGCTATACCCTGTCCTATCCCTTAAGCCCCGTCGTCACAATGCCCTGGATGATGTATCGCTGGGCAAAGAAGAAGACGATCAGCATGGGCAGGATGTAGACGGCCACGGCAGCCAACTGGATCGTATCCAGCGGGAAGCCCTTGGGGTCCTGGTAGGCGCTCTGCAGGTACACCGACAGCGTGGTCTTGGCTGCGGTGAGGAAGATCTGGGGGTTGACCCAATCACCCCACACCCACTGGAAGTGAAAGATCGCGGCTGCCGCGATGACCGGTGTTGAGTTGGGCATAAAGATCTGCCAAAAGATGCGAAAGCGGCCGCAGCCGTCAACTTCGGCCGCGTCCTCCAGGTCCTTCGGGATGGCGGCAAAGAACTGGCGGAAGAGGAAGATGTGGTACGAGCTGCCTGTGAGCCCCCACAGGATCCATGGCCAGTAGGTGTTGGTGAGGTGGAGCTTGGCGAAGAGCATAAAGGTCGGGATGATCGTCACCATGCGTGGCACCATGAGCATCGACAGCACCAGGACAAACAGCACGTTCCTCAGCGGTGCGCGATGGCGGGCAAAGCCAAAGCCGGCCAGGGCGCTGGAGAGGACGGTCAGGATCGTTGAGGGGACGGCGATCTGGAGCGTATTCCAGGCCTTGGCGACAAAATCGTACTCGAAGACGGCGCGGAAATAGTTCTCCCAGTGGGCCGCCGTCGGCAGGAAGGTGATGGGATAGCTCGTATACTCGGACTGGGTGCGCAGCGAGACGAGAAAGATCCAGGCGACCGGCGCCACTACGATCGCAGTGACGAGCAGCAGCAAAAGGTAACTCAGGGTCCGCCCCACTGCCCTCCTCATCCTCAAGTGAAGGTCCTGGCGGCCGACAGTTGACACAGCCCGTGCGGTCATCTCGCTTCTCCTTCCTGCGCCACCTCATAGTAGACCCAGTAGCGCGATGAGCCGATGATGATGAGGGTGAGCACCAGGACGAGGACAAAGAAGACCCACGCCAGTGCCACGCCATAGCCGAAGCGCTGAAAGTCGAATACCTGGCTGTAGGTGTAGACCATGTACATGAATTTATCCCGCGCCAACTGCACCTGCCCGCTCTGCCCGCCGCGACCCGTGAGCAGGATGGGCACTTCCATGATCTGCAGGGCGCCGATAAAGCCCATGATGAGCTGAAAGAAGAGCATCGGCGTGATCAGGGGCAGGGTGATGTGGCGGAACAGGCTGAAGCGGCCGGCCCCGTCGAGGCGAGCTGCTTCGTAAAGCTCTGCAGGGATGCCCTGCAGCCCCGCCAGGAAGAGGACCATGCCGCCGCCGACGTGCCACCAATCGTAGAGATAGAGCACGGTAAAGTACTGATTGTTGATCCAGTTGATGGCCGTGCCGGGGATGAATATGCTCAGGAAGGCATTGACCAGGCCCGACTGCAGGCCGAAGAACAGCCTCCAGGCGCGTATTGCGCCGGCTACCGGTAGGATGGCCGGGATGTAGTAGAGCAGCCGGAACAAGTCTCGCCCCTTGAGCGGCTGGTTCAGGGCAATCGCCAACAAGAGCGACAGCGCCAGGCCGACGGGGACGGCTACAATGGCATATATGGCGGTGTTGGCGAGGGAGATATAAAAGTCCGCTGAGCTGAAAGCCCGCGCATAGTTCTGCAGGGCGACTATCTTGATCGTCGGCAGGTTTAGCCCATCGTAGTTGGTGAACGATGCAGCCAGGCCCAGCAGCAGCGGCACGAGCGAAAGGCCGACAAAGCCCAGCAGCCAGGGCAGCGTGAAAAGGTGAAAGGCGGCGATTTCGCGGCGCTCACGCCTGGAATATCCCCGGCGGCTGCGCGCAATGGCCTGCCCGGCTCCGCTCCCTATCATTTGGTTCATAGAGCCCACCTCTGACCTGCGAATATGCGCCGACGCCCTTCTGGGCGGTTGCCGGCTGGTCTGCTCCGCCCAAGCCCGGCCTCACCCCAGAGCGTATGGGTCTGTGGGGCGGCCTCCCCACAGACCCACACCGCACAGAAGGCCTGTTCCAGGTGCATGCGGAGCACGTTGCCCGGAGACCGGAAGCCGTTTTCATGCCTGATGTTTGCATCGTGCGCGGTCATGCGCCAGCGGCGCGATCCACCCCATCCTTCAAGGCATCGTTCACTTCGGTCTCGATGTTCTTCAGCATCTCATCAAGGGTCATCTGCCCCTTCAAGGCGGGCTCCTCGTACTTGGTCCAGGTGCTGGTAAAGGTGTCGGGGATGATGTATGGGCTCCACTTGGCGATGGGTGTCTTGGTGTTCTCGATCTCCCAGTTCACCATGTCAAAGTTGTGCTGCCGCCAGGGCTTGTCCTTTGGCATAAGGGGCAACATACTCTTGAGCCCGGGCACGCCCCAGCCGCTCTTGGCCCGGTTCTGCGCGGGCTCTTCGCCCATGAACCACTCGAAGAGCTTCCACACGGCATCAGGAACGCGCGTCGTCGAGGTGACGAATGCACCGCAGCCCGAGACGCACGGGTTGGTATAGTTCGGCCCCCATTGGGCGGCGGAGAGCATCAGGCAATCTTCGCCCAGGACCTTGTCGCTCTCAGCCATGCCGCCGAACCAGTAGCCCCACATCACCGCGGCTGCCTGACCCTGCACCCAGTCTTGCCCTGACCAGGATTCAGAGGGGAAGGGGTTGATGACGCTGGGGATACCCTTCTCCTTCTTCCAGTCGAAGAAGAACTGGATTGCATCCTTGGTCTTCGGGTTGTCGCGCAGCGAGAGCTTGGTCATATCGTCGCTGAACAGTGTGGCTGGCGGATCGAAGGTGGTGGTTAACCACAGAAGCGGATGAGTATGGGGCTCAAAGTCGGTGCCCACGATGAGGGTGCGATCACCCTCCTTCTTGGTCAGCTTGGGCGAGAGGGTGCGCCACTCCTGCAGGCTGAGCGGCTTCTTGGGATCGGGCACCTGGACGCCTGCCTCACCCCAGATCTTCTTGTTGACCCAGATGGAGACGTCTGGCGACCAGTCCTTGACCATGCCATAGCGGCGGCCGTTCACGACGTACAAGCCGTTTACCGGCATGAGGTCATCCGGCTTGACCACGGTCGAGATATCAAAGTAATCGGTCAGGTCCTTGCACACACGCTGGATGACGTAGCGGGGGATGTAGGTGCCATAAACGCGTACCATGTCGACGGGATCACCCGCGGCAAGCATGGCGAACAGCTTGGTGAAATCCACGTCGATGCGTGTGACCTTGTAGGGGGCGTACTTTTCGTTGAAGAGCTTGAGCTCATCATCGCTGATCTCGTTGGTCTGGTACATCAGGATGATGTCGGCAGCCTTCCTTGGGGCCTCAGAGGGCGCCTGGGTGACCTGCTTCTCCACCACAACCGTCTTCTCGACGGCCTTTTCCACGACTACCGTTTCCTGGACGGGCTTGTCTACGACGACTGTCTGCTGAACGACCTTCTCCACCTCCACCACCTGGGGCTTGCAGGCCGCGAGGATGGTAGCGGCGGCTGCGGCTCCCGCACCCTTCAGAAGGCCACGCCGGCTGATGATCTGACCGAACATGATGTCTCCCTCCTTTGGGAATGCTTGCACCATAATAGCCTGTCGCCTTGGATCCGCAGACACACTGAGGTTGCTTTTCTTCCCTGCCACCTCCCCACTCTTTCCTTCCGCCGGCAATGGGCTGCCTGCCTGGCCACGCACTCTGCATCGCTTGGCGAGTCGGCAGAGCCATGGTATACTCTTACATACAGACCATCAATTGCTTACCTGCCATTATTCTAGCAGAATCGGTAGGCAAACGCAGTAGTTTTTCGTCATCCAGGCGACATAGAGACGACAAGCTGTCATTTGTAGAGATGCGCCGGTGGTGCGGGGCACGTAGCGACAGGGAGGCGCAAGTTGGCCACAGCGAAGGGCAACCCGGGCCGGGCTTCGTTGGTGCGCTATCTGCACCGGGCGCTCCTGGATCTCTACGATCCGGGTGAGCTCGCCAAGGCCCCCCTGATCGAGCTTTTTAGCGTCGCGCAGCAGCCCGACCCCCCGGCTACGCTGCGACGCCTCCTGCTGGATGCCATCGAGGGGCTCAAGCCGCCCGATAGCCTCCCCCCGCAGTCCCATGCCTGGCGCACTTACCGCATCCTCCTCCACCGCTATGTACAGCAGATCCCTCAGCGTGAGATTGCCGCCAGCCTGGGCTTTAGCGTGCGGCAACTGCAGCGTCATGAAGGGGCAGCCCTGCAGGCGTTGGCCGACTATCTTTGGGTGCGCCATGGCCTCGATATCAAAGACTCAGTCCCTGGGGATGAGAGCAAGGCGCCAGGTACCCGGGCGGGGGCAGCGAGCCAGGAGATGGAGCGCTTGCGCACCTCTTTCACCAGCGAGGTTGTGAGTGTATCCGAGCTCGTGGGCGCGGCGCTCAAGACGGTGGGACCCCTGCTTGCCGCAGCCAGGGTCGAGGTGGCGAGCGCATTGCCCGCCGGATTGCCGCGCCTGGCCGTTCAGACCATTCCCATGCGCCAGGCCCTGGTCAGCCTGCTGACAGTCGCCGGCCGCGTGGCCCCTGGAGGGCAGATCACCATCAGCGCGGCGGCCGATGCCATGCAAGCCCGTGTCCTCATCCGGCCAATGGCTGGGGGCTCCCCTTTGCGCGCTCTGGCTACGGAGGACAGCGAGAACCTGGAAATGGCCCGCCAGCTCGTGGCGCTCTCCGGCGGCTCTCTCGAGCTGGCGCTGGGATTGGATGGCGAGCCTTTTGCCGCTACGCTGGCGCTCCCGGTGGCTCAGCAACTGGGCGTGCTGGTGATCGACGATAATGTGGATGCGCTGCAGCTCTGCCGGCGCTACCTGGAGGGCAGCCCCTACACCTTTGTCGGCATGCGCGACCCGGCGCAGGCGCTGGCGCTGGCCCGGGACCTGACGCCCAAGATCATCGTGCTCGATGTCATGCTGCCGGGTATGGACGGATGGGAGATCCTGGGGCGCCTGCGCGAGCACCCGGTGACCCGCAAGATACCCGTTATCGTCAGCACAGTCTTGCCCCATGAGCAACTGGCGCTGACCCTCGGGGCGGCCGGCTTCCTGCGCAAGCCGGTCAGCCGGGAAGCGTTGCTGGCAATGCTGGATGAGACGCGTAAGCGTCTCAGATCAGGGCCTTGATGTAGGCGAGGACTTGCGCCTCGCTCAGCCCCCCGCCCCGGGTGATGCCGATGGCGTTGGCCACAATGGGTTGCCCCGCCGGGTCGCGCGCCGACATGACGATGATCGGCACGTCACTCCAGCTCGGCTCCTCGCGTCGCCGGGCCAACAGCGTAAAGCCGTCCATCGCCGGCATGACCAGATCTAGCAGGATGGCGTCGGGGCGCTCACTCTCCAGGATAGTCAGGGCTTGCTGGCCGTTTGCCGCCGTGAGCACGCGATAGCCGCGCTCGCTGGAGGTGAGCATACGCCAGAAAAGCTGGATCGCATCCAGCTCGTCGTCGACGATCAGGATGGTGCCGGTGGCCAGATCAAGCCGGTCCAAGGCCGCCAGGAGCGCATCGTGGGATACCGGTTTGACGAGATACCCTGCTACACCCAGGGCTTGCGCCGCTTCCTCTTCGCCGGGCAGCGTGCAGACAAGCGCTGGCGTGCCATAGTCGAGATAGTTCGCCTGCCGGATGCATTCCAGGGTCCCGCCGACCGAGACGTCGTTGACCAGCAGAGCCTGCGCCGGCAGGCGGGCTAATTCGCGCCCTGCCTCTTCCAGGCTGTTCACGTGCGCAATCTCGACCTCTCCCAGGTAGCGGCCAAGCAGCCGCTGCAGGATCGTTCCCTTTTCGGCGACGACCAGCCGCGGGCGTACCGTGGGGGCGGGGGCGAGCGAGCGGCGCGAGCGCTGCCGGTACTCCCACTCGGGGTTGAGCCAACGCCGAAAGACGCCATCGGCGGGGGCCGGCGGCTCCAACGGCAGGCTGAAGGAGATGGTTGTGCCCTGCCCCATCCGGCTCTCCAACCACATGCGGCCCCCGTGCATCTCCACGAAATGCTTGCTGATGGCGAGACCCAGTCCGCTCCCCCCATAGCGCCGGCGAATAGAGCCATCGGCCTGCTGGAAGGGTTGGAAAAGCTTAGCCTGGTCTTCGAGGGCAATGCCGGGGCCGGTGTCGGTTACGCTCACCGTTACCTCCAAGCCTTCGACCCGGGTAAGCACCTCCACGCCGCCTTGCTCGGTAAAGCGCCCGGCATTGGAGAGCAGGTTCAGGAGCACCTCGCGCAGGCGCGTGCGGTCGCCAAAGATGACCAACCCCGTGGGCACCTCGGCCCGCAGATAGAGGCCCTTGGAATCGAAGAGGGGCCGCAGGGCCTCGACCGCGCCGGCGACGATCTCGTGCAGGGCTGTGCGCTCCTTGATGAGGGCCATCTGGCCCGCCTCGATCTGGCTGAGGTCCAGCACATCATCGACCAGGGCGGCCAGGTGCTGGCTGTTGCGCAGAATCACGGCCAGGTCGGCCTTGAGGGCAGCCGGAATGCGGCCGTAGGCTTTGGGGGCGCGGAGCATCATCTCGCTAAAGCCGATGATCATGTTCAGAGGGGTGCGTAGCTCGTGTGACACATTGGCTACGAACTCGGCCTTGGCCCGCTCGGCGTCCTCGGCCGCGCGCCGTGCGGCGCCCAGCAGTTGGTTCAGCCGTGCCATCTGCGAGGTGGCCTCGGCCAAGTCCTTTATGGCCTGTTTCAGGTCCGACTGGGCGCTGCGCGCCTGCTCCATCTGATCGCGCGCCCATTCGTAGCGCCGCCAGGCCCACCGCAGGATTCCATCCATTGGGCCCAGCCAGCACCAGAGGATAGCGAGCGCCCCCCAGAGGGTTGCGCCCGCAATGATCCAGTTCTCAGGCGGAGTTGGCGCCGTAGCAGTACGATGAGCCACTGCTGCCAGGGCGCTGGCGCCCAGGGCGGTCAGGAGTCCGGGCCACCGCCCCAGGAGCAGCGTGGCCATCATCACGGGCAGGGTCAGGAGGCAGGGCGCCGGCGAGGCCGGCAGCCAGACCATGGCCGCCACGCCCACCGCGAGCCAGAGCGCCACCAGCAGCCAGGCGCGGGCCAGATAGTGTTGGGCGAGGAGCTTATGCACAGGGTAGAGCAACATCATCACGGCCATGCTCAGCATAGCCATGCCCGCTATCTGCGGTAGGGCATAGTTCAGCAGGATCAGGGCAAACCCCAACAAACCCGTGCCCATATAGAGCGATTGGATCATCTCTTCCTGAAGCTGGCGCAGGTTTGCCCGTTGCTCACAGGCTGCCTGCCCGGCCTGGAGGCGCCCGTTTGGCTCTTGCATGCCCTGTGCTCCTTCCGCTCATAGAGCTGCCATACGGAGGGAACGCGGCCATGGCCCCCACATGATCCGTGCAATCCGTTCCAGAAATCCGTTGGCAGCGTCTAGCCCCGGGCGCGCAGCTTTTTGACGGCGGCCGCCAACCGGTGCGCCACATTGTCAATCGTGCGCAGGCCCAGCTCATCCTGTTCGGTCAGCCCGGCTACCGCGCCGCCCGAGTGGCTGAATGGAGGGCCATCGGCAATGACGAACATATCCTGCTGCAACAAATAGGTCTGGATACATTGCAGGGTCAGCTCCTGCCCGCCGTTGCGGAAACCGGCGCAGGCGATGCCGGCGCCGACTTTGCCGCTCAGCTCAAATACCCCACCCACACGAAAGAGGACGGTACGGTCCATCATCGTCTTGAGCTGCCCGCTCACCAGCCCCATATACACCGGCGAGCCGATCAGCAGCCCGTCGCAACGGCGGATGGCCTCGCAGATGGGCCCCATATCGTCATCTATGACGCAGGTGTGAGTGGCACGGCAGGCCCAGCAGCCGGTACAAAAGCTGATCTTTTTCCCGGCCAGTGAGATATACTCCGTATCCAGGCCGTCGCCCCGGATCACTTCCAGTGCACGCTGCACCGATTGGGCTGTATTCCCATTCAGACGCGGGCTGCCAGAAATCCCTAGCACCAGCACGTTCCCTGTTCCTCCCTGGGCACCACACAGATACCGGGGTCAGTCTGACCCTCGAGACACACGGTTGCTTCCATTATACACATCTACCATCCCTGGGTCCAAGTGTGCACCGGTTGAATCCGTACTCCCTTTGGCTTCTTTGCGTAGGAAACTCTAATCGTTATAATAGAGCAATGGCCGTGTCATATCAGACGCGAGAAAGAGGGATGCCTTGCATGAAAGTCACGCTGATCTATCCTGGCATCGGAGGCAAGGGCTTCAACAGCCTGGGGCAGGGCATGGATTCAGGGTGGATCGGCCATGGCTTAGCCATTCTTGCCCCCTGTATCCGTCAAGTTGGCGTGGAGGTCGATCTGATCGATCTGCGCGCTCTGCCCGGTTGGGAAGCCTTCCGCACTGAAGTCGAGCGCCGCCGGCCCGATGTTGTGGGCGTCAGCATGATGAGCGCCGACTATAACCCCGCCATGCGCTCTCTTGAGATCGTGCGTGCTGTCAACCCTCAGATACGTACCTGCGTAGGCGGCCCGCACCCCACCATCTGGCCGCAGGAGGTGATCGGCAGCCCTCTGGTCGATCATGTCTTTGTCGGCGAGGGTGAGATCTCCTTCCCGGCCGCCCTTCAGAGCTGGATGCGCAACGAAGAGGTGCCGCAAGTCGTTTCTCCCATCCAACCGGACCTCGATGCCATCCCTTTTGCCGATCACGACCTTTTCCTCTCCGAGTGGCGCCGCTGGGGTTACAAACTTGATTCCCCTGAGGCGCCCTTTGTGTCAGAGTTGCCCCCGCCTTTTGTCACCATCATCGCCGGGCGCGGCTGCAAGTACAACTGCTCCTACTGCCAGCCTGCTGAGCGCTACATCTTCGGCCGTACGGTGCGCCGGCGCAGCGTGGAGAATGTGCTGGCCGAGCTCAGGCTCTTGCGGGAGCAATTCCATTTTCGCTCTTTCATGTTCCACGATGACTGCCTGACTGAAGACCGCGAGTGGGTGATCGAGTTCTGTGGCGCCTACCAGGAGGCTGGCTTTACCCAGCCCTTCTTCTGTCAGAGCCGGGCCGATATCATCGTCAACAACGAGGACTTGGTCGCCCTCATGGCCCGGGCGGGCCTGCGCGGCTATCTGATTGGCTTTGAGTCGGGCTCTGACCGTGTGCTGCGCTTTATCCGCAAGGGCACCAAAGTCTGGCAGAATATCAAGGCCGCCGAGATCTGCCGCCGGTATGGCATCAGCATCTGGGCCAACTATATGTTGGGAATCCCGACAGAGACGGAAGATGAAATGCGCAGCACCATCCGCATGCTCAAGGAGATAGACCCCGATTACTACAGCCCGGCCTTTTACACGCCGCACCCCGGCAGCGACCTCTTTACCTATTGCCAGGAGCATGATCTCTCGCTGATCAAGGACCACGACTCTTACCGCCGCAATCCGACAGAGATCAAGATCAAAGGGCACGATCCCCAGTTCCTGCAATGGGCCCTGGCCGAATCGCAGCGCCGAACCCCGGAGAACCAGGCCAAACGCCTATGGAAACGCTATGCCCAGCCGCGCAAGATCTGGCGCCGGCTGGTGGGGCGATAGAAAGAGCAGGTCTCCAACACTTGAGTCTGAACCGCTGATAGCTGATTGAGGAGGGAATGTGCGTAATTTGCTGGTCACCGGCGGCGCCGGTTTCATCGGGTCCAATTTCGTGCGCTACATGCTGCAGAAATACCCCGATTATCGCATAACGGTCTATGACAAGCTAACCTACGCCGGTAACCTGGAGAACCTGAGCGACCTGCAGGTCGATCCGCGTTTCGCCTTTGTCCGCGGCGATATTGCGGACCCGGTTGCTGTCGATGCGGCCATGCGCGAGTACCAGATCGATTGCATCGTCAACTTTGCCGCCGAGACCCATGTCGACCGCTCGCTGCTGGAGCCGGGCAGCTTCATCATGACCGACGTCTATGGCACCTACGTCCTCCTTGAGGCGGCCAAACAGTATGGCGTGGAGCGCTACCATCAGGTCTCGACCGACGAGGTCTATGGCGCCAAGCTGGAGGGCCGTTCGACAGAGAGCGACCCCCTGGAGGCGCGCAGCCCCTATTCGGCCAGCAAAGCCGGTGGGGACCTCCTGGTACAGTCATACTACACCAGCTTTGCGCTGCCCATCACGATCACTCGCGGGGCCAACAATATCGGGCCCTACCAGTACCCGGAAAAAGCCGTGCCCCTCTTCATCACCAATGCCATCGACGACCGGCCCATCCCTATCTATGGCGATGGCCTCCAGGTGCGCGACTATCAGTTCGTGCTGGACCATTGCGAGGCGATCGATATTGTCCTGCATCGCGGCCAGCCGGGCCACGTCTATAACGTCGGCTCAGGCCACGAGACGCGCAACATTGACATGGCCACCTTGATCCTCGACCTGCTGGGCAAGCCGCACTCGCTCCTGCAGCACGTGACCGACCGACCGGGCCATGACCGGCGCTATGCCCTCGATTGCAGCAAAATCCAGGCGCTGGGCTGGACCTGCGGCCACACCTTTGCCCAGGCGCTGGAAGAGACGGTGCGCTGGTATGCAGACCACCCGGAATGGTGGCGGCCGATCAAAGAGGGGGCGCGCTACCAGGAGTATTACGCCCGCAACTATGCCCACCGGGAAAGCCTGTAAGAGCCTCAACCTCCCGGAGGTTAGCCCACACTGCCGGGCAGGGGACGGTATTAACCGCAGACGAACGCAGATAGACGCAGATGAACTGGAATCTTCCGGTCCATCTGCGTTTGTCTGTGTTCGTCTGCGGCTACTCTTCTCTCGGCCGCATCCTCTCCTCAAAGCCATTATAGACCGGCGCAGGCGCTTTTTCTGCCTTTAGATCGAGGAGCGCCAGGTTCAACCGGGTATCCCACCTGCGCCGTAGCTCATCAGGGAACGGCGTCACAAACACCTCCAGTGTGGGGCGTACCGTCCCCTCCGCCAGGTGCCCGCTGTAGGTCTGGAACTGCTCGTCGCCCACGGTCATGTGCGCATGGATGATTGGCTCGTCATCCAGGCAGGCGATGTTGCCCAACAGGCTGACGACCTCGACCTGTCTGTCTAGCACCCGGTCATAGTATTCGTGTTCAGTGGCGCGATAGTAGCGCAGCTTGACCCGGCTAAAGGCCCCCCAGGCCGCGAAATAGCCGCCAAAGATGCTCTGCTCCGTCAGGAAGCGGCGCAGGGTCGCGATGGCTTCTTCCCCCTCATCCAGCCGCGCTACCAGATAACTGCCGTTGTGTGCGAATTGCATCTTGTTCTCTCCTTCTCGAGCCCGGCACGAGTATTGCCACAGTAGATCCGGGTAGGAATTGACATCCTGAGCGTGAGAGGGGTCACTTGAGGCTCCGCTGGTTGTTCCTGTTGCTGCTGGTCACGGCCTTTGTGGCGCTGGTGTTTACCCAGAGGGCCGAGATCCGTGCGCTGATGGCGACTCTGGCGCACGGGCGCTGGCCCTGGCTGTTGGCGGCGCTGGCCCTGGAGGCAGGCTATTTCGTCCTCTTTGCCGTCACCTATCACTATAGCTTTGCCGCCGTAGGCGTACAGCGTCGCGTGCGCACGCTGTTACCGCTGCTGCTGGCCTCGATCTTTGTCTCTACCGTTGCACCGACGGGCAGCGTCGGCGGTGCGGCGGTGGTCGTCGATGAGACGGCCCGCCGCGGCGCTGCGCCCGCCCGTGGCGCCGAGGGCGTGTTGCTCGTTTGGGCAGCCCAGACGGCCGCCCTGCTGCCGATTGTGGCCATGGCTCTGGGCTACCTCTATCACAGTGGGGACCTCCGCGCCTATCAAATCCTTGGTGCGCTCGCCTACCTGCTCTACGTCTGTGCCCTGACGGGAGCGCTCTTCCTCGGTTGCTGGCAGGCAGCCCACCTGCGCCTTTTCCTGAGCTGGGCGGCGCGGGCCGCCAATCGCCTGGCAGCCCTGTTTCGGCGCGGTCCCTGGCTCGCTGCGGGCTGGTCGGCGCGCACAACCCGGGATCTCTGTGCGGCCGGCCAGGCTATCTCGTCTCACCCCCGTGCGCTCGGCGCCACCTTGATGGTCGCTTTTGCCTCTCACCTGCTGAGCCTGGGCTGCCTCTATGCCCTCTTTCTGGCCTTTAGCCAACCGGTGCACGTTGGCGTGCTGGCATCGGGCTTTGCCCTGGGGGTTGTTTTCTCCACGATCTCAGTCATCCCTCTTGATGTCGGCGTCGTTGAGGCCGCCATGACCTTGATCTATTCCTCCCTGGGCGTGCCTGTGAGCCGCGCCGTCGTCATTGTCCTCGCTTTCCGCGGTATCACCACCTGGCTGCCCATTCTGGCCGGCTTTGTGCTCGTGCGCAGCCTGAGCATATTTCGTGACCGCTAGAGTCTGTTCTTCAGCTGTGAGTGATCCGCCACACGATGCCCGTTCCGGCGGTCACCTCCCAGCGATTGTCGGCCCACTCCATGACCCCATAATCCACGACGTAGAGGCTGCCATCGGGCCCGAACTTGGCCTCCACAGGGCGCTCCAGCCCACCCTGATTGCCGTTCTGCGAGGGCGGCCCCTGGCGGTTGACGGCAAAGTCACTTACGGCGCCCTGCGCCATGTCCACACGCACGACCTTGCGCCCGCCCGGCTTGTCGGGCGGTTCCCCGGCCAGCACCGCCAGCATGGGCCCAAACTCGGCCACAAAGGCCTGTTGGTGAAAGCCAAACTCGGGGTGCAGGCAGAAATCGAACTTGTCAGCTGAGACATTGTGGCCAAAGGTAGCCAATGGGCTCGCTGGCAGGTCGCGGCCCAAGAGCAAGTCCTTGTGGTTGGCGAGCAGAAACTCCTGCTTGGGCCCGCCGGCCGGCTGGAATTCAGGCTCGGTAATCGGCTTGCCTGCGAAAAAGTCGGGCCAACCGTACCAATGCCCTTCCTGCACCCGCCAAAGCGTATCCGGATCATTCGCCACCGGGCGCGGCGGCAGTTGGTTGGCGCCGTTGTTGGTCACATAGAGCATGCCGTCGGGCCCGAAGGCCAGCCCGAAGGGGTTGCGAAAGCCCCAGGCAAAAACGTGCAGGTCCGTCCCATCGCCATTGGCGCGCATGATAGCGCCACTCGCCGCCTGCCCTCGCCCCGGCCCGGCGATCCGCTGCTCCTGTGACGTTACAGTGCCCCAGGGCACAAAAGCGCCCGTCGTGCGCGTCTCGTGGGTTAGAGGGTTGGTACTTTCGTAATTCTTGCCGGCCAGGATTACATCCGCGCCGGGGATGTCGTGGGCCTCCAAGTGGCTGTTGCTCTCCAGAATATTCAGCGCCGCCGTGTCGACCACACCCGAGTTGCTGACCGTGCCCTGGCCAAAGTACATGCGCCCGGCCTGGTCGAACACGATGGCGTTGTTATGGTGCATACCCCAAGAGGGGAGGCCGGTGATCAGGTCGCGGAGGTGCCCGTCCTGCAACACCGAGATCTTGCCCCGGTGCGACACGTAGAGCATCCCCTGGTAGACGGTAATGTCGGTGATCAGGTCCTCAAGGTCTGCGCTGGCAACCGCCTCCACTGTGCCATCGCTCAGGTAGCGCAGGATCCGTGATTCCGTGGCAGCAGTTGACCGGCCATAGGGAAAGTGGCTCTCCGCAACGAGCATATTGCCGTCTACATCCCAACTGACGGCGCTGGGATAGTTCAGCTTTTCCACCCAGGGCTCGATGGTATAGCCCGCGGGTAGTTGGATCGTCTCCGGCCCGGCGATGCGCTCGCCCGGCCGGATCTTTTCCATGACGTGCATGGCGTTACCTCCTCATATTGGCCTTTCAGGCCATTATCCTTGCGGGCATGGCTTTTACTTGTTCATGCCGGGTTGTGAGTCCGCCGCCGGCGATATGCGGCCCGCCGGGCCGCCTCTGCGGCGAAGCCAGAATGGCCCGTCATGGTTGGCGATGCCGGTCATCGGTCCCTGCAGACCGCCGATCATCGGGGTCAGCGAGCTATCGCCGTTCACACGCAGAATGCGGCCCCTGGTGCGCACCCCCCCATACGCATAGCCACCCTCGGCCACATAGATACTGCACTCCTGATCGCAGGCCATACTGGCGGGGAAGATCAAACCTGTTGCGACGGCATCCATGATGTCGCGCTGAGGAAGTGGCACGGCGGTGGGGTCGACAATGCGCGGGGTCTGAAACAGTACAGTGGGAACGCTTGCCATGATCTCCCTCTTTTGAGCGCCGGTGCGGTTACGGGCCGCAGGCGTGGAAGTGGGCCGGCCTCGCCCAGGCTGGCGACAGGGCAAGAGGCCAATCACCAGGGAGATGGGTGCCGGCCTATCCGCCTTGGTGCCAGCAAAGGTCGTGCCAGGGCATTAGTGCTGACATGGGTGAGGATCATAGTCCCTACCACCGGGCCTACAGCGCCGGCGGCAGAGTTGAGGCTGGTGCTCATGCCATAGATGCCGCCCTGTCGCCCCTCGGGCGCGCGTTCGGCGATGATGGCGTTGGCGGTGGGGCCGACGCCGCCCATGGCAAAGCCCAGGATGATGCGCAGTACCAGGAGTTGCATGGGATGAGTATGGATGCCTGTTGCAGGTTGGGCACCAGCGTCTGTACGAAGAGCGGCAGTACCGGCCCGGCCACCGAGCCGCTCAGGTTGATCAGTACCAGCATGGTGATCATCGCCAGCAGTGTGGGCTCCGAGGCAATGGCCTGCAGCGATTCGACCAGGGTATTGCCGTTCTTCTTCTGTACCGGAATCGGCACGAATCGCTCATGGATCTGCGTGGTCACGAGGATGCCGGTGACGAGAAGCAGCAGCCCCGAGCCCAGGAAAGCCACACGATACCCCAGCGTGGCGCCGATGATCCCGCCCATCGCGGGCCCTACCGAGTTGCCGACGAACACAGCCGTCTGCAGGAGCCCCAACGAAAAGGCGCAGCGCTCGCGCGGCACTGTGGTCGCCACGAGGGTGGTGGCCGCTGCAACAGTGCCGGTCACGGCGCCCTGCGCGATCCTGAACGCGGCCACCTGGTGCGCATTCTGGGCGAGGCCAAGAGCAATGAGGACGATGCTGCCACCCATGATGGCGCGCACCAGCATGGGCTTGCGGCCGTAGCGGTCGGCCAGGAACCCCCAAAAGGGAGAAAACACCGCCATGGCGATGGGCGCGCCGGAATTGATGAGCCCAATCCAAAAGGCCACCTGTTTCAGGTCAGTCACACCCAGGTTCTGGATGTAATAGGCCAGAAAGGGATTGGCCATGTTCAACCCGATGATGGTCGCCAGCTCGGCGGCGATCACGATATAGAGGTTGCGTTGCCAGGGCTCCAGATGCACGCGCCGCAGCATACGCATCATGATCGCGATTGGCCTTCAACCCGGAAGCGCAGTGCCGCAGCGTGGGCATCACGATAGGCAGCGGCCGTCTCTTGGGCCGTGCGCCGCCAGGAGAACGTAGAGGCATGGGCCAGGCCGGCCGCGCGCAGGCGGGCCCTCAGCGCATTGTCGGTAGCGATGCGGCAGATGGCATCGGCCCAGCCGGCGATGTCGTCGGCGCCCACCCAGAGCGCCCCCGGGCCGCCCACCTCGGGCAGGCTGGTAGCCTCGGCAATGACTGCCGGGGTGCCGCAGGCCAGCGATTCGAGCACTGGCAGGCCAAAGCCTTCGTGACGGGAGGGGAAGAGGAAGGCCGTTGCCGCGCCATAGAGGGCCGGCTTATCGCCCTCTGGCACCCGCCCCAGGAAGCGCACGCTCTCACTAATGCCCGCTTCTCGCGCCAGGCGCCGTGGATCGGGCGCAAAGGGCGTATCGCTCGTCGGCAGCGCCCCCGCCAGGGCCAGCACGGGCAAGTGGGGCTCGCGGCGGCGGGCCTCTCCCCATGCCCGGAACAAGGTGGCCAGGTTGCGGCGCTGATCAAAGCCGCCCAGGTAGAGAAGAAAGGCCTCCGGCAGCTCATAGCGGGCGCGCACCGCAGCCAATACTTCGGGCTCTGTGCCCGGCCGGTAGGCGGGGGATGCGGCCAGGAGCACAGCCCGCACCCGCTCTCGCGGCACGCCCAAGCGGCGCACTATCTCGGGCACAGTCGCCTCGGCATCGGTCAGGATCAAATCGGCGCGCCGGGCCGATGCGGCCACCAGGCGCATATACGCGCGCACCAGCGCGGAGCCCCGGTAGGCGGGCAGAAGCAGGGGGATCAGGTCGTGTACCGTGACCACGGTGGGCGTGCGCGGAGTGTAGGGCGAGGCAAAGTAGGGCACATGGGCCACAGCCGCCCCCAGCATTGCCGCTGCCCGCGGAAAGGCCGTCTGCTCGTTCCAGACCTTCTCAAGGTTGGCTCCCAGCCGCCGCCAGGGCGAGGTAGCCAGCGTATGCCAATGGGCGCCCGCTGGCAGCGGCCGCCCAGCAAAAAGGTCGGCTGGCCCGCAGAGCACAACCTCTGGCCCGTCCTCCAGCTTGACCAGTTCGTCAACCAGATGATGCAGGTACTGGCCGCTGCCGGCTGTCTCCTGCCCCCAGAAACTTGCATTCAGGGCCACACGCAGGCGCGGCCCCTGTTTTTCGGGTTCCATCAACTCTTCCCGCGCAACCATGCGGCCCAGCTCTCGCCGGGCTGCCGGTGATATCGGCGCCCGCTCTGCTTCGGATGGGGCGCGAAACTCGCTTTTGCGCCAGGCGGCAGAGCGGGTGGAATTTGACACAAGGCGTTTCCGCTACATGCGCTCGCGGAAGTACTGTACCGTAAGTTCGAGGCCTTGCTGTAGCGTCACGGTCGGCTCCCAGCCCAACTCACGGCGGGCAAGGTCTGTGCTGAGATAAATCTGCGATACCTCGCCCAGCTTTGCCGGACCATAGAGCCGCGGGCCCTGGTAGCCCGTCGCCTGCTGCAAGGCAGCCCAGATCTGGTTCACCGAGGTGCCGATGCCGGTGCCGATGTTGTAGGTGCCCCCATCGCCCCTGGTGAGAGCCAGCAGGTTGGCACGCGCGATATCGCCCACATAGCAATAATCACGCAACTGCTCGCCGGTGCCATTGATGGTGGGGTGCTTGCCCGTGAGCATCATGCCGGTAAAGATTGCCACCACCCCGGCCTCGCCCAGCGGGTCCTGTCTCGGCCCGTAGACGTTGGGGTAACGCAGGATGGTATACTGCAGGCCATAGTTGCGCTCATACAGGCGCAAATAGTGCTCCACATGGTGCTTGGAGGCACCATAGGGATCCAGCGGGTCGATCGGGTGCGCCTCATCCACCGGCAGGTATTCCGGCTCACCATAGACGGCGCCGCCCGTAGATGCATAGACGACCTTGCGCACGCCATTCTTGCGTGCCAGCTCCAACAGCTGCAGCGAGCCGAGTACGTTGACATCGGCATAGAGGAGCGGCTTTTCCATCGACTCGCGCACATTCGCCTTGGCGGCCTCGTGCGCAATGACCTCCGGCCGCTCGGCCGCTATCACCTGGCTCAGGGCCTCACCGTTGCGGATATCTACCTGGTAAAAGTGCGCCGCCGGGTTTACCTGTTCGCGCTTTCCGGTGGAGAGGTCATCTACCACGCACACCTGGTGGCCAGCTGCCAGGAAAGCGTCGACCACATGCGAGCCGATAAAGCCCGCGCCGCCAGTGACCAGGACTTTCATACGATAGCCTCCTCGATGTATGTCTAGTGCAAGATCGGTCGCTCATGTCTGATGAGGCACGACACACGATGGAATGGACCTCGCTGCCGAGAGGATGAGGTACGTAGCCGCGGCATTGTGCCGCGCATCTCTATCGACAGGTCCGCGGCAACATGCCGCGCCTACAGCTACTGCGCCCGCCATGTAGGCCACCGGCGCTGTTTTCAGTTCAGCAACACTCCTGCACCGAAGGCTCTTCGCGCAGGAGCTCGACCTCTGGCGCCTGAGGGCTGGGCTCGAAGTCATAATAGATGAACGAACGGCCGTTTTTCTCCTCGGCGCGCCGCAAGGTGACATGCCATTCAGGCGACATGACGGCCGGGTAGGCTTGCTGTTCCGGGCGCTCACACTTGGCCCTCATTTAACCCCCCGAGAACGGATAATCGAGAAGATCAGCCAGGCTCCCATGAGGGCGGAAACGATAAAGCCCAACTGGGCAATGGGCAGCCCCCACCCGGTGAGTGGCACCCGAAAGACCGCCGCCCGGTCGCCGCCCGAGATCACCAGCGCCGAGCCGACGATGAGGGCCGCTATCACCATGGCAAAGGCCAGCCGGTTGCCAACTGTGTCTATCTTGGAAAGGATCATCTCGAGCCTGCGCACGTCGAGGCCGATAGTGAGCTCGCCGTTATCGAGTTTGGCGCTGATGCTATCCAGGCGGGGGGGTATGTCTTGCGCCAGGCGATCGGCCTGCCGCAGAAAGCGCAGTCCCCGGCGCGCCAGGTGCTCCGGCGCAAAGCGCTCGCGCGCGATGCGGGCCACGAATGGCTGCGCAGCTTCCACCAGATCAAACTTGGGGTCCAGCCCCTGCGCAACGCCCTCCAGCACCAGCACCGTGCGCGCCAGCAGCGCCAGCTCGGATGGCAGGCGCACCTTGTGGCGGAGGGCGGTGGCAAAAACCTCACGCAGCAGCTCGGCGATCGGCACCTCGTCTAGCGCAAGGCCCCAATAGCGCAGCAACAGGCGTTCCAGGTCTCGCCGCAGGCCGGCCAGGTCGCTCTGTGGCAGCACTGCCCCCATGCGCCGGATGGTGTAGACCATCTCCTCAACATCCTGCATCACCACCGCATAGAGCAGCGCCCGCAGGTTGGCCTTGCTCAGCTCCGAGAGATGGCCCACCAGCCCAAAATCCACCAGCCCGATGCGTCCGTCACAGACCAGGATGTTGGCGGGGTGCGGATCGGCGTGGAACAATCCATCCTCAAAGACCTGCTTCAGATAGAGGTCCACCACTACAGCAGCGATGCCCCGCAGATCATAGCCCCCACTGCGCAGCCGCTCCACATCCGCCAGCTTGATGCCGCCAATGTCCTCCATGACAATGGCCCGGCGTGAGCTATGGTCCCAGTAGATGCGTGGCACCCAGACGCGAGGATCATCGGCCAAATTGGCCCGCAGGCGGTCGGCGTTGCGCCCCTCGATGGTGTAATCCATCTCATCGTGCAGGCCGAGGCTGAACTCGTTCAGCAGCTCCGAAAGCTGGTATTCGCGAATGGCTGCCGAGCGACCCTCGATAAAGCGCACCTGGCGCCGCAGCAGGTCCAGGTCCGCCTCGACGACCGGCTCGATTCCCGGGCGCTGCACCTTGACCACCACCCGCGCCCCGTCATGCAACACTGCCCTGTGCACCTGCCCAATAGACGCCGCTGCGATCGGTTCCCAATTGAATTCGGCAAAGACGGTCTCGACCGGCTGGCCCAACTCGGTTTCGAGTAGCGCCCGGATCTCCTTGGCCGGTACCGCCGGCGCAGCGTCGAGGAGCAGCGAAAGCTGGGCTGTATATTCCGGCGGCAGCACATCGGGCCGTGTGGAGAGCATCTGCCCCAGCTTGATATAAGTGGGGCCCAGTTCCTCCAGCGTCTTCCGCACCCGCTCGGGCACCGAAAGGCGCGCAATGCCCTGTTCCGGCTCGGCCGCACGCTGGCGCCAGCCCGGCAGAAAGCGGCCCAGCTCCAGCCGCTCCACCAGGAAACCCAACCCGTTCTTCAGCAGAATTTCGGCGATCTGCCGCAGGCGTATGATCTCGCCATATGGCCGCCGCCAACCAAACCCCAGGGGCAAAGCACTATCCCCCTTTCCCAACACGGCAGGGGATTATACCACGCTTCTGGTGAGAACGCCTAACCCTGAGTGCGCGGGATGGGGTTGGGGTACCAGTACTGCAACCGCACTTGATCCAGCCGGCTCCCGGTAACAGCCGGCAAAGGTGCTGTGCGCCTGCCCGGCTCTGACCCGGGAGGGTGGATTTGGCGGGTTGCCTGCAGCCGGGCCGCCCGTTGGCGGCCCGGCTGCAGGCAACC
>Ga0123519_10003090_pt1 | contig 27815 bp, 18 predicted proteins | sample YelNatPaOPRAMG02_FD_87396 | JGI IMG/M metagenome (GOLD analysis project Ga0123519, IMG submission 87396) | Hot spring microbial communities from Yellowstone National Park - Yellowstone National Park OP-RAMG-02 (version 2) | ecosystem: Environmental > Aquatic > Thermal springs > Hot (42-90C) ...
ACGCCTCGCCAGCTTTTGGTCTACCAGGCACTAAATTTCGAGCCGCCGCTATTTGCCCACCTTTCGATGGTGATGGGGCAGGATAATACTCGCTTAAGCAAAAGGCATGGCGCCACCTCGGTGGACCAATTTGCCCGGATGGGGGTACTTCCTGAAGCCCTCTTCAATTATCTGGCTTTTTTAGGCTGGGCCCCACCCGAGGGCCACGAGGTTTTAAACCGCGAGGAACTGGTCTCTCTTTTTGACCTCAAGAAGGTGAGCCGCTCCGCCGCTATCTTTGATTATGAAAAGCTTTACTGGTTAAATCGACAGCACTTAAAACGTCTGCCTCTGGCGGAGAAAGCGCAGCTGGCCTATCCTTTCTTGCTCGAAGCCGGCCTCCTTCCCAAAACTATGACTGCGACTCACTGGAGCTGGCTGGAAATGGCCGTGGATAGCTTCAGTGAAGCTGTTGACCGCCTCAACGAGCTTCCCGCTCGTTTTCAGCTGCTTTTCGAGTTTTCACCTCAGGCGATGGATGAAGAGGCTAAAACTCTCTTGGGGGAGGAAGCTTCGCGTCGGGTAGCCGCTCTTTTCTGTCAAAAGGCCAAAGAAGTGACCGAGCTCAGCCCGGCGGAGTTCAACCGGATAGTAACGGAAATAAAAAAAGAGACTGGGGTGAAAGGGAAAAATTTGTACCAGCCAATTCGAGTTGCTCTGACCGCCCGAGGCTCGGGCTTAGAACTTGACCGGCTGATTCCTTTAATTGAGACCGGTTCCAAGCTAAGCTTGCCTCGGCCCATCTTGAGCTGTCAGCAGCGAGCGGAAAAAATGCTCCTTTATTTAGAAGGAAAGACAGGGGACTAAAATTATCTTGGCCTGGCCACCGGCCTTCAGACTAAGGAGGCTCGAGAAAAGTTTAAAGATTATTTAAATTGGAAGGGAAAAGTATAGTAATCAGTTAATCAAAGGACAATGAGTTATCTTGGATGCAGGACTGAAAATAAAAGAAAAAAGAGTAGGGTTATGGAGAAGAAAAAGGTCTTTTGTCTTTTAATCGTTAAGGAGGAAATGGATAAGAGATTAGCCGATGTTTTTTTATTGACTTATATTTATATCCATCAATTCGGAAATTAACTTAGAAATTGAAAACAAAGAAAAAGCTGAGATGGATTAGATGGAAAAATTAGCCCGATTGCAGCCCATCCTGGAGATTCTTCGGCGCTCGCCGCAGCGGCTCAATAAAATATTTCTTTCTAAGGAGGCATCGCCGCAGCGCTTCCGACTGGTTATTCAGCTCGCCCGCCAGGCTGATATCCCCGTAGTTTTTGTCCCCCACCAGAAACTCAACAGTTTAAGCTCCCATCATCAGGGCATAGTCGCCCTGGTGGCCGCCAAAGAATTTGTTTCCTTCGAGTCTATTCTGGCTTCCTCTTCCTGTCCCTTCCTCGTGTTTCTGGACGAGGTGGAAGACCCTCAAAATTTAGGGGCCATTGTTCGCTCGGCTGAAGCCGCCGGAGTTGATGGTCTTATTCTTCCTGAGCGGCATTCGGTCGGCCTGACAGCGGCGGTTTATCAAGCCTCGGCCGGCGCCTTAGAACACCTAAAAGTGGCCAGGGTTAAGAATCTGGCTCGAGCTCTCGAGGAAGTCAAAGGACAGGGTATCTGGGTAGTGGGAGCAGAAGCGCCGGCAGCGGGGCTCTGGTTCGAGTTCGATTATACCCAGCCAGTGGCCCTTGTTTTTGGTTCCGAAGGCCGGGGTCTCAGGCCGCTTGTCCGCAAGCATTGCGACCGCCTCCTTTCTATCCCTCTCGTCGGTAAGACCAATTCCCTGAATGTGGCGGCCGCCGCCGCAATCTTTCTCTTTGAAGTCCTGCGCCAGCGCCGCTCCAGGATTCCTTAACCAGATAAGAACCCAAAAGTCGGAGGAATTTTTCTTCGCGCCGACGAAGCCGGTGGGCCAAATGCCTCCTTTTTCGTTTTAATTTATCTTCGGCCAAAATGGAGGTCGCAAGCCCTGGTCTTGTCAAATTTAGTCCGCAAAATGGCCATCGTAATCTCTCCGCTTCAGTTCCCTAATTAGCTGCTAAAATCATTTCTGTCTCGGATATCGAACTCAACTTATTGGCCTTGTCAACAGCCGCTTCAAAAACGACTTTATCAGCTCTCGGTCGACAAAAGTCTCCATATAGCCAAAAACACCTTCTGGTCTCTTTGAGCCCTGGTAACTCCCCCCTCCTTCTTGTTGGTTTCTCTTTTAAAAAAGAACTCATGACCGCTCTTCCCTCTGGATAAAATTGAGAAATATTTTGACCCGAGCCCTAAACTTGGGTTTTTTCTGTTTTAAAATCGCGGAAGTTATTAATTTTTTCTCGGCCTACCAAATTCATAATAAGCAGATGGCTTCCTCAGAGTATTATTTGCCCAGGAAGGTTCAATGATTGAATAAAAGTCAAGTAGAGGGAGAAAAGGACAGAGAGGAGGCAGGGGATGGTCTTTACTGGATTATATACATTAGTGAAGTGTTAAGATAGAATAGGCGCGATTATGAATCATCATTAATCTCGGGTATACGGGAAAGTCATCCTTGATTCAGAATTTATTCATTCTCTGGTGCGCCAGGGGAGAATCAATAATAAGGCGGCCAAGAGGCTGCGATGGTTCGATTATTCCCGTCGCTGTCGCAATGCCCACAAGACCCGCCGCCACCATGACATCTCATCCCAGATGTTTATCGTTGAGAAAGCGGCTTGACCCCTATGAACTAACGACCTTAAGGGAGACCTCAAGGCGGCCTCCTTGAGATCGAAAGGCCGAGATGCCAGTGGCGTTGGCGCAGAATATTCGTGAACTAAAGAAGCCGCTCCCCAATGGGGGAGGGAAAAGCGGCGGTTTTATGGAATAGGCAAGAGATTGAGCTTTATGCATCAGCAAGGAGCCAGTATTGAAGAGGCTTCGGGCACGGAATTTGATTGGTCGACCCGGATATTCTTTGTCGGGCGAAGCTCAAGGGTCCGAGATAGCGCAAGCCCCGCTACGAAGTGAAAAGAGCGAAGCACTATCGAATGCAGTGACATGGGGACCTGGTCGAGGTGGATACTTTGCAGATGCATCTTTAGCTTGAGGAGGTTCGCTATCAATTCATGACCAGAGATGTGGCCACCAGATTAGATGGCCTGAAAGCATATAAGAGACATACCAACAAGGAGAGGACAAATTTTCTCCATTATCTGCGTAAGAAATTTTCATTTTCCATCAGGGCCATCAAGATTTATTACGGCTTAGAGTTTAAAGATCACTTTTAAGATCCTTGTCGCCAACGAAATATTCTTTTTTCTGAGCTTCCCCCGAGCTCCCCTAAACTGAATGGACAAGTCGAGAGGGCGAACCGGATGCACCAGGAGAAGTTCTGCGAAATCTATGAGGAGGAGTTATCTTCTGACACCATAAAAAGGGTTGACCGGTTGTCGATTCTTATGCTATTAGTTTCAGTGAAGTATGATTTTTTTGTTCATGAATAAAGGGCCAAAGATATTTCAATAGGAATTATCCGAATAAGGAATAAATTCAGCCTGTGTCGATAGGGGTTAAGCCTGGCGACCGCCTCCTGGTTCGCGACCGCCCCTGGGTTGTGAGGGAAGTCAGCGCACCATACGCCACGCAAGCTATCCTGAAGCTTCATGCCTTGGACGAGGCCGCACCATCTCAACTGACCATAATTTCTCCACCCGAAGACGTTTGCATCCTCCCTGGCCAGCAGCTCGAATTTGACCTTCGCGGTCTCGACTCATTCTCAGCCTGGTCCCGGGCGCACCGCATGCTCGGCGCCTCGCTCATCAGAGAGTCCGGCGTCCTCTCGGGAGTTCGCTTCGGCCGCGTCGCCCTCGAGGCATATCAGCTGGCTCCGACACTTCGCATCCTGGCTAAGGTCAGGCCGGCTCTTCTCATCGCCGACGATGTCGGATTGGGCAAAACGATTGAAGCCGGATTGGCCATGCTCGAGCTCATGGCTCGCGGCCGGGCCTCGCGCGTGCTCGTAGTGACCCCGCCCGGGCTCATGGACCAATGGCATGATGAGCTTTTTGACAAGTTCGGCTTGGAATTCACGATCATCGGGAATGCTGCCGAGCTTTCAACGGTCCAGAAAAACCTCCCGGCTGGTGTCTGCCCCTGGGATGCTCTTCCTCGCGTCATCACTTCCCTGGACTTCTTAAAAAAAGACACCGTCCGGAACCGGGCCCTTCGCAAGCGTTGGGACCTCATCATCGTCGATGAAGCGCATGCGCTGGCCGAAGCCGGCACTCCAGAAAACCCCTATCGAACCCAGCGCACGAGGCTTGGCTCAGCCCTTCGCGATTCCTCCCGCGGACTCCTTCTTTTAACCGCGACTCCACACAACGGTTATCCCCACTCCTTCCGGTCGCTCATCGAACTCGTCGAACCGACCCTGGCGACCTTCCACGGCTCTCTGGCCGACCTCGAGCGCCGCATGGAAGCCGCGCGGATTCGGCGGATGAAATCCCAGATCGTGCGCCGCCTCCCCGACGGAAGCGAGGTACCCCTCTTTCCGAAGCGACATGTTTCGGGGATTCCCGTCACGAATCTGAGCGATCCGGAAAAAGAGCTTCTCAAGAAAGTCGCGTCATATTGCTCGCAGACAGCTCGTCAGGCCCGCCAAACCGAAGACGCGGAGCTCATCGGTTTCGCCATGCAGATCATCAAAAAGCGTGCCCTATCGAGCCGCGCCGCGCTCGAAAAAACCATTGACTACCGGCTTGAATCTCTACGCAAAGAAGAGCTCAGAGAAGAACCGCCCACTCCCGCCGAGATCCGCGACCTGCGCTCCGACATCCCTCTCACAGAGACCGCGGCAGAGAGAACTGCCATCAAGATTTTGCAAAGCGCCATTCCCCGTGAAGAACGCCGCCGCAGGGCCGAGATCAGCGCCCTTAACGGGATCCGACGCCTGTTCGCCAAGCTTCCTCCTGCCGACCCGAAGGTCGAAGCTCTCATCCTCGAGCTCAAGAGCGTATTCTCAAAGGACCCCAAGGAGAAGGCGATCGTCTTCACCGAATACAGGGATACACTCGAAGCCCTTCGATCCCGGTTCGACATAGACCAGGAGCTCGCCGGCCGGTATGTTCTTTTCCACGGCGGCCTGAGCCGCAGGCAGCGATTGGCTCGTGAAGCGATTTTCGAAAAGCCCGAAACCCGCATTCTCTTGACCACGGATGCGGCCAGCGAAGGTCTGAATCTTCAACGCACCTGCCGACGCGTCATCCACTTTGAGCTTCCCTGGAACCCCAACCGCCTCGAGCAGCGCAACGGTCGCGTGGACCGTTACGGGCAGACGAGGGAACCTATCATCCGGTATCTCTTTTACCCGAACAGCCCCGAAGACGAAGTCCTCGACCGGCTTGTCCAAAAGATCGAAGAAATGGCCCGCCAGCGGATCTCGACTCCGGACATCCTGGGGGTCTTATATGGAAAAGGCGACATCCAGAATGGTCTCGTCGAGTTAAACCCGGAAGCCTCCGACATTGAAGCTCAAAAAGTGGGGCTCGTCCGTCTGTTCGAGGACCGGACCGCCGAATTCATCAAGAACTCCCGGCATCTCTTGACCTTGAGCCCAACCGGAAACGGGGAAGAAGAAAAGGTTTGCCGCCTTCTTCATACCTCGGAACCGCTGCTTCCCGATGATACGGAACTCGAGGAAATCATTATCGGCACGTTGGGGCAATCCGCCGTTCGCCCGGACCCCAAGCGCGAGGGCGTCTTTCGAATCGATGTTCCTTTGCCTTTTAGAGGGGAAAAAGTACTCACTTCCTACCCCGCGGCCACTTTCCGCCGGTCGGTTGCCGTGCGCTACAGGGCCGACGAAGTTGAATACATCACGCCGCTTCATCCCCTCGCCCAGGCTGTTTCCAAGGACGCCCGTCGCCGACTCCTTCAAGTTTATTCCACGGCCCATGGCCTGACTCCCCGCCGCCTTGCCGCCCGTGTCGTATCCACCGCCGATGCCCCCTCTATCGTCTTCACCTTTCACGGTGCTATACGATATGAAGACGGCGGCCTGGAAGAGCATATTCTGGCTATTCAAGTCAATATAAAGGGTGAGATTTTAGGCGATCCGATCAAAAATCTCAGGTATCTGAGTGAACCCGAATCTGCTGAGGAGGCTGATCCGAATCAAATCGAACGCCTTTTCGCTTCATGCTTTGAAGTTATGAAAGAACAGGCCAAACAGGAAGCTTCGCGTTGGCTTGCCTCACGGGCGGACGAGTTGCGGTCCAAACGCACCCAACTGGCCGAAAGCATGCTCAAGGAGCTTGACCTGGACAGCGCTGACCGGATTCGGGAAATTGAGGAGGAGGAAAAGAGGGCCCGGAGGCTCATCGAAGAAACCGGTCAGCGGCGCCTCTTCAGCGACCCGAGCGACCCCGGACCCCGAAGCTTTGCCGCCCGAAAAGCCGCAGTCGAGGCTTTCAAGGACCGCAGGCGGAAGGAAATTCAAATTTTCATGAAGGTCGCCGACCCGTCCCCTCCCCAGCCGCTTGGAGCTCTATTCCTTGTTCCTTCCAGAGGAGGACAATGAGCCTCAGTCACCTTAGGAACGTCCGGGGATTTTTCTCCGATTATTATCTCGGAAGTGTATTCACCCCGGCTCCCGCCCGCGGCCGGAAGAAAAGGGTAACCGACTGGGACACGGACCTCGCTTATTTGCGGTTCCGCCGAATCCGTGAGCGTGCCGAGGGCCGGGCGGCCGATGCCGATTCCTGCCGCGAGAGATTCATCCGACCCCTTCTCCGCGATGTTTTGGGCTTCCATCTGGGCGCCGGCGAAAACCGGGTCCACGGCCTCTTCGTATCAGCCGAATCCGAGGAAAGAGGAGACAAGCCCGTCGTCCTCTCTTACTGCGGTTCATGGGATGAAGACCTTGATGCCGGCCGCGGCATGGCCAATCCCATGAGGCGGGTCGAATCGGCCCTCGCCAAGACCAGCCTTCGCTATGGACTTCTTGTTACCGGCGAACGCCTGCGACTTGTCCGCGCCCCGGGCGAAGGCCCCCATGGAGCCCACCTCGAAGTTGACCTCGCGGGCCTGGCTGAAGACGGAGACTCCGAATCCTTCTCCGCTTTTCTCCGGCTCTGTTCTTTGCCGACTTTCCTCCCGGATGCAGAAGGCAAGGCCCCGATCGATGAAATCGAGAAAGAAAGCCGGGCCCATGCCGAAAAGGTCTCCGATGACCTCAAGGCCGCGGTCTTCACGGCGGCGGAATCGCTCATCGGCGCATTGATTCAAGAGGCGGTCGCCCGAGGCCGGTTTGACTCCCCTCTCGAGCTTAGCGATGCCGACCTCCGCCTTTACCGCGATGCCGCTCTGACTTGCCTTTACCGCATCCTCTTTATCCTTTACGCCGAAGCCCGCGACCCCCGCCTCGACAGTCACCCGATCTACCGTGAAAGCTATTCCGCCCAAGGCCTCCTCGAGGAAATCCTGGCCAACCCCGAATTCTCCTGGCCGGAAAACCGCTCCTCCTTCTGGCGCCGGCTGCGCGCGCTTTTCCGGATTTATGATAAGGGCCTTCCCCGCATCAGCCAGTGGGAAAACATCCCTCCCCGGGGGAGCGACTTTTTCAGCCCCGAGACACCCGAAGGCCAAATCATCGAAGCGACAAACCTCTCCGACCGCCTGGTCGCCCGGATTATTATCGACCTCGCTACGTCGACTCCAAGGCACGGCGTCGGCCGGGAACGCGTCTCTTTCCGTGAGCTTGATATCGAGAACCTGGGGACCGTCTATGAAGGCCTCCTCGAATACGAACCTCGGATCGCCCGTAAGACAACTTTGGAAATCCGGGTCCAGGGACGAACATTTTGCCTTTCTCCCGACGACCTCGTCCGTCTCTGTGAACAGAAGAACCTGGTTCTTCGCGGCGACTTCGACATTGTCTCGGGAACATCCGCCGCCGGCCTCCATCCGGAAAGTTCTGGCGATGAAGAGATAGCCGTAGATAAGAGTGAGGAGTTCGAACCCGAGATTCCAGCGGAGACACCCGATTCGAGCGATGAAAGAGATGCCAATATCGAGGGAGCAGACGAAAATGCAGGCGATAGTGAAGAAACCGATGAGGCGGTCGCCAAGGGCGCCACGGCCTGGCTCATTCGAAAGCTCGAGCCCGGGACGTTCCTATTCGTTCCTGGGCCGGCAAAGAAAGGCTCAGGTTCGTTCTACACTCCGCGCGCCCTCGTCCGGGACCTCGTCCGGCACACTTTGGGGCCCCTTGTCAAAGGAAAGACAGCCGCCGAAATCGAGCGCCTCCGCATCCTCGACCCTGCCTGCGGGAGTGCCCATTTTTTGGTCGAAGCCATGCGCTTTCTCGGCCAGGCGCTTCACAAGACATATGTTGAGGAATATAACGGCCGGCCGCCGCGCGATTTTCGAAGTACCACCGGCCAGGGTTGGGACACAGACTGGCGGTCATCCGACGAGCAAGCCCGGGCCGCCAACTCCGAAGCCCGGGCCTGGTGCAAACGCCGAATTGCTGAACGGTGCCTTTTCGGCGTGGACCTCAACCCGACGGCTGTCCAGCTTGCTCGAGTAGCCCTATGGATTGAATCCGTGGCTGGCGACAGACCTTTGACCTATTTCGAGCACCACATCCGCTGCGGGAATTCGCTTCTCGGAACGTGGCTCGACCGCCTTGATGCGCCGCCCGTTCCTTCGATTGGGCGAAAAAACGCCGAGCGAACTGGCACAAGGGGCAGACCATCGGTACGAAGCGAACCGGACTCCCGGCTCGAGTCCCTGGGGATTCGCCATCAATTGGGGCTTTTTCAGAAGTTCGTTCATGATGCGGCTGCCGAAGCAGCCCGGCTTCGAGCCCTGATTGATTCAACCGCCCCCGATGACCTCCGCCGCGAAGGGAAAGAGCCGGAATCCATCCAGGAACAGGAATATAAAGACAGCCTCCGCCGCCGGGCAGAGGAACTGCTCGAAACCGTAAAGCTCTTATTTGACCTGCGCTCAGCCTGCGCTTTCATCCCGGAGATTTGGGCCGAATGGGACTATCTCTGCAACCTGGTCAAGTCTCCCGAGGAACTTCGTCGCCACATCAAAGCTCAGGAATGGGGACCGGCTTTCGATGAAGTCCGAAGCCGGGAGCGGTTTTTCCACTGGGAGCTCGAGTATCCCGAGGTTTTCATCGCTCAGGAGCGCCCCGGTTTCGATGTCGTCCTCGGCAACCCACCCTGGGAGAAAATCAAGCCGGACCGGAAAGAGTTCTACGGCCGCGCCGACATTTTGATTCGGGCTTTTAAAGGCGGAGAGCTCGACCGTCGCATTGCCGAGCTTCAAGATGCCGACCCTTCTTTGGCCTCCGCGTTCAAAGCCTATGAAGAGCGCCTCAAGAAGACGGCATTCTGTCTTAAAAAGGGCGGCGATTTTATGTTCCAGGATTGGACGATCGAGGGCAAGAGCACGGGAGGCGACCCCGACCTTTTCAAATTCTTCATCGAGCGCGCCTGGAAGCTCGCCGCCCGGGACGGCCGGGTCGGTTTTGTCGTGCCTTCGGCCATCTACAATAACGAGGGCTGCACAGGATTGAGGCATCTTCTTCTTGAGGAAGCGAGCGTCGAACGATTTTATGCGTTTGAGAATCGGAAGAAAATATTCCCGATTCATTCAAGTTATAAATTCGTCAGCCTCGTCTTTAGAAAAACGAGACCGGAAGGCGCGGGTTTCGAGGCGGCCTTCATGCGGCATGACCTCGAAGAGCTCGAGGAAACAGCCTTGTGGCGCGAGGCCGGAAAAGAATTCGCCTTTCCCGGGCCGATTCCCTGGATGGTCAGAGTCGGCAAAGAAGAGCTCGAACGCCTCTCGCCCGGAACGCTCGCCTTCCTCGAATACAGGAACCCGCGCGACCGGGAAATCTTGCTCAAAATGTACGGCTACGACGTCGATGGAAATCCGACTAACCCAAGGCCGCTCCTCGGCGACCAGGGCCCGGGGACATGGAACGCTCGGTTTTACCGAGAATTTGATATGACCAACGACCGGGACCTCTGGACCGACCCGAAAACCGGAAAACTATGGAATCCGCGCCAAATTCTGGGGGCGGTGCCGGGGACGACGGACCGCCCGCCCTATTACGACCCGGCGGCCTGGCCCGAAATCCGCGCCATGATGGCCGAAAATGGCTTCTGGCCCCTCTACGAGGGCAAGCACATCGAGCAATTCCTCATCGACATCAAACCCATCGAACGCTGGGTGAGCCTCGAAGCTGCCGAGAAAAAGACCGGCCGCCTCCCCGACCCCGGCCCCAAACTCGTCTTCCGGGCCATAGCCAGAAATACCGACGAGCGGACCTGCATAGCCGCTGTATTACCAGAAAAAACCTGCTTTGCGCATTCTTTATATGGGTGTATTGCGGATGTCAATCGAGACATCCTTATTTCAGTAGCGAATTCCTTTTCTTTCGATTTTACGTTCAGATTTCGCGTTTCTGCAAATGTCAGTCCAATGTATCTTAAATTGCCCCCAATTCCAAACATCACGGGTTTTTCCGCTTCAGAAATGCTGCCTACGCTGAGCTCACTCGAGCTCGAATGTGAGCATATCACTACAAAAGAATCTATCTGGCCGCGATTATGGGGAATCAATCGCAGAGTCGCCGAAGCCTACGGCCTCACTCCAGACGACTTCGAATACATCCTTTCTACCTTCCCCGTCTTCGCCCGCAAGCGCCCTGAGTTTTTCGCCTATCTCAAGAGGCGCATCGCTGAATGGAAAGAAGAAGGCTCAAGAGTGAAGCCCGCTGTAAAAGAATATCCGAGGTCCGAAGGCCAGGAAATCGCAACTGCTGCCGAGACTCATGCCGACTATGCCAAAGAAAACGATAAGATAAGAAAAGTCAAAAATAGAAGGTGATACATCGAAAAAGCCCTGGAAATTTAGAAAAAGGGGAAAGAATGACCAAAAAAGAGTTTGCTAAGTTGATTGACCACACTTTATTAAGGCCCGAAGCGACCGCAGATAAAATAATTCAACTCTGTGAAGAGGCGCTTGAATTCGGTTTTGGCGCTGTTTGCGTTGCGCCAACCTGGGTTTCCCTCGCTTCAAAAACGCTGGCCAGCTCCTCTGTGAAAGTTGTCAGCGTTGTTGGCTTTCCTCTTGGAAATACGCTCACTCGAGTGAAGGCATATGAGGCGTCGCAGGTAGTTAAAAACGGGGCAGATGAAATAGACATGGTTATAAATATTGGGGCGTTATTATCTGGGCAAAAAGAAATCGTATTTAAAGATATAAAGTCAGTTATCGAAAGTGCCCACCAAGAAGACCCAAAGACCTTGATAAAGGTAATTCTCGAAACATCGATTCTTTCTGATGATCAAAAGATTCTAGCGTGTAAGCTTGCACAAAAGGCGGGCGCTGATTTCGTAAAGACATCCACGGGGTTTATGCCCAGGGGTGCCACTATCCAAGACGTATCTCTTTTGCGCCGCGTTGTCGGGAATCGCTTGGGCGTAAAAGCAGCTGGCGGTATACGTGACTTATCGACAGCAATGGAAATGATTGCAGCCGGTGCTACAAGGTTGGGTTGCTCATCGTCAGTATCGATTATTAAAGAATTTACGGATGAATCTTGATCACGCATAAAATTTTTGGGGAGAGAGGAAATGGAAAATAATCGACAAAAAGCAATTTGCGAACTTTCTGAGCAAAACAAATTGCAGTACAATTATGCATGGAATTGGTTTGATTTTCATGCTAAACAGCGCGTTAGCATGTTCAATTTTTTTCTCATTATTACAGGGATATTAGCGAACGGATTTATTAGCGTAATAAGGACAGATTGTCGTTTTCTTGGGGCTGGAATTGCGATATTAGGCATAATCACCTCCATTGGCTTTATCTTTTTAGATGTTAGAAATAAGCAGTTGGTTGAGATGGGAGAGGACATGCTGCTAAGTATTGAAGAAAAAATATTTTCCGGAGAATTCAAGATAAAAATAAAAGAAAAACCAATGGATCCTAAGCAAGTACAAGGCGGCTTTATGCTAAGGGAATATAAGGAAGAGCCCAGATGGGAAAAAGGATCGCGCTGGCGCTACATAAAGAGAAATGCAATAAAGCATAAGTTTATTATAGGATTTATAGAATTGGCAGTGGCCATATTGTTTTTATTAGGTATCATAATGATTTTTTGTTTACGACCGGAACGAGGTTCATAGAATTTAAACCTGAATCCTGTGTGATAGTATCATTTTTTAGGCTTTGTCCCAAAGTTACGTGATGGCATTTGACATACGCATAAAAGAAGGGCTACAGCCTTCTAAAATGAACAATCTCAAAAAAGGAGGTGTAGCCCGATGGACGACCTTGAAATTAGGATCGTCCTGCGATACAGCGTACCAGAAAAAGGTTTGACATTCAACGGTCTTTTGCGAGGTCTTGAGCGTGATAGGGATGAGCTGATGAGGAACATCGTTCAGGTGATTTTGAAGGCATTGGAGGAGAAGGCCATAGAGGATTATAAGGAGGCTGAGCCGGAGAGAGATCTGAAGGATGGCCGGCAGCCCAATCAGAGGAAGTTGATGACATTGTTTGGGGAGGTTCGTTACAAGCTGGCTCAGTTGTATGATCGGGAAAAGGGGGTGATTTTCTGTCCTCTGACAAGGAGGCTGGGCATCATTCCGTATCGGCAGTATCAGAGAGAGGCGATGGAAGCAGGCATAGGCCAGGCGGTTCATCTTTCCTATCGGCTGGGTGCGAGTGAGGTGCGTCGGATTCGAGGCCACGGACCCTCCAAGAGCACTCTGTATCGCTGGCTGCAGGAGCTGGCAGAGGATTATGGGGAGTGGCCATCTTTCAAGCACAGGAGATTCCGCTTTTTGATGGTGGATGGGACCAAGGTGGAATTGCAAGGACAGGGTGGGTACTCGCAGGGCAAGAGAGAGATGCGATGGGCATTGGCCTCGGAGGGTGTGGGCAGAGCGTTTGAACTTGTGGGATTTTGGGTTGGAAAGGATTGGAGCTTTATCCGCCAAGATCTTCAAAGACGCTTGGAATACAGAGGACTGAGGGTTCTTCTCTCCGATGGAGGCTCTGGCATTGAAGAGAACCTTCTCAGCGGACATATGGCCCAACAGAGATGCATCTGGCATGGCAAGAGAGACTTCTTTTTTCTTCTTTTCCAGGATAGACTCAAGAAAAGAGCACAGATACCCTATCGGCGGCTCCTGGAGGCCAACCCTCTGTTTCTGTTGAAACAAGAAGAGCTGGAGCAACTGGAACCAGCCGATAAGCCTCTGGTCGAGAGATTGGTCAGAGTGATTAAACGATGTTTTAAAGACTTGATGGCAGCCCTTCCTCCTGACAGATGCCCGAAGACGAGAACTTATCTTGAAAACTTTTACCATCACGCGCTTCTGTTTTTTGACTATTGGCTGAAGGGAAAAGGTTGGATCCCTTTCACCACGAATGCCATCGAATCGGCTTTCAGTCGGCTGGTCAATAGGGTGAAGCGCATCGGGAGGAGATGGAGTGAGCCTGGTCTGATTAACTGGCTGAAGATAGCCTTTCGCAAAATACTTCATCCTGAGCTCTGGATAAAGCTTTGGAGACAATATTTCCGCATAAATAAGACTTTAAATCTCACCTCATTGAAGGTGGAATATCGATGGATTCAAAATGCCATCACGTTACTTTGGGACAAAGCCATTTAATAAGTACATTCGTCTTCTTAATAAGAGAGGTCACTCATGTCTTTGGGGATTGCATTTAAGGGGCAGGAAGGAATTGTTCTTGCTGCTGACAGCCGAGTTACTTTAAACTTCAAAGAACTGGCGGATGCGGGAAAAATCATAATTCCTTCGACTTATGACAACGCGATTAAATTACTGGAATTCCAAAACCAAAAATATGTAGGGGCTGTGACTTATGGAATCGGCGCTATCGGGCAAAAAGAGCCTCGGACAGCGCATAGCTTTCTTCCAGAATTTGAGAATGAGCTTCAACAGAAAGGAAACGAACGGCTCTCTGTCGAGGAATTTGCTAAGAAGCTCAGTCAATTTTTCTTCAAGCAATGGGAAGCGTGCATGCCCAAAGGGGCGAAAATTCCGGATTTGATATTCCTTGTGGGAGGCTACGATCAGGATGAGCCTTATGGTCGGGATTTTCAAATCGCGATTCCAAGCCAGCCGGATCCTATTGAACAAAACAAGAACCAATTCGGCATTACGTGGGGAGGGCAGCTTGAATATACGACCAGGCTCATAAAAGGAATGGACCCGGCGCTTCCTTCGCTTGTCCAAAAGTACTTGAATTTAACTGATGAGCAAAAGAATGCATTGGAAAGCCTTCTGGAACGGAATTTATCAATAAAGATACCCTATCAGTTCTTGCCCCTGCAAGATTGTGTGAATCTCTCGACTTTCTTAATTAGAACAACCATCGAGATACAGACTTGGACTTTGGGCATTCGAGGCGTGGGCGGGGCAATTGACGTAGGCACAGTGACGAGAACAGAAGGTTTCAAAATTGTGCAGAAAAAAAAGATTGTCGGTCAGACAACTTTTTAGGGAGGTTAGGATGCATCATCACACCGATTTTGCTAATTCAAAGGATTGGCTAACTGAAAATATAATATTTTCCTATCTGTCTTTTATGGAACCGATAATTCATACGGCCGATGTAGCAAACCTACCTTTCATTCATAGGTTTTTTATCGATCTTTCGGATCGCCGACAAATAGAACAAAAGGAGGGAACCCTCAAATTGCTGGATGGGCTCGAAATGGAATTAAAAGCCTGGGATAGGTTAAGCGATGAAGCATTCGCGAATCTTGAAAATTCTGAATAGAAACGGCACGAGGCGATATTTGGCTGGTTAAGCTGCCTTTCCCAGCTCGTGATCGAGGACATGAGCAATTGGGAGGGAGGCCGGCTGTTCTGGTCCAAACGGACAAAGATGATGAAAAACTTCCAACGACTATTGTCGTTCCGATGACCTCGCAGGAGGGAGCGGAGAGGTTTCCCTTTACATTTCCTATTGAGCCGTCAAGTCAAAACGGAATTTCCAGGCGATCCATACTTTTGGTTTTTCAAATAAGAGCAATCGATAAAAGGCGGCTAAATAAGAAGCTGGGAGTCCTCGAACCTCAATATATGCACCGGATGCGCGCCAATATCAAAGAGCTATTGGGAGTCTAAAAAAATACTCCATTGTTTCCCAACTAGAGCTATAAATAGCACGTGATCGTTTAAACACGCGGCAGTTTTTGGGAGACAACAACCAAGGATTCCTCGCTCGCAAAGCCCCCCTGGTCTGGTGGCAATCGATACGTAAAAGATAAAGCATGATAGGGATATATTTCTCCTTGACAAAAGGAGAAAATTATAATAAATTCTCCTTCCATAAAGGAGATTAATTGTGGCTAGGTCAAGAAGGGTGTTTAATATTCCTCCAGCCGGCGGCCCGGATCACGCCGCCAACCGGGCGCGCCTGGTGGAGCAACTCGCCAATTCTCTAACCGCCCCTCTGCCCGAGGCGACTGAGAGGCGAGTCTTCAAGCGTATAACCCTCCCGGGCAAGGCCACTGCGGTGGTAGGTATGCGCCGCGCCGGTAAGACCACGTTTCTTCACCAGGTTCGCCGGATGTTCCTCCGACAGGGATTTCCTCAGGAGCGGCTTCCGTATATCAATTTCGAGGATGAACGATTGGCCGGGATTACGGCCAACGACCTGTGGCCTCTTGTCGAAGAATATTACCGCCGATTCCCATTCTGGCGAGGAAGGGAAACCGTGGTCTGGTGCTTTGATGAGGTTCAAATTGTTCAGGGCTGGGAGAGATTTGTGCGCCGGTTGCTGGATAGCGAGAAAGTGGAAGTCTATCTCAGCGGCTCCTCAGCGGCGCTCCTCTCCCGCGAGATAGCAACTGCTCTGCGCGGCAGAGCCTGGGAAGTTGACATCTTTCCTTTCAGTTTTGAGGAATACCTCCGGCACAATAAGAAGGAAATCCCTCAAAGGCCCGATCTTCTTTCGGCCAAGGAGCGGTCTTCTTTGCAAAGTGCGCTCAGGGAATACCTCATCTGCGGCGGATTCCCTGAAGCCCAAGGCCTGGAAATTGAAACCCGCTATCAGCTCCTATCGGACTACGTTGATGTGGCCATGCTCCGAGACATCGTCGAACGGCACAAAGTGACCAATGTCGTAAGCCTCCGCTGGATGGTCCGGCACCTGCTTGGTAATCCGGGCGGCCTATTCAGCGTCGAGAAGTTTTATGCCGTTCTCAAATCCCAAGGATTGGCCGTGGCCCGGGATACCCTCCACCAACTTCTTGCCCATCTCGAGGACTGTTTCCTCGTTCGTGTTTCCTGGCTGTATGGAGCTTCTGAAAGGCAGCGCATGGTCAATCCGCGCAAAATTTACCCGGTCGACCCAGGCTTTATCCCCGTTTTCGACCGCTCCGGCCGGAGCAACCTGGGCCATGCCCTGGAAACAGCCGTGCGCGTCGAGCTCGAGCGCAGAGGGATGGAATGCTATTATGTTCGGACGAACGACGGGTTTGAGGTCGATTTCCTGGCACGCTCACGCGGAGGAAGCGAAGCCCTGATCCAGGTTTGTCTGGACCTGGCCGGGACCGAGGCCATGGAAAGAGAGTTCCGTGGTTTGATTTCGGCGGCGAAAGAACATCCCCGGGCCTCCCTTGACTTGATTACCCTTCTTCCGGAGACGGTAAGAAATGCGCCGGATAAAATACGGGTCCACGATGCCGCCATCTGGCTGCTGAACCCTTTGGCGTCCGGGGCGCCGAGAAATGAGCGAAGGACATAATAAACCATGGGCGTTAACGTACCGCGAACGGTTCATAACCTGATTGGTGAATACCGAAGGTTTCTAAAAACCTCCTATCGTTTTCTTGACGACCATCTGAGGCAGCAATTCGAGCACCATTTGGCCCGAACGGACGTGATCGTCAAAGGACCTTATGTGACCCTGGCGCGCGATTTTGCACTCGGTCATTCACTTAAGGAATTAGCCGATTCCGGAAAGCTCGATCCTGAAGTTCTTAAAGCCCGATGGCCTTTTGGTGACGGACGGCTCTTCATTCATCAAGAAAAAGCCCTTGAGACTGGAAAAGCAGGAAGGCCATTTGTCATAACGACGGGAACCGGCTCTGGGAAGACCGAAGCATTCCTTTTGCCGATTATTGACGGGATTATCAGGCGAAAGCGCGAGGGTATAAGGGGTGTCCAGGCCATCTTCTTGTATCCCATGAACGCGCTGGCCAACGACCAGCTTGAGCGAATGAGGCGGCTTCTAAGAAATACACGTCTAGATGTCTCTTATGGCCTTTACACTGGCGATAGCGACGCGGCGGCGCAGAGCCTCAGAGAAGCGCCGGCAGAGACCGAACGAACAACCAGGGCGCAAATCCGTCAGCATCCTCCCGATATCATTCTGACGAACTACAAACAGCTCGAGTTCCTGCTCGTCCGGAAGGAAGATCGCTCCTTATTTACCCCTTCTCTCCGTTATCTTGTTCTTGACGAAGTCCACAGCTATCGCGGTGCATTAGCCACCGAGATTGCCTGCCTTATCCGCCGCCTGAAAGCCCACGCTGGCCTCACGCCCGGCGCCTTGACGGTAATCGGGACATCAGCGACTGTCGCTGCAAAAGCGGAAGGAGAAAAAGCGCTTGCTGCTTTCGCCTCCACTCTCTTCGGGGAAACGGTAAGGGCTGAAGACATCATCACGGAATCTTATATCGAAAGAGAAGCTGAGGGAGTGGAGTGGACTCCGCCCCCTCCCAGCCTGGCCGAAGAGGAAATCTATGGACTCGACATTGATGACGATGCCTCGGTCGTTTCTCTTGCCCAACGCCTGACGGGCCGAACATGTGCCTCGTCCGGAGCAATCGCTGAACGCATCTCAGCGGTTCTCTATGGAAATAGGATTGTCAGGGATATTGAAGAAATTTTCGCCGAGCCGACAACTCTTGAGCGGGCCGCTGAGTCAATCCAAGCCCGCTTTGAGGAAAGGAAGCATCTTCCGCTTGAAGACGTGCGGCGCGAAATCGAAGCCTACCTTCTTGTCGGAAGCGTCGGCGATGATGATCATCCGCCACGTCTTCGGCCTAAGCTCCATACGTTTTTCCATGGGGTCTATGATGTTTCTTTGTGCGCTAATCCGGAATGCCGGACCCTCGTTCCGCAAGGTGGGACAATCTGCGGGCGCTGCGGTTCAGTCGCCCGGCCCGCCGCGCTTTGTCGGACTTGCGGACAGGATTTCATAAAGGTCCGTTTCGAGCGGCCGGGGGACGACTTGCCTGTCGGGACGGCGGACTTCTTCAGCGACGAGAATACAGCCTTCCTGACGCATGAGATCCGTGAGCTTCCCGATAAGCCGGACGCTGAGGGCGAAGAAGAAACACCTGAGGAGAGGGAGTGGACGCCGCAGGCGCAAAGGCAACGCCGCGGAAACCGTCAGGCCGAGACGGACGCCAAGCTCGAGCGCGTCGGTTTCTGCCTCGGATGCGGACGCGTCCTCGAAGAAGAAGAATTATGCCCCAGCTGCAACCGGCCCTCTATCCTGATGCTCATGCACCGCGGAAAGCTCAATACCTGCCCGGCCTGTGGAGACACTTATCCCCGGGGTGATATCGTCACACCTCTTAGGACCGGAACGGCTTCTACGGTCGCCGTTTTGACCACCCATCACCTCGACGGGCTCGTAGGAGATGACCGTAAGCTCCTCGTCTTTGCCGATAACCGTCAGGATGCGGCTCATCAGGCCGGCTATACGGCTGACAAACATCGGACATTCGCCCTTCGCCATATCATTGCCCGGGAGGTCCGGAACGAGAGAGACCGGGGCGTTTACATGGAGGAATTTCCGGAAAGGCTGTTCGATGCCTATCGCGAGATAGGGGTCATCCCGAGAAGACCGACGCGGCTGGACCGGGAATCCTGGCTTTTCGCATTGAAGTATGAATTGGCAAACGAATTCACCCGATACAGCAGGCAGCGAGCTTCGCTTGAGACACTGGGGATTGTGGCCGTGGATTATGAATTCCTGGACGAGCTTGTTCAGGACGAGCGTTTCGTGCGCGCGGCGCATGCCGCCCGGATGGACCCAGAAACGGCGGGCAGTTTGGTCCGGGCGGTCCTCGACGTCATGAGGAGGAATCGGGCCGTTGCCTATGATTTTTTCCAGGAATATGTCGATCCCGGCAGGAAGCGCAGGTACCGGGAGATCGAAGCCGAGCCTTATAACGTCCGAATTGCGGAGCGGGACCGTCATCCGCGGGCTTTTGCCCTGGATCGGCCTGATCATATCCGCCAAGCGGGACGTCTTCTGGGTTTTATCCAGGAGAATCCGAGAGCGGGCCAGCTTACGGCCACGCAAAAAATCGTGGCCAGAGTTGTGGGAAGCAGGGAGACGTCCGAGTTATTCCTGCGGAGCACCGTCCCTATTCTCGAGGAGTTGGGTATATTGGTCCACGTTCCGCAGTTTCCCATCCCCTCCCCAGAAAGAACCGCAGGTTTGCATCCTCTTCAGATCGCGCCCCGGGTAATTCGGCTTTATTCTCCCGACGGGGGGTTCAGATGCAATGCCTGCCAGACCTGGCGGCCTTACAATCTTCCGACTTGTCCAACCCCAAAGTGCACCACCGGGCGGCTCATCCCCGCCGTATGCGACGAAGAGAATTACTACGTGCGATCCTATCTCAAAAGGACGCCGCAAAGACTTGCCGTCGCGGAACATAGCGCCCAGATTTCGGGCGAAGACCGTGCCAAGCGTGAGACGGATTTCAAAGAGGGTAGACTCGACGTTTTAGTGTGCACACCGACGCTCGAGTTGGGTGTCGATATCGGGCCGCTCTTAACTGTTGTCTTGAGGAATGCGCCCCCCACGCCGGCGAATTACACTCAGCGGGTCGGGCGGGCAGGCAGGAGATTGCGAATCGGGTTCAGCAGCACGTTTTGCGCCGGGGGCCCCCACGATCGCCACGCTTTCGAGAGGCCCGAATGGCTGGTGGCAGGAAGATTCGATCCTCCAAGGTTGCGCCTTGATAACCCTAAGGTTGTCTGCCGGCATCTCCGGTCCTATGTTCTCGAACGCCTGGAATCGCAGCTTCCGGCACGAACGGGAGATCTCCTCGACGATCTTCGTAATCCGACAAGATGGAAGAGCGAATTGCTTGAAGACTTGTTTAGCGAAATTCAGCGCCGGCGTGACGAGCTCGTGACAGCCACTGCGGCCCTTCTGGAACAAGACCGCTTCGAGGGAAGAACCGCTCGCTATGGGGAAGCGGATGCGGAGGCAATCGTGGATGGCCTGAAGCATGATTTGACCGCGGTATTCGAAGCCTGGTGGCAGAGAGTGAAGCAACTAGATAAGGAATTCAAAGAATTTTCGACGATCGGATCCCCGCGTCAAGATGATAAGAAAGCGGCGGCAAGAAAACGGGCTTATTTTGAAATCACCCAAGACCCGGAGCGTGCTTATACCCTGAATTATCTTTCGACCAAAGGGATCTTGCCAGCCTACCAGTTCCCGGTGGATACCTTCAGCCTGGACCCGGGAGTCGTTGATACGCCCACGCTATTCCGCGCTTCGGCTATCGCGATCGAGGAATTTGCTCCAGGAAATTATGTCTATGCCAATGGCCATAAGCTTAAATCTATCAGGGTGCTTTTCCCGGGAGGGCCCGGCGCCCGAGCGACCGCACCTGGCCAGACCGATGCCGAGACAAGCGGCAGGCTGCAAGCTTTCCATTTCTGTGAACAGTGCGACGAAGTCGTGGAATCAGGCAGGAATCGCTGCCCAAGGTGCGGGGAATCCTTGCCCGCAGCCACTGATGTCGTTTTCGCCGACGCCTTCGAGGCCGAGGAAAACCTGAAGATTAACTCCGACGAGGAATCGCGAGAAAAGGAGATGCAGGAACGGCGGGAGGCGCTCCTTCCCCAAAGCGCCGAGAAGAGCGTTTTATTCCCTTATCCACTCACGCCGGCCGAACACCTTCATCTGGCCGAAATTCTGATCACAAACTGGGGGCGGCTGGAAAGCAAGACGGGAGCGGGAAGTCGATTTTGGCTTTGCCCGGAATGCGGGCGACATATGCCGCATAATCCATCTGACCCCAAAAAGCAAAAACTCGTGGAAGAATGGCAGGCCTATCACGGCCGTTTCTGTTCAGGGGAACTCGCCTCTCTGGTTCTCGCTTATAAATTTGAAACAGATTGTCTGATCTTGAATGTTCCTTCGAGGGCGGATACTCATAAGATAGGGCGATCTACTTTTTCTCCCACGCTTGTGACACTGGCCGAATCGCTCCTTGCCGGCGCGCAAAATATACTCGAGCTCGAAGCGGGGGAAATCTCTGCTTTCGTGAGAAAAAGCCCCCCGAACGCTATATCAGAACAAATTGTCTTTTATGAAACGGTCCCGGGCGGAGCCGGTTATCTGGAGGAGATGGCAGCGAGACTGCCGGAAGTGGCCGAGGCTGCGATGGCCAGACTCTTTGGGCACGACTGCAGGAAGGCGTGCTATCTTTGTCTTAAACGCTACGGCAACCAGCGCTGGCATCCGTTCTTTGATAAAGACGCGGTCCGGGACCTATTGGTGATTTTGTCAGAACAGGAACGGGTCCGGCCACAAGAAGGGCGAATTGGGGCCGGATTTGAAAAAATAAACGAAATGCTGCAGAACCGCCAGGCGGGGACGGATGATTCGGTACGGCGCTACCTTAGAGGCGAGATCGAGGAACCGCTTCGTCGGGCTCTCGAACGGATCGAAGGTCTGCCGCCAGGTGAACGCGATTTCGAGATCAAGGATGAGCAGGGTCGGCTGGTTACGGTGCCCGATTTCGCCTGGCCCGCTATCAAGCTCGCCGTCTATTGCGATGGTTTTGCCGTTCACGCCAATCGAGAAACGCTCGAACTTGACGCTCAAAAAAGGAACTTTCTTCAGAGCTTGGGATGGGTCGTGCTTACCTTCTGGGGAAGGACAATACTCAAAAACCCCGATGCTTGTGCAACGCAAATTTACCAGTTTTATAAGCAACGAGCTAAGGTTTTATGAGGATAAGATAACATGATGATGTAATGCACCTCCTTCGCGGTTCTCTAAAAATCTCCCGTTTGACAAATTGTTTGGACGAAGTGTCCACATGGATTATGAAGATATTGACCATAATCAATACTCGCCCATCATCTGGCTGGATGAGAGAGAGAAGAAGTAGTAAAATCTGGGTAAGTGGCCGATCTTCGGCAAGAGCTGCAGAGATTCTCCCAAGGGGCAAAGGATGTCAAGCCGGCGATAAAAGCGGGGAGGTCGAGTTATACGATGATCAATATCTTGAAAGTGTACTGCGTCAGGTACGTTAGTGACATTTTGAAGCAAGATAGAAGGGGAATGGCTTGACGATGCGTCCTCATCCAATTCGAACTATGGAGATATTATCCCGGGCTCTGAGTTTATCCGCCCTTTGGTTCGGCAGGGAACAATCTCTAATAGTGTGGCCAAGAAGATGAAGTGGTTTGATTATTATTGGGACTGTGGCGATGCCCGCAAGACATGCCGGTTTAACGCTCGGGATATGGTCTCGAGATACGATGGCCGGCTGGCTTATAAGAGCCAGACGAGCAGAGCCGGAGCCAAGTTTCTCCATATCTGCGCAAGAAATTTCCTTTTCCGATCAAGGCCCTCCAGAGTAATGGCGGCCCAGAGCTCAAGGACCAGTTTGAATAGGCTTGCCGGGCGAAGCAGATCCTTCTTCTTGAGCTTCCCCCGAGCTTTCCAGAACTGAAAGGACGAGTCGAGAGGGCGAACCGGATGCACCGGGAGGAGTTCTATGAAGTCTATGATGTCTACCTAAACTTGGAGGAACATAATCGGCAGTTAGCAGAGTGGTCCTATGCCTATAACTACATCAGGCTCTGGACTACCTTACGCCCTTTGAGTATTATCGGCAATGGAAAAGAAACCAAAAGATCAAAGTGTCACTAATGTCTGACCCCATACAGTGGCTTGACACTCTTCCGACCTAACCTATAGAATAAACCAGTATTTAGGCTAAAGATGGCTTCTATGAGCAGTGCGGAATTTTATCAATTAGAGCAACCTATCCTTGAACTCAAGGAAAGGATAGAAAAGCTCGAGGCTTCGGACGACCCCAGGAAAAAGGATAAGATTCAGGCCTTGAAGGAAGAAATAGCCCAGCTGTGGGAAGGAATTCTGCCTACGCTTACCGCCAAGCACATTGTCCAGATTGCCCGCCATCCTCAGCGGCCTTATACCCTGGATTATATCCAGGCTCTGGTCGAGGATTTCGTCGAGCTCCACGGCGACCGACGCTTTGCCGACGACCCGGCGATTGTCGCCGGCTTAGGCTTCTACAAAGGACGAACAGTGGCCTTTATCGGCCACCAAAAGGGACGAACTACTCGGGAAAGAATCGCCCGCAACTTTGGCCAGCCCAATCCTGAAGGCTACCGGAAAGCTCTAAGAGTTATGAAATTGGCGGAAAAATTTCATTTCCCTGTGGTCACGCTGATTGATACGCCTGGCGCCTATCCCGGGATTGGGGCCGAGGAAAGAGGCCAGGCTGAAGCCATCGCCACTAACCTCAAGGAAATCGCTAAACTGAGAGTGCCCATCGTTAATATAGTCATCGGAGAAGGGGGAAGCGGCGGGGCGCTCGCCGTCGGCGTGGGCGACGTGATTTTTATGCTCGAGTATTCTTTCTACTCGGTCATCTCTCCGGAAGGCTGCGCGGCCATCCTCTGGAAAGACCAAAGCGCGGTGGATAGGGCCGCTGAAAATTTGAAAATAAGAGCCCAAGACCTACTCTCGCTGGGAATCATCGATAAAATTATCCCTGAGCCAGCCGGCGCTGCCCATATCGACCCGGAGCAAACATTCCGCAATGTCGACCGGTTTTTAGCTCCGACTTTAAAGAAACTCGAAGAAACCCCGCTAACTGAACTTCTCGAGGCTCGCTACCAAAAGTACCGGCGGATAGGCGTTTTTACCACCAAATGAAGACCTCCGTTACAGCCATCAAAGGAACTAAGGACATCCTGCCAGAGGAAGTTAAATTATGGCAGAAAGCTGAAACCATCTGCCGCCAAGTTTTTGAGGCGTATGGTTACCGAGAAATAAGAACGCCCATCATCGAGCCGACCGAGCTTTTTGTTAAGGGCACGGGCGAGACAACCGATATCGTCACCAAAGAAATGTATACCTTTACTGACAAAGGGGGGCGTTCTGTTACCCTTCGACCCGAATATACTCCCTCCGTGGTCCGGGCCATCATCGAGCACCGCCTCTACCTTCAGCCAGCGCCGCTTCGCTTTTATTACTTTGGTCCGATGTTTCGCCATGACCGGCCCCAGAAAGGCCGCTACCGCCAATTTCATCAGGTGGACATCGAAGTTTTTGGCGAGGCTGACCCTGCCTTGGACGCGGAAATCTTAGAAATGGCCGATTACCTGCTGAGGAGACTGGGCGTCAGCAGCCCAGAAACGCTGATTAACTCGGTGGGCTGTCCTGTCTGTCGACCCAACTACCTTTCCTTGTTGCGGCAAGAAGCGGAAAAAATAAAGCCCCGGCTTTGTGAAGACTGCCAGCGTCGGGTAGAATTAAACCCGCTGCGCGTCTTTGACTGTAAGTTACCGGGCTGCCAGGAGCAGGCCGCGCTTTTGCCCCGGATTACAGATTATTTATGCGCGGCTTGCGCCGACCATTTCGCCGCCTTCCGTAGCTGGCTGGAATTTTATGGCCTTAATTACCGGGTGGAACCCAAGTTAGTGCGCGGGCTTGATTATTACACTCGCACCACTTTCGAGGTTATAAGCTCTGGTCTGGGCGCTCAAAATGCTATCCTTGGCGGCGGCAGGTACGACCATTTGATGAAACTCTATGGCGGACCAGATATCTGTGGCATAGGCTTCGCCATGGGAATGGAAAGGCTGTTGACCGTAGCTAAACTCCAGGTGGAGGAAGAAAGGTTCGTTTATTTAGCTGGTTGGGGTGAAAAAGCTAAGCCCATCGGCCTTCGCCTTTGTCGCGAGCTACGGCGCTTAGGTATTCATGTCCTGCTTGAATACAAAGAAAAAAACCTCAAGGCGCTTCTCAGCCGGGCCAATAAACTGGGGGCAGCTTGGGTAATTATTTTGGGCGACCAAGAAGCCGAACTGGGAGTATGCGGCCTCAAGGAGATGAAAACCGGCGTCCAGCGCACGGTCTCCCTCGCTGACCTGGGAAATATTCTCAAGAGGCTGGAGGCACCGGAAAAAACCCTGACTGATTTCAATTCCAAAGAAGAACCAAAGCCATGAATTTTCCTCAGGATTTTAGCCGCTGGCAGAGGTCCCACTACGCTGGCTCTCTGCGGCGCCAAAACGAAGGTCAAAGAGTGACGCTTTGTGGTTGGGTCCAGCGGCTCCGCGACCTCGGCCAGGTGGTATTTCTTGACCTAAGAGATAGAGAAGGCCTAGCCCAGGTTATTTTCTCGGCAGAGACCCCGGAGCTTTTGGCCCGGGCCAAGGAGCTCGGCCAAGAATACGTAATCGGCATAAAGGGTGTGGTCAAGCTCAGGGGGGAAAAAGCCGTTAACCCGCAGATGGCCACAGGCGAAATTGAAGTCCTGGCTGAGGAAATGATTGTTTTTAACGAAGCCCGGGTTCCACCTTTCCAGATAGCTGACCCGGTTTCGGCCTCCGAAGAACTGCGCTTTCGCTACCGTTACCTCGACCTGCGCCGGCCGTCGATGCAGCGCAACCTTCGCCTCCGCCATGAGGCGGCTCTCCGCACCCGGCTTTTTCTCCATCAGCAGGGCTTTTATGAAATCGAAACCCCTTTCCTGACCAAGTCTACTCCGGAAGGGGCTCGAGATTATCTCGTCCCCAGCCGAATCCATAAAGGCAAGTTTTATGCTCTTCCCCAATCACCCCAATTGTTCAAACAGACCTTGATGATTGCCGGCTTTGACCGCTATTTTCAGGTTGTCCGTTGCTTCCGAGATGAAGACCTCAGGGCTGACCGCCAGCCCGAGTTCACCCAAGTCGACCTGGAAATGAGCTTTGCCGGCCGGAAGGAAGTTCTAACAGTGGTGGAGGGCTTGATGGCCGAACTTCTCCGTTTGGTCGGGGAAAAGGCTCCTACCCCATTTCCTCGTCTCACTTACCAGGAATGCCTCGAGAAATACGGCACCGATAAGCCTGACTTAAGAAACCCGACGCCAATTCTGGATTTTTCTCCGCTGCTGGGCCGGGCCTCCTCCGATTTATTAAAAAAGGCTGGGGAAGCTGGTTTTGTTCTTAAGGGACTGGTCATCCCCTCTGGCGCCAGCCTTTCCCGTTCCCAGCTGGATAAGATTCAAGAAAGGGCGAAAGCCCTGGCCGCCAAAGGTTTAATCTGGGTCAAAAGAGACGGTCAAATCAAAACCTCACCCCGGCTGGAGCCTGACGATAGCTTAGCTCTCTGGGAAAGGTCCGAAGCTCAAGAAAACGACCTGCTCCTGCTCTGCGCTGACCGGCGGGAAATAGTTTTGGCCGTTCTGGGCCAGCTCAGGGCTGAGTTAGCGCCGGCACCAACCTCGGAGACGCCTCGTTTTGCCTTTACCTGGGTTACTGATTTTCCCCTGCTCGAGTGGAGCGAGGAAGAAAAGAAGCTGGTCTCGGTCCATCATCCTTTTACCTCACCTCATCCCGAAGACCTGGAGTTTCTGGAAAAAGAACCTCTAAGGGTAAGAGCGCAAGCCTATGATTTGGTCCTGAACGGGTATGAGATAGGCGGTGGCTCCGTTAGAATCCACAGCATGGATTTGCAACGCCGGATTTTCCAGCTCCTCGGCTTGACCGAGAAAGAATTAGAGGAAAAATTCGGCTTCTTCCTCGAAGCACTGACTTATGGTACGCCTCCCCACGCCGGGATTGCCTTAGGGTTTGACCGCATCGTCATGCTCTTAGCCGGAGAAAATTCTATTCGGGAAGTAATCCCTTTCCCCAAGACAACCAGTGCCCTTTGTCTTCTAACCGGCTCCCCTTCGCCAGTTTCCCAAAACCAACTCGGCGAGTTAGGGATTGAAATCAAAAAAAGCCTGAACGAAAAAGAAAAATAGTATTTCTCCCGCCCTGGCTTCTGCCTAATTTTTAATATGTTTTATTAATCGATTACAGCCCAACATTCTATTTCCACCCGGGCTCCGCCAGCCAGGCCGCTCACCCCAAAGGCGCTCCGGGCTGGCCGATTCTTAGGAAAATAAGTGACATAAACCTTATTCATCCTTTCCCATTCAGCCATATCAGCGAGCATGACGGTGCATTTCACCACCCGGTCTAAGGAAGAGCCATATTTTTCTAAGGTTCGCTTGATATTTTCTAAGGTCTGTTTAGTTTCCGCCTCAATCCCTCCTTCCACCAAGCGACCGGTTTCCGGGTGGCGGCCAAGCTGGCCAGAAAGGATGAGCCAGCGGCCCACTCGCACCGCCTCTGAAAAGGGAGCCTGGCTTCTTTCGGGCGGGTTGAGGAATTCTACGTCCTTTCTTTCTTGGGCTTGAAATTTGCCGCGCCCTAAGGAAAAAATTAGAAGAAAAATCAAGAGGGCATTAAGAACAAGACCGGAATAATCTCTTTTCATTTTTCCCTCCAAAATAGATAGTCAGTTGAAGTCTTGGCTTTCTTTAAGAGAAACCTCTCGCACCTTGGCCTTTTGATAAACGATCTCTTTTTATTGCTTCTCACCCTCCTCTGATTACTCTCCGGTTCTCTCGGCCAGCAGCCTATTTAAATTGTCCCTCAACGCAGTCAAGCGAATAACTCCCT
>Ga0123519_10003096_pt1 | contig 27784 bp, 18 predicted proteins | sample YelNatPaOPRAMG02_FD_87396 | JGI IMG/M metagenome (GOLD analysis project Ga0123519, IMG submission 87396) | Hot spring microbial communities from Yellowstone National Park - Yellowstone National Park OP-RAMG-02 (version 2) | ecosystem: Environmental > Aquatic > Thermal springs > Hot (42-90C) ...
GGAAATGTAAACAGGTTTGCTTCCGGCGCGGGTGCGCAGTACGATGCCGATAACCTGCCCTCGTTCGTCCAGCAATGGTGCAGAGTCGCCGCGCTGGGGGCCGACTTCAGTATGATGTCCATAAAGCCGCGATTTGGCGATGCCAATTGTGGGCCGTTCTAGCCATAGACCCATGTGCGCGGCTATCCCCATGCGGCGCGGGTGGGCGATCCCCTGGCCATCGAACATGACGACATCCGGCAGGCGAGAGAGTTGTTGCCAGGCGGCCAGTACCGCTGGCCCTTCCCGGAAAGCCAGTAGACCGGGAATGTATGGGAAGACCAGCGGAACCTCGGCGCACACGCCCTCCAGCGGAGTCAGCGATGGGTATTTGAGGAGCACGATAGCACAGTGCGCCAGGGGACCGCGTACGCTGACATCTACGCCGGCAAGGATACGGACGGGCCGCTCTTTCCACTTCAGGTGCAGGCGTGCCTTCAAATTGTCTTGCAGGCGCACGGCCTCTTCCGGGGAAAGATTCCACTCATGTATCTTGCGCATAGTAACCGGCCTTCCTTCGGGACGTTCCAACAACTGATCTTGAACTCATGTATTGTAGCATGGAGATTTCCTGAGAATCAGGGCAGGATTGGCCTGTTTGCTGTTTGTAGGGTAGAATTTCCCTGATGTTTTCCTCACCTCGCTCGCGTCTGGAACTTCTCTTCCTGGTCGTTGTGATCTGCCTCGCCCTGGCTGTTCTGGGAGGCCTGATATGGGCGAATGCACTTTATCTTCGCCATGCTTCGCCGGCGCGCGAATTTCTTGGTCCCTGGCTGGGGATGCGCCTCTTCCTGCGCGAGGGCGTTTCTCCTTACAGTGAAGCGGCAGCGCAACAGATTCAGGTCTGGTATTATGGGCGCCTTGCCCGCCAGGGGGAAGACCCCTTGCGCGTGACTACGCCTTTCTTCTTCCTTCTCCTGTATTTTCCTTTCGCTTTGCTTTCCGATTATGCCCTGGCTTTTAACCTGTGGTTGACGTTGAATGAGGCGGCTCTGGTAGTGCTGGCGTTTTTCTATTTACGCCTGCCAGGCTGGCGACTCAGGCGCGGCTTTGTGCCTCTATTTTGTCTCATCGTGATTTTCTGGCCACATACGTTGCTCGCCTTACTGAACGGTGGTACCGCCATACCGGCCATTCTGGCCGGCATGGGCGCTCTGCTTGTCTTGAAAGAGGGGGGCAAGGATGAACTGGCTGGCGTGCTGGCAGTACTGGCTTTATGGCAGGCGGCCATGACGGCGCCTCTGGTGATCTTTCTCTGTCTCTGGGCGCTGGCTCATCGCCGCTGGGGTGTGATATGGGGGGGGATGATGACCTTTACCATTCTTGTTTTGCTGGCTTTTTTCCTTATCCCTGACTGGTTCTGGCCCTGGCTACGCAATCTCCTGGCAGAATACCGCTATGAAGCAGGTTGGCGCCCGCTTGATTTTTTGACCGGCTGGTTCCCCGGCCCTGCGCGGCGGATGGCCTGGTTGTTGACCGTTGTCTTGAGTCTGCTTCTGGCAATGGAATGGTGGCTGGCGCGCCGGCAGGACGTGCGTTATTTGCTCTGGACGGCCAGCCTGACTCTGGCAGTGACCCCTTTGCTGGGCATGTGCACTTCTCTCGCCGGACAAATGGCCTTGCTTTTTCCACTTGTGCTGACGGCGTTTCTGGCCGGTCGACGCTGGGCGCGTGCACGCCGGCGCTGGTTGCCTTATCTCCTGTTAACATTGCCGTTCCTCCTGCTCTGGGGCTGGGGGGCGCGCCTGGGGATGCTGGGTGATTGGCAGGCATGGCAGACGCTGCTGTTCTGGTTTTTGCCCTTGTGGGGTCTGCTGGGCCTGTACTGGTTACGCTGGTATGCCTTCCGCCTGCCGCCAACCTGGCTGGAGGAAGAACTGTGAACGGGCGTCATTATTTCTTTCTGGCCTTGTTGGGGCTGGGTATGGCGGGTCTGGTAGCGGCTTTTGAGCCCGCGCCGGGGTATCTGGATGCTTCTTACTACTGCGCCACTGGCTTGCGTCTGGCCTCCGGCCAGGGTTTTACCGAGCCGTTTTTGTGGAATTACCTGGATGATCCGCAAGGCCTGCCACATCCTTCCCATGCTTACTGGATGCCGCTGGCGTCTTTGCTCGCGGCGGCGGGAGCGATACTTTTCGGATCTGCGTCCTGTCTTGCCGCCCGGACGCCGTTTCTGCTGCTGGCCGCGCTGGTGCCGCCGCTTACGGCGGCTCTGGCCTGGTCTTTCTCGCCACGGCGTGAACACGCCCTGAGCGCTGGTTTGCTGGCCGTTTTTTCCGGTTTTTATGCTCCTTTCTTGCCGGTGACCGACACGTTCGCCCTCTATCTGTTATTGGGCGGTCTCTTTTTCCTGCTCTGTACGGCTGTGCCTGCCGCCGGTCTGTGGAGCGGCGCGCGGCGTTTCCTGATTCTTGGCTTACTGGCTGGCTTGATGCACCTGGCGCGCGCCGATGGTTTGCTCTGGCTGGCTGTGGCCTGGACGGCGGTTTTTCTCCTGACCAGAGAGGCTGCCGGACGCAGGAAGGGTGTGGCGATGGTTGCCCTCGGCTACTTCCTGGTGATGACGCCCTGGTTTCTGCGTAACTGGCTCGTTTTTGGCGCGCCGTTAGGAACGGGTAGCAGTCGCGCCTTGTGGCTGACTTCTTATAACCAGTTGTTCTCTTACCCTCCTGCTCATCTGACTTTCCAAGACTGGTGGGCTTCGGGCCTGATCAGTATCCTGCGAGCGCGCTTATGGGCCTTGCGCTTGAATCTGCAATCGGTGCTGGGGGTACAGGGAGGCATTTTTCTTCTGCCGGCGATTCTGGCGGGAATCTGGCATTACCGGCGTGAGGCGCACATCCATCTGGCTTGCCTGGCCTGGTTGCTGACGTTTGTGCTGATGACTTTCGTCTTTCCGTTTGCCGGAGCGCGCGGCGGTTTCTTTCATTCCGGCGCGGCTTTTCAGGTGTTGTGGTGGGCTCTGACGCCGGTTGGCCTGGAAAGGATCATCGCGACGCTGGCGCGTTGGAGAAAATGGGAACGGGAGCACGAAGCGCAGCTGGTCCTGCGCGCCGCGATGGTGGGGATGGCATTTTTTCTGACTGCGCTCTTGATTTGGGGGCGTGTGTTGGGCGGACTTGATCCTCGTCGCGCCTGGGGCAGTGATTGGGCGCGCTATGAACAAATTGATCATTTTCTGGAGGCGGCTGGAGCGCGGCCGGAGGAGGTGGTCGTTGTCGCCGATCCGCCGGGCTTCTATCTGGCTACCGGCCGTCCTGCTATTGCCCTGCCCGATGGCGATGTGACCACAGTACAGGCCCTGGTCGCGCGCTATCAGGCTCGCTATCTGGTTCTGGAGGCGGGGGCCGTGACGGACGGCCTGCAACCGCTTTACCGCGAACCGACTGCATTTCCTGTGGTGCGTTATCTTGGTGAGGTGGAGGATGCCCAGGTTTTCGACATCCAGCCCTGAAAAGACAGCCGCTTTGCCGGGCCGAGACCGCTTGTTTCTGGCTTTACTCGCCGTTCTTTCGGTAGCCGGCTATCTTTTTATCAGTCAGCGTTATTACCGTGTCGGTTTCCCTCTTGATGATGCCTGGATTCATCAGGTTTATGCCCGCACGCTGATCGAGCATGGGGAATGGGCTTTCCGCCCGGGCCAGCCTTCAGCCGGCTCAACCTCGCCGTTATGGTCAGTGTTACTGGCTGTTGGCTTTCCCCTGAGATTGGCGCCTTACTGTTGGGCTTACCTGATCGGCGGGTTTTTGCTGTGGGGTATCGCGCTGGCGGTGGAGAAGGGAGTGCGGCAGGCCATTCCGGCTTATCGTCCACCGTTCCCCTTCGCCGGCGCGCTGTTGACGCTGGAATGGCATCTGGTCTGGGCGGCAGTCTCTGGGATGGAAACATTGCTATATGGGACGCTGGTGACGGTGATTTTGCTGAGCTTGATGGCCGAAAGCCGCCGTTATGTGCAGACAGGATTTCTGATTGGAATCAGCCTGTGGGTGCGTCCCGATGGCATCACGCTGCTGGCGCCGGCGGTCTTGACGGCTTTGCTGGCAGAGCGTAGGTGGCGGCAACGCGGTTACGCTTTGCTTGGGCTTTTTCTCGGTTGCGGCGCGCTGATTCTCGCTTACCTTGTCTTCAATTTGACATTGAGCGGCGTTCCCTGGCCAAATACCTTTTACGCCAAGCAGGCCGAGTACGCTGTGTTGCGCCAGGCGCCTTTGCTGAAACGCTACTTCAACCAGTGGCTGCCGCCGTTGACGGGAGCGGGCATCCTGCTCCTGCCGGGCGCCATCGTCTGGCTGGTGGTAGCGTGGCGCCGACGTGCCTGGGGCGCGCTGGCTGGCATGTTCTGGTTTGTCGCTTATCTGGGCCTGTATGCCTGGCGATTGCCGGTGACCTATCAGCACGGGCGGTATGTCATGCCGGCGATGGGTATTTTCTTTGCCTGGGGTTTGCTGGGCCTTTGGCGTCTGGCGACCACGCCGGCTTCGCCGCGCGGGGCGCGGCTGGCTGTAATGGGTTGGCGGATCGGCGTTTATGCGCTGGTTCTCTTATTCTGGGTTCAGGGCGGACTGGCGTACGCGCGTGACGTGGCCTTCATTGAAAGCGAGATGGTCGCGACGGCGCGATGGGTGGAGGCGCACTTGCCGCCTCAGGCTCTGGTCGCAGCGCACGATATTGGCGCCCTGGGTTACTTTGACTCGCATCCCTTACTTGACCTGGCTGGCCTGGTCTCGCCGCAGGTGATTCCTTTTCTTCGTGATGAAGCGCGACTGGCGCAGTACCTGGATGAGCAGGCGGTGGATTATCTGGTGGTCTTTCCTGACTGGTATCCCTCGCTCACCGCCGGCCGCGCGCCAATCTTCGTAACCCATGCGCCTTATGCTCCAGCCCAGGGAGGAACGAACATGGCTGTTTATCGCTGGAAGCCATAGACTTCGCTGTGGTAAAATTCTTGTAACTGCTCAGCCATGTCATTGCGAGCCGTTTTCTGGCGAAGCAATCTCCTGCTTTGTCATGCTAAATTGACTCGCTTGGAGATTGCTTCGTTGCAAAGAACGCTCCTCGCAATGACATGCACAACAGCTTTGATGCAGAGCTGAATAGTTACAAATTCTTGTAACTGCTCAGCCATGTCATTGCGAGCCGTTTTCTGGCGAAGCAATCTCCTGCTTTGTCATGCTAAATTGACTCGCTTGGAGATTGCTTCGTCGCAAAGAACGCTCCTCGCAATGACATGCACAACGTTTTAAGACAGGGCTGAACAGTTACAAATTCTTCTCGATTTCCGCTTTGGGAGAGAGTATGACGACGTCGTTTCCTGCAAACTTCATCTGGGGGGCGGCGACTGCCGCCTATCAAATTGAAGGTGCCGCCGATGAGGATGGCAAAGGTTTATCTGTCTGGGATGCTTTCTGCCGCCGGCCGGGTGCTATTTATGAGGGGCACACAGGAGAAATGGCCTGTGACCATTATCACCGTTTCCGGGATGACGTAGCCCTGATGAAAGAGATTGGCTTGAAGGGGTATCGTTTTTCTATTTCCTGGCCGCGTGTTCTACCGGAAGGTACCGGCGCCGTTAATCCCAAAGGATTGGCTTTCTATGATGCGCTGGTGGATGAATTGCTGGCTGCAGGGATTCAGCCCTGGGTCACTCTTTATCATTGGGATTTACCTTATGCACTCTATCTGCGTGGCGGCTGGCTTAATCCGGACATACCAGACTGGTTTGCCGATTACACCCGGCTGGTGGTGGAGAGACTTTCTGATCGTGTGACGCACTGGATGACCCTCAATGAGGTGCAGGTCTTTATCGGCATGGGGCTGCGAGAGGGGCGTCATGCGCCAGGACTGCGTCTGGACTGGCCGGAGGTGCTGCTGGCCGCGCACCATGCGTTGCTGGCACATGGACGCGCGGTACAGGCGATTCGCGCCTTTAGCCGTCGGCCGGCTCAGGTCGGCTGGGCGCCGGCGGGCCTGACCTGCCTTCCGGCAACCGAGAGCGCCGCCGATATTCAGGCAGCGCGCCAGGCCATGTTTTCTATCTCTCAAGCGGGTACCTGGAACAACACCTGGTGGGCAGATGCGGTGATCTTTGGCCGCTATCCGGAAGATGGCCTGCGTGTGTTTGGGTCAGCCGTGCCCGATTTCCCCTCTTCCGATATGGATATCATCGCCACGCCGATAGACTTTTATGGCGCGAATTGTTATTTTGGCTTCCCCACACGCGCCGGCGAGGATGGCCAGCCGGAAAGCGTCCCCATGCCGCCCGGCGCGCCGGTTAACCTGTATTACTGGCACATCCAGTTCGACGTTCTCTACTGGGCGGCGCGCTTCCTGTATGAGCGTTACCATAAGCCCATCGTGATTACGGAGAACGGTCTGGGTGGCATGGACTGGGTCCATCGCGACGGGCAGGTGCATGATCCGCAGCGCATTGATTACACGTCCCGTCATCTGGCTGGCTTGAAGCGCGCCATTGGGGAAGGTGTGCCGGTGCAGGGTTATTTTCACTGGTCACTGATGGACAACTTTGAATGGCAGGAGGGGTATCGCCAGCGATTCGGCTTGATTTATGTGGATTTTCCCACCCAGAGGCGGATTTTCAAGGATTCGGCCTTCTGGTATCGGCAGGTCATTCAGAACAACGGCGCAGTGCTGTAACCAGACTCGCCCTTGCACCCTGTGAGCAAAGGAGAGAGTGCTTTATGTCCACGATTCACCGTATCCAGAATGCCTATGGTTATTTTGATGAGCAGAGCGGCGAATTTGTGATTACCCGCCCGGATACCCCCACTCCCTGGATGAACTACATTGGTGAAGGACAATACGGGGGCATTGTCTCGAATACCGGCGGCGGTTATTCTTTCGATCGCGATCCCAAAAATCGCCGCGTGACCCGTTACCGCTACAACGCGATTCCGGCAGATCAGCCGGGCCGTTACGTTTACCTGCGCGATATGGAGAGCGGCGAGTACTGGAGTCCGACCTGGCAACCCGTTCCGCAGCGCATTCTGGAACGTTACGAATGCCGCCATGGCCCCGGTTATACGCGCATTGCCAGCGAATACCATGGCATTCGAGCGGAATTACTCTATTTTGTGCCGCCGGCATCCTTTTCTCCTTTTCCTGGTGAGATTTGGGTGCTCAAGGTGCAGAATCAGGGCGATCGGCCGCGTTGCCTGCGTTCTTTCTCCTACGTGGAATTTTCTTACTGGAGCGCCGAGATTGACCTGCACAATCTGGATTGGGGGCAGCACATCGTTCGCAGTCGGGTGGAGGACGGCCTCATCCGCACCTTTACATATTTCCGTCCAACGACTACCTTCTTTACCAGTAACCTCAAGCCGGTTGGATTTGATACCGATCGAGAGGCCTTTGTTGGGAAATACCGTGACCTTTCAAACCCGCTGGTGGTGGTGGAAGGGAAACCGCAGAATACGCAGGCGCCGCGTGGCAATCACATTGGTTCGCTGTGCCACGAGTTGACTCTCAAGCCCGGCGAAGAACAGAGCGTGATTTACTTGCTTGGCGTCACCGATGAGCCAGAGGCGATTCCCGCTCTGGTAGAACAGTATCGGCGGCCGGTGAACGTTACGGCGGCGTTCGATGCCCTACAGGCCGACTGGCGCGACTACCTGAATAAATTTCAGGTAGAGACCCCCGACCATGAGATGAACGCCATGCTCAATGTCTGGAATCAGGTGCAGTGTCGCGCGACCCTTTTCTGGTCGCGCTTTGTCTCGGCTTATGAGACTGGCCTGGGGCGAGGCATGGGAACGCGCGATTCGGCGCAAGATACCCTGGCGACGGTGCACAACGCGCCGCAGCGGGCACGGGCAACCCTGTCTATGCTGTGGAAATTACAATTCCAGGACGGTCATACCTGGCATCAGGTCTATCCGCTAACGGGCGAAGGCGGCCCCGGCCTGGCGGGGGAGTTCCCGGAATGGCCACAGTGGTTTTGCGATGATCATCTCTGGCTGGTGCTGGCGACTGTAGCGTACCTGCGCGAGACAGGAGACTTTGCTTATCTCGATGAGCGCCTGCCCTATCAGGATGGCGGTGAGGATACCGTTTGGGGGCACATGCTGCGCGCCATAGACTTCACCCTGAATCATCGCGGCCCGCACGGCCTGCCGCGTCTGGGTTTTTCCGATTGGGACGATACCATGAATCTCGACCATGGTTCCGGCAAGGCCGAATCGGTGATGGCCGCACAACAGTTTTGTCGCGTGATGCTCGATTTAGCCGATTTATGCGCGGCGTTGGGCAAGGGCGAAGAAGCGCAACGTTTTCTGGCCCTTAAGGAAGAAATGGCCGCCATTGTAGAACAGGTTGCCTGGGATGGTCAATGGTATGTGCGCGCTTTCGATGATGAAGGGCAGCCGGTTGGCGTGCAACGTGATCGGTATCACAAAATCAACCTCAACACCCAGACCTGGGCTATTCTGGGCGAGTGCGCCAGCCGTGAACGCGCCGAACTGGCCATGCGTAGCGTGCATGAGAAACTGAACACGCCGTTTGGCATTGCTATCCTGTGGCCCCCCTATGAAGGCAGCGACCCGCGCGTGCGCGGCACTTCGACCTATCCACCCGGCGCCAAGGAGAACGGCGGTATCTTCAGCCATGCCAATACCTGGGCTATCATCGCTGCCGCTCGTCTGGGATGGAATGATCGCGCTTATGAATATTATCGCCAGATGCTTCCCCTGACGCGCAAGGATAACGATCACTTCAAAGTAGAGCCATATGTGTACTGTGGCAATATTGCTGGCCCCACTCATCCACAGTTTGGTTATGGGCGTAATGCCTGGCTTTCCGGTACGGCTTCGTGGATGTTCGTGGCCGCGACGCAATGGATTCTGGGTATCCGTCCTACGTTCAGAGGGTTGCAGATTGCTCCGGCCATTCCTTTTCACTGGCGCGGCTATCGCGCCCACCGTGAGTTCCGGGGGGTGACCTATCATATTCGCGTGGAACGTCAGGGCCAAGGGAATGAGGTCGCGCTGGAGGTGGATGGAAAACCTGTCGAAGGCAATATCGTCCCTCTTCCTCCATCCGGGCAACGTGAGGTAGAGGTGCGCGTGGTTTTGCGCTGAGGCGTCGTTGAACACGTCACCGTGCGGCGCGTACTGGCCGGGTATTACAGTATGAGCGCCTGGGGTGTGACATCCCCCCGGCCTGTGCCCGGCGCATCTGGTTCGCCTTACGTCCACACGCCGGCAATTGGGGTCTGGCAGTGCGGACAGGTTCCCTGCGGGCTGAGGCGATATTCGGAGATCACGTATGCCCAACGGCGGATCAGCGGCTGGCCGCATGTGGGGCAGAAAGTAGTTTCGTATTCTTCCACCTGACCGGGCAGGTTGCCGGCATAGACATACCGCAGGCCGGCCTCGCGACCAATCTCAGCCGCGCGGAGAAGGGTGCGCGCAGGCGTGTTTTCGGTGTCCTGCATCTTGTAATCGCTGTGAAAGGCGGTAACGTGCCAGGGGATATCTACCGACACCGAAGCCAGGAAGCGCGCGGTTTCCCACAATTCCTCGTTGCTATCGTTAAAGCCGGGTACGACCAGCGTTACCACTTCCACCCATAACCCCATCGCTTTGGCGCGCTGAATCGTGTCCAGGACGTTCTTCAACACGCCACCGAGAAGACGGTAGTTCTGCTGCCGCATGGACTTCAGGTCAATTTTCAAGCCATGCAGCCAGGGACGCAGGTACTCCAACACCTCTGGCGTAGCATTGCCATTGGACACATAGACGCATTTCATGCCCGCCTGGATGGCCAGTTTAAAAATGGCAACAGCCCATTCGCTGGTGATGAGGGGTTCATTGTAGGAGGAGGCTATCACAGCTGCGCCGCTGTTCTTTGCCCAGCCCACAATCTGTTCCGGGGAAAGGCGACGAAGGTAGTAAACGGATTCGTCCGCGGCCGGGTCGCGCAACGTCTGTGAGGAAAGCCAGTTCTGGCAGTAAGGGCAGTGGAAATTGCAGCCCAGCATGCCGAAAGTCAGGGCAATCGTGCCGGGCAGGAAGTGATAGAACGGCTTTTTCTCGATGGGATCGGGGTGCAGGCCAGCGACATACCCCCAGGGGACGCGCAACGTCCCGGCCTCATTGAAACGCACCTGACAGATGCCGCGCCGTCCAGGCCGAATCAGGCAACGATGGCCGCAGGCAGTACAACGTACCGCGCCCTCGGCCTGTGGAACAAAAAGTTCCCCAGGCGCTGTCAGGGTGTCTAGAATGGTTTGCAGGTTGGACATGATACACGAGTATTATACCTGTTCTTCGATTCTCTGGCGGGCCGCGTCGTAGACGCGACGCAAAGGTACACCGTGCTGTTCCGCGGCGCGTTTGCAATCCTCGTATTCCGGCGCGTGCTTGATGGATCCATCGGGCAGGCGGGCGCTCTTGATCCGAATCGCCCCGTAGGGGGTTTCCACTGTCTGATGAAAGCGTTCCAGAGCGCGCCGTTCGACAATCTGACGGCGCACGCCCAGGGTGCTGGTTTCGCGCAGGAGGATTTCTTCCAGTTGATCCCCCTCCTGCCAGCGCGCCAGCACCGAGAGCATGATAGCGGGGCGATTCTTCTTCATCTGAATTGGGGTGAAGAAAACATCCAGCGCGCCTGCAGCAAACAGTTTTTCCATCACATAACCCAGGATTTCCGCGCTGACGTCATCCAGATTTGTTTCCAGTAAGAGGAGCTGCTCCATGCCGTCCTCTTGCTCGCCGATGATCAGGCGCAGCAGGTTGGGAACAGGCAGATCGCGCTGGCCGGCGCCGTAGCCGACGGCCTGAAGTTTCATCGGCGGAACAGGACCAAAAGCCTGGCTCAGGCTGGAAAGCAATAATGCGCCTGTCGGCGTGACCAGTTCGGCATCGAGATCGCGACCGTAAATCGGGACATTTTTGAGCAAGGCCAGCGTGGCCGGCGCCGGGAGTGGAATTGGCCCATGCGCGCCTGAGACGAACCCGCGTCCTAACGGCAACGGCGAGGCCTGAACCTGTTGAATGCCCAGTACCTCCAGGCCAATCAGGGCGCCCACGATGTCCACAATGGTATCAATGCCCCCGGCCTCATGCAGGTGTACCTCCTGCGGTGAGAGGTGATGAATCTCGGCTTCGACTTCCGCCAGCCGCTGAAACATGGCGTCAGCGCGCTCGCGCAGCGAGTCTGTCAGGGCGCTGCGCCTCAGCAGCGCCTGGATGTCGGCCAGACGGCGACCATGGTGGGCCGCTGCTTCGGCTTGTTGCCCGGTCAGGATGACATCTACTTTCGTCGCCTGAAAGCCGTTTTTGACCACTTTGCGCGCCTGGAGTGCGAATTCGTCGTCCAGTTGTAACGCTGCCAGGCGCTGCCGCAAGGTTTCTACGGACAGGCCAGCGTCAACCAGCGCGCCCAGAATCATGTCGCCGGAAGCGCCGGCGATGCAGTCGAAGTAGGCGATTTTCACTGCTTTTCCTCTTTCGTGGAATGTTTCAGACTGACCTGCAGGATTCGATAGGCGAGAATGGCGGCGCCGAAGCCGTTGTCAATGTTGACCACCGCGACCCCGCTGGCGCAGGAATTGAGCATGGCAAGCAAAGCCGCCAGCCCTGCAAAACTGGCGCCATAGCCTACGCTGGTCGGGACGCCAATAACCGGACAGTGCACCAGACCGGCGATGACACTGGTCAGTGCCCCTTCCATGCCGGCAACGCTGATGACGATGGCGGCCTGCCTCAGGAGGGGCAGGCGGTCGAGGAGACGATGAATGCCGGCGACGCCGACATCGTAGGCGCGTTCGACGCGTTGACCCAGAAATTCGAGCGTTTGAGCGGCTTCTTCTGCTACCGGTACATCGGCGGTGCCGCCTGTGGCAACCAGCACATAGTGCTTTTGCTCCAGCGTGGCTGGAGCGCCCCGTACCAGCGTGATCAGGCGCGAAACGGGATCGTAATGCGCTTCGGGAATCGCTTGCTGTACTCTGGCTGCCAGTTCTGGCGCCAGACGAGTGCCCAGCACGCGTTCGTGGTGCTCGCTGAGACGTTTCAGGATGGCGATGATTTGTTCGGTTGTTTTTCCCTGGCAGAAAACCACTTCGGGCAAGCCGCTGCGCAGCGGACGGTGCAGGTCCAGGTTCGCGTATCCCAGGTTTTCGTAAGGCAGAAAGCGCAACCGCTCCAACGCCGCGTCGGGCGTCAGTTCACCGTTGGCCACTGCTTCGAGCAGGTGACGGAGCGCAAGAACGTCCATGGCTCAGTCCGGTTGAGACGCGGAGACTGCGGGCAGGACTTCGTTCATGCTACCACTGCGAAAGCCGCGCAGGTCAAGGGTAACGTAGGGGTAGCCCAGGGCGGTGAATTGACGCGTGATCTCCTCGCGTTGGGCGAGAATCCGGGCGAACTCCGTTGGCTCGACCTCGATGCGCGCCAGTGTCCCGTGATGACGCACGCGCAGCGGACGCGCTCCCAGGATGTGGCGCAGGATCGCTTCCGCCTGCTCGATCTGGCGCAATGTCTCTGCCGTGATCGGCGTCCCGTATGGAATGCGCGAGGCCAGGCAAGCCGCTGACGGTTTATCCCAGTTCGGCAGGCCCAGTTCGCGCGCCAGCAGGCGCGCTTCGGCTTTCGTCAGACCGGCCTCCTGTAAGGGACTGCGCACGCCATATTGTTGCGCGGCGCGGCGACCGGGGCGATAATCGAGAGCGTCGTCGGCGTTGCTGCCGTCTACTACCGCGCGATAGCCATGTTCACGGGCGTAGGCGGTAAACTTGCCATACGTGGCCTCTTTGCAAAAAAAGCAACGATTCGGCGTGTTTGCCAGATAGTTGGGATTGGCAAGTTCCTCGCCGGGCAGGAGAACATGCCTGACGCCAATGTGACGGGCGAGCGCCTCTGCTTCCTGTCGCTCTGCTGTCGGCAGGCTGGGAGAGACAGCGGTCAGCGCGATCACATTATCCTCCCCCAAAACCTCATGGGCAACGCGCAAGACCAGTGTGCTATCGGTGCCGCCGGAGAAAGCCACCGCCACGCGGCCCAGTTCGGCCAGGATGGCTTTCAGGCGGGTATATTTTTCGTGGACGGGACTGTCGTTCAATTTTCGCGCTCCTTCAGGAGTTGTTCCATGCGACTTTCGCCGACGTTGTAATAGCGAGCGGCGCGGTGATGGACAATGATCGCGGCTGTGGATTGTTCCGGCACCAGTTGAAAGGCCGGGGTAAGCGACATACCGAGTTCTCTTTCCGCAGGCAACAGGTCAAAGACTTTGCGGTGATCGCTCAGGTCAGGGATGGCCGGATAACCCCAGGAATAGCGTTTGCCCTGTCCTTCAGCCAGGCCGAGTTCACGGCGGATGTGGCGGTGCAGATATTCAGCCGCCGCCTCTGCGGTTTGTACGGCCAGGCCGTGAACGAAGTACATTTCGGTATATTCGCCGGCGGCCTGCAATTTCTCGAACTTTTCGGTCGCCGCTGCGCCAACGGTCACCACCTGTAAAGCCACTACGTCCATTTGACCGGAATCGACCGGAGCAAAATAATCGGCCAGGCACAGGAAATCGCCTTCGGATTGACGCGGGAACGTGAAGCGCGTCAGTTCCTGAGGGGAGGGGGTGGCAAGCGTTTCGGGATCGTAAAGAATCAGGTCATTTCCCTCGGCCTGACAGGGCCAGAGACCATAGACTCCCTGGGGTTGAAGCCAGCCATGACGCAAGGCGTCTTTCATCATGCGTTCCAGCCGTGCCTCGAACTCAGCGCGCAGGCGTTCCCATTCCTCGCCGTGAGCATTTTTTGCGCCCCAGGAGAGGCGGAAGAGCTCGTTCCGGGAAAGATGCTGGAAAACGATTTCCAGCGGCATTTGCCGGACGATGCGCACTCCCCAGCGTGACGGGAACGGTATCGGCTCTGGCCGAACGTTGGAACGCTGGATCGGCCTCGCGCGTTGACCGGACGGCGGGCGGCCCAGTTCCATTTCCGCCTCGCGACGAATGCGTTCGAGCAGCGCGGGACGCGCTTGCGTATCAATCAACGAATCCATCACGGCCAGCCCTTCAAAGGCGTCTTTGCAATAGAACACGCCAGCCTCGTAAGGAACGCCGTCTTCCGTGAACAGGATGCGGCGTCCAAAACGGCGGTTGATGGCGGCGCCGCCAACGAGCACGGGAAATTTTAACCCTCGCCGATGCAATTCGTTGACAATCAACGGCATCTGCTTCGAGGTGCTGACCAGCAGCGCGCTCAAACCAATGGCTGTGGGCTTGACCTCGGCGGCTTTGGCGATGATCGTTTCGGCTGGCACCTGTTTTCCCAGGTCTATCACGGTGTAGCCATTGTTCGCCAGAATTGTTTTGACCAGATTCTTGCCGATATCATGCACATCGCCGTACACGGTGGCCAGCACAATCGTCCCTTTGCTGACGCCCTCTTTTTTCTCCAGATAATTCTCGAGGTGTGCCACCGCCTGTTTCATGACCTCGGCGGATTGCAGGACGAAGGGCAGGATCATCTCGCCGGTGGCGAATTTGTCGCCCACCTCTTTCATGGCTGGCAGAAGAATTTCGTTGAGCACCCGAATGGCGGCAGCGTGGCGTTGCGCGCCGCTGGCCTCTGCGGCAAAGGTGCGGATAAGTTCGTCAATATCGGCCTCCACGCCTTCCTTATGGCGGTGGACAACGCGCCAGTGCAGGCGTTCTGCGGCGGTCATGCCGGCGGTAGGGCTGTCGGACGAGGCAAGCGTGGCCGCCGTGGCAGGCCCAACTGACTCGAAGTAGGCCAGGTAGCGTTGCAGGGCGTCCGGGCGACGGTTAAAAATCAGGTCTTCGGCCAGGGCGCGGGCTTCTGCGGGAATATCCGCGTAGGGAATGATGTGCTGTGGGTTGACGATCGCCGCGTCCAGACCCGCGCGCACGGCATGGTAGAGCATAACGGAATTCAGGGTAGGGCGGGCGTGCGCTGCCAGCCCGAAAGAAACATTGCTGATTCCCAGAGAGCAAAGTACACCGGGAAGTTCTTGCTTGATGAGGCGAATTCCTTCCAGAGTCTCGATCGCCGAGTCGGCATATTCGGCCTCGCCGGTCGCCAGGGTGAAGGTCAAGGGGTCGAAGAGCAAGGCGTTAGGGGACAGGCCGAACTCGCGAACCGCAATTTCATAGAGTCGGCGGGCCACTTCCAGTTTGCGCTGGCGTGTGCGCGCCATGCCCTGCTCATCAATCGTCAGGCAGATGACAGCGGCGTTGAACTCGCGTGCCAGATGGAAGACTTTCTCCGCCTTGACGCGGCCACCTTCCAGATGGGTAGAGTTAATGAGACAACGCCCCGGTGCCGTTTTGAGTGCCACCTCAAGGACGTGCGGCTCTGTGGTGTCAATGACCAGCGGCACCTCCACGCCGTTGGCCAGCTTCTTGATCACCTTGCGCATCAGTTCGTCTTCATCAGGGCGCTCGGTCACAGCGGTGGAGATATCCAGAGCGTGCGCGCCAAAGTTGACCTGCTGACGGGCAATTTCGAGGATGGCCTCGTAGTTTTCGGCAAGCAGGAATTCTTTGAATTTGCGACTGCCCTGGGCGTTGCAGCGTTCGCCGATGAGAAACGGCGGGGGATCCTGGATCAGCGAAACGGCCTGGGTGGCCGAGGCCAGACGCGGCGTGCTGGTTGTCGGGCGCGGCGGATGCGGGTGGCCGCGCAGTTTCTCAACCAGCAGTTTCAAGTGCGCCGGTGTGGTGCCGCAGCATCCGCCCACAATACTGATATTGTGACGCGTGACGAATTCGACCAGCGTTTCGGCAAAAGGCGCAGGCTCCAGGGGATAAACGGCGACGCCGTCCACATTGAGCGGCAGGCCGGCGTTGGGAATGCAGGAAACCGGCAGGGTGGCATGTTCGCCAAGATAGCGGATGGGATCGCGCATTAAATCGGGGCCGGTGGAACAGTTCAGGCCGATGACATCCACTGGCAGGCCCTCCAGAATTGCCAGCGCGGCGGTAATATCGGTGCCGAGCAACATGCGGCCATTCGTGTCCAGGGTAACCTGCACTTGCAACGGCACCCAGAGGCCGGTTTCAGCAAAGGCACGCTGTACGCCGGTAATGGTTGCCTTGACTTCCAGAATGTCCTGCGAGGTCTCAATGAGAATCACGTCCACGCCACCGCGCAACAGCCCGGTGGCTTGTTCACGGAAGACGTCGGCGAGTTCGTCGAAGGAGATATTCGAGAGTTCCGGATCGTCGGCGGAGGGGAGTTTGCCTGAGGGGCCAATGGAGCCGGCGACGAAGCGCTCCTGCCCGGTCTTTTGCGTGTATTCATCAGCAAGGCGACGTGCCAGGCTCGCCGCAGTCTGGTTGATTTCGACCACCCGCTGCGCCAGGCCGTATTCGGCCAGGGTAATACGGTTGGAGCGAAATGTGTCGGTTTCGATGACGTCTACGCCCACCTCCAGGAAAGAACGGTGCACCTGCTCAACGGCCTGGGGGTAGGAAATGACCAGATAGTCGTTGCAGCCGAAGTATTGTTCGCCGCCGAAGTGCTGCGGCGTGAGATTCATCTTTTGCAGGTTGGTCCCCATGGCGCCGTCATAGATGAGCACTCGTTGCTGGAGAGCATCCAGGTAGCGGCGATTGGTATAGCGGCGTTCGGGCATGGCACGTCCTTTCGTGTAACAAAAAGAGTAAAAAAAGCCTCTCTGGATGGAGAGGCGCGGTAATTTCTGACCTCATCTTCCAGAGTACAGACGTTGTCGGTTCTGTCTCTGCCGGATTTGGCACCTTGCTTTCCGGGAAAGCGGTTGCCGAGGTTTCACAGGGCCGGTCCCTCCACCTCTCGCGATGAGCGCGATGGTCTTACGGCAGGAAGTGTACCATTGGGGAGGGGAATTGTCAAATTCGGGTAACTGCTCAGTCATGGCATTGCGAGCCGTTTTTTTGGCGAAGCAATCTCCCCTTTATCAGGCTGAATGGACCGCCTGGGGATTGCTTCGTTGCAAAGAACGCTCCTCGCCATGACATCCACAACGGTTTTGAGACAGGGCTAAATAGTTACAAGTTCGGAACAATGGCCTCCGCGTTTCCCGTTCGCTGTGATATACTTTCGCTTTGAGAAATCTGCTCCGAGTGAATCATGACCGCGCCAATTCGTAACTTCTGCATCATTGCTCACGTGGATCACGGTAAATCTACCCTGGCCGATCGCCTGCTCCAGTTGACCGGCACCCTTTCGGAGCGTGAGATGACCGAGCAGGTATTGGATAGCATGGATTTGGAACGCGAAAAGGGGGTAACCATCAAGGCCTCGGCGGTGTGCATGAAATATACCGCCAGCGATGGGCAGACTTATGAACTGAATCTGATTGATACGCCAGGGCACGTGGACTTCAGTTACGAGGTCTCGCGTGCTTTGCAGGCCTGCGAAGGGGCGGTGTTGGTGGTGGATGCCAGCCAGGGAATTGAGGCCCAGACGCTGGCTAACCTGTATGCGGCTCTGGAGGCCGATCTGGTCATCATCCCGGTGATCAACAAGATTGACCTGCCCTCGGCGCGACCAGACGAGGTGGCCGAGGATATCGGCAGTCTGCTGGGTGTGCCGCCGCAGGAAGTGATCCGCATTTCTGCTAAGGAAGGCACGAATATCGCCGCGGTGCTGGAAGCCGTGGTTGCCAGAGTCCCGCCGCCGCGTGGAGACCCACAGGCGCCGTTGCGGGCGCTGGTTTTCGATTCGCACTACGATTCCTATAAAGGGGTGGTGGCCTATGTGCGCGTGGTGGATGGCAGTCTGCGCGCGACCGATAGCCTGCACCTGATGTCCAGCGGCGTGGATGTCAAGCCGGTAGAGGTAGGCATCTTCGCTCCAGCCCTCAAGCCCACCGGGCAATTGATGGCTGGCGAGGTCGGTTATATCGCCACCGGCCTGAAAACGGTGCGCGAGGCGCGCGTTGGAGATACCATTACCAACACCTTGCAGCCGGCGGTTGAACCTTTGCCGGGTTTCCGTCACCCCAAGCCCATGGTGTTTGCCGGTATCTATCCTTCGGAAGCGGAAGATTACCAGAATCTGCGAGAGGCCCTGGAGAAACTGCAACTCAATGATGCCTCGCTGGTTTATCAGCCGGAGACCTCGCAGGCCCTGGGTTATGGGTTTCGCGCCGGTTTTCTGGGCCTTTTTCACATGGAAATCATTCAGGAACGCCTGGAGCGGGAGTACGATCTGGATGTGGTCTTTACGGCTCCGACGGTGGCCTATGAAGTCCTGCGACGCGATGGCACGACGCAGATTGTTCATTCACCGGCCGAATTGCCCGAAGAAAGCGACATTGCTGAGATTCGCGAACCCTGGGTCAACATTGAAATCATTACTCCGCTCGAATATTACGGGGCCATCATGGATCTGGTCACACGACGACGTGGTGAGTTCAAGGGCCAGGATTATCCTGCGCCGCACCGGGTCCAGTTACATTACGAGATTCCACTCGCGGAAATCATGGTAGATTTCTTCGATGAACTCAAGTCGCGTACGCGCGGGTACGCTTCGCTCGATTACCAGTTTGCCGAGTATCGCCCGGATGATTTGCAAAAACTGGAGATTCTGGTCAACGGCGAGCCTGTAGATGCCCTGGCAACTATCGTTCACAGGAAAGACGCCTACCACAAGGGACAGCGGATGATTACCAGACTCAAGGAACTCATCCCGCGCCAGCTATTCGAGGTGGCTATCCAGGCCGCGGCCGGCGGACGCGTGATCAGTCGCGCCAATGTCAAGGCGTTGCGCAAGGATGTGCTGGCAAAGTGCTATGGCGGTGATATTACCCGTAAGAAGAAGCTGCTCGAAAAGCAAAAACGCGGCAAGAAGCGGATGAAAATGATTGGCAACGTGGAGATTCCACAGGAAGCCTTTATGGCTGTCTTACGTCTGGAGGAGGAGTGAATCCAGTGCATCCGTCGCGGTCTCGTCCTGCTCTTTTCCCGCGCTGGTTACCGGGCGTGCTCATCAGTCTGGCAGTTGTCGTTGTCCTTGTTTTCAATGTGGACTGGTCGGCGGTCGGGCGTGCCTTTCAAACCGTAGACTGGCGCTTTCTTCTACTCCATGCGCTGTTTTACTTTGCCTCGGTCAGTGCCCGGGCGGCTGCCTCGCGCGTACTTCTGGACCGTCGCCCGACTTTTGGCGCTTCCTTCCTTGCTTTGATGGAAGGCTATCTCATTAACAACCTCTTGCCTTTCCGCCTGGGGGAGCTGAGCCGCGCCTACTTCCTGAGCAAGAGACTCAAAACCAGCATCTTCTACACTCTCCCGGCCATTGTGATCGAACGTGCCTACGATTTGGCCTTCGCGGCCATTCTGGTAGTGGTCACCTTGCCTTTTGTTCTGGGCAATGTTTCCTGGGCGCGGCCGGCAGCGTTCTGGACGTTGAGCCTGGTAGTGCTCGCCTTGTTCTCTATGTATCTGGTCGCGCGGGTGCGCCGTCCCCTGCGCACCGGATTGAGTCGCCTGTTGGCCCGCTCGCCGCGTCTGTCCTCTCTCTTGCTTCCCCGCCTGGACTCATTCCTGGATGGGCTGGCGATCCTGACGGATTTTCGCCGTTTCCTGCTCAGTTTGCTCTGGATGGCGTTATCCTGGCTGGCGATTGCGGCCTGTCAATTTGCCCTGCTACGAGGCTTTTTGCCTGAGGCGCGGCCTCTTTACGCCGCGTTCGCGCTTGGGATTTCTTCTTTTGGCGGCGCCATCCCTTCGGCTCCGTCTGGCCTGGGCGTCTATGAAGGGGCGATTGTCGTCGCGCTGGCGACCTTCGGCATTGCCGATGGCCTGGCGCTGGCCTATGCCATTACGCATCATATTGCTCATCTGCTGTACTCAGGCATCTTTGGCCTGGTGGGGTTGGGTCAGGAAGGGGAAAGTCTGGCGGCTGTGTATCATCGCTTCTCTCGAAGAAGCGCCGCGTCGAACGTTCCCATAGAGCAGGCAGACGCAGGGGCAGATGCCGATGACCGGGCGGCAGGAGCCAGGGCTGAATGAAACTGTTGTCTCGGATCAAGACCCTGTTTTCTGGGATTCGCCGGCCGCCTCCGGCCCGTCGTTCCTCATTGCTCTATCACTACCTCCGCCGTGATGGCGAGGCGCAGACGCGCCTCCACTTGCGCCTCGATCCCGATGGGCGCGGGACGCTTATTGTCAACGCCAGCCGCATTTATCACCTCAATCCGACTGCGGCGCTGATGGCGCGCCTTGCGCTGGAGAAGACTCCTGAACCTCAGGCAATCAAGACCATCCGCCGCGCCTACCGCGTCAGTCTGACTCAGGCTCGCGCCGACTGGCAGGCGTTTAACCGTCAGTTCGATGACCTGCTCCGCCCGGATGGCCTTTGCCCGATTCACGACCTTGGCCTGGAAGTCATTGCTCCCTTTTCCGCGCGTCCTGCCGCGCCCTATCGCCTTGATCTGGCATTGACGTATCGCTGCAACAATGACTGCGCTCATTGTTATAACGTGGAAGGCCGCGAGTTGCAGGAATTGACTACAGACCAGTGGAAATGTGTACTTGACCGCGCCTGGGAACTGGGCATTCCGCACATTGTCTTCACTGGCGGTGAGCCTACCCTGCGTGAGGACCTGCCTGCGCTGATCGCCCACGCTGAATCGAATGGTCAAATCACCGGCCTGAACACCAATGCCCGCCGTCTGGCCGATCCGCGCTACCTCGAGCGTCTTGTTGCCGCCGGCCTCGATCATGTCCAGATCACGCTGGAATCCTGCGATCCCGAAGTCCATAACCGCATGGTTGGCGCGCGCGCCTTCGAGCAGACCGTGCGCGGTCTGAAAAACGCCCTCGCCAGCCGCCTTTTTGTCATGACCAATACCACCATGTTGCGCACGAATGTCCATACTGTTCCGGCCACGCTTGATTTTCTCGCCGAACTGGGCGTCCCAACGGTGGGATTGAACGCGCTGATCTATGCCGGGCGTGGCCAAACGGTTGGAACAGGGCTGGACGAGCGCGAACTTGCCCCTCTCCTTGAAATTGCCCGACAGAAGACCGAAGCCCATGGTCAGCGTCTGATCTGGTACACTCCTACCCGTTATTGTCACTTTAATCCGCTCTCGCTGAATCTGGGCGTCAAAGGATGCACTGCCGCCTTGTATAATATGTGTGTGGAACCCAATGGCGATGTTCTTCCCTGCCAGTCCTACTATGTTCCGTTAGGAAATTTTCTTACCGATGACTGGAATGCCATCTGGAATCATCCGCTGGCGCTTCGTCTGCGTGAGCGGCAAGGACTGCCCGAAATGTGCCGGGATTGTTCATGGCGGCTTGAATGCGGAGGCGGTTGTCCGCTGCAGTACTCCGATGACGGACATTGAACCGTCAGTTTGCAGGATGGCCTTTTGAGGCTATCTGTGCAGGGATGGCCTTTCCAGACTGTCGCCACGCGGCCGCCGGTCGGGCGACCTGGCATTTTGCCTGACGTAATTCGTTTGGAAATTCTGGCGGAGGAGCCATGGGCAAAACTTCCCCTACGCAATCATTGCGGGCTTTCTTCCAATCCCTGGTGAAATATCTTTACCTTGATCCCTTGCGAGAAGCGTTCATTCCGCTGCGCGATTTGCCCCTGGAAATGCGCATTCTAGGCTGGGGCGGCTATGGTGTTCTTGTTGCTCTGATAGCCGTTATGATATTTGCGGCCTTCTCCGGTGCAGAATTGAAAATGGTCATGCTACCGACCGTAGTGGGGAAGCAGGGCATTCATGCCTACGTGCCGCTTCTGGTGTTTATCGCCGCTCTGATGGCTTTGCTTTTGGGTTGGGCCTATCTTCTGACGGCAATCACTGCCAGTCATCCGGTAGTTTTTTTCCCGTTTGCTGCTCTGTTTTGCCTTCAACTGACCTGCCTGATTCCGGCTGGTATTCAGGGCGTCTGGGGCCTGGTATGGTTATGCGCTGTCTTGCCGCTTACGTTGACAGTGATGCTGGCCTATCTTTTCACGTACCGGAAAAGCCTCTGGCGCGAACGGCCTCTTCTTGAGTTCGGAATCTGGCTATCCCTGCTCGTTCTATCCGCGTTATGTCTCTGGCTTGGCAGAGGCGGTTTTTATGAGATGACCGCCGGCTTGAATCTCATCTTCAGTGCTCTGTTTTTGCTGCTTATTCCACTCTGGCTGTGGATGGGTCTTTCGCTGGTCGAAATTGGCCTGGACCTGGCCGGGCGTGTAGTGGCGGTCTTACGCCGCTGGTTGCCCGACAGGTTTTTTCAGATATTGGCCTGTTTCATCCTGGTTACCCCACCGTTGGCGCTGGGCGTGGAGTATCTTTGGGAGCGTATCGCCCCAGTGGAGCGGACGGCAATCCCTTTGCTGATGGAAGGTGTGGTACTTCACGCCATTCTTTCCCTGCCGTTGCTGCTCGCCCTCGCTATCCTTGTCCTGAGACGGCGTTGGGATGGTTACCAGGCGGCCCGCTTGCTTGCCTTGAGCCTGCTGCTGATGATTTTTGCTTTGGGCCTGGCGCTGGCCCTGGAGGGCGTTGACATCTCCAATCCGCTCGAATGGACCATTCGTCGTGTCTCTTTCCTGCCTTCGGTACTGGTCTTCGTGACCATGCTGGTCTATAATGTGTTTGGTGTTGGCGCCAGATTCGCCTGTGGCGATAGCCATTTGCTGCCGCGTCAGACGCGTATTCTGCTGGTCTTTGGGCTGGCTTTGCTGGTGACCGGGCTGGCTATCTTTGTGACGAATCTGCGGGATGGAAGCGGCCGGCCGGTGGGTCAGTGGGAAGATGGGTTTAACAACGTTTTTGTCTTGGGCTTGATGCTGCTGGGTTTTCCATACCTGTTCTGGGTTGTCTGGAAACACGGCGAACGTCTGGCTGGCACAAGGGCAGATTTTGCGGCGGTCGAACCACGCCTGGCTTCACTGGCGCTTCCTGTTGCACGCAAGCCGCAATGGACCAAAGCCGTGTTTATCCTGGGAGTGCTTGTCGGTGCAATGTTGTTTGCCTGGTTAATTCGCGTATAACCATCAAGGAGACTGTTATGAAATGGATAGATTCGCTACGCAACCTGTTTACTCGCGTCCGCCCTTTGCCTGCGGGAGTGCATCATGCGCCCTATACCTTACCCGATAAACCGCCGTACCGTCTTCACTTGCGCCTGGAGCCAGACGGTTCGGGGATTTTGATTGTCAATGCTTCTACTGTACTGCACCTGAATCCCACCGCGGCGGAGTATGCCTATCACATGATGAAAGGCACGTCGCCGGAGGAGGCCGGTCGCCAGATAGCGGCGCGCTACCGCGTCAACCGCCGTCAGGCGCAGCAGGATTTTCTTGCTTTTGTCGCGCGCGTGGAATCCTTGCTGCAAACCCCCGATTTGGACCCGGTCGCCTTTCTGGGAATGGAGCGGATTGCTCCCCATACCAGGCCCCTTTCAGCGCCCCTGCGCCTTGACTGTGCGTTGACCTATCGCCTGTCGCCCGGCGTCCGCGCGGACTATGCCCCGACCAGACGCGTCGACCGCGAATTGACCACCGATGAGTGGAAAACCATTCTTGACAAGGCCTGGATGCATGGCGTGCCTCACGTTACCTTTACCGGCGGCGAGCCAACCCTGCGCGACGATCTGCCTGACCTGATTGCCCATGCCGAGAAAAATGGTCAGGTGACTGGCTTGCTCAGCGATGGCCTTAAACTGGCTGATAAAGCCTATCGGAACACCCTGCTGCAAACCGGCCTTGACCATCTCCTTTTCCTGCTCCAACCTGAATCTCCGGCTTCCTGGCAGGCACTGGAGGCAGTCATGCCGGAGGACCTGTTCGTCACGGTTCATCTGACGCTCACGCCTGAAAATATTTCCTCCCTCACGGAGACTCTGGAGCGCCTGGCCGCTCTGGACGTAAAAAGCCTTTCCCTGACGACTGCTGACCCGGCTCTGCAGGCGGATCTGTCGCGCCTGCGCGATCGCGCCGCTGAACTCGGCCTTACGGTACGTTGGGACCTGCCTGTTCCCTACTCGGCCCATAATCCGGCCACGCTGGAAGTAGTGGACGAGGAACTGCCCGAAGGCGCCGGCAAAGTCTGGCTCTACATTGAACCCGATGGCGATGTTCTCCCGGCTCAGGGTGAACCCGATAAGGTGTTGGGCAATTTCCTGCGTGATGAGTGGGAGAAGATTTACCCCTACAGGGCGCAATCGTAGCCTTGCCTGGGGAGATTTTTCTCGGTTCTTTAGTGAGGCAACTACCTTCCATAAGTGACGAGGAACCCTCTGCCTCTTGTCGTTGCGAGCCGCCAAAGGCGGCGAAGCAATCTCAGGTTTCACAGAAGCGATAAGAACATTCATGAGCCTCGCGAGGGGATTGCTTCGGCGGCGACTCGGACAAGCCTCGGCGTGGCCCTATCGCCGCCTTGCAATGACAGAGGCAGGTATAAGTACGAGGCTGAACTGTATCGCCGGCCGGCTGACCTTCTCTCAGGGAAAGGCCTGGCGTGTAAAGTGTATGGAGCAGACAACCATGCAGAATGAATTGCTTCCTTTGCCTGAGAAACCGATTCATGAAGCGTACTGGGTGCTGCCTGGCCGGTTGCTGGCAGGGGAGTATCCGGCGAACTTTTCCCCGCGCGAGACGGTGCAACGGTTACAGCGATTCCTGCGTCAGGGTTTTGATCTATTCCTGGACCTGACGCGTCTGGATGAACTTGTGCCGTATGAGGAAATGCTGCGCCGCGAGGCGGCAGAATATGGCCGGTCAGTGCACTATACCCGTTTCCCCATCGGTGATTCTGGCCTGCCTGCCCGGGAGGAAATGAAGGCGATTTTAGACTGCCTGGATGAGGCGCTTACCGCCGATCACAAAGTATATGTACATTGTCGCGCTGGCATTGGACGTACCGGCACGGTCATCGGATGTTATCTTGTCCGACATGGATGGCGCGGTGCTGAGGCGCTGAGGCGCTTGCAGGCGTTGTATCAGGATGCGGCGCAAAGTCGCCTTTTCCCTTTTTCGCCAGAGACAAATGCACAGCGCGAATTCATTCTGGCCTGGCAGCCGGAATGGTAATCGTTCGTACATGCTACGACTTGAGAAAGCAAGATGTCTGCGGTCGCGGTCATTTCCTTCCAATGGCCTACCGCAGACACCTTGTCCTGCCGGTTGACAGATGTAATCTGTCTCCAGTCGGGGCGCCGGGAGTTGAACCCGGGACCTCTTGCACCCCATGCAAGCGCGCTAGCCGGACTGCGCCACGCCCCGTTTCGGTGGGGTTATTATAGTCATTCTTCAGGATTCTGACAATCCCCCGCGTTCGGTAACATTTTCATCGATGAGCCTCACGTTTTCGACACAATCTTTTCGGACCACGACTCTGGAGCATCATCCATGGGGAGAGGCCGTAAGGCGTATTCTGAAGACAGCGCTTGAGGCGGTGCAGCCGGCGCGTTTGTTGCAGGATCAGGTGTGGGTGGAAAACAAAGTGTTGCGTATAGCCAATAACACATACCCACTTCACAAACATAGCAAAAAACTTCTACTGGCAATCGGAAAAGCCAGCCTGACCATGGCCCAGGCCTGGCTGGAACTACCAGGTATGCCGCCACCTGATGCAGGCCTGGCAGTCGTCAAGCACATAACTGACCACAATTTTTCAAAAATTCCTGTAGTAGAGGGGAGCCATCCTGTGCCAGACGAGCGCAGTCTGGAGGCAGGGCAACGGGTAAAAGACTTATTGTCGGGTCTGAGCGCAAGAGACCTGGTGGTGTGCCTGATTTCTGGTGGGGGATCGGCGCTGGTTGTTTTGCCATCTCCCGGTGTATCGCTGGCAGATATCCGTTCCCTGACCGAGGCACTGTTGCGCTGTGGCGCCACAATCGCCGAAATCAACCTTGTGCGCCGCCATCTTGATTTACTGAAGGGTGGCGGTCTGGCGCGACTGGCTTTTCCCGCGCGGGTATTGACTCTGATCCTTTCCGATGTGCCGGGCAATTCTCTGGAGACAGTGGCTTCGGGCATGACGGCGCCTGATCCCACTACTGTTCAGGAGGCGCGGGCCATTTTCGAGAAATATCGTTTGCACCAACATGTCCCTCCTTCTGTTTTGCAGGGACTCACGGAAACGCTTAAGCCCGGAGACCCTGTCTTTGCCAGAGTGCAAAATACATTAATTGGCAGCAACGTGAATGCGCGTCAGGCGGCCTGGCGGCAGGCGCAGGCAGAGGGTTTCCATACCTGTCTGCTGGAGCCTGATCTGCAGGGCGAGGCGTGTGAGGCGGCGCGTATGTTGTGCGCTGTCTTACGTCGCGTACATACGGCAGGTGTACCGGTACCGCGACCAGCCTGTTTGATTGCCGGTGGGGAGACGACGGTCACCCTGGGCAAATCCAGCGGTCGCGGGGGACGCAATCAGGAACTGGCTCTGGCAGCCGTCAACGAACTGGCCGGGTTGCCCAATGTCATGCTGGTGACGCTCGCGACAGACGGCGAGGACGGGCCAACCGATGCGGCCGGCGCTGTGGTCACCGGTGAAACCGCTCGCCGCGCGAATATGGCTGGCCTTGATCCAGACCGCATGCTTGCATATCATGATTCCTGTTCGTTCTTTACGGCTTTGGGGGATGCGATTAAGATTGGCCCCACAGGCACCAATGTCAATGATCTGGTGCTGCTCTTTGCATTTTGACCAGGAGAACAGCATGAAGCCGCTCGTTGTGTTAACCCATGCTTTGCCCGCAGAATGGTTGACGTCTCTGGCTGGAGAGGCGCGGCTGGTCAGCGGCCCCGCGGATGCAAGCGGTCTCGCGCCTGCGCTGGAACCGTATTTAGGCGAGGCGGAAGGCTTGCTCTCTATGTTGACAATCCCGGTCCGGAGCGAATTGCTCGCGCGGATGCCACGCTTGCGCGTGGTCAGCAACATGGCTGCCGGCGTGGATAACGTGGACGTGGCAGAATGCACGCGCCGCGGCATTCCGGTGGGGAATACCCCGGATGTCTTGACGGATGCTACGGCGGACCTGACCCTGGCGTTGTTGCTGGCTGCCGCGCGCAATTTGCCTCAGGCCATGGCAGATGCCCGCGCCGGTCACTGGAAAACATGGCTTCCGGCCGGCTGGTTAGGCGTGGACCTGCAAGGCGCCGTTCTGGGCATTCTGGGCATGGGGCGGATTGGTCGCGCCGTGGCCGCACGCGCGCGCGGTTTTGGCCTGCGAATCATTTTTTACGATACTGGCGTGGCAGATGGTCGCAAGATGCCGCCTCCAGATACCGAAGCGGTTTCATTCGAAGAACTCCTCACGCGCAGCGATTTCCTCAGCCTGCATTGTCCCCTGACTGAAAAAACGCGTGGTCTGATTGATGAACTGGCGTTACGGAAAATGAAGCCGACCGCTATCTTGATCAATATGGCGCGCGGGCCGGTCGTAGTGACCGATGCTCTGCAGCGCGCGCTGCAAGAGGGTTGGATTGCAGGCGCGGCGCTGGATGTTACCGACCCGGAGCCTCTGCCGCCGGCTCATCCGCTTTATTCATTACCCAATTGTATTATTCTCCCCCATATTGGCTCGGCAACCGTGGGGACACGGCGCAAAATGGCGCAGATAGCCTGCGAGAATCTGCTGGCTGGACTCCACGGTAAACCTCTGCCTTACTGCGTCAATCCGCAGGTATACTCAACATGACAAAAGAGGTAACAACCTACCCACTATCCATCCTTGTCATTGCGAGCCGCCGCAGGCGGCGAAGCAATCCCCTTGCTTGCCGGGAGATTGCTTCGCTACGCTCGCAATGACAAGAGGCAGAGGGTTCTCC
>Ga0123519_10003097_pt1 | contig 27784 bp, 31 predicted proteins | sample YelNatPaOPRAMG02_FD_87396 | JGI IMG/M metagenome (GOLD analysis project Ga0123519, IMG submission 87396) | Hot spring microbial communities from Yellowstone National Park - Yellowstone National Park OP-RAMG-02 (version 2) | ecosystem: Environmental > Aquatic > Thermal springs > Hot (42-90C) ...
AGGGAAGAACTTGAAGCGGCCGGAGCACAAAGGCTGGTTGCCCATCCCCTGGAGGTACTGGATCTGCTCTGATTCAGCTTGATTCCTTCCAGGTGTTATTATCGCGGGCAGGATGCTGTTTTTTTCCTTCTTAAACGGGTCCAGATAAATATCCCGATCAGAATGACCACTGCTCCCAGTATAGGATAATCGAACGGTCGCATTAGTTCTCTGATGCGTTCCCAGTTTTGGCCCAGCAGGTATCCTCCGTATGCCAGAGCGGTTGACCAGATAAATGAGCCGATAAAGGCATAGAAGACAAACTTGCCGAGATGCATTCTGGCAATGCCGGCTGGCAGGCTAATGAAAGTGCGTATTGCAGGAAGCAGACGGGAGATAAATGTAATCCTATCTCCATATCTGGAAAACCATTGATTGGCTCTTTCGATATCGTGTGGGAAAATCAGGATATATTTACCCCACCGGAGCAGAAATGGCACTCCTCCTTTCGCACCAACCCAGTAAGCGATCAGCGAACCCAGTACGTTACCGATTGCACCGCATAAGCCGGCAATGAAAAGGAAGGGAAAACCAAGACTCCGGTCGGCAACCAGCATCCAGCCGGCGAGAGGCATGATGATTTCGCTGGGAAGTGGGATGCAGGCGCTTTCAATCGCCATCAGGGCTACCAGTCCAGGCCAGCCCAGAGTCTGATAAACCTGAGTAATAAAATTTAAAATATGCTGTTCCATACTTGCCGATCCATAAAAGTGATATTTGCGAGGATAAAATCCCGATCGAATTAAACCCCCGGCTCACAGGATCAATTTTCCTGCTCGGTATTTTCCCACCTCTCCAGCCATTTTTGTTTTTGCGCCAGACGGATTTTTTCATCGGTCGGGCGATATCGAACCAGAAAATCCTGCTTAAAAGCTAAAAAATTACCCTGAGCGATTGAATTTCTCAGGCGTTCCATAAACCGGTGCATGAAGGTTAAATTGTGGATTGTGGCGAGAGTGTATCCAAGGAGTTCTTCCGCCCGGAACAAATGATGCAGATAAGCGGCTGAAAAATTACGGCACGCATAACAGGAGCATTCCGGGTCAATGGGGGAGAAAAGATCTTTCCAGGTGCTGTTTCGGATGTTAATTCGACCTTTATCCGTAAAAAGCCCGCCGTTCCGGGCTACGCGTGTGGGAAGGACACTGTCAAACATGTCTATTCCCATTTCAACTGCTTTGAGGATATCATCCGGTGCACCCACGCCCATGAGGTATCTGGGCTTCTCTTCCGGAAGCAATTCAGATGTTATGTCAATTATTTGGAAGGTGATTTCCTTTGGTTCGCCCAGGCTTAACCCTCCGATGGCATAACCGGGGAAATCCATGGCGACCATCTGTCTAACTGATTCTCTTCGCAGTTGAGGTGAAAAGCCTCCCTGTATAATTCCAAAAAGAGCCTGGTCGGATCTTGAATGGACTTTAAGGCATCTTTCCGCCCAGCGGTGAGTTCTGGCGGTTGCCTCCCTTATTTTGTTATCGCTTTCCTGAATAGAAGGACAGATATCCAGTGCCATAATGATATCCGCACCGATATCTTCCTGAAGTCTGATAGCCATTTCAGGTGTGATGAAATGTTCACTTCCATCAATATGTGAGCGGAACCTCACTCCTTCTTCGTTGATTTCCCGCAGCCTGGCCAAACTGAAAATCTGAAAACCGCCGCTGTCGGTCAAAATGGCTTTATCCCAGCTCATAAAACGGTGCAATCCACCGGCATTGCGAATAATTTCTACTCCCGGTCTCAGGTAAAGATGATAAGTATTGGCAAGAATCAGTCTTATGCCGATCTCTCGCAGTTGCTCGGGAGTGATGGCTTTAACGGTGCCCTGACTACCAACCGGCATGAAGACTGGTGTTGGGAGATTGCCATGAGGAGTCTTGATTTCGCCAAGCCGCGCGCGGCAGCCAGTCGACTTTTGCATAAGTTGAAACCATTTATTCTTTTCGATGGTTACCTGTCCTGCCAGATTATTTGAGATTTACTTTCATATCCTGTTCAGGATACCCGCAAAGAGCCGGTAGATCAGGTTTGATTTGACTCTGCAGACAACAATCTCCGGATGGTTAAATATAATTATAAAGGTTTAAGGTCAGATCACCAAATCCCAGCGATTATGAGAAGTGCAGGAAGGGAGAAATTGCCAGAGATAAAGCGGCAAAAAAATATTGATAGTTGCCGTATAATAGGCGAATTATTTCCGGCAGAAGATATTTTCATTTTAAAATATGTGCTTTTTGACAGTTTAAATCAAGTTATGTTATATAATCTATATGCGGAAAGAGATTACCGTATCAGGAAGTGGCTGGCCAGGGCAATGTCTGCTTTACTATTAATCTGGATGATGTTCTAATATATATTGTTACGATTAAACGTGTAAAGGAAGAAGAATGATCGCGGTGATTAATTACGGAGCTGGCAACCTGCGCAGTGTTACCAATGCCATTGTACATTTGGGTTACCGGCCGGTGGTTACGAGTGAGGCGACGGAGATACTCAAAGCGGATGCAGTGGTTTTTCCAGGGGTGGGTGCGGCAGGCGATACAATGGCAAGCCTGAAGAAACTGGGGTTGGTGGAAGTAATTCAACGACTGGTTGCAGAAAACCGACCCTTGCTCGGCATCTGTATTGGCTTGCAGATACTTTTTACCGGCACTGAAGAGGGTGGCTGGCATGAGTGTTTAAACATCATCCCCGGAAGGGTAAAAAGGCTACCTGCCGGCTTGAAAATTCCGCATATGGGCTGGAATCAGGTGAAACAAAAATTTCCTCATGCTCTGTTTAAAGATATTCCAGATGAGTCAAATTTCTACTTTGTACACAGCTACTACGGGGAACCAGAGAATAGATCGGTGTTGCTGGCGGAAACCGAATACGGGATTTCTTTTTGCAGCGCGATCGCCCGGGGGAACCTGGTCGCTATCCAGTTTCATCCAGAAAGAAGCGGCGAGCTGGGATTAAGGATTTACGATAACTTTTTCAAATTTGCCGGAGTGACCAGGTAGGTAGCCTCGTACCTGTTGAATGGAGGATTAGATGTTGACCCGCAGAATTATACCCTGTCTGGATGTGAAGGGGGGCAGGGTGGTTAAAGGAGTCAAATTTCGCGACCATCGTGATGCAGGCGACCCTGTTGTACTGGCGGAGTATTATAACAAAGAAGGAGCCGATGAGCTGGTTTTCTATGATATCACTGCTTCCAGTGACAGACGTCCTATCATGGTCGATGTCGTTAGAAGAACTGCTGAAAGGGTTTTTATTCCCCTGACTGTCGGAGGTGGTTTGCGCACCGTTGAGGACATGCATTTGATGCTGGAGGCTGGTGCCGATAAGGTTTCCATCAACACCGCAGCGGTGAAAAATCCTGCACTGATCACCGAGGGAGCCAAACGCTTTGGCAGCCAGTGTATTGTGCTGGGTATGGATGCAAAACGAGTGGCTAGCGCAAATCCACCGAAATGGGAGGTGCATATTTATACCGGTGCGGATGGCGGCTATGGCACGGGTATTGATGCCGTAGAATGGGCGAAAAGAGCTGTTGATCTTGGTGTAGGAGAAATTGTGGTCAACAGCATTGATGCGGATGGCACTCAATCCGGCTACGATCTGGAACTGCTGTGTGCGATTTCAGAAAGTGTCTGTGTACCGGTGGTAGCAAGTGGTGGAGCGGGCAGTCCTGAGGATCTGTATCAGGCTCTGGTATCTGGCAAGGCAGATGCCGTTCTGGCAGCCAGTATTTTCCACTTCGGCAAGTATTCTATTGCCCAGACTAAAAAATACCTTGCGGATAAGGGAATTCCGATCAGATTTTAGATAATTCATTATTGCAGGGGCGGTAGAGGTGTCCAGTATCATGATTATAGGCAGGGAAAACGAGGTTTTCAGCAAGCTGAAATCCGAGCTTGCTGCCGGAGGATTTGCCGTTTCAATGGTCTCAGACAAAGAACGGGCACTGGAAAGGGTGGTGCGCGAATCTCCGGAATTGATTATGGTTGAAGTGGACGGGATACCCAGCCGTAGTTTAATCAAAGAATTAACCCGGGGCAATAAAATACCCCGTGCTATTCCATCCATCGCGCTGCTGGATAATCTGAATCAATTTGGTGATGATTTAAATGTTGATGATTTTATGGTTTCTCCCTTTGATAGCCGTGAAGTGGTAATCCGGGCAAAAAGGCTCCTGCAGCGCAATAGCCGGCAGGAAGAAATCATTGACTGTGGAGATTTGAAAATAGATCTGGCTAATTGCGAAGTCAGGGTCCAAGGTAAAATTGTCGAACTGACCTTTAAAGAGTATGAATTATTGAAATTCCTGGCAAAGCAGCCCGGGCGTGTTTTCACCCGTGAAACGCTTCTGAACAAGGTCTGGGGTTATGATTATTTAGGGGGAGACAGAACGGTAGATGTGCATATCCGCCGGCTAAGAAGCAAGATTGAAATCTCCGGTGAAACCTTCATTGAAACCGTAAGGAATATCGGTTACCGGTTTAAGAAGACCTGGTAATGAACAGCATCCGCTCTGATTTAAACTTGCTTTTTCTCACATCCGCCTGGATATTACAGACGCTTAATGTCTATCCTCTTTAAACTGCTGGCGAGTTCTCCTTTTCCGAACAAATGTAACACAGACTTAACCTGCCGTTAACAAAGCTGAAACATTGTGACCCTAGAATTAAGACATGGATTATGGAAGGAGGTACAGCAGTGAGTATCAATGCTGGTGATACTGCCTGGATTCTGGCTTCGGCGGCTCTGGTGATGCTGATGACTCCTGGTCTGGCTTTTTTCTATGGAGGAATGGTCAGACGGAAAAATGTCCTTTCCACCATCATGATGAGCTTTATGACACTCGGTTTGATCGGTGTGCTCTGGGTGGTTTATGGATACAGCCTGAGCTTTGGAGATAATCTCGGCGGTGTAATCGGAGGTCTGAATTATATCGGACTGAATAATGTCGGGCAGGAACCTTCAACCGTTTACGCAACGAGCGTGCCGCATCTGGCTTTCATGATTTTTCAAGCAATGTTTGCCATTATCACGGTAGCTCTGATTACCGGGGCCGTAGTTGAACGTATGAAATTTTCCGCGATCCTGGTGTTTGCAGTAATCTGGTTTACCCTGGTATATCTTCCCGTGGCACACTGGGTCTGGGGCAATGGGGGCTGGTTAGCCCGACTGGGAGCGCTTGATTTTGCAGGCGGTACAGTTGTTCATATTTGTGCCGGGATCTCTGCTCTGGCACTTGCCCGCGTCCTGGGCCCCCGCAGGGGCTACCAGAACGGGATTAACACAACTCCCGGCAACGTTCCGTTTATTGTAATTGGAGCAGGTTTGCTCTGGTTTGGCTGGTTTGGTTTTAATGCCGGCAGTGCCATAACTGCCGGTGGTCTGGCTGCCAGTGCCTTTGTAGCCACAAATACGGCTGCTGCTGCGGCGGCATTAACCTGGATGTTTTTAAGCTGGTTTTATCATCGCCCCACCCTTTCAGGTGTGGCAAGTGGAGCTGTGTGCGGACTTGTGGCTGTAACTCCGGCGGCCGGTTATATCCAGCCGATTATGGGCATACCGATTGGCGTGGTTGTCTCGGTTATCTGTTTTTATGTGATGCGTCTGCGCAGTAAGACCAGAACCGACGATTCTCTGGATGTATTTGCCTGCCATGGGATGGGGGGCACCTGGGGAGCGCTGGCAACCGGTATTTTTGCCAGCGCAGCGGTGAATTCCGCTGGGGCGGATGGGCTACTGTATGGCAATCCTTGGCTGATTTTAAAACAGCTCGCAGCCATTGTGGTGGTCTGGATATTTGCCTTCGGGATGACCTGGTTGATCGGGAAGGCGATCGATAAAACGATGGGTTTGCGTGTCCAGGAAACAGAAGAAATGGTGGGTCTGGACATTTCACAGCATGGCGAGAGTGCCTATGGAGACATGTAGGAGTGAGCAATGAAAAAGATTGAAGCGATCGTGCGTGAAGACAGGTTCCATTTGATCAAAATTGCCCTAGAAGAGAAAGGATTTATCAGTATGACTGTCAGCGACGTAACAGGTCGAGGCAAGCAGAAAGGGGTATCTTTGAAGTGGAGGGTCGGCGAACACAGGATTGATTTTTTGCCGAAGAAAAAAATCGAAATTGTGGTGGAAGATAAAGATTGTCAGGTAGTTGTTAACACCATTTGTGAAAGGGGGCGCACGGGAGCAGTTGGGGATGGCAAAATCTTTATCCTGCCTGTGGAAGAGGTGGTACGGATTAGAACCGGGGAGGTGGGAATTGAGGCAATTTGAGCAGATTAAAGGAGGGGTTCTGCTGGCTGGGAGAGCGGAAAATGGCACCGAAATTCCAGATTTTTCAGAAATTGTTAATTTGTTTGTAACATTTATGGTTTACAATAAAAACGAATGATTGTTAGCCCCAAAATAATTTAGGAGGAAAATTGATGGAAAAAAGAGCGCCAAACCAGGACGCGAAAGAATATGTCCTGAAGATGGCAAAAGAACACAATGTCAAATTCGTGGAAATGTGGTTTACGGATATACTGGGACAATTGAAAAGCTATGCTATTCCGGCATCAGAACTTGAGAGTGCGATTGACAATGGGCTTGGCTTTGATGGCTCTTCAATCGAGGGATTTGCCCGGATTGATGAAAGCGACATGATGTCTGTTCCAGACCTGGATACCTTCCAATTGCTGCCCTGGAGACCCCGGGAAGATGTAGCACTGGCGAGAATGATCTGTGATATCAGGAAGCCTGGTGGCGAGCCTTTTGAGGGTGATCCCAGGCAGGTTCTTAAAAGAAACCTGAAGAAAGCTGCCGATATGGGATTTACCTTTTATGTTGGTCCGGAACTGGAATATTTTTACTTTAAGGACGAGAGGAGCACCGTCGGTCTGGATGAAGGCGGATACTACGATATGACCCTCAGGGATGCCGCCACCGAGTTAAGGAATGAGACGGTGCTGGCTCTGGAGGAAATGGGAATCGGTGTAGATAAGTCCCATCATGAGGTGGCGATCAGTCAGCATGAGATTGACATGAGATATACCGACGCCCTGACCATGGCTGACCAGGTGATGACCTATCGTCTGGTAGTGAAGGAGATCGCCGCCAAACATGGAGTTTATGCAACCTTTATGCCTAAACCGATCTTTGGGATCAACGGTTCAGGAATGCATGTCCACCAATCGCTTTTCAAAAACGGGAAGAATGCTTTCTTTGATAAGAATGGGCTTTTCCATCTATCCAAGACTGCACTGAGCTATCTGGCTGGATTGATGAAATACGCTCCTGAATTTACAGCTGTGACAAACCAGTGGGTTAACTCTTATAAGCGACTGGTACCGGGGTACGAAGCCCCAGTGTACATTTCATGGGCAATCCGCAACCGCTCGGACCTGATCAGGGTGCCCGGCTACGAACCCGGGAAAGAAAATGCCACTCGCTTTGAAATCCGTTCTCCCGATCCTGCCTGCAATCCCTACCTTTGCTTCAGCGTGTTACTTGCTGCCGGGTTAAAAGGCATTGAAGAAGGACTGACACCTCCACCGCCTGCAGAGGGTAATGTTTATCATATGACGCCGGAAGAAAGACAAAAACTGGGCATAGGTACCCTGCCAGCAAGCTTGCTGGAGGCAATCCAATTAATGGAGAAGAGTGAGCTGGTCAAGGAAGCCCTTGGGGAGCACGTTTTCAACGCATTTATCGCCAACAAGAAGATTGAATGGGATAAATTCCGTACCAGGGTTACTGATTACGAAATCCAGCAATATTTACCCGTTCTTTAATTTGCGTTAGCTCCTCCTGGGGCGGGGGACTAACAATCGGCAAGCTCCGGAAAAATCCTTATCATACTCCGGAGCTTGCTTTTGCTTTGCCCCTAGCCTGTCATTCAAATGATAGATATGCTAACATAATCTTGATATATATTATCTGCTGGAAGGGGAATTTATGAAAATTGGAGTACTGGCTCTGCAGGGTGCTTTTCTGGAGCATATCCAGGTAATCCACAGGCTTGGAGCAGCGGCGGTTGAAGTGCGATTACCGGCTGATCTGGATAATCTGGATGGCTTGATCATTCCTGGAGGAGAAAGCACGACAATTCTCAAGCTGATGCATACGAATAACCTTTTTGAGCCTCTCAGAAAAATGATTGAGTCTGGCTTACCGGTTCTGGGAACCTGTGCCGGTATGATCTGTCTGGCAAAAAGGATTTCCAATTCTCAGGAATCCGTTCTGGAACCCCTGGCTCTGATGGATATTGACGTGAGGCGCAATGCCTTTGGGCGGCAGGTAGATAGTTTCGAGGTTGATCTGCCTGTGCCTGTTCTTGGAGATAAGGCTTATCGAGCCGTCTTTATCCGTGCGCCGCTGATTGAAAAGGTTGGGCAGGGGGTGCAAGTTCTTGCCAGACTGGATGACGGAACGATAGTAGCTGCCCGGCAGGACAATATGCTGGTGACTTCCTTTCATCCCGAGCTTACCGAGGATCTGAGGTTCCATAAGTATTTCCTTAATATGGCTAACAGCGGCAGTTAAAAACCTTAGCTAAAAGCTATTGCGAATTGGAATTTATCATAATTTTACGTTAATCTATATCTGGAATAATCGTTTAAGAGGTGATTTTTATGGCAACCAATTACATCCGGGATGTCAGGGATGTCCGTCTTGTCCAGGGTGCCAGTTCGGATACCGAAAGAAAAATAATCTCAATTTTGAAAGTGCTCAGCGAATCTTCTGAACCTCTGGGATCGATAACCATTGCCCGCGAGCTGGAAAGGTATGGCATTTTTTTAAGCGAGAGAGCGGTAAGATACCATCTGAGGATTACAGACGAGCGTGGGTATACCCAACCCATGGGCAGAGATGGCAGGATGCTGACTCCCCAGGGCATGGAGGAACTTCGCCTGGCGCTGGCACCTGACCAGGTTGGTTTCATTCTGGACAAACTGGAGCTGCTGGCTTTTAAAACCACGTTTGATCCGGTAGCCAGGACAGGGCAGATACCGATCAATGTCTCTCTGTTTAATGAAAGCGAGTTCAAAAAAGCCCTGCCGATCATGAAGGAAGCATTTGATTCAGGTCTGGCGGTAAGTTCCAGGGTATCAGTCGCTGGCAGCGGCGAAAAAATTGGTTCGGTAGTGGTACCTCCTGGAAAAATCGGACTGGCAACGGTTTGCAGTGTGGTTATCAATGGAGTACTGTTAAAAGCCGGCATTCCCATTGAATCCCGGTTCGGCGGCGTGCTGGAGATCAGAAGCGGCAAGCCTGGCAGGTTCGTGGCGATCATCAATTATTCCGGCACCTCGCTGGACCCGTCTGAACAGTATATCCGTGCCAGGATGACGGGTGTGCTGGAAGCGGTGAGAACCGGGCATGGAAAGATTCTGGCGAATTTCCGGGAACTGCCGGCACCTGCCCGCAGTCTGGTTGAACAGAAGCTCACGCAATTGAAAGGGGCGGGTATTACCGGCGTTTATGTACTGGGTAATACCAGTGAACCGATCTGTCAGATTGCCGTCGGATTAAATCGCGTGGGCATGGTAATGCTGGGTGGTTTGAATCCTGTTGCAGCGGTGGTGGAATCTGGCATAGAAGTTGAGAACATGGCAGAAAGCGGCCTGATTGATTACAGTCAGCTTAAACCCGTTGACGACCTGTAAATCTGCAGGTATTCAGGTAACATTACGGCATTCTGCCGGGCGGACAATCATTACAGGAACGGGAGAGGCACGCAGTACCTTATCTGCGGTGCTGCCATAAGCCCAGCGGCTGATCCCCGACCTGCCGTGTGTGGCCATCAGTATCAGGTCTATCTGGTTCCGGGATACATAGTTGAGAATTTCCTCTGCCGGTTTACCTGTGGCGGAATCTACCTTCACCAAAAGGCCTTTTTCTCTTAATTGAGTAGCGATCTGATTGAGATAGAGGGAACATTGTTGCAGGATATGGGAGGTTTCTTCCCTGATATGCTGATTCCATTCCTCCTGCAAACTGGCAGGGAAGTCGGCCAGGATTACAGGAGGTTCACAGACTCTAAAAAGGACGATTTCCGGGTTCTGGCTGCCTTTTGCCAGTGTTTCCAGATATGGTAAAACGCATTCCGCAAGCTTTGAGCCGTCCAGAGGAACCAGGATTTTACGGTACACTTCGTTCTCCTCCTCCGTTTAATCAGGGACATCCTGCATATATTTTATTGCTTTTTATGCCCGGCTGATAAGGCTATAAGCTTGCGGAATTAATCAGAAAGGCATATTTCGAGTGTATTTGCAGTCACCGGGTTAAAGGACATATGAAAAAATTATGTAAAATGCATCCGGTTATCCTGCAGGAGAGAAAGCCTGAGGAAAACCGGAAGCGGCTTGAGGGAACCAGGATATTAAAAAGCTTGTAAGGGGAGTAGAAACTCCCCTTCCTTTTTATTTCTTTTTTACCTCTTCCAGTTTAATGAAGCGGTCTTTGCCAACTCCGCAGACTCCACAACGGAAGTTAGCAGGAAGTTGTTCCCAGGGAATTCCACGGGGCACTTCGTTGGCGGGGTCTCCATATCTGGGATCATAAATCCAGCCGCAGGCTGTGCATTTATATCTTACTACTTCGGCCATCGCTCTTTCTCCTTTTCCCCATTTTTACAAGGTATTATACTAGAATTGCTCCGTTTTAGCCAGAACTGTAAGGTCAGAATTGAGGCCGAAAAGCTAAACCCCGATTTTATGTTGTGAGAGGATTTGACCTTTAATTCCGATGGTTATTTCATCGAAAGGAATATTTCTGCCACTGCTGGCAATGGCTTTTTTTGCCATGTAGGTTAAACCCGAGCAGCAGGGGACTTCCATGTGCACTACCGTCAGGCTTTTGAGATTGGATTGTTTGATGATCGAAGTTAACTTAGACAGATGGGCTTCAAAATCATCCAGCTTGGGACACGCCATGATTACCGCATGGCCTTTCAGAAAATCTCGATGTAATGCTGGATAGGCTACGGGGACGCAATCTGCCAGCAATATCACGTCCGCATTCTTTAAAAAAGGTGCCACGGGAGGAACCAGCGCCATCTGTACCGGCCAATTAAGCAACCCGGATACCGGACGGTAATCTTCTTCCTTGCTGACAGCAGGCTCGCGGACAAATTCCCTGACGGCTGTTCCCGGACAGGCGCTGAAAGTATTTACATTATGTGAAGTTTCCTCAAGGTGTTTGCGGGTGGCTTCCTCATCAAATTCCTCTGCCTCCCTTTCCACGATAGTCAGGGCACCCTGCGGACACTCTTTGAGGCAGGCTGCCAGTCCATCGCAGTATTGCTCCTTAACCAGCTTTGCCTTGCCGTTAATCAGTGCCAGAGCACCTTCAACGCAGGAATCGATGCAGGCTCCACAGCCGTTGCATTTGCTTTCGTCAATATTAATGATTTTTCTGATTATTCTGGTTGTCATATCACAACTTCCTTTGATATTTTTTCTCCTCCGGTTTGTTCGAGACCTGTCACGGGTTTAACCGGATTTTCTCCAGCAGCATCAGTCGCCGGATCAGTCATATACCCTGCGGTTTTCTATTCCTGATGCAGTTCCTTCCATCTTTCCTCGCCCAAACACTGGCGGGCAGATGAGCACCATTCTATGCAGGAAGGGGTTTTTTCTCGATAAACGTATTGACCGCATTTCCGGCATTTGATCCTTAGTTCATCGGAAAAGATTTCGACTTCTGTACCGCAACCGGGGCATTTATAGAGTCCGACTTTGAGATTTCTCCCGTCCTGACCGGGACAGCGGCTTACCATGATACACCTCCGGAGGAGTGATTTCGTTCTTATAGCTTCATTATATGCGTCGGGAAGAGTGCTTTCTATGATTTACATCATATAAGAATGGAATTAAGGGAAGAATTGCGGATTGTTCAGGGATGGGGTGGCCCTTCCGCCAGCAATTTGATTTTGTTCTCATCCAGAATGACGATTTTCCCGCGCTGTGAATCTATCAGGTTGCGCTCTTTCCACTGGCTGAAGACTCGGATGGTGGTTTCGGTGGTCGTACCTGCCATATCTGAGATTTCCTGGCGGGTAAAGGGCAGCTCATTTCCAAGACGTGATGAAAGCATCAACAGGATGCGTGCCAGCCTCTGCTCAACCCGCTCACCGGCTAAATCACGCAGGCGATTCTGGGCGTTCCTCAGCCTGCCGGCGAGGATACCCATAATTTTTAACACTATTTCCGGGTGTTTACCCAGAAATTCCAGGAGGCTTTCGCGCTTGATACCCAGTAATCGCGAAGGATTGACAGCCTGGGCAGATGCCGGGTAAGGTTTATTCTCAAAAACCGCTGCTTCTCCGAACATCTCGCCCGGACCGAAAAAGGCGATAATGGTTTCTTTACCGGTTGAAGCAAGCTTGCTGATTTTGACCTTGCCCTGAACTACAATATAGAACCATTCCGGTAAATCGCCTTCCCAGAAGATGTAATCCCCTGCCATAAACTGGCATTCCCTTACAAGGGCAGATAACTCAACCAGCTCATTTTCTGCGAGTGAAGAGAAGATTGGAACCTGTTTTAGAAGGATTATAACATTCTGCATTCAGTTTTTCTTTCTCAAGGTATTATTCACTCCGTTCAGTGGGGTTGATTTCAATGATCCGGCTCTGGTAGCCGTTCAGTTGCCAGTTGATTCCGGGATGAGCCAGCAGCTTCCCACTCATTTCCAGAGGTTCGCCATTGAATTCATCAACCAGTGAATAAGAAATCAATTCATCCACGTCATCGGCAAAAGAGATCCTCCCGCAGGTGGCTTCCGTATGGAGATTTACCATTACCAGCATCAATTTCATGTCTTTTTTCCAGAGGAAGGCGATCAGGTTTTCTGCTCCGGGGCAATCAGCAGGATAAACCTCTTTGAGTCGCCATTCACCCCTGTGGAAGATCTCCTGATTCACGATAGCAAGCAGTCTGCGATAGAAATTCTGGATCTCCTCATCCACCGGTTCAGGTCTGGTATGCCGGAGTTGAACAGGCAGATGGATCTGCTTTCCTTCGAGCTGTCCGTGGAAAAAGAGCTTCATTCCGGGTAGAGCGGAAAAAAGCGCTGCTACCGGTTTGATTTTTTCTTTGCCGAATACGGCCAAGCTGCGCATCTCATCATGATTTTCGATAAAACGCACCAGCTTTTGCTGGTATTCGATATCAGCCTTCAGGTGGAGATAAACTTCCCGGTTTTTTCCTTCTTTCAGGCGGTCGTAAAGTCTTTTGTCATACACGTAATCGAAGCCGAGCTGCTGTAATTGCCACTCGGTATCCCAGTAGGCTTCTGCGATCCAGACGAGATGGGGGAATCGCGCGGTAACCTGAGACCAGAATTCCTGAGCGGGAGGTGGAAAGGCTGGATTTTTATTTGCCCAGCCCCAGGTTTTGAGAAAAATATTATTTAAAACCAGCATCGCCATGTCACAGCGCAGTCCGTCACAATGCGGAGCAATCTGCTCGAGATATTCCAGCATTGCCCGGCGGGTTGCCGGGTTGAAGTAGTTGAGCTGGGCGGTGTCTGTCCAGGGTGGGAAAAAGGGATCGCGACCGTGGGCAATGTACAGTATGCGGTTATCCTGTCTCAAAGGAAAATAAGCGGAGGGATTCTTATGGTACTCAGCTTCATCAACCTGTATGTAATATTCGGGATGCTCCTCCAGCCAGCGGTGATCAAGCCCGGTATGGTTGGGGATAAAGTCCAGGATCAGCCCCATGTTGCGTCTGTTTAATTCCCGGCGAATGTTGTCCAGGGCGTCCAGGGTACCCAGGGAAGGGTCTATTTCGTAGGCACTGACCGAATAGCACGAGCCCAGTATATCTTCAGGCTGGCAGGCGGGAAGCACATCTTCAAAAGCATTCCGCAGATCCGGTTCGGCCAGACAGATCTGGCGGCTGACAGCACTGCGTGTCCAGACGCCCATCAGCCAGATGTAATCCATCCCCAGTGCTTTTAACCTGTCCCATTCACCTGCCGGGATATCTGCCAGCGTGACTGGCCTACCGGCTTCACGTGATTTTTCAAATAGCCAGGCGGCGGTATTGATTTCATACAGGTTCGGATGGGGGCGTGGAATGAATTTGTTATTCATACTTTACATTATAATCAGCGTTTACGGTGGATTGGAATTCTAAAGTAGCGCGGCAAGGTCTCCGGTCGGCTTGATCCTTACCGGGATTCCGGCAATCAGGAAATAAACCTCATCGGCTATTTGAGCCAGCCGCTGGTTGGCACGTCCCAGACAATCCCGGTAAAGGCGTCCCATCCTGTTTTCCGGCACCAGACCGAGCCCGGTTTCATTGCTTACGATGATAAACGAGACAGCAGTGCGCTTGATGCAATCGATCAAGTCTGTGATTTCCTGCTGGACTTCATTATCCAGTATAGCCTCATCGATATCTGCAAATTGTTTTTCCTCATGACGGCAGAAGATATTATTTACCAGCAGGGTGATACAGTCTATCAGCACCACGTCGCAGTTTTTAGAGCTACCGGAAATTGACTGTCCCAGGTTGCAAGTTGCTTCCAGCGTCTGCCAGCTCGCTGGTCGTTCTTTGCGATGCCTGCTTATCCTCTGCTGCATGTCCGCATCACCTGCGGTGGCCGTGGCTACATAGAGCACTCTGGCAGATATGCCTTTAGCCATCTCCTGCGCCAGCCGGCTTTTTCCGCTGCGTGCTCCGCCGAGAAGAAGAATGGTTTTTTTCATTATCTCTGCTCTTTATCCCGCAGTATGCATTTCTGGATATCCATAAACCAGTGTTCCTGTCTGCGCACTACCTGGTATTCCTGAATTTCAAGTCGTTTTTTAAAAAACGGACCGTTAATTACCAGCGTATGATACTCACCGGCTTCGCCGCATGGTGTGACCTGCTTGAGCTTTGCCAGGTCTGCCAGAAAGCGGTCATCAATCCGCCTGCCCAGCCACTCTTTATCCAGGATATCTGCCCGGGTAGCGATGACCACCGATTGAAAGCCGGCTTTGATGAAGTTCTGCATGATGGCATTTTGATCCTTTCCCCAAAGGGGCAGGATCGGTCGAATGCCTGCTCGATCACAGACTTTTTGAATCCATTCCAGATGGGGCAGAAAATCGATATCGCCGAAGATTCCCACAGTTATTCCTTCTTTTTTCAGATTGATCAGCGATTCAACGAATACCTTTTCATAATCATTACCGCTGGTTGGCTGCTGAATAAGTGGAATTTGCAGAGCTTCAGATTGTAACTGAATCCATCTGGTGGCTATTCCATGGCTGCAGGAACGCTGTACACCGGGGTTGATCATGTTGAAAAGGTACCTGATTTCATAACCTTCCAGCTGTGCAAGATAGCCCGCCTGGCAGCAGTCTTTACCTCCGCTCCAGGATACAAAAGCCTTCTCCATTGTTGATGTTCACCTTTCCTTTAAATGTGATACGTCGTTGAGCAGGCTGAGGATGGCAAAATTCGGGTAAGTCTCAACGACGCTGAGTGAAGCCAGATCAATGCGTAGATTCCAGCGGTATTTCAGGTCCATGCCGAGCAACTGACAAATCAAGGTGCGCAAAACCCCACTGTGGGCGACAATCAATGCGGTCTCCTGTGGCGTATGAGTGGAAAGGCGCGCACGGAACCGGGTGATTCTCTCGTCCAGTTGCCTGAGGCTTTCTCCACCGGGATAAACCAACTCAGGGTCATGCTGAATCCATTTCCTGGCAACTTCAGGGAATTTTGCCTGTACTTCTTTGAAATCGAGCCCTTCCACCTCGCCGAAATCTATCTCCCTCAATTCGGGACAATTGATTATTTCTCTTCGGTGAGGCTGGGCGATTATCTCGGCAGTCAGCCGGGTCCGTTTTAGATCGCTAGTATAAATATAATCAATCCTTTCGCAAGCCAGCCGGTCTCTGAGCTGTTCAGCCTGCCTGATTCCCTCCGATCCCAGTCCAACATCGGTTTTCCCCCAGTAGCGAAAAGTGCTGTTGGAGTCAGTTTCACCGTGTCTGATCAGTAATAGCCTTGCCATCCGTGCCTCACCAGATTAACCAGTGTTTAAATATCAGCATACTGGCAATTACCAGAACAGTCAAAGTGGTCAGTTCGTTAATGGCACCATAGGTATCGCCGGTCAAGCCTCCCAGCCTGCGCACCAGGAAACCTGCCACCAGTGCAGTCATTATCCAGGTAACCAGAATAATTGCGAGACCAGCGACCCTGAATGTGATTGCAGCTACTGCGAGGGCAATTATGGTGGCGATAATGAGGTGATACCAGCGCATGGCATGTTTAAAAGGGCTGCCCAGTCCCTGGTCACGGGCATAAGGATAGACAAAGATCGCGATGACCATTGCCCAGCGACTTAATGCTGGTGCCAGAATCAAAATCCAGGGTAACCAGTGCGGGGGCAGGCTATTGAGAGCGACATATTCAAAAATGAGGAAGAGAGCCAGACCAGCGGCACCGAAACCACCGATCCGGCTGTCCCGCATGATTTCCAGACGGCGCTCCCTGGTCCGGTGACCGGCGATTCCATCGAAAGTGTCTGCCAGCCCATCCAGATGCAACGCGCCGCTGCAGAGTGCGAGCGAAGCGACTAATATTATGTTAACCAGGCTGCGCGGCAGAAGCCATCCGAGCAGGTAACTCAAGCCAGCCAGTATCAATCCAACCAGCAGTCCGACGAGGGGGAAATAGACGGTAGAGCGCCCCAGTTGCTCCGCACTGAAGCTCCGCCTGATCGGGAAAAGGGTTAAAAATTGCAGGGCGGCCAGAAACTGTTGCAATTAGCCTCCTTTGCTGGATACTCCAGCTTCAGCGAATGTAGCCATTTCTGATAGAATACGGCAGGATGCTTCCACCAATGAAATGCCCAGCGCCGCACCGGTACCCTCGCCGAGCCGCATATTCAAATCGAGCAGAGGTTTTAATCCCAGGTGTTTTAAGATATGTCTGTGCCCGGGTTCCACCGAGGCGTGGCCGGCTATCAGGTAATCTTTGACCTGAGGACAGAGTTCGGCGGCAATTAAGGCAGCCGCCCCGGAAATAAATCCGTCGATCATCACAGCCACCCTGCCGGCGGCGGCACCCAGGATTACCCCGGCCAATCCTCCAATCTCGAAGCCTCCCACTTTTGCCAGTACTTCCAGCGGATTCCGGGCATCCGGTTTGTTTGCTCTGATGGCATCTTCGATCACCCTGATTTTGTTTTTTAACTGGTTGTCGTCCAGTCCTGTACCCCGGCCGGTTACTTCGGCAGGATGATGACCGGTTATCACGGCACAAATTGCACTGCTGGCGGTGGTATTGCCGATTCCCATTTCGCCGGTGGCTACTATGTCCAGTCCTTTTTTGATTTCGGCTGAAACGATCTCAATGCCTGCCTCGATTGCCTGCTCGGCCTGATCGGTGGTCATGGCCGGACCACTGCACATATCGCAGGTACCGGGGGCAATTTTGCGGACAATCAATCCGGAATTCTCCGATAGATCTCCTTTGATACCCATGTCCACAATGATGACCCTGGCACCGATGTAACGACTGATGACATTGATGGCTGCTCCTCCATGCAGGAAGTTCAGAGCCATCTGGGCGGTGACTTCCTGGGGATAAGCAGAAGTTCCCCGTGCCGCCACCCCGTGGTCGCCTGCCATCACAATCACCGCTTTGCTTTTGATTTGTGGCAGAGGTTTCCCCTGTATCCCTGCCATCTGGATAGAAAGGTCTTCCAGCCTGCCGAGGCTGCCGGTCGGCTTGGTCAGGTTATCCTGTCTGACTCGTGCCTGCTCCATCGCCTCTTTGTTCAGCGGTTGGATGCCTGCAATGGTCTGCTGTATCAGTTTTGACATTATTGCTCCTTTGCATTTTATAGTAATCTAAATGGGATAAGCCCCGCATGTGCGGCAAAAATTGGCGGATTCTTTGACGCCGGCACCACAATCAGGACACCTTTTCCTGGTTTGGGCTCCTGCCGGCGGTCCGAAAATCTGCCGATATATCTCATAATAAAAGAGATGCTCTTGATCTCTGATTTTTACGCCGTCCTCTTTCCGGAAATATCTTTGTCTTGCCTGAAAATCGGCATCAGTTATCCGGGAAGCAAAATACTGCGGCAAAATTGCGGTACCGGTGCCTGCTTCCAGAGGGGCTTTTTCGCGCCAGATTAACCCGGGTGGCAGAAAGTGCTCAAAAGCCTTGCGGATGATCCATTTCCCCCAGATTTTACCGTTTTCGGTATGCACCTTCCAGGCAGGTTCAATTTCCATGGCGAATTGCTTGAATTCGGGATCAAGGAAGGGCGTCCTGACCTCTATACCCAGGGATTTACCCAGCGGAATTGCGGAAAAATTCATACCTGACCACATGGCTTTGAGTGCGGCGTCCATTTGAGCTTCTGTCAGAGGGAAAAAGAAGCTGTAGCCTGCGAATAACTCATCGCCGCCGTCCCCGGTCATCACCGTATGTAAGCCTTTTATCCTCGCTGTTTTAAGTGCAATATAAGCCGCCGCGCTGTTACGCACTTCCATAGGGTCAAAGGTTTTGAGAATTGAAATTGCGCTGTGGAGGCTTTCCTTAAGCTCGGCTTCACCGAATATGTGGATGCCAAGTTCAAGACCGAGGTAATCGGCAGCCATTCGTGCAAAGGGTAGATCCAGAGCCGGACTATTTTCAAAAGCCACGGTCAGGCAGTTCGGGCGTTTCCACCGTACAGCGAGGCAGGCCAGCACCGAAGTATCCAGTCCGCCGGAAAGCAACAGTCCTTCGGTAAGGTTGCGTTTTATGCTTTCCTCAAGCCGGTTTCGCAGGATGATCATCATTTCGTTTAAACGGTGAGAATCAATTTCCATCAATCTTCAGCTCTCCCTTTTCTTTAAGTTTTGCCAGTGTCCAGATAAAAAGGTAGCTTTCCGGCACCGTCCTTGCACCGATGCGGATGTATTCCGGCAGGCCAAACGAGGAGCAATCACGGACGAGAAAACCCTGCTTTAAGAGGAGCCGGCGGAATTCTGCGGCATCGCCTACCCTTACCAGGAAAAAGCTGGTTGCCGAGGGCAATACCCGGAAGCCCAGTGCCGACAGGTTCTTCACCAGGATTTGTTTTGATTTACGCATCTTTTTCAGGGAAGTCATCAGGTATTTATCCGCTGCAAGTGCAGCCAGTCCGACCTTTTGAGCGGCGATATTCACATGCCAGGGTGGACATACCCGGCGGATGGCGTGGATGATTTCCTCGCGGGCAAGCATATATCCCAGTCTCAAGCCGGCAATGGCGTAATCCTTGGTCATCGAGCGCAGGATAACGGTATTGCTCGTGTCCAGCAGCGAGATTGATGACCAGGGGTTCGTTACAAAACTGTGATAAGCTTCATCCAGAATCAACAGGCTTTCTCCGCAGGCAGCGGAGATCATCTCAATTTCCTCTCTGGAAAGATATTGACCGGTAGGATTATTGGGGTTGCAGAGGAATACCACCTCCGGTCGAGATTCGCGGATCAGGCGGGCAAATTCAGCAGCCTCGAGATGGAAATCGCGGGCGGCTGTACCCTGAAAGCGGTTTATTTCAGCGCCGAAGATTCTGGCGGTAACTTCATATTCACTGTAGGTTGGCTGGAAAAGCAGAACACGTCTGCCTTTTTTAAAAAAAACCAGAGCCAGCAGACGGATGAGTTCCGTGGTGCCGCTGCCCACCAGTATTCTGGAGGAATCAATGCCAAGCTTCCGGGCAATTTCGTTTTTTAATTCTGTGGAGTCAGAGTCCGGATAGAGGTGAACCGGTAACTTTTTCAAGCAATGCGTGATTTCAGCCGGGAGCGGGTACGGATTACAGCAGACGCTGAAATCCAGAATTTCATCCGCACCGAGTCCCTGTGCCTGTAATTCGGCATAATCCGGTCCCCCGTGACGGCTCAAAGGAATATTTTCAATATCTATCTCAGGTTTTAAAGGCAAGGCAGAGCACCTCCAGCAGGATGCAAAAAACGAACCAGAGTAAAGCGGAAACGGTAATCAGGTTAACCGCTGAATCGATTGTCCCGGACCCCAGCGGCCGCCCGGCGTCACCCAGTGCGTAGTGCCCGATTTTGGTAAACCTGACTTCCAGCGCCCCTGCCGCGGCGGACATCGGCCAGCCAGCGTTCGGACTGGCGGTCAGGGCATGGTCCCGCAGCATGGTCAGCCACGCCCTGCGGGCATTTTTCCGGCACACCAGGGCTGCCAGGACGATCATGATTGCCGAGAGCCTGGCGGGGATCCAGTTAAGTACATCGTCCAGCCGGGCGGCAAATTTCCCCAGGTATTCATACTTGCCATGGAGTCCAATCATGGCGTCCAGGGTGTTGCTGACCCGGTAGGCTACTGCCCCGGGTATACCCAATATCAAAAAGTAGAACACGGGAGCTACCAGGCTATCACAGAGATTTTCAGCCACCGATTCGGCGGCAGCCGAAACCACCAGCGGCTCATCCAGGTCACGGGCATTGCGTTTGACCAGTGCCCTGAGCCAGAAGCGTGCTTCAGCCAGTTTATTCTCGTCAAGTAGTTGCCTGATTTTGATCGCAGCCCGGCGCAGTTCTTTAAGGGAAAAGGTGGTTTTAAAGAGCATGGCTCCCAGTATCAGGAAGACGACATGGTTCCAGAACTTAACATAATATAGGAGATAGAAGGTGGGGACGGCAAAGAGCCCTAGCGACAGCAGCGTCATCGCCGTCCCCCAGGCAAATTGGATGGCTGGTCTTCTGGCAAGACCGGCTTTTGCCCACCAGGAAATGAATTTACCCATCCATACCACCGGGTGGATGAGAAGCGGTGGCTCCCCGAGCAACAGGTCGAGGGCCAGCGCCCCACCGAGTATGATGATCAGATCAAGATAACCCGCTTCCGGTATTAACAAGGCAGAACTCCAGAGCTTTCCTGACTTTGAAGGCCGTTGTTGCCGGAGGTGGCCAAAATCACTACAGGCAGGCGATTTACCGGATGCTGGTAGATATAGCTATCCGTGCCATATACCTCTTTAATATTGGAGCTGGTGATCACTTCCCGGGGTGTGCCTTCGGCACGGATGCACCCATGATCCATCAGTAGAAGCCGACTGCAGTACTGGGCTGCCATGTTTAGATCGTGCATGACGATCAGAACCGCCAGATTTTTCTCCCTGCAAAGACTGCTGATCAGATCCAGGATGGCTATCTGGTGGTTGATATCCAGGTTGGCGGTGGGTTCGTCCAGCAGGATTGCGCCCGGCTCCTGTGCCAGTACCCTGGCAATGGTTACTCTCTGTTTTTCGCCGCCGGATAATTCTCCCATCTTTCTGCCTGCCAGGTGGCTGATGCCGGTCCTTTCCATTGCCCACCAGACAATGGAGATATCTCTGGTGCTTTCATTCCTGAGCAAGCCCAAATAAGGATTGCGCCCCAGTAAAACGATTTCGGCTACCGTAAAATTCTCCGGTAGATAAGGATTCTGGGGAACCACCCCGATCAGGCGTGCCAGTTCACTGCGGGAAATTGCCGCCATATCTTTTCCATTCAGCAATATCCTGCCGGTTCGGGGAGACAGAACCCGACTGAGGGCTTTGATAATGGTGGTCTTGCCGCAGCCGTTCGGGCCAATCAGTCCCAGCATTTCTCCGGCATGCAGTTGAAAGCTCAGGCTCTGCACTACCGGTCGGTGGTTGTAACCCAGCGATAAATTTTGAATTTCCAGTGTAATCATTTTGCACCCGGGAAAATTTATTTTTCAGCGATTTTCAAAAAACCGCCCGTTTCCTCCGCCTTAAAAGAAAGAGAAAGAACGGCGCACCCAGAAAAGCCGTAATTACGCCTACGGGGATTTCCCCCGGTGCCATCAGTGTCCGGCTGGCGGTGTCTGCCAGGATGAGCAGGATGGCACCGCTGATGGCCGATAGGGGCAGAAGTGAGCGGTGATCGGGTCCCCATACCAGGCGCACGGCGTGGGGCACGATGATGCCCACGAAACCGATGGTGCCCACAAAGCAGACTGCCGCCGCGGTGATCAGGGTAGCGGCAATCAGGAGTACAAGCTTGGTTTGTTCCACGTTAATGCCGAGCTGCTGTGCCTGCTCTTCATCGAGTTGCATGACATTCAGAGGTCTGGCATACAGCAGGATTGCCCCGATGCCTGCCAGTATATAAGGCGTAACCATTTTTAGCTGGTCCCAGTTACTCAGCGAAAACCTGCCCATCATCCAGGTCAGGATGCCGTGCGTTTTATCGCCGGCGATCAGGGTAAGATAAGAGGTGATGGAGATCAGAAACGAACCCACCGCCACCCCCGCCAGTATCAAGGTAGTCATCGGCAAAGTTTTTCCCACCCTCGCGATCAGATAAACGATGGCGACTGCCCCCACCGCCCCCACAAAGGAAAAGAGCGGGATAAAATAGATGCCCAGGATTGTCCAGGGGATGATGAAGCCCGTCACGGCTCCCAGGGCAGCCCCCTGTGCTACTCCGATCAGGTAGGGATCGGCCAGCGGATTGCGGAAGAGGCCCTGATAGGTTGCTCCGGCAACACCCAGCGCCGCTCCTACAATCCCCGCCATGAGTATCCGGGGCAACCGGATGCCCAGCAGAATCATTTCGGTGGTGGCTGAGACATCACCCGCCGCCGAGCCGGCAAAGGGCAGGTGCGCCACCAGGACGCTCCAGACCGTGCCCAGCGGTATGCGCACACTGCCCACCGTCAACGCCAGCACTGCCAGGAAAACACCGGCTATGACCATACCGCAAATCGAATAGAGGCGGATGCGGCTCTTTCTGGCGTAATCCGCCAGCTCTCCGCTTTTGCGAGAAGCCAGTATTTTATGGTCAATCGCCATTTCCTGTCAATTCTCCTTATTTCAGTTCAGGGTGTACCATGCCCAGCAACTGTTCCAGGCCGTCCACAATCCGCGGTGTGGTTCTGCCGAAAATGTCACTATCTATTATGTAAACCCGGTCGTTTTTAAGCGCCTCGGTTGCCTGCAGTCTGGGCTCGGTTTTGATATAGTTGAATGAGGTGTTCTGATCGCCCATACTGCTCATCACGATGATGACTTGTGGATTACGTTCGATCACGGTTTCCAGTGTCATGGTAGCGTATCCGCTGAGATCGTCTGCCAGATTCACCCCGCCTGCCCGTTTAATCAGGTCGCCGATGATCGTATCCCCGCCCGCGGTGTAGATGGGATCATGCCAGGTGACGTAGAAAACGCGGGGCTTCCGATCTGCGGCAAGACCGGCGGTTTTAGCTGTAACCGCGTCCACCCGTTTCTGCAGACTGGTCACCAGAGATGTCGCCTGAGCGGTCTGACCGGTGACCTGCCCGACCGTCTGCAGGTCTTTGAAAATCTGCTCGATACTGCCCGGCCGGATGATCAGTACGGGTATTCCCAGCTTCTCCAGAGCCGGCACTACTTCTTTCTTGTGAATATCGGAGGCAAGGACGAGATCGGGCTGGAGGGCGACGATTTTTTCCATATCCACGTCGCTGTAGCCACCGATTTTCTCCCTGGTCTTCGCTTCCTCCGGGTAGTTGCAATAGGTGGTCACACCGACGATGCGGTCGCCCAATCCCAGAGCGAACGCGATTTCAGTATTGCTGGGTGCCAGTGAGATGATGCGCTGCGGATAATGTTTAATTTCGACCGTCCTGCCTATATCATCGGTAAAGGTGCCCACCGTCGAAGCAGTCGGCGTGGGAGAAGGGCTGGAGACGGCTTGATTTGAGCTTGCCGGCTTGGTGGTATTTGATGAGCAGGCGGTTAAAACAAGGATGCTGATCAGGGTGATGACCAGAAAAAGCCAGATTTTATGTAATCTCATGCAGAAATCCTCTCGTTAAAATCAATTTTACGGCTAAAATAAAATCCCCCTCTGCTCATCAGCGAGGGGGATTAAAGGCTCCTGGCCATTTTCCCACCTCCTTTCCCGCGGAGGAATTCAACTGGCTCAGCGTTCTGGCTTCCCGCTTGGAGCGGGTCACAGCAGGCGGTACTGCGCCGGATTCACACCGGACTTGCTCTCTGAGCCTCCTGCGTATTCAATTTTTCCCGGCATTCGCCGGTATTTGTTTTAAAGATACTATATTTTGACCAAAAGTGCAATAGCTATTTTAAAAATGTTCCGGTGATTTCTACTGTTTGGGTTGAGCGGCCTGCTGGGCGGCGGTTCTTTCCCTCCAGGCCTGGATATACCTTCTGGCGCGCTTATCGCGGGCAAGCAAAAGGTCGGTGGCCAGGATATACGGGCGCACCTTGGCTACATCCACGACCGGGCAGGTAACACCCGCAGCAATGGTCATTGCCAGGTAGCAGGCATTAATGTAAATTCTATCCGGCATACCAAAGGAGATATTGCTGGCGCCCAATGTCATATTGACTCCCAGCCGGGCTTTGATCTCGCGGATGGTCTGGAGTGCCGTTACGCAGGACATGGGATCGGCACCAATCGCCAGGGCGAGGCAGTCTATGACCACATCCTCCTTGGGAATGCCCATCTGGACTGCCCGGTTGACGATTTTCTCGGCAATGGCGATACGGGTGGCGGCATCCTTGGGAATGCCGTTGTCATCCTGGGTTAAACCCACCACGGCAGCGCCGTATTCTTTGACCAGCGGGAGCACCCTTTCCAGGGATCTCTCTTCGCCGCTGACTGAGTTGATCAGGGGTTTGCCCTTGTAAACCTTCAGCGCGGCGCGGAGGGCGTCCGGGTTGGCACTGTCTATGCACAGGGGCACGTCGGTAACCTCCATAACCGCCTTCACCGCGGCGGGCAGGATGGGAGTCTCATCCATGCCGAAAACGGTCACATTGACATCCAGCACATCGGCTCCTGCCTGCACCTGTTCAATTGCCTCCTTGCGGACTATATCCATGTTTCCGGCTTTCAGAGACTCGGCCAGCTTCTTTTTACCAGCGGGATTGATGCGCTCTCCAATCAGTACGGTCGGGCGCTCATCGCTGATAATAACTTCTTTGGTGGCACTGGTGATTCTGGTTTCCATCAGTCTATTACCTCTCTTCTTCCATTTTTTATCCGGTACAATCCAAGGTGACTGGATTGTGCAAAAGTCTGCATAAATCCGGGAGCGGTAGCCAGTTCAACATAGCGCAGGCGCTTTCCAAGTTCATCGGCTTCTTTCCGCTTCGGTCGTGAAATGAGGGCGATCTTGGCTCCCAGTCCTGCCGCGTTCCCCACCTGGCGGAAGCGGTTCAGAGGTAGCGAAGGCAGCATGCCCATGGTAATGGCACTGCTGACATCGATATAGGTACCGAATGCTCCGGCGATGATCACCTGCTCGATATCTTCTTCCCTGCAACCGCCGGTTTCCAGCAGTACCTGAATTCCTGCCCGGATGGCGGCTTCGGCAAGCTGGAGTTCCCGGATATCGTGCTGGGTCAGGGTGACCGCGTTGTTGCTGCCGGTCTTTTCAGCCAGCACGATCTCACGCTGTCCGTTGACCTCGCGGACGTATTTACTGCCGGGCTGGATTCTCCCGTTTTCATCGATGATGCCCGCCAGATAGAACTGGGCGATTGCATCAATCACTCCCGAGCCGCAAATGCCCACCGGTGCGGCGTTATTAATCGTCTGATAGGTGAGTTCACCATTAAACACGCGCACACGTTCAATGGCACCACTGGCAGCCCGCATGCCGTGCTTGATGTGCCCGCCTTCGAATGCCGGCCCGGAAGCACAGGAAGCCCCGGCGATCAGTCCTTTGTGAATCAGGGAAACCTCGGTATTGGTGCCGATATCTATCGCAATAGTGGTTTGCTGTATTTTGCCTGCCTCGATTGCCAGCAACATGGAGATATGATCGGCACCGACAAATCCCGCCACGTTGGGCAGAATATAGACGTAAGCCCCGGGAGCCAGGTGCAGTCCCATGTCCCGGGCTTTGATATCCAGTGATTCCTGAACGGCGGCTACAAAAGGTGAATAAGCGAGCTGCCTGACCGGTAACCCGAGCAGAAGGTGATGCATGGCGGTGTTACCCACAATGCAGGCATCCACGATATGTTCTGGACTGGCACCAATCTGCAGGGCGAGGTCTCTGGCGACCTCGTCGATTGCATTGATCACCAGACTCTGCAGCCTGGTGGCATTTTCCGCCGATTTCAGGGCGTTGAGAATCCGGCTGGTGATGTCCTCTCCATAGCTGATCTGCGGGTTCATGATACCCCGGGACGCCAGGGTCTGACCGGTGGTGAGATCCACCAGGTAGCTGGCGATCTTGGTGGTACCCAGGTCTACTGCGAGCCCCAGGAGGCGGGTAGAGGGTGGGGAGAGGGCGATGATCTCGTTGTTCCTGTACGAAGCCTGGACATGCCAACGGTTGTCCCTCAGTGGTGAATAAAGGTTGCGCAGCAGGCTGATATCGGTTGACTGGCAGGGGATACCCCGCTCATGCAAGGCCTGATAGACCCGTGTAATATCGGAACGCAGGTCATGCAGTGTCGGTTCCTGCATTTGCAGGTTGATCGCCCTGACCGCCGGTTCGGGATTAACGGTTACTTCGACGCATTCCACCTGGGTGCGCTGCAGAGTGGTCATGGATTCTGCCGGTACGTGAATCAGGCAATCCCCCTGGGGATAGGTCAGGCAGGCCAGGCGCCAGCCTTCCTTCAATTCCTCCGGGGAAAAAGCCTTCTCATCAGTGGAGGTGGGAGGACTGATGTTGCCCTTCACCACCCTGATTTTACACGCTAGGCATTTGCCCTGCCCCCCGCAGATACTGACCAGTCCCACGCCGAGTTGACGGGCACATTCAAGGAGGGATGCGCCCTCCGGGCAGGGACCCCTTCTGCCCACCGGCTCAAATTCGATTTGATATGTCATCGGCAGCCTCTTTTATCATTAAATTTGGTAAATCCCCTTACATTTTATCAGGCGCGCCTCCGGTGGGTGCAGGTGTCACGCAGCTTGCATTTTTCGCAGACTTCCACCGGGTGCCATCTGAGCATATCCTTTCCGATACCGATAAACATGGAAACGGATTTACGCGGGATAATCATGTTGGTCGAGGTGATCCGGGCACCGATTTGTTCCGCCTGGACGAGATGGAAGAGCCGCCTCTGCTCTTCGATGGGAATCCTGCCCATGCCGGGACTTATCGGGCTGGAGGAAGTGAGGCCGCGGGCGGCGGCTTCGTCGCCGATACGCTGACAGGCGGCGTTGGAAACGCAGTCGATTGCCGCACTGCCGATGCCATCCAGCAGGATCCCCCGCAAAGATTCCCCGCTGGCAAAGAATTCCTGCACGGTATTTTCCAGGCGGGATCCGATTGTGCACAGCACGGCGGTCATCTCCTGCGCACGGGAAAGAACTTCAACCATGTCCGGGCTGGTAAAGATATCCCCGGTAGAAAGCACGATGCGTCCATCCACGGCTTCTTTAATGGGATAATACTCGTAGATATAGGCTGGCTCAACCAGTTCAGGGACAATCCCCAGCAATTCCCGGATGAGATCCATCATGCGGGGTTGCATTCTTTCCGGTTTCAGCACCTCCTGGCGGCGCAGTACCTCGTCCAGATTAAGCTCAATTTTGATATCTCTGACCAGCGGCATCTTTTATCCGGATTAACATTGATCGTCATAAAAAGCATAACAGCATTCGAAAGCCGTTGTCCAATCTGTGTCTTATACGTCGATAGGGGATGGAAACCTGCTGATCTAGTTCAGATAGAATGGTGACACTATAATAGTGTTATGAAAATAATAAGTGGATTAGTCCCTGGAGCCTTAAAATTAGCCAAATTGAACTTTA